>Ga0209596_1000078_pt1 | contig 85620 bp, 73 predicted proteins | sample M_130807_MF_Meta_FD_187314 | JGI IMG/M metagenome (GOLD analysis project Ga0209596, IMG submission 187314) | Freshwater microbial communities from Lake Montjoie, Canada to study carbon cycling - M_130807_MF_MetaG (SPAdes) (version 2) | ecosystem: Environmental > Aquatic > Freshwater > Lake...
TTTTTTATTTAACTGATATTGTCCTTCTACAAATAATAAATTCCCGGAGATTGATCTGTTTTTGTTATTCAATATTGCTTCCTGCTGGTTCATTGCCATAAATGTATTACCCGAAATAGTGTAGTGCATCATCCCTAAATTTAATTTAAACTTATTGCTTAGCTGATAACCAATTTTAGGTGCAACAAAAGAAGTAAAAATGTTATTTTTAGATGTATTTAAAAAGCCAATGCTAGCACCCAGGTTGATTGAAGCGGAAACTTTATCTTTCGATAAAAGGTTAGATTTTTGAGTTTGATAATCATCATCAGTTGTTGTTTGAGCAAGTGCTAAAGAAGCACAGATCAAAAACAATGTCGAGGTTATTAACTTTTTCATGTTAGGTAATTAGTAAAACAAATTTAAGTAAAAATCAATTTAAAAAATACTTTTGTTAAAGTTTAACAAATAATAACAATCCCGACATTATCAAACGAAGGATAAAAAAAGTAGAAGATGAAAATATTTGTAAAAAATCTCGATAGAGATATCAATGAAATGCAATTAGAAGGCTTATTTGCACAATTTGGAGAGGTAATATCTACAAAGATAGTGTATGATACTATTACGTGGGAATCAAAAGGTTTTGCATTTTTAGAAATGGCAAAAAAAGTGGATGGGCAAAAAGCAATCGAAGCTTTGAACGGCAAAGAGGTGAAAGGCCTTGAACTTATTGTTCAGGAAGCGGAAGAAAGAAGAAGATAATTTTAGTTTGTTTTCCAGAACTTCTTTTGAAAAAGAAGATTTCTCGAACTATAATGAATATACTTCTGATATAGTAGATAGAGGTTGTCACAATTTTTTAGAATTTAATTTTTCTGCCTATGAATAAAGTAGCTATTACTAAAGTTAACATCCTTTTAATTTCTCTTACCTATTTGTTGATTGCCTTGTTTGCATGCGGTAATGGCACTCCGAAAGAATCTCCTAAGCCAGTTGAAATTCCTATTAGTGAAGATAGTATTGCAAAAATAAGGAAGGAAATCCATGCAGATGAAAAGGCTGCAAAGCTTAAAGTTGTTTTTGATAAAAGAGTAAAAGAAGCCAAGTTTAATGGTTGTGTGTTAGTAGCACAGCGTGGACAAGTTATTTTTAGCAATTCATATGGCTATTCAAATTTAAAGAAGAAAACACCTTTAAAAATAAATTCGCCCTTTCAGTTAGCTTCGATTTCTAAAACACTTACTTCGGCTGCTATCCTTTTACTTAAGGATCAAGGCAAATTGAAATTAACAGATAGTATACAACAGTATTTCCCGAATTTCCCATTTCATAATATTACCATTAAGCTTCTGTTATCGCATCGTTCTGGATTAAATAACTATGTATATTTTGGTGAGCCGTATTGCGATTCAAAAAACTGTTACAATGGAAAAATATTTGATAATAGTGCAATGCTTCAGTTAATGATCGATAAAAAACCTGCTGTGTATGCTGCCCCAAATAAGAAATTTGAATATTGTAATACAAATTATGCACTACTTTCATTGATAGTTGAAAAAGTTTCCGGGATGAAATATGCTGAATTTATGAAGAAAAATATTTTTGTTCCGTTAGGCATGAATGATACTTGGGTGCATGATCCGAAGACTGATCGAGAGCATCCGCAAATGACCATTGGACATACTGCCGGAGGAAAAGCAGAAGAAGAGAAGTTTGCTGATGATGTTATTGGTGATAAAGGAGTTTATTCTACTGTAGGTGATATGCTAAAATGGGATCAAGCGTTATACTCCGAAAAATTATTGAAAAAAGAAACGATCGCAGAAGCGTTTACGGGTTATAGTAATGAGCATAAAGGTAAAAGGAATTATGGTTACGGGTGGAGGATGATCGATGACGGTAAAAATCCGAAAATAATTTATCATAACGGTTGGTGGCATGGATATTCTACCTTGTTTTTTAGGCGTCCAACTGACCAAACGACTGTAATCATTCTTTCCAATAAGTTCGGAGGAGGCACTTACCATATTGAAGATGTTCTTGCTGTCATGAATGAGAATTTTCATGGAGGTGATATTGGTGGTGAAGAATAAATAATAGTTTCTCCTTCTAACATCCAAAAGATAAAACATTTCTAAGCTCATCCAATGATATTCATCATCTCATGGGCTGAGAATTTATTTATCTGACTGCATTCATGAAATTTTATCAATAAATTTTGTCAGTTATACATCCTTTTTCTTCTATCTTTGCAATAAATTAAAACAAAATAATCAAATGAAAAAGTTACTTTATTTAGTTCCATTCCTTTTACCATTCGTTTTCGCTTGTGGAAGCGGCAATAAAGATGGTGTTTTGACAACAGAAGACAGTTTAACAGCAGTTAACAGCGGTCAAACAGTTCGTATTCATAATCAAGATTCTAGCATCCAATCTTTTATCAGAGGGTTTAATGAAATCCAAGATAACTTAGATCAGATCAAAGAAAAAGAAAAAATGGTTTCTGCAAATAGCAAGGATCCAGAAACTCGTAAATCTAAAGAAGAGCAAATTGTTGCTGACATTCAATCGATGTATGACATCATGAATAAGAATAAGCAGCGTATCGCTTCCATGAAAGCGAAACTGAAAGAGTCAAATAAGAATAATGACGAATTGGAAAAATTCATTACCCGTTTGACAGCTGAAATTGAAGAAAAAGACGGACAGATCAATGATTTAAAAGGTCAGTTAGAGAAGTTGAATGTTGAGATGACAAATCTTAACTTGAACTACAAAGAAGCAACCCAGGAGTCTGCTGTTAAAACAGAAAAATTAAATACGGCTTATTATACATTTGGCACTTCTAAGGAGTTAATCAAAAATAATGTGTTGACCAAAGAAGGTGGTTTTATTGGAATGGGTAAGATTGCCAAAATGAAAGACGACTTTAACAAAAATTATTTTACGAAAGTGGATGTGTCTACTTTAACAGAAATTGTTTTAGGTGCTAAGAAAGCAAAATTGATTACTGCGCATCCTGCAAGTTCATACAAAATTCAAGGAGCTGATGGTAAAGCCGAGAAATTGGTGATCTTGAATGCAGAAGATTTCTGGAGCGCTTCAAAATATTTAGTGATCGTAGTAGAATAATACGCTAATAACGAATTCAAAAGCATCAATTTACCACCGGTAGATTGGTGCTTTTTTATTTTTCTTATAGTATGAATCAATAAACAGTGAATTCATTTATTGCCATTATGGAAGAAGCTGTCTTTAAAACGTTATTTAATTTCAATTAAAATACAAACAAAGTTGTTTAATGTATATACATATAATTTAACTTATCATACCTTTGTTCTGAACTCCCATAAATTAGTGGATAGGTATTTTTTTTAATAAATCGTTATCAAAAAAAGTGCATCTTGGTTTATTGTAAAAAACAATTTTTATGAAATTATTACTTAAGTATTTAAAACGATATAAGTGGAGTGTTTTGTTAGCTTTGGTTTTAGCAGCGATCAATCAGATATTTTCATTGATGGATCCTCTGGTTTTTAAGCATATTGTTGACGATTATGCATCCAATCCAACACGTCCCGATTTTATTAAAGGTGTAGGATTGCTCATCTTGCTTTCTATGAGTTTCGCAATGGTTTCTCGGATTGCGAAAAATTTCCAGGATTATTATGTGAATGTAGTTTCACAGAAATTAGGTGCACAGATCTATTCTGATGGACTCAAGCATTCGTTGGAGTTGCCTTATCAGGTATTTGAAGACCAGCGAAGTGGTGAAACCTTAGGGAAATTGCAAAAGGTTAGAACGGACGTTGAAAAACTTATCATGGCTTTTGTAAGTATCCTCTTTACGTCATTGGTAGGAGTTGCTTTTGTTATGGTTTATGCTATTCGTATTCATTGGTTGATTGCTGTTGTTTATTTTGCTGCGGTACCTATTTTAGGTTTCGTGACTTCTATTTTAAGTAAGCGAATAAAAAAAATACAAAAGAAAATTGTTGGTGAAACCACTGCATTAGCAGGTTCTACGACGGAATCGTTGCGTAATATAGAATTGGTGAAAAGTCTTGGTTTGGCAGATCAGGAGATCAATCGATTAAATGGAATAACTGTTAAAATATTAGGTTTAGAGTTAAAGAAAGTACGTTACATCAGAAGTATAAGTTTTATTCAAGGCACCTTTGTCAATCTGCTTCGTAGTTGTATTTTATTTTTATTACTTTTTTTAATTTTTAGAGGTAAACTAACACTTGGTGATCTTTTTTCTCTTCAAATATATTCCTTCTTCATTTTTGGTCCGCTTCAGGAATTGGGCAATATTATTAGTACCTATAGGGAAGCTGAAGTGTCTTTGGATAATTTTCAGGCAATTTTAAATACTCCGAAGGAAGCAAAACCTGTCCATCCTGTTAATGTTAATCGTGTTGAAAAAGTTGAATTTTCAAATGTCAGCTTTAAACATCATTCCTCAAATAATAAAGCATTGGATGGCATTTCTTTTTCTTCTAAAAAAGGGGAAACTATTGCATTTGTTGGGCCTTCAGGGTCTGGGAAAACAACTTTGGTGAAATTGTTAGTGGGCTTGTATCATCCACAGGAAGGCGATATAAAATATAATGATACCATTTTTAGTGCGCTAGATCTGGATCAGTTGCGTTCTCAAATCGGTTTTGTGACGCAAGATACTCAGCTATTTTCTGGAACCATCAAAGAGAATTTATTATTCGTTGCTCCAAATGCAACTGATGCAGAATGCTTGGATGTATTGAATAAGGCTGCTTGTCAAAGTTTATTAGCGCGTGCCGAAAATGGAATCAACACTATGATTGGTGAAGGAGGAGTTAAAGTTTCTGGTGGAGAAAAGCAACGTTTGTCAATTGCTCGGGCGCTATTGCGTAAACCTTCTTTGCTTGTTTTTGATGAAGCCACTTCTTCTTTGGATTCAATAACAGAGGAGGAGATCAGTAATACTGTTAAATCACTTTCATTAAATAGAGATCAGGTAACCATTATGATCGCCCATCGTTTGAGCACTGTCATGCATGCCGATAGGATATTTTGTTTGGAAAAAGGGAAGATCATTGAACAAGGTAAGCACGATGAATTATTGATTCAGAAAGGATTGTATTATGCTATGTGGCGTCAACAAATAGGAGAGCGCTAGCTAGCAATGGGGATGCTAATGAAAAGGATATGAATAAAAAAATTCAGAACAAAAAATTCATTACTCGAAATCCTTATATAGAAGATATTTTTTGCGGGTTAATTTGAATTTTTTAATTCCTTCCAACCAGCTTTTATGAATTTCATCTTCAGTAACTCCATCTTTGATCTGCTTTTGAAGTGTTTCATTACCTGCATGGTAGTTAAAGTTTTCATCAAAGAAAGTCGTTTTGTCTGGTGTGTTTTCATATGTACCCATCAGCCAGTATAAATAGATCTTGCCATACTCTTTCAGATACTCCGCTCCGAAATTAACTAAATTGAACCCATGGCAAACCAAACCTTTGTATTTTGGCTCCGTTGCACCAGCCATCGGTTTTGGAGTAAATTCACAATTTGTTTTTTGGAGTGTCGGATGGCCAATCACCTGAAATGGAAGCTCCGTTCCTCGCCCTACTGAAACAATAGTGCCTTCAAATAAACCTAAACTAGGATACAAATAAACAGACGGCATGTTAGGTAGATTCGGTGAAGGTCGAACAGGTAATTCATACAAGTCTTTATGCTCGTAACCGACGATAGTAATTACTTTCAGATCACATTTTTCAGAGTTCTTTAACCAGCCTTCTCCGTTAACCATTTGAGCATATTCGCCAATCGTCATTCCATAAACGATAGGGACCGGGTGTAAACCTAAAAATGATTTATAGGCATCTTCCATGATCGGACCGTCAACGTAATATCCGTTGGGGTTAGGACGGTCAAGTAAAATTAATTTTTTCTTGTTTTCTGCACAGGCCTCCATAACATAATGCAACGTGGATAGATAAGTATAGAAGCGTACTCCAACATCCTGTATATCGAAAATCACAACATCAATATTTTTTAAATCTTCCGGCTTTGGTTTTTTGTTGTTCTTTCCATACAGTGAGATAATCGTTAATCCTGTTTTAGGGTCTTTTGTGGTAACTACTTTTTCACCTGCATCAACCGTTCCGCGAAACCCATGTTCAGGGCAAAATACTTTTTTGATAGATACTCCTAATGAAATAAGGCTATCCACAAGGTGAGTGTTTTTTATGTTTGACGATTGGTTGGCAACAACTGCAACCGATTTGCCTTTCAGTAAAGGAAGGTATTCCGCTGTGCGATCAGCGCCCACTTTAACATCGTTAAGGGTTTTAACAGTATTCTCTAACTGAATTATGCCTTGAGAATTCGCATTTAATGCAAAAACAATAAGAATCAAAAAAATTGAAATGTTATTCATCTTCATCTTAATTCTAAAATAGTATTTTTGTGAATAGTTAAACCCAAGTCCAAAGCTAATAAATTTTGAACACAGAACGCTTTATAGCAAAACGAATCATTTTTGGTTCAGGAAACGCCAATCAACTTTCACGCCCAATTGTGCGTATCTCTGTTTGGGGTATTACTTTAGGTCTTGCTGTCATGATATTGGCTATTGCTATTGTAACGGGGTTTCAGAGTGAAATAAAAAATAAACTGATCGGATTCGGATCTCACATAGTTATTACCAATTACGATGACAATACGAGTGATGAGCCTCAACCTATCTCAAAGATCCAACCCTTTCTATCCGATCTTAAAAATAATCCGAACATCAAACATGTTCAAATCTACGCGACCAAAAGTGGAATTGTAAAAACGAAGACAGAGAATGAAGGCGTTTTATTAAAAGGGATTGGTGCCGATTTCGATTGGAAATTCATCAATGATAATTTAAAAAGTGGAAAAGTATTCACAGTCACTGATACTGGTGCTTCTCGCCAGATTGTTATTTCACAATACCTCTCAGCTAAATTAGAGTTGAAATTGAATGATAAGATGGTTGTTTATTTTTTGACAAAAAAACAAGATACGCTGTCTACTCAATATGAACAAAGAGTAAAAACATTTAACGTTTCAGGAATCTATGAAACAGGCTATGAGGATATAGATAAAAAATTAGTGTTGGTGGATATTGGTCAAATTCAAAAAATAAATTTCTGGGATAAAGATCTTGTGGGTGGATTTGAGATTGCCATCAAAGATTTTAAGAACATTGATGAAGTAGGTGAAGAAGTGGATGAATGGATAGGACAAGGGTTAACTGTTCAAACCGTGAAACAGCTGAATGCTTCTGTTTTTGCTTGGTTAGATTGGATGGATGTGAATGTGCAAATTATATTAATTTTGATGGTTATTGTAGCAGGGATTAATATGATGTCGGCATTGCTGATATTGATATTGGAAAGAACAACAATGATTGGTTTGTTGAAAGCCTTGGGAGCAAGAAATGGAAGTATTCAAAAAATATTCTTATATAATTCCGCTTTTATTATTGGTAAGGGATTAATGTGGGGGAATTTAATCGGACTTAGTTTAGCCTTTTTTCAGAAATATTTTGGTGTTTTTAAATTGGATGCAAAGATCTATTTCCTTTCTCAGATACCGATTGAAATTAATTTATTCCATATTTTATTATTGAACGTTGGAACACTTTTTTGTTGTTTAATAATGTTAATCCTGCCTAGCTTTATCGTTTCTAAAATAACACCTGTTAAAGCAATTCGTTTTAGTTAATCAAATTGAAAATTCTAAATTTTAAGACCTTAGCGCATCTTCTTTTTTATTTTTTTTAGTGTCATCCGCATTCTATTTTGTATTTTCACCTCCTTAAAAACATAGATTCATAAATTCGTAAAAAAGTAATTGTAAATGAAAAAAACATGCGATAATATTCTTGGAACAATCGGCCATACTCCAATGGTTCGTATTAATAACATTACAAAAGACTTAAAAGCGACAGTATATGCAAAAGTAGAAACCTTTAATCCCGGTAATTCTATAAAAGATCGTATGGCTTTGAAGATGATAGAAGATGCAGAAAAAGATGGTCGATTAAAACCCGGAGGAACGATTATTGAAGGTACAAGTGGCAATACGGGTATGGGCTTGGCAATTGCAGCTATCATCAAAGGGTATAAATGTATTTTCACTACAACTGATAAACAGTCGAAAGAAAAAGTAGATGCATTGCGGGCTTTTGGTGCAGATGTAATTGTTTGTCCGACAGATGTTGAGCCCGAAGATCCTCGTTCCTATTATTCTGTATCTTCCCGATTGGTAAAAGAAGTTCCTAATTCATGGAAACCGAATCAATACGATAATCTTAGTAATTCTCAAGCTCATTATGAGCAAACAGGTCCAGAAATTTGGGATCAGACGGAAGGCAAGATTACTCATTTGGTTGTTGGAGTAGGAACAGGCGGAACCATAACAGGAACAGGAAAATATCTGAAAGAAAAAAATCCGAATATTAAAGTATGGGGAATAGATACCTACGGTTCCGTTTTCAAAAAATACAAGGAGACGGGTGAGTTTGATAAGAATGAAATTTACCCCTATATCACGGAAGGTATTGGAGAAGATTTTTTACCTGAAAATGTTGATTTTAATATTATTGATCGTTTCGAAAAAGTAACAGATAAAGATGCTGCCATCATGACGCGTGAAATCACCAAGCGTGAAGGGATTTTTGCAGGTAACTCTGCTGGTTCTGCCATGGCTGGTTTGCTTCAGTTGAAAGGCGAATTAAAAGAAGGCGATATTGTTGTTGTTATTTTCCATGATCATGGAACTCGTTATTTAGGAAAGATGTTCAATGATGAATGGATGATGGAAAAAGGATTCTTCGATAAAAAAGGCTTGGTGGCAAAAGATTTGGTTAATAACAATACAAATGGAAAACTAATCACTCTTGAAAGTTCCGATACCATTGAAAGTGCTGTGAAGTTGATGAATAAAATGGACATTTCTCAGATTCCAGTAACGCATGATAAACGTATGGTAGGTTCTTTGAATGAAAGTTTAGTGTATTCTAAAGTAGTTTCTAATCCCGATATAAAAAATAATAAAATTGAGACAATCATGTCGCCTGCATTTCCTTTTGTTGATATATCGGCGCCTATCGATTCACTTTCTGCCATGATCACTGATAACAATCCTGCAGTATTGGTTCGTGATTTTAAATTGGATAAAACCTATATCATCACGCGTCATGACATTATTAATGCATTGACAAAATAATACGTATCCTTTTAATTTTAGAAATGTCAAACTCTTGAAAAACGTTTGACATTTTTATTTTAGGAGGATATACGACAGATGACCTATTGGGATTTTGAATTATTTTTGTAGTTTTAAATAGCATGTCTTTAACTATTATCTTTGTTTGGTGTTCGCTAATAATATAAAGATGAAAAGGTTTTTTCTTTTGTTTTTTCCATTTTTTTCTACTCTTAATTATTGCTATTGTCAGCAAATAAAAGAGTTTAATGCGTGTGCTGTAGAAAAATTAATTAACAAAGATTCTTTGGGTGCAATTGAATTTTTTTCAAGAGTGATTGAAGTCAACCCAAAAGATTCATTAGCTTATTTCGACAGGGGATTCATAAAAGATAATTTGAAAGATTATAAAGGCGCTATTGTTGATTACAGCAAACAAATTGAAGTAGATAAAGGCAGTGTAGACAGTTATTTTTTGCGTGGGTTAGCAAAAATAAAATTAAATGATTTTGAACACGCGATTGTAGATTTTGATAAAGTTGTTGAGTTGGAGCCATCCAATGTTGATGCATTTTATAATCGGGGTATTTCTAATGCGGCACTCAGCCATTTTGCAACTGCTATTTTAGATTATGATCAAGCACTTAGAATGCGTCCTGATTATGCTGAAGTATTTGATAGCAGAGCCAATGCAAAAGAGAAAATGAAAGATGATACAGGTGCTCTTTCTGATTATGATCATGCGATAGCATTAGATCCGTTGAATAAAAAATATTATTTGCAAAGAGGTGCATTGGAGCTAAGGCTTCATCGTAAAAAGAATGCTTGTGCCGATCTGAAAAAATATAAGGAGCTTGGCGGAACACTATCCGATCCTAAGTTGAATAAAATCTGCAAATAGTTTATACGGGTACTTAGGTATGCAGAAAGCAAAAAATCCATTGGTCTTTATTTTTATAACGGTTCTGATCGATTGCATTGGCATACGTATCATATATCCTGTTGCTGCAAGTATTGTTGCTGAGGTGAGTCAGGTAAGTGTTAATCTAGCAATTACTTATAGCGGATGGATGATGGCTTCTTATGCGGTTATGCAGTTTCTCTTTTCTCCTTTGCTTGGCAGTTTGAGTGATAGGTATGGGAGAAGGCCTGTTTTATTAATTTCATTATTCGGGTTGGGGATCGATTACCTTTTTCTAGCTTTAGCAAATTCACTTCCTTTATTATTTGTCGGCCGAATAATAGCCGGAATCTGTGGAGCTAGTCTAACGACAGGATTCGCATACATTACAGATAGTAGTCCTCCAGGAAAACGGGCTCAGAATTTTGGTATCATTGGTTCAGCAATTGGTTTGGGGTTTATCATTGGTCCGTTATTAGGAGGTTTTTTGAGTCAATGGGGGATTCGTATTCCATTTGTTGCTGCTGCGTTACTTTCTTTGCTCAACTTTTTATATGGATTATTTATTCTTCCAGAATCCTTAAAGCTGGAGAATAGAAGAGGATTTAGCTTCAGACGCGCAAATCCATTCGGCTCCTTTCTGCATTTCAAAAAGAAAAAAGAGATCCGAATACTTTTAATTGTTTTGTTTTTCATTTTTATTTCGGCTCAGGTAATGCCTGCTATTTGGCCCTTTTACACCAAATATTTATTTCATTGGAGTGATTTGGAAATAGGATATTCTTTAGCTTTTGTAGGCGTTATGGTGGCTATAGTGAAGGCAGGCTTTGTAAATTTTGCGAATTTTAAATTCGGGCCACAACGAACTGTTTATGTTGGATTGCTATTTTCTGCCTTGGGATTACTCTTGTTTGCCTTTTCAAGTCAATCGTGGATGTTGTATGTAGTCACTTTCATTTACTGTATAGGAGGGATTGCGCCACCGTCCCTGCAGGGGATCATTTCTTTTCGGGTGAATGATAATGAGCAAGGCGAATTACAGGGAATTATTACTTCCTTACTTAGTATAGCCAATATTGTTTCTCCGCTTCTTATGACACATCTGTTCTATTTTTTTACCGCTGAAAACAGCTCATTTCATTTCCCTGGCGCCCCTTTTGTGGCTGCTGCTGTAATTCTATTTTTGGGGTTATTCATCTGTTTGCGCGAGCTAAAAAAGAATAAATTGTATATTTATTCTTAATTGTGTCTGAAATCCAGAATTTCTACAAAAACATTTTTTTATATTTGTACTCATTAAAAATAAAAATTCCATCCATGAAAAAACGAATGCTTTATTTTATTTCTGCAATTTTACTAGTGGCGTCTTCTATTTCCATGAGTGCTCAGACACCGGGAACTTTGACATTTACTTTTACTCAGGTGGCTCATTCTCCTTGCTTCACAGGAACAAAAAACGTTTTAGCCGTTTGGATCCAGACGAGTGCTGGTGTGTTTGTAAAGACAAAACTTCGTAATGCAGGTACCGGAACAAAAGACCATTTGCCTACTTGGGCCGTAAATTCAGGTGGAACGTCAGCAAATTGTATGGCAGCAGCTTGTAATACAACAGATGCAACATCCGGAGCTACTCTTTCATCATTTGGAGCTAAAACAATTATTTGGGATGGCAAAAATGTTGTAGGAACGGTAAACGGAACTACAGTAGCGGATGGTGTTTATAAAGTGACTATTCAGTCAACATGGAACCATGGGTCAGGTTCAACTGTTACCACTTCTTTTACCTTTACAAAAGGTCCAACTGCTGATCACCAGACTCCTGCTAATACGGCTGATTTTACCGGTATTACTTTGGATTGGGTTCCTGGAATTGCTGGTGTAGCGGATATTGCTTCAGCGGGTCCAGAAATAAATGTTTATCCTAATCCCACAATCGGATTATTCAATGTCGACTATTCAAAAGCGACAAGCGTAAAAGTAGTAGATATTTTAGGTGATGTTATTTATGACGAAAAAGTCGATCAAAATAATGCAGGAACTATCGCTATCGATTTAGCAAATTATGCCAATGGGATCTATTTTATTTATGTTTTTGATGGTGTCAATTCATCTAAACGTAAATTAATTTTAACTAAATAAAAATTTTTACCTTATAAAAAAAGGCATTCTTCCATGAAGAATGCCTTTTTTATTGATCTTCTTCAATAACAATATCTTTTACACCTGGCGTTTCATAGATTTGATAATTACCCTTATCGTCTGAATAGATCAAGTATGCTTGAAGTTCAGGGTGGTTGTATAAAATTTCTTTTGCCTTTTCAAGTCCCAACACTAAAATTCCGGTAGCATTTGCATCGGAAGAAATGCATTGCTTTGCAAAAACAGTGGCACTTAACAGGTTGTTTTTTGTCGGATAACCTGTCTTAGGATCAATGTGGTGTCCGTATTTTATACCATTTTCAATAAAAAATCTTCTGTAGTTTCCGGAGGTTGAAGTAGCCAGGTCTTCAAGTTTTACAATTGCTTTTATAGGGTTTTCCGAATTTTTATTATCAATGGGTTTCTCTATTCCTATTTGCCAGTTTTCTCCATTCGGTTTTTTGCCTTTTGCATAAACTTCGCCACCAATTTCTACAATGAATGATGTGATTTTTTTTGAGATCAAAAAGTCGGATACAACATCTACCGAATAACCTTGTGCAAATGCATTGAAATCCAAAGCGACTCTCGGATCTTTTTTTACGATCTTTTTACCTTTTAATTCAATCAGATCAAAGCCAACAAATTGTAGAATACTATCTATTTTTGCTTGTTCAATTTTTTGCTTTTTTCCTGGACCGAATCCCCACGCATTTACTAAAGGGTAAACAGTAGGGTCAAATGCTCCATTCGTATTTTTCCAAACTTCTTTTGCTTTATTAAAACATGTAATAAAATAGTTGTCGACCACTACGTTCTTTTCATTTGCATTGATTCTTGATATAATAGATGTTGGAAGGTAGGTGGAAACAGATTTATCAAAATCCGCTAATATCTTTTCTATCTGAGGTTGCAGGTTTCTGTTTTTTTTATCAAAATAAGAAATATGATAGGTGGTGCCTTGGGCATACCCATCAAATTTTAAAGGATCTTGTTGAGAATATGTTGTTGAAACAATAAAAAAAAGGAAACTATAAATCACAAATTTTTTCATGAGTGCTTTTTATGCTATGTTTGTTTACTGTAAAGTTACTTTTTTTGTGTGAGAAGAAACTTTTATACAACCGATATTACTATCTATTTAACAATTTTATATTCAAGGTTTGGAATTTATAGATCAGCTCAATCGTAAAATAGAATTAGCAGCCACGCCAAAGCGGATCGTTTCTTTAGTTCCCTCGCAGACAGAATTGCTTTCTGATTTGGGTTTGCGCGAAGAAGTGGTAGGGATCACCAAGTTTTGCATTCATCCGGAGGAGTGGTTCCGTTCCAAAACAAGGGTCGGAGGAACAAAAAAATATGATTTCGAAAAGATAAAAGCCTTGCAGCCCGATTTGATCATTGGTAATAAAGAAGAGAATGATCAGGAGCAGATCGAGGAGCTGATGAAACACTATACTGTGTGGATGAGTGATATTTATTCGTTACAAGATGCGTATGATATGATTACGCGGGTTGGTGCTTTGGTTGGCAAAAACAAAGAAGCAACCTTTTTGAAGTTGGAAGTCGAAGCGAAATTCAATTTATTTTTTAATGAAGTTGAAGCCTTAAACGTTCCCGCTAAAACAGCCTATTTTATCTGGAATGATCCTTATATGGTGGCAGGTCATAATACCTTTATCAATGAAATGTTGAAGCTTTGTGGTTTCGAAAATGTTTTTTTGCATAAATCGTCCCGTTATCCGGCAGTTAATAACGAAGAAATTTTGGAAGCCAATCCCGAATTGATTTTACTTTCATCTGAGCCATATCCTTTTAAAGAAAAGCATATAGAGCAATTTCGACAGCTATTGCCATCTGCTACAATACGAATTGTTGATGGTGAAATGTTTTCATGGTACGGTTCACGATTGTTAAGGTCGCCGGAATATTTCAGGCAACTGCTGAAGGGAATTTCGTCTTAATTCCGATGAAGAGATTGTTTTTCATTTGTTAATTCTTATTAGCTTTGCATCCATAACTTCCAACCATTATGAGCTTTTTAAAACAATCAACATCTGTGTTTATAAGTGCGCTGTTGATTCTGTTTTCGCTTCAATCTGCAGATGCCCAAAAAGTAGGTGTAGTTCTAAGTGGAGGAGCAGCAAGTGGCATTGCACACATAGGTGTTTTAAAAGCATTAGAGGAAAATCATATCCCTATCGATTATATTTCGGGAACTTCTATGGGAGCATTGGTAGGAGCAATGTATTCAGTAGGGTATTCACCTTCACAGATTGAGGCGATTGTTAAAACAGAGCGATTTAAAAACTGGTCGGAGGGGATCGTAGATGAAAAATATGCTTACTACTTTAGAAGAACGGATGATAATTCATCGTGGTTAACCTTTAAACTTTCTCTAGATTCTGCTTTTATTTCTAGTCTTCCAACAAATTTGATCTCACCAATCGCAATGGATTTTGGAATGATGGAGTTGACAAGTGGAGCCACAGCTGCTGCTAATTCTAATTTTGACAGTTTGTTTGTTCCATTTCGTTGTGTTGCTTCTGATATCGAAAAAAAAGAATCAGTTGTTTTTCGTGAAGGCGATCTTGCCCAATCTGTTCGTGCATCCATGTCCTATCCTTTTTACATTCGCCCAATCTCCATTAATGGTAAATTAATGTTTGATGGTGGTCTGTATAATAACTTTCCTTCAAATATTATGTATGAGGAGTTTTATCCAGATTTTATGATCGGCAGTAATGTCACCGGAAATAATCCGCCTCCCGATGAAGACAATCTGTTGTCGCAAATTAAAACGATGCTTCAGAGCAAATCCAATTATAATATTTTATGTGAGAGTGGTGTTATTATTGAACCTAAAACAGAGGTGAGTTTGTTTAATTTCAGTAACCTTCAGCCAATAATTGATAGTGGTTATGCTGCAGCGATGCGTCAGATGGATTATATTAAAAAATATGTAGAGAGAAGAGTGGACTCTGCTGAATTAACGATTAGAAGGATCAATTTCAAAACTGCTCAACCTAAAATCATTTTCGATAATATATATATTGAGGGCTTAACAAAAAGTCAGGCAGATTACGCCAGAAAAGTGCTACGTCACAAAAATAAACAGATTTCTTTGGAGGATATGAAGGAAGGATACTTCCGACTTGCTGCAGATGACAAAATAAAATCGATTTACCCTCAGGCAAAGTTTAATCCCAAAACGGGATTCTATGATTTGAATTTAAGGATTAAAAAAGAGCGTAATATAATAACTGACTTTGGCGGAAATTTTTCTAACCGTCCTATTAGTCAAGGTTACATAGGGTTTCAATATAATTATCTGGGGCGGTTTGCACTTGGCGTGATGTCCAATGCTTATTTTGGCAAACTGTATAGTTCGGCACAACTAAAAACACGATTTGATTTTCCATTCCGCATACCCATTTTTATTGAGCCTTGCATTACTTGGAATAAATGGGATTATTACAGCAGTAGTAGTGCTTTTAAGGAAGATACCAAACCTGCCTATTTGATTCAAAGTGAAGAATATGGAAATTTAAATATTGGATTTCCAACTGGAAAAAAAGGTAGAATTGTCGGAGGTGCAGGGCTAGCTCGCATTACCGACAAGTATTATCAGACACCTTATTTTGTTCAACTGGACACTGCAGATAGAACTAATTTTGATGTCTTTACTACACAGGCTTATTATGAGGTTAATTCGTTGAATAGAAAACTTTACCCTAGTCGAGGAGGATTTTTAAATCTTAAGTTACGTTACGTGAATGGCTTTGAAGAAAATATTCCGGGTTCTACCTCAATAGATACAGCCGAATTTGCGAATCATCACGATTGGTTTGTGTTAAAAGCGACAGGAGAACGCTTTTTCAATCGAAAAGGTGCAATAAAAATAGGGGTATACGGAGAAGGCGTTTATTCAACGCAATCTTTTTTTAATAATTACACCTCCAGTATTCTTACTGCACAAGCCTTTCAACCGACTCCCGACAGTAAAACGCTTTTTAAGGAAAATTACCGGACACATAAATATTTAGCAGGTGGTTTAATTGTGATTGTCAATATCAGAAAAAATATAGAATTCAGAGCGGAGGGATATATTTATCAGCCTTATCAGGTGCTTATTAAAACTGCAAATCTAAAAACTGAATACGGGATTCCTTTCGCACTTCAACATTATATAGGAACAGCAGCTGTTGTTTGGCATACGCCTGTTGGTCCTATGAGCCTTAGTGTTAATTATTATGATCAGGTCAAAGAACCATTCTCCGTTTTATTCCACTTTGGTTACATCATCTTTAACAAAAGGGCACTTGAGTAGTCTGCTAACGTATTGATTGTCAGTTGTTTTTGATATTTACGATATTTTACATAAATTCGCACCCCTTAACAAGGGGAATAACACACTTGTAGTGTGACAATTAATTTTAAATTAACTTTTAATAAAACAGTATGAACATTATTTATTTAGCTCCCGCTTTAGGGATTTTAGGATTGATCGTAATGGCGATAAAATCTGCTTGGGTTAATAAGCAAGATGCCGGTGATAAAAACATGCAAGAACTTGCCGGTTATATTGCAGATGGCGCAATGGCGTTTTTAAAAGCAGAATGGAAAGTGCTCAGCATTTTCGTTGTTTTTGCTGCAGCATTGTTAGCCTATTCAGGAACTATTCATGAAATAAATGGAAAAGAAATTCACGGAAGTTGGATTATAGCTATCGCGTTTATTATTGGTGCTGTATTTTCTGCTACTGCAGGATACATAGGTATGAAAGTAGCTACCAAAGCAAATGTTCGTACTACGCAGGCTGCTAAAACAAGTTTAAAACAAGCCTTGAAAGTTTCTTTCACAGGTGGAACTGTAATGGGTTTAGGAGTTGCTGGTTTAGCTGTTTTAGGCTTGGGTGGATTGTTTATTGTTTTCTTAAAAATGTTTCATGTTGTTAATGTTGATAGCAACGAAATGAAAACAGCTATTGAAGTATTGACAGGGTTCTCTTTGGGAGCTGAGTCCATTGCTTTATTTGCTCGTGTTGGAGGTGGTATTTATACAAAAGCTGCCGATGTTGGAGCTGATCTTGTTGGAAAAGTAGAAGCAGGTATCCCAGAAGATGACGTTCGTAACCCGGCTACCATTGCTGATAACGTTGGTGATAACGTAGGTGATGTTGCAGGTATGGGTGCCGATTTATTTGGTTCTTATGTAGCAACGATTTTGGCTACAATGGTATTAGGACAAGAGATCATTGTTACAGATAACTTTGGTGGTATGTCTCCAATCTTATTACCAATGGTAATCTGTGGTTTAGGTATCGTTTTCTCAATTATAGGAACTTGGTTTGTTACCATTAAAGATGATAAATCAAATGTTCAAAATGCATTGAATTTGGGTAACTGGTCATCAATGATCCTAACAGTAATTGCGTCTTATTTTATTGTCATGTATATGTTGCCTGATGGAGTTATTACGCTTCGTGAAATTCCATTTACTAAAATGGGCGTTTTCTTAGCGATAGTTGTTGGTACTGTTGTAGGGGCAATCATGAGTATTGTTACCGAGTATTACACCGCAATGGGTAAAGGCCCTGTAAACTCTATTATTCAACAATCTTCTACAGGGCATGCTACTAATATTATTGGTGGTTTATCAGTAGGGATGAAATCAACAGTTATTCCAATATTAACATTGGCTGGTGGTATTATGGCTTCGTATCATTTTGCAGGTTTATATGGTGTGGCTATCGCAGCAGCAGGAATGATGGCAACAACGGCTATGCAATTAGCAATAGATGCTTTCGGTCCGATTGCAGATAACGCTGGTGGTATTGCTGAAATGAGTCAATTGCCTCCTGAAGTTCGTGAGCGTACAGATAATTTAGATGCAGTAGGTAACACAACAGCAGCAACAGGAAAAGGATTTGCAATCGCTTCAGCAGCCTTAACATCATTGGCATTGTTTGCTGCCTTTGTTGGTATTGCAGGCATTTCTCATATTGATATTTACAAAGCAAATGTATTAGCAGGTTTATTTGTTGGTGCGATGATTCCTTTTATATTCTCTGCATTGTGTATTCAAGCGGTTGGTAAAGCTGCGATGGACATGGTACAAGAAGTGCGTAGACAGTTCCGCGAAATTCCAGGTATCATGGAATACAAAGCGAAGCCAGAATATGAAAAATGTGTGGCTATTTCTACAAAGGCTTCTATCCGTGAAATGATGATGCCGGGAGCTATTGCATTGATCACTCCTGTGATTGTTGGTTTTACATTCGGTCCGGAAGTATTAGGTGGTTTATTAGCAGGTGTTACAGTATCCGGAGTGTTGATGGGTATTTTCCAATCAAATGCAGGTGGTGCTTGGGACAATGCAAAAAAATCTTTTGAAAAAGGGGTAATGATCAATGGTGAAATGTTCTATAAAAAATCAGAACCACACAAAGCTTCTGTTACTGGAGATACTGTTGGTGATCCATTTAAAGATACTTCTGGTCCTTCTATGAATATCCTTATTAAATTAATGTCTATCGTTTCTTTGGTTATTGCTCCTTATATCGCAGTAAATACTGCTGAAGCAGGAATGGGTTGCGATAAAGATAAGATGCAGAGTGAATGTTCTATGGGGGCAGAAATGCACGGTGGATGTTCTGAAATGCACGAAGGTTGCACAGGAATGATGCATGAAGGTTGTATGGAAAGCAAATGCGATATGAGCAAATGTGCTACTATGACCAAAGAAGAGTGTGCTAAAATGTGTGATGAAAAAGGATGTTCTGCAGATGAAAAAGCATATTGCATGAGCATGTATGGTACCGATGGAAAATTTATAGGTGCTAAATGCGATATGATGAAATGTATGAACATGACCAAAGAAGCATGTGCTAAATATTGTGATTCGGTTAAATGTTCGCCTGAAGAAAAAGCCATGTGTATGAAACATGCCGGAATGAGTTCAGCTGCTGATTGTAAAGATCATGCTGGCATGACGGAAGGAAAAGCGTGTTGTAAAGATAAAGCGCCTGTTGAAAAAGCGTGTTGTAAAGACAAAGCAGCCTCAGGTAATTGCTCAGGAGAGGTTAAAAGTTGTATGAAAGCATGCACTCATGGCTGCAAAACAAAAGAAGAGTGTGCTAAAAAATGTGGCGATGCTTGCGCTAAAATGCACTAAATAAAATAGTATTTTAATAAAAAAGCTTCCTGAATCTCAGGAAGCTTTTTTTTATTAAAACATTTTATAAATGGGATTGTCAATCTATAATTACCTTAATAACATTAGACCCAGAATTAGTACGGAAGAGCTTTATAAAATAAATACCTTTAGCAATGGAGGATACATCAATGGATAGTTGGTGAATACCTTTGGTTGCTTCGCCTTCAATCTTTTTTATTTCTTGTCCGAATAAATTAGTGATACTTATTTCAGTGGCTTCAGCACTATAATAAACAAGGGTTAAATTAGTGGAAGCGGGGTTAGGATAAATATTTATAATTCCGAATTCGGTTGTTGCTTCACTTTCATCGATGCCCACAGCAGCACAATAATTTTGCATCGCTTTCACCGACTTATAGGCATTTAATCTTCCTTGGGAAACGGTTGCATAATTCGCAGCACTTAAGTCAGAGATCTGGTCAACAGCACCTAGCATCGAATCTTTTACGATCAATGCTACACCGGCAGGGTCAGCTTTGTAATTTGTAATGAACTGCGCGCAAGGCGTAGAATACATTAATGCAATGGTTCCTGCAACATGAGGTGTGGCCATAGATGTGCCAGTCATGCTGCCGTAAGCATTTCCTGGAATGGTGGAATAGATTCCTGTTCCAGGTGCTCCTAGGTCGATGGTCGTGGCTCCGTAACCAGCATTCCCATATTTCTGATCATTACTATTTGTGTTTGTAACAGCAACCATCCAGTTGCTAGTACATGCTGTTGGTATGTCACCATTCACATCGATGTTCCAATTGTGATTAGCAGTTGCAGCAGCACTTAAAATACCCACAGCACCTAATGAATCATACATCGCACACCACAAGGGGAAATTAACAGGCTGTCCGTTATCAATTCCAAATGATGAATTGGTGGCAACCACAAAAGCGCCTTTTGCTCCATTTGTTTGATTGTATAATCTACGTTGATCGCGGACATACGCATATGATTCCACTGTATTTGATTCTAAAGCACTGTCTGTTGCTGTATTGCCATAGCTAACCGCCATTATTTTCACATTCCAGTTTACTCCCGTAATTCCTGTTGCATTATTTCCTCTTGATCCGATGGTGCCCGAAAGATGTGTTCCATGGGAGGCTGAAGTTATAGCATCGGAATTGGTTCCTGCATTCCATCCTTTTACATCATCAATATAGCCATTGCCATCATCGTCAATTCCATTGGAAGGGATCTCATTGTAATTTTTCCAGAAGTTTAGATCAACATGTGTTAGATCGAACCCACCATCAATGGCTGCAACAACAATAGTATCCCCTAAAGATGTTAATCCGCCTGTGGTGATGTCCCAAGCTTCTGGCGCATCAATATCAGCATCGATCAATCCTCCGCTGGCTCCTGTATTGTTGAGGTCCCACATCGATCCAAATTGCGTGTCATCCGGAATGACCCGCTCCTGAAACGTATGATTAAATTGTGCAATTTTTACCAGATGATTTCTTCTGACCGCTTTTAATAAAAGATCCTGATTGATTGTCGTTGAATTAAAGTTGTATAAATAAATATGCATTGATTGGGAAAGCGCACGTTCCACTTTAAGTTCGGTTGTAATGCCGAAGAGCGATTGTAATTCAGAGGTGAGTTGTGATGCGTCTGATTCCGAATGAACCATAACAATTAAATTTCCCGGAACGATGTTGCTTTCCTGAGCACCAGAAAAGAACGAAAAGCAAATGAATAAAGAGGAGAAAAGTATTTTGAAGGTTTTCATCTGAATCGGTTTTACTTACACAATGTTAATCATTTTTTGTGTAATTTGCAAAGGGGATTCCTTGTGTTTTATTAGGGAATAATTTTACGGAGCGTCATTGCGAATTCTTTTCGTAGAAAAGGTGTGGTCATCTCAAACATGCAGTTAAATGAGATTACCACGTTTGTACTTGACTCGCAATGATGTAAAAATTAAAAATGATGTTAGGAAAGAACTTTACTATATATAAATCATCAGCAGGCTCGGGGAAAACCTTTACGTTGGTAAAAGAGTACTTGGCTTTGGCATTGAATGATGGAGCGAATCCGCCACAAGCCTACAAACATATTTTAGCGGTTACGTTTACAAATAAAGCGGCTACTGAAATGAAAGAGCGTATCATCAAAGCGCTGAAAGAACTTTCGGAAGCGGACTATTCTCAACTATCCTCCGGCACCAAAAACTTACTGGCTTCTTTGAAGGAACATAAGAAATTGAATGCGAATCAAAAATTAGATGATACCCTCATTCGCAAAAGAGCGCAACAGATTCTCACAGCTATTCTTCATAATTATTCTGATTTTGCTATCGGAACAATTGACAGTTTTGTGCATAAAGTAGTCCGCACGTTCGCATTCGATTTGAAGATCCCGATGAGTTTTGAGATTGAAATGGATGACGAAAAACTATTGGGCCAAGCCATTGATCTATTGATCGGACAAATAGGCAATGATGAACGACTGACCAAAGCATTGGTTGAATTCACAGAGAGTAAAACGGATGATGAGAAAAGCTGGCACATCGAAAACGATCTTCAGAAATTCGCTAAACATCTATTAAATGAGGAAGGCGCTGTTTATATTGATAAGCTGAGGCATTTGAGTGTCGATGATTTTTTTAAGATCAAGGATACCTTGTTTGCTGAACTAAAAAAGTTTGAGACAGCTGTCACCAAAGAAGCTGAAAAAGCAACGGTACTCATAAAAAATGCCGGGTTGACAAGCAAGGACTTTTATTATGGCGACAAAGGCATTGCAGCCTATTTTGATAAATTATCAAAAGGGAGAATGGATTACATTTCTCCGAATACCTATGTTCAAGCAACAGCAGGAGAAGATAAATGGTATGGCGGAAAAGTTTCTGAAAAAGCAAAATTGGAGATCGATGCTGTTAAATCAAATCTGATCGATTGTTTTAATGCGATTCAGATTATAAAGGATACAGATTATTCAGATTATGTGCTCTTTCAACTGATCAATAAAAATATTTATTCGCTGGCTGTTTTAAATGAAATTGAAAAATTGCTCAATGAATACAAGGCGCAGAATAATGTGCTGCACATGTCGGAGTTCAATAAAATGATTGCAAAAATTGTATTGAATGAGCCCATCCCTTTTATTTATGAACGTTTAGGTGAACGATATAATAATTATTTGATCGATGAGTTTCAGGATACATCTGTTCTTCAATTTCAGAATTTACTTCCGCTTATCGACAATTCCTTGGCCAGTGGTCATTTTACAATGCTGGTAGGGGATGGTAAACAAGCCATCTATCGTTGGCGTGGAGGTGAAGTGGAGCAATTTGCATTGCTTCCTCAAATCTTTAAACATAACGACAATCCATTGGTTTTGGAGCGGGAAGAAGCCTTGGTCCGAAATCATGATCCTCAAGTTCTAGATAAAAATTACCGGAGTAAACGGGAAGTGATCGAATTTAACAATTCACTTTTCATAACACTAGCAAGCAAGTTAAATGAGAAATATCAGACAATCTATCAAGGATTGGAACAAGGTTTTAATCCAGAAAATAAGGGTGGTTTAGTACAGGTGGAATTTATTGATGGTGAAAAGGAATTTTTTCGTGATCAGAATAAAATAAGAACGCTGGAAGTTATCCGACATTTGCAGACTCAAAATTATAAACTGAAAGATATTGCAATTCTTGTTCGTAAAAACACCGATGGTAGCGACATAGCAAATTATCTGACACAAAACGGAGTTGAAGTTATTTCATCCGATTCTTTATTATTAAGTAATTCAGCAGAAATAAATTTCCTGCATTCGCTGCTTAAATATTTAGCGAACACGTCTAATAATATTATTCAAACAGAAATTTTGGAATACCTTGTTGCTTCGGGCTATTTAGGTGAAACAACTATTGATGAAGTGTTGCAGAACAGAACCGGGATTAGTGCGATTATTAAGTCGGCAAAAATAGATTTTAGTGTCACGCATCTTTCTAAAATGGCTTTGTATGAATTGTGTGAAGAGCTGATTCGTATTTTTAAGTTGAATGCAATGCCAAACGCCTACCTGCAATTTTTTCTGGATGAGGTGTTGAATTATTCCATTAAGAAGAATAATAATTTAAATGATTTTATAGCGTATTGGGAAGAGAAAAAAATGAAGGCGTCTCTTATTGTTCCTCATGGAATGGATGCGGTGAGTATTATGACCATTCATCGTTCCAAGGGATTGGAATTTCCTGCCGTTATTCTTCCATTTTCCAACACTAGAGTTGAAACGGGTAAAAAGAATTTATGGATCGATATTAAAAATAGTAAGCTGCCTGATCTTCCTTCGGCCATAGTTCCTACGAATAAAGATCTTATGGAAACCCCGTATGGCGATTTGTTTGAGGAAGAAAATAATAAATCCTTGCTCGATAATTTAAATGTCTTATATGTTGGTTTGACACGTGCGGAAGAACGGATGTATGTGTTTTCGGGGAAACCCGGCAAAACGCCTGAAAACATGAAGAGTATTAGTGACATGCTTGCCTATTATTATCAAAATAACGGAGAATGGGATGAAGGGAAGTCGGTTTATACCTCAGGTGAAGAGGTAGCGCATGTAGAACATTCGAAAGCAGCGGGAGTGTCCAACTTTAAGTTGGATACTTTTAATTCGAACCAATGGAGGGGACATATTAAAATGCGTGCTGCTGCTCCAAGCATCTGGAATACGCAGATGGCGGAAGTAAAGAAAGATTACGGAAATCTCGTTCATACAGCATTTGCAAAAGTTAAAACCATAGATGATATAGTTCCTGCTATCAATGCCATGTGCGGAGAAGGGATGATCACTATCCCAGAAAAAGAAGCGCTGAAGCTTACACTTACAAAAATAGTTACACTTCCGGAATTGAAGGCTTATTTTGCACCCGGACAAATTATTAAAAACGAGGCGGAGATCATCTCTGTTGCTGGAGAATTCTTTCGCCCCGATAGAGTTGTTCTAAGTGGAAAAACAGCTGTTATTATAGATTATAAAACGGGTGGGGAAAAACAAGATCATAAAAAACAGATTATCGGTTATTCCGACCTGTTGAATCAGCTGGGATATACAGTTTCAAAAAGGCTCTTGGTGTATATTGAGGACGAGAAAGTGGTCTCTGTTTAATAATAAAAGTTTGTGAAGTCAATAAATCAAGGCTTTTTTTCTTTTTTAATACTGCTGCATTTGCTCTATTTATAATTGACTTTTGTCGCAGAAATAAATCATTTAATAAAATCATTTTGCCATATAAATGTTTTAAAGTAAATTCGTTCTCTAAATAAAAAAAACATGAACAAGAATATTCTAAAACTTTCAGTAGTTGCTTCCCTAATTACTTTTACATCTTGTGGTGGAGATGCTAAAAAGGAAGAAAGCTCAGCAGCAAAAAACACCGGTATTGACATTGCAAATATTGATAGTACGGCAAAACCTACAGACGATTTTTATCAGTTTGTAAACGGTACATGGATTAAAAACAACGCTATTCCTGAGTCAGAAAGCCGCTGGGGTAGTTTCAATGAATTAGAAAAGCTAAATAAAGCAAAATTGTTGACCATCCTTCAAGATGCGTCGGCTGATAAAACAGCAAAAGCAGGAAGCAACACTCAAAAAATAGGTGACTTCTTTTCTGTTGCAATGGATTCAGTGAAATTGAATAAAGATGCGATCACTCCTTTAAATGATGAGTTTGCAGCTATTGAAAATGTTAAAACGTCAGAAGACCTTATCAAAGAAGTGGCTCATCTACATACTATAGGTGTTGGCGCTATGTTTGGTGGTTACATAGGACAAGATCCAAAGATCAGTTCTCAATATGTGACTCAATTAGGGCAAGGCGGTATTTCTTTGCCAGACAGAGATTATTATACGAATAAGGATGAACGAACTTTGGGAATACAAAAAGCATACAAGTCACATCTTGTCAATATGTTTGTTTTACTAGGTGATAAAAAGGATGTAGCAGAAAAAAATGCGAAGACGGTTTATGATATTGAAACAAATTTTGCGAAATCGTCCATGACAAATATTGAAATGCGTGATCCTGTAAAACAATACAATAAAAAATCGTTCAAGTTATTAGCTGAAATGACTCCTAATTTCAACTGGCAAACTTATTTTGAAGCAATCGGTTTAAAAGCTGTAGATACTGTTATTGTGGCTCAACCAGAATTCTTCAAACAATTTAACGCGTCCTTGAAATCTGTTTCCATCAATGATTGGAAAACGTATTTACGTTGGGGATTAATTGACGGAATGGCAAGTAAGTTAAGCGACAATTTTGTGAACGAACATTTCGATTTCTACGGAAAAAAATTATTAGGTATTCCTGCTTTGAAACCTCGTTGGAAGCGTGCGTTGGAAGCTACGGATGGTTCTTTGGGAGATGCTTTAGGACAAATATTTGTAGAGAAACATTTTACTCAGGAAAGCAAAAATCGTGTTGGAGAAATGGTAAAAAATCTAATTGCAGCATACCGTGTTCGTATTGCTAGCCGTGATTGGATGAGTGAAGAAACGAAGAAAGCGGCTAATTTAAAATTAGATAAAGTAATGTTGAAATTAGGATATCCTGATAAATGGAAAGACTATTCTACATTAGATATTAAACGCGACTCATATGTTCAAAATTACATGCGTGCCAACGTTTATTTATTTAAAGAAATGGCAGACAAATTAGGGAAACCTGTTGACCGCACGGAGTGGGGAATGACCACACCAACAATTAACGCGTATTACAATCCATCAATGAATGAGATCGTCTTCCCTGCGGGTATCATGCAGCCGGTATTTTTTAACCCGGACGCTGACGATGCTGTGAACTACGGAAGTATGGGTGCTATCATCGGACACGAGTTAACACATGGCTTTGATGATCAAGGGGCTCAATTTGATGCTGATGGAAACTTGAAAAATTGGTGGACAGAAAAAGATAAATCGAATTTCAAAATGAAAACAGATATCTTAGTTTCTCAATTCAATAACTACATCGCTATTGATAGCATGCATGTTAGAGGTGAGCTTACATTGGGTGAAAATATTGCCGATCTGGGTGGTTTGACAATTTCTTATTATGCATTCAAAAAATCGTTAGAAGGAAAACCTGCTCCTGAAAAAATTGACGGATTCACTGCAGAACAACGTTTCTTCTTAGCTTGGGCTCAAGGTTGGAGAGGAAATATGAGAGCAGAGTACTTGAAAAATATGGTTCAAACAAATCCGCATTCTCCTGGTAACTTCCGTGTAAACGGTCCTCCAAGTAATATGCAAGAGTTTTATGATGCATTTGGTGTAAAAGAAGGTGATAAAATGTATCGTCCGAAAGCTGAAAGAGCAGAGATCTGGTAAGTATTCTTTGTAATTATAAAAAAAACACCTCGTTCAATTTTAACGGGGTGTTTTTTTTTAGTATGAGCAACATTGAACAGTATTACTTGAGAACATTTAAATGGAGCATCATTGCGAGATACCGTTTTTAGTATCGTGTTGCAATTTCTTCGCTTCTAAATAAGATTGCCGCATTCATGACTACCTTATAACGACGAACCAAATTAGTTCTTACTTTCCAGGCTCAGCGTTTTTGCGATAAAAAAGATATTCTTCTTCTTCAATCGCTGTCCAGTTGTTTTTGTAATCAAATGTCATATCATAAATAAAATTTCTGTCAGGTAGGATATTCACCGTGAAGTGATGCAGAATATGTTTGCTTCCCACTACCTGTATTTCTTCCCAAATAGTGGAAGAGATGATCTTGAAAAAAGCTTTGTTGTTAGGGTATTTTCGAAACTGAGGGTACGTGATTTCCATACTTAAAAATTCGGACAAGTGGTTGCGTTTTTTCTTTTGAATCGTATTTTTTTCATCAAATGCTTTTTTTCTCGTTTCACATGTGTTGTTGTTTTGTTCAAGCCTGTTTTTTTATCTTCTTTCTTAGCTCCTGTAACATCCACTCCTTTGTCTTCTTGTGCTGTTTCTTTTAGATCCTTTTCAATAACAGCGGGCTGTGTTTCTTCCAGAATTTTAGTAGTAGGTTTTGCGACTGATTGAATGGTGGATATTTCATTATTGGCAACGAGTACCGTTTCATCGTACTTTTTTATTGAAACGAGATTTGTTTCAACATCCGTTTGCCTCGCTTTTTTTTCTGAAGTTGTTGCATTGAAATTTTGATACTTAGGAACATTAAAATTGTTTGGGTTTTGCGGAACAGTTCTTTTGCTCAGAAAAGCGAAATAATCGGCTTTGCTAGTCACTTGTTTTTTATTCCAGCTAGGGCAAGCATCTGTGGCAGGTTTTACTTGCGCTGTGTTGGTTTGACTTTGCAACATGAAAGGAAAGATACAACAGATCTGTCCGATAATTAGAAGTGAGAGCACCTTTTTCATAATTAATTCTTTTGCATATAACGTAGCAATATTCCCGATTAGTATTTTATATTTACATTTTATAAGAATACGTTCTGAAAATTACAATTATATTAATCGAAAAATGCAATCCTTCCTCGAAAAAACCGTCAAATATCTGTATGATAAATATGGTGACGACATCAGTGAATTGTGCATTGTTCTTCCCAACAGACGAGCAGGATTATTCTTAAAAACACATTTATCCGCGAATCTGAAAAAGACCTTCTGGAGTCCAGAAATATATGCCACCGAAGATTTTGTTGCTTTGCTTGCTGAATTGGAGATTGCCGATTCCACCACCTTGCTTTTCGAATTGTATGAAACGGTAAAATCAGTTGGTAAAAAAGAAGTAGAGAGCTTTGATGAATTTTGTAAATGGGGACAGATTTTATTGAGTGATTTGAATGAGATTGACAGATACTTAGTAGATGCTTCGCAACTATTCGGAAACTTAAAAGATATTAAAGAGTTAGAAGCCTGGACTTTAAATGCGGAGGAAGGTTTAACCGATTTTCAAAAGCAATACCTTGAATTCTGGAAATTGTTAGGTGAATATTACCATGATTTCAGAAATCGATTACTTTCCAAAAATCAGGCATACCAGGGGTTAGCATATCGAATTGTTGCCGACAAGGCAGAAGAGCGTGTAGAAAAGTACCCATGGAAAAAAATTATTTTCGCTGGGTTCAATGCACTTAACAAAGCCGAGGAAGAGATCATAGAGCGTTTGTTGAATGCCGGCAAGGCTGAAATACTATGGGATACCGATGCGTATTATGTCGGTAATCTCAATCAAGAAGCCGGTAGGTTTATCAGAAAATACAATGAATTTGGAAACTTCAAGAAATTAAAAGATCGCAATGTTTTTTTTGAAGAGACTTTACTTTCCAATGAAAAGAAAACAATCACTGTTATTGGTGCAGCTAAAAATGTAGCACAAGCCAAAGTTGCTGGAAGTCTTGTAACTCAATTACAGAAAACGAACGAGAGCTTGCAGACCACAGCTTTAGTGTTAGCAGATGAAAATTTGCTGTTTCCTGTCTTACATTCTTTGCCGGATAATTTAGAGGACATCAACGTTACAATGGGATATCCATTGAAGAGCACTCCTGTTGCCGGTTATTTCGATCTCGTATTCGGACTGCATGAAAACGGATTGAAGCTGGCAAATGGAAAAGAGAATTATAGTTTTTATCACAATGATATTTTAAAGTTATTGTGCCATCCGTATACCACCATTGCTTTGGCAGGAGTAGGTAAAGAATACGCTGTCAATAAAGTAACGAAGCTGATCCAGGGAAGGAATATTGTATTTGCTGGTATCTCTATGCTGGAAAATATTTTTATTGAGTTGGGCTGCGACAAGGAATGGGAAGTAATGCTTCCTATTTTTAAACACTGGTTGAAACCGGCTGAAGGAATTGCTTGTGTTCATTATCTGATCGACACCTTAAAGAACGGAATTGTTTTACAGCAGACAAAAAAAGAAGAGGGCAAAGCGAGTTTAGAATTAGAATATTTATTTGCATTTACAAAGATCATCAAGCGTATTCAAGTATTGATGGAAAATTATCCGGAATCGATCCTCGATTTAAAATCATTACGCAGTGTCTTAAATCAAATTGTGAGAAGCAGTACACTTCCATTCTATGGTGAGCCATTGATGGGTTTGCAAGTGATGGGTATGTTGGAAACAAGGACGCTGGATTTTGAAAATGTGATTCTGCTTTCGTGCAACGAAGATATTCTGCCCTCCGGAAAAACCGTCAATTCATTTATTCCTTTTGAGTTGAAACGTTTTTTCGGTCTGCCTACTTATAGCGATAAAGATGCCATTTTTTCGTATCATTTTTATCGTTTATTACAGCGAGCTACCACTATTTACTTGTTGTATAATACAGAAAGTGATGCATTGGGAAGCGGTGAAAAAAGCCGGTTCCTGACACAGCTGATTTATGAATTACCAAAAGTAAATCCGAATGTTACCATTGTTGAACAATTGGTTAACATCCCTGTGATTGCCGATAAAATAGGCAATGAGATTATTATAGAAAAGACGCCCTTTGTTTTTGAAAAATTGAAAGCGCGTTCCGAATATGGTTTTTCACCCTCCCTATTAAATAAATACCGCAATTGTTCCTTGGCGTTTTATTTTAATGCCATAGCTGGATTAAAAGAAGCCGATGAGGTAGAAGAAACCATTGGCGCAGATACATTAGGGAATGTGATCCATGAAGTATTGGAAACATTCTATAAACCTTACGTTGGCAAAAAAATAGTAGTTGCTGATATTAAGGAAATGAAAAAAAATGTCGAACAGCTTACTGTTTCAACATTTGAGAAAGAGTACAGCACGAGTGAGATCAGTTATGGTAAAAATTTGTTGACCATAAAAGTGGCATTGAAATTCATCATCAATTTTTTGGATGCTGAGATTGCCTTAATGATGAAGTCGGAAAAAGGCGGACAGCCTCTTATTATTAAATCATTGGAGTCCGTGTTGGAAACAACACTTCAGGTGGGAGCACGTGAAGTAAAAATAAAAGGGAAGTCAGATAGGATCGATTCTTTGGGGAGTGTTATCCGGATTGTTGATTACAAGACGGGTTTGGCAGATACGAAAGAGTTGCAATTTGAAGATTGGGAAGATCTTCGTAAGGAGGCAACACTTGCAAAAAGTTTTCAATTATTGACCTATGCCTGGCTGTATCACAAGATGAATCCTGCTATTACTGAAGGTATTGTTTCAGGTATTATCACCTTCAGAGAATTAAGTGCAGGATTAAAAACCGTGAAAGTAAATGGTTCCGAAAAATTAAGCGCGGAAGTGCTAAATGAATTTGAAACACAATTGCAGCTTATCCTCTCAGAGATTTTTGATGCGAAAGTGCCTTTTGTTCAAACACACGAGCTTGATAATTGTGAATACTGCGCATTTAAAGGGATTTGCAACCGATAACTTAATTTATTAAGACGTATTTTCGATTATCCTACATCAATCTCAATCGATTTTTTCTTGAAGGTGAGAATAGATACGCATGAGTTATTACGCTGAGAATTTATACCCAACACCTCGGATGGAATGAAAGTGCATCGGTTCTTTTTGATTCTTCTCGAAGTATTTACGGAATGCTAAAATATAATTATCAATCGTTCTGGACGACGGAAAAGCTTCTTTGCCCCAAACAGCATCAAGGATCTCTTCTCTGGAAACAACTTCTCCTTTTCGCTCTGTCAATAGTTTCAGCAAGGCAATTTCACGTTTGGTAATCTCCATTTGTTGCCCGCCAACCCCAATGATGTTATAAGTAATAAAATTTATTTCATTTTCACCAAAGGAATATTTTTCAATGCTTTTTTCCTGATCATGAGGTGGAGCGCTTCTTCTTAAAATTATCTGTACCCGCAATAATAATTCTTCCAGATTAAAAGGTTTGGTCAAATAATCATCCGCACCTAATTTTAACCCTTGAATTCGGTCTTCACTAGAACCCTTTGCTGTGAGGAAAATTACGGGAACACGGTTATTTTCTTTCCGAATCTCTTCACACACATCGAACCCATTCATCTCCGGTAGCATTACATCCAATAAAATTAGATCGAATGTTCCTTTCCTGAATTCTTTCAATGCTTCAATTCCGTTGGTGGCAGGAGTCACAACATATCCTTCCAATTCCAGGTTTAGTTGGATGGTTTTTAATAGATGTTCTTCATCTTCTACCAGCAGGATGTGTTTTTGACTCATTGTTGCAAAGATAAAGGTTTTCATGGACGTTCAATGCACTCATCTAACATTGTTGTTTATTGAAATTGTATCATTCACGTTACGTTTATAATTGTTTAGTTATAACAATGGTATTATTACCTACTGAACAAATAGTGCTGCTCATTTGTTATTAAACCACACAAAGCGTAACTTTGTGCCTCAAATTTGATTGTATGCAAACTCAGCCGATAACCTCCGTTTTATTAGATGCAAAGATTTCTAAAGAATTAAAAACCATTGCAGAAAAAGTATATGCAAATGAGCGTATTACTTTTGATGAAGGGGTGTATCTTTTCGAAAAAGGGGAGTTGGGTTATTTGGGTTCTTTAGCAAATCATATCCGTGAGCAAAAGAACGGAAACAATGTTTATTTTAATCGCAATTTTCATATTGAACCTACCAATATTTGTGTCTTCGATTGTAAGTTTTGTTCCTATTCCCGATTGTTAAAACAGAAAGATGGTGCATGGGAGTTATCAGAAGAACAGATCTTAGATATGGTTAGAAGTTATGACGGTAAACCGGTTACTGAGGTTCACATTGTGGGGGGGGTTCATCCCAAAATGGGTTTGATGTATTTCGCAAATCTGATCAAGAAAATAAAAGAGATTCGTCCTGACATTCATGTGAAAGCATTTACTGCTGTGGAGTTGGAGTACATGTGCAGAAAAGCGAAAGTGAGCTATGCAGAAGGACTACAGATATTGAAAGATCACGGACAAAACTCCTTGCCGGGTGGTGGTGCAGAAATTTTTGATGAAGTGATCCGCAAAGAAATATGTGAAGATAAATGTACCGCAGCCGAATGGTTAGAAATTCATGAAACGGCACACAAATTAGGAATGCCTTCGAACGCAACGATGTTGTATGGTCATGTTGAAAAATTTGAACACCGCATCGATCATATGAATCGCTTACGAGCGTTGCAGGATAAAACAAATGGTTTCAATACATTCATCCCTTTGAAATTCAGAAATGGAGGCAACCAGATGAGTCATTTGAAAGAAGTATCTGTAATTGAAGATCTTCGTAACTATGCTGTTTCCCGCATTTATATGGATAATTTCGCGCATTTAAAAGCGTATTGGCCAATGATCGGCAGAACAACTGCGCAGTTGTCCTTGTCGTTTGGAGTGGATGATATTGATGGAACAATTGATGACTCAACAAAAATTTATACCATGGCTGGTTCAGAAGAGCAATCGCCTGCATTAAGCACAAAAGAATTGGTGGAGATGATCAAGCAGGTGAATCGAACACCTATTGAACGTGATACGCTGTACAATGTCATTACCGATTATAGTAACTACGATTTCAGTAAAGAAGAAGTGACATCTTAAAAACATCCTGTTTAGAAATCACTTTTTTTATATAACATGTATGTTATAAATCAGTATTCATATTCCTGCATAAATTAAAAACGCTCCGTAAATTACGGAGCGTTTTGTTTAGAATGATGCCGGATTTTATGCTCGGACGAACAGTCCTTTTAAAATTCGGAATGAATTAAGCTTTTAAATATCCTAATATTTTTTCAACACTTACTTTCGCATCACCATAAAGCATTTCTGAGTTCGGTTTGTAGAACAAAGGATTGTCTTCCCCCGAATAACCTGCTGACATTGAGCGTTTCATGATGATCACTTTTTCTGCTTTCCATACTTCAATAACGGGCATTCCGTATATAGAACTTGCAGGATCATCTTGTGCACTTGGGTTGACCACATCGTTTGCTCCTATTACCATCACCACATCTGTGTTAGGCATATCTTCATTGATTTCATCCATTTCCAATACAATATCATAAGGTACATTTGCTTCTGCCAACAATACATTCATATGTCCCGGTAAACGACCAGCAACAGGATGAATCGCGAATCGTACTTTTTTACCTGCTTTTTGTAATGTTTGTACCATATCATAAATTGGATACTGTGCTTTTGCAACCGCCATTCCGTAACCCGGAACTATCACAATTGATTTTGCTTCTTTTAATAAAGCCGCAACTTCTTCATGATTTAAAGATGTGACTTCACCTTCAATAGCTTTTGCTTCTCCTTTTGGAGCATTTCCAAACCCTCCTAAAATTACGGAGAAGAATGAACGGTTCATCGCGTGACACATATGAATAGAAAGAATGGCTCCAGAACTTCCCACCAATGCGCCCGTTACAATTAATAAATCGTTACCCAACATAAAACCTGCTGCTGATGCTGCCCAACCTGAGTATGAGTTTAGCATACTAACAACCACCGGCATGTCGCCACCACCGATGGCCATCACCAACATCACTCCGATGAAGGAAGCAATGGCTGTCATGATGTATAAATAAAGCAATCCGCCTGTACCTTCTTGTTGAGCAAACAAAACGCCTAACACAATACACACAAGTAATAAAATTATATTTACGGCATGTCTACCAGGATACATCAAGGCTTTGCTTCGAACTTTCCCTTCTAATTTTCCCCAGGCAATAATAGAACCTGTGAAAGTGATTGCTCCAATAAAAATACCGATGAACACTTCAACTAAATGAATGCTGTGAGCAGCTCCTTGTAAACTTTGTGTGTGAGGATCCATATAGGAACCAAAGCCAACCAACACAGCCGCCAATCCTACGAAACTGTGTAAAATAGCCACCAATTGAGGCATGGAAGTCATTTCAACTTTACGTGCTAACATTAAACCAATTACCGAAGCAATGGCAATAGCCACTAAAATATATACTTGACCGGCAACCTTTTCTCCAAGTACTGTAGCTAAAATAGCAATTGCCATTCCTATGATACCGTAGAATACACCACGTTTAGCTGATTCTTGAGAGGATAAACTTCCTAAACTTAATATGAACAGGATACTTGCAAATAAATATGCTGCTGTTTGAATTCCTATAGCCATAATCTCTTTTTAACTTCTTTTATTATTTTATTATTTTGTATCGTTGATGCTTTCGCTTTCTTTATTTTTTGAACATTTTCAACATACGGTGTGTCACCACAAACCCTCCAACAATATTAATGCTGGCTACCAAAATAGCAATAGCAGCAAGGATGGTCATAGGGTTGTGAATATCGTTTGTTGTTTGTAACAAACCACCAATTACAATAATACCGCTAATGGCATTGGTAACAGCCATTAAAGGTGTATGCAAGGAGTGCGACACATTGGTGATCAATTGCCATCCTACAAATACAGCTAAAACAAATACTGTAAAATGTTGAATAAAATCAGGTGGTGCAGAATGACCAACCAAATACAATAATCCTCCAACTACAGCTAACGTAACCATCATAGAGGTAGCCGCTTTTTTAGATTTTTCTGCATCAGATGCTTTCACTTCTTCTGCTGTGGGTGGCACAACTTTTACTTTTCCTCCGGCTGTCGGACTAACAGGAAGTGGAGCAGGAGGCCAGTTGATTTTTCCATTGTAGGTTACCATTGCACGAGATACAACAGCATCTTCCATATCGATCTTCCATTTTTCTGCTTTACCCATGTCATCCAATAAGTGACATAAGTTATTTCCATATAATTGTGACGCTTGATTAGGAAGTTGATTTAATTTACCTACCATGGTAACACCATTGTCGGTTGTATAAACTTCTCCGTTTTTTGTTAATGCACAGTTTCCACCGGTTGATGCTGCAAGATCCACAATAACAGAACCTGGTTTCATGGCAGCTACGTGATAATCCATCCACAATTTTGGCGCAGGACGGCCTGGTATCTGAGCAGTAGTAATAACAATATCTACTTCTTTTGCTTGTTCTAAAAATAATTTCATCTCCGCTTCGATGAATTCTTTACTCATTTCTTTTGAGTATCCGGACGATGTAGCACCATCTTCTTCAATTTCAATTGTTAAGAATTGCGCCCCCATCGATTCGATTTGCTCCGCAACTTCTTTTCGTGTGTCAAAAGCTCTTACAATAGCTCCTAAGGAATTGGCAGCACCGATGGCAGCAAGACCCGCTACGCCAGCACCAATTACCAGTACCTTTGCAGGTTCTACTTTACCTGCAGCTGTGATTTGTCCGTTTAAAAATCTTCCGAAATGAAATGAACCTTCAATCACGGCTCTGTATCCTGCAATGTTTGCCATGGATGACAATACATCCATTTTTTGTGCTCTGGAAATACGAGGAATCGCATCCATTGCAATTGCATTCACTTTTTTATCTGCTAACTTTTGAAGTAAGGGTTGGTTCTGTGCTGGCCACAAATAGCTCAACATCACTAACCCTTCTTTCATCATATCCACTTCTTCCATTGCAGGTTCTTTGACCTTTAATACAATGTCAGATTTGCCATAGATATCTGCTGCAGTGGCAACTATTTTTGCCCCCGCTTCTTCAAAATCTTTATCTGAAAAATTTGCTTTTACCCCTGCATTCTGCTGAATATACACTTCAAATCCTTGCTTTTGCAATCGTTTGACGGTTTTAGGAGTTGCCGCTACTCTTAACTCATTTGGGGAAATTTCCGATGGAATACCTACCTTCATAATTTAACGATCTAATGTTAATTTGTTTTTGAGAACAAAATTATTTTGAGTCCCGAAAGTAATAAAATATTATTTACCATGCAAAACTAAATCACCTTCCCACCATTAAATCATATTCGACGTATTGGTCGGGGCTTCATTGCTGTATGCGCACTATCGGTAGGGATTGCCTGTTTTTTTACTTGCTCTAAAAAGCCCGATGTGGATCGTCTGTGACTATGTATCTCCATTTCCGATCGAATTGTATTTTGTTGCTTCGTGATTTTAGAAAAATTAATTAATACTTTTGAGCTCTCAATAAAAAAATAAATGACAGACCTTAATAAACTCCCTCAACTAGCGAAAGTTGCAGAAACAAATACTCGGAAGCTATTTGAAGTTTTGAAAAAGAAGAAGCCCAACAATTTAGATGATGTTGTTCACGAACTGCATGATGAAGCGTTTGAGAAGATCGACTGTTTGAAATGTGCGAACTGCTGTAAAACAACCAGTCCGATTTTTTATGACCGTGATATTGATCGTGTTTCCAAACGATTGCGAGTGAAACCTTCCGATTTTATTGCTCAGTATCTTCATAAAGATGAAGAAGGTGATTATGTTTTGAATTCGGCCCCTTGTACCTTTTTGGATGCTGAAAATTATTGCCTTATCTATGAGGACCGTCCTTCTGCTTGCAGAGAATATCCGCATACCGACAGAAAACGATTTTATCAGATTCTGGATTTAACGGTTAAGAACACGTTTGTTTGTCCTGCAGCATATGAAATAGTAGAGAAATTAAAAAAAAGATATTAGACCTACTTTATTATAAGGCCATTCACAGCACAATTCAAGTTTGTTGCATAGTTTTACTTTCTTAATTCTTATTGATGTAACCCATTGTAATTTATACAATGGGTTTTTGTTTGTTGGGAAATTGGATCAGTACTTTTAAATAGCTTAGATTGCGTTTCAAAACAAAATATTCTATATTTGGTTATTAAAATAAATAATTCCCTATGAAATTTAAAACTACTTTTTTATCTGTATTGGCTTTTTCGGCATATACTGTTTCATTCATTGCTTCAACTCATATTCATAAAAAAAAGGAAAAATATCCTCAAAATGAATCTGGACCTGGAATGGAAGATGATGCGCTAGGGCGTATGAAATGGGAGTTGAGCCGTTTTGCAGATCCGGCAACTGGAAAGATCCCTGAAAATATTAGAGAGCAAGAGCTTGCTTTTGCAGCTACATTACCAAGCGATGTAAATGCGGGAAGTAGCAAAATGATGACCTTGAGTATGGTGAATCGTGGTCCCTGGAATGTAGGTGGCAAGACCGGTGCATTTGGTATTGATGTCAACAATGAAAACCGATTATTGGCAGGAACGCATTCTGGCGGTGTATTCCGCAGCACCGATGGTGGAGCATCTTGGACCATGACCAATACGCCTTCTCAACTAAAAGGAGCGAATTGTTTAACACAAGATAAAAGAGCAACTCATTCCAATGTGTGGTATTATGGTGGCGGAAATCCATGGGCATCGGCCGGTGGTGGCGGAAGTGCTTATTATTTGGGAGATGGTTTATACAAATCATTAGATAGTGGGTTGACTTGGAATCCTATCGCCTCAACGGCAGGAGGCGCTCCCAATTCTTTTACAGGAGGATGGCAGATGGTTTATTCTATTGCCAATGATAACTCAGCAAACGATACCACAGAAGAAATTTATGCTGCTTTGATGGGAAGTATCCAACGCAGTGTGAATGGCGGAACGACATGGGCAACAGCTATTTCAGGTGGCAGTGCTTATTTTACAGAAGTGGCTTGTACCTCTACAGGAGTTGTTTATGCTACATTGGATGATGGAGGCGGAGCAAAAAAAGGGATCTGGCGTTCACCCGACGGAATTACGTGGACTTCGATCTTACCGACAGGATTTCCTTCGGCATACAACAGAATTGTGATGGGCATTAATCCCAACGATGAAAATGAAGTGTATTTCTTGGGGAATACTCCCGGCTTCGGAAAAGAAGTGGTCGACTTTCTTGGCACTCATCATTGGAACAGCTTATGGAAATACAATTATACATCAGGTGATGGATCTGGTGCAGGCGGAACATGGCAAGACTTATCCATAAATCTTCCTGCTACTGGAGGGATCTTCGATAAATTTCATACACAAGATTCATACGATATGCTTGTGAAAGTAAAACCTGGAAATTCAAGTATCGTATTTGTCGGTGGAACCAATTTGTATCGTTCAACGAGTGCGTTTCAAGATTCTACCAGCACAACGTTTATAGGAGGGTATGAACAATTCTCTGCTATGCCTGTCATCAATTCGTATTTGAATCATCACCCGGATCAACATTGTTTGGAATTTTTACCTTCCAATCCGGATATCATGATCAATGCAAATGATGGAGGTGTATTTAAAACAGTTGATAATACGGCTGCAACTGTTGCATGGCAGCCTTTGAACAATGGTTATCTGACATCGATGTTCTATACGGTTGCGATTGATCATGGCCCAGCAAATAACAATGTCATTTGCGGAGGTGCGCAGGATAACGGAACATGGTTTACCAATAACGCCACTCCAACATCGCCATGGGTGCATGTGCATGGGGGAGACGGCTCTTATTGTGCGATTGCAGATAACTTGACAAACTACTATTTCTCTATTCAGAACGGAATGCGTTTGGTAAAATCTACTTTGGATGCCGCGGGTAACCAAACCGGTTTCAGACGGATTGATCCGATAGGTGGTAAAGGGTATTTATGGATGAATCCATTTATACTGGATCCAAACAATAATAACATCATGTATTTGGCAGGAGGGAAATATTTGTGGAGAAACGATGACCTTTCAGCGATAGCGACTTCAGTTTCTGGGGCGTGGGATTCTATCTCCACCAATTGGGTGAAATATGCCGACTCTGTTCCAACAGTAAATTCTGTGATCACTTCAATAGCTGTTTGTAAAACACCAGCGAACCGAGTGTATTATGGTACCGATAAAAAGAAAGTATACCGTATTGATAATGCCAATGTGGGAACACCTACACCGGTTGACATCACACCAACAGCCGGATCAGTTCTTTTTCCTAGTTCAGGATATGTGAGTAATGTGTCGGTAGATCCTACGGATGGAAATAAAGTGATGGTCATTTTTTCCAATTATAATGTATATAGTATATTCTATACGCAGGATGGTGGAACAACATGGGCCAAGGCGGGGGGTAATTTAGAAACTACTGTTTCGGCTGCCAATCCTTCTATTCGTTGGGCAAGCATCTTGCCTGTTGCCGATGGTAAAGTATATCTGCTTGCAACGAGTGTAGGTTTATTTGCTACGGACTCGTTAAATGGAACAGCTACCAATTGGGTGTTGCAAGGTGCATCAACAATAGGGAATTCTGTGTGTGATATGATCGAAACTCGTCCTTCTGACGGCTTGGTGGTGATTGCAACCCATAGCAGCGGAATGTATTCTACACACATCACGAGCGTGAACGATATTGTTACCGTGCATGATATTGCTGCAGCAAAAGCAGATCTTCAATTATTTAATTATCCAAATCCTGTTGCGCAAACCACCACTATCGAATTCGTTCTTACTAAAAAAAGTCAGGTGAGTTTACAAGTGTTGGATCAATATGGTCGTTTGGTGGAAACACTTGTCAATGAAACAATGACAGAAGGTAAACACGAAGTGGTCTTTGATAAGAAAAGTTTAGCGTCCGGAATTTATTATTATAGTTTGATCGCAGATAATAAGCGTAAAACCAATAAAATGATGATAATAAAATAAACATTGCTTTGTTAGTTAAAAAGTCCCCCGATTACCCGGGGGATTTTTTTTGCGCCTATTTTTACAATGAATTTTTAAACGATGCTTCATTCTATTTTTGGGAATTTCGATTACTATAGCTGGATAGTCCTACCAATAATTATTTTCTTTTCACGTATGTGCGATGTAACGCTGGGTACATTGCGTCATATTTTTATTTCAAAAGGGTTCCGAAAAATTGTTCCTGTACTCGGTTTTTTTGAAGTGCTTATTTGGATCGTTGTTGTGGCACAGGTGATGAAAAATTTAAACAATGTAGCATGTTACATTGGCTATGCAAGTGGTTTTGCGATGGGTACCTATTTAGGATTAAAGATAGAAGGGAAATTAGCATTGGGCTTACAAGTGGTTCGTATCATCACGAATCAGAATTGTGACGATTTGTTGGTTGCCTTAAAAAATGGCAATCATGGTATTACTGTGGTTGATGCGCAAGGGAGTATTGGTCCTGTTAAAATGGTGTTTACTATTATTCAACGTAAAAATGTGCAGGCTGTAGTCAAATTGATCCGCCAATATAATCCGACCGCATTTTATTCGGTAGAAGAAATAAAAGATACGAGCCAAGGTGTATTTAAGACTGATTCTTCATCGGGTTTGTCGGCAGTGAAAAATATTTTTTCATCACAGAAGTAAACTTAAATCTGCTTTTTTGTTTTGTAATAGTTGATCAATGCCCAGATGGATACTAGGGTCCAGCAGCCTTCCAAAATAACAAAAGGCAGGTAGCTGATCAGCACAGAAGCCAGGCAGGCGATTCCCGCTCCGATAACATTCAGTAAAATATATGACAAAGAATCTTTATGAAGTTTGTTAGCAAGGTTCATAAAGAATGCAAGGAGTAAAATGGTAACTCCTATAAATCCGATCCAGTCTGTTGGTTTCATTGTTTTTGTTTTAGGAATATATCCGAAAGGCCCATAAAAAATCCCTGTAACGAAATAACGAAACAGGGATTTTGTAAAAAAAGTAGTTACTATTTATCCAAATCTTCAAATGAGATGTCAGAAAAACTGCTATCAGATTTTGGAGTCTCAGCAGTTGCTGAAGGTGAAGTGTAGTACTCGTCAGATCTTGGTTCGATAGGAGGAGAAATAGATTTGATATGAGCAACAGCTTCATTTAATCCTTCTGCAAATTTTTCAAAATCTTCTTTGTATAAAAACAATTTATGTTTTTCGTAAAAGAATTTACCATCATCACCAAAGCGTTTTTTGCTTTCGGTAATTGTTAAATAGTAATCATTTCCTTTGGTGCTCTTTACATCAAAGAAATAAGTTCTTTTACCTGCTCTAACAGATTTAGAGAAAATTTCTTCTCTATCCATTCCATTTTTTTCAAATCCTTCTTCCATTATTATTAATCTATGTTATTAATTTCTGTTACAGTACTTGGCAAATGTTTACAAAAAAACACTCAAAAACAAGGCTTGTTAATAACTTTTGGTAAGTGTGGAGCGCACAACAGATATAGGAATACGCCATGATGTGGCGCGTGAAATGTTAAAATTTGTACGATTAAAAAATTAAGGATTTGCTAGCTCTTTTTCTAATTGTTGCATTTTATGCAACTCAAAATAGGTTCCCTGCTTGTCAATCAGCTCTTTGTGACTCCCTTGTTCAACGATCTCTCCTTTATCCAACACTAGGATCTTATCCGCATTTTTTACGGTAGAGATCCTGTGGGAGATTAGTAGGGTTGTTTTGTCCGTCATCAAGCGCTTCAGCTGATTCAGTATTTCTTCTTCTGTCTCTGTATCTACGGCAGAAAGACAGTCGTCAAACAGTAGTATTTGCGGTTTTTTGATGATGGCTCTAGCAATGGAAATACGTTGTTTTTGTCCACCCGATAGCGTGATGCCTCTTTCTCCCACAACAGTTTGGAATGTATCAGGAAATGAAATAATGTTTGAATAAATAGCCGCATCAACAGCCGCTTTTTCTATGGCTTTCTCGTTGTGTTTTTCCTGATCAATGCTGAACGCGATGTTATGGCTGATAGAATCGGAAAATAAAAATACTTCTTGCGGAGCGTATCCGATCTGACTTCTTAAATAGGGCAGGTTGATGTTCTTGATATTTTTGTTGTCGATTAGCAGTTCTCCCTTATCTACGTCATACAAGCGTCCGATGAGGTTGGCGATGGTAGATTTCCCTGAGCCTGTTCTTCCAATGATAGCAAGGGATTGGCCATGGTTGATTGAAAAGGAGACATTGTTTAATGCCTGAATACCGGAATCGGGATAGGTGAAACTTACATTTCTAAATTCGATATCACCTTTTATTGGATCGTTTACAGATGAGGTGCTTGCAATCTCTGGTTGGGTATCAAGAAATTCATTGATCCTAGTTTGAGAAGCTGCTGCACGTTGTATCAGAGAGGTAACCCAGCCTAAAGAAGCGAAAGGCCATGTTAATCTGTTTATAAATAAAAAGAAGGTGGCTATGGTTCCAAAACTGATGATTCCCTTAAAATATTGGATTCCACCAATGTAAACCGTGAGTATGATACTCAGGCCGATCAATCCGACTACAAACGGTTGGAACATGGCCTCTATTTTTACAAGCTGCATGTTTCTGGTCTTGTATTCATTGCTTTGTGATTCAAATTCATGGATAGAATGCGTTTCGCGGCCGTATGCTTTTAAAACCCTTATCCCCGAGAAAGCTTCTTGAGTAAAGGCAGTAATGGAAGACAACTGTTCCTGCACGTTGGTGCTTTTTTTAAAGATCTTGTCGCTGATATAATAGATGGAAATCGCTAGGAAAGGCAAAGGAGCAAGGGCACCAATGGCAAGTGTGACATCTTTCGATCGCATGGCATACACCGTGAATACAAAGGAAAATAAGGTATTAATGATATACATCAACGCTGGCCCTGTATACATACGAACACGTGAAATGTCTTCGCTGATGCGGTTCATAAGGTCGCCGGTACTGTTTCTTTTGTAAAAAGATATATCGAGTTTCTGATAATGTTCGAACACCTCGTTTTTCATGTCGTATTCGATCAGGCGCGATAATACAATGATTGTTTGTCGGGTTAGGAACAGGAAGACCCCAGAGATGATTGCCCATAAAATGATTAGAAAAAACTCGTCCCTTAAGGAATGCAGCAGAAGTGCTTTATCCGCAGCAGATTGCTGGTTGCCCTTCGCGATATAATCTTTCACAATATCAATGGCACTACCAGAAATGGTGATTGCTCTCACTGCGAAATAATTAGAGATGCCTACAAACAGTACACCCAGCAGTAGGCGGAAACGGTATTTAAAAAGGTATTTGTTTATGTATCGTAATGATTTCACTGCTGTATCTTAACTTTTATGAAGTTTGGCGCTAATAAAGTAATTTATGTAAGGTTAATATGTTAAAATCAGCCTTCTGTCTGTTTATTTTTGTACACTCGGAAAATAAATATAATTTTGCCGTCAAATAAAAAACAGGTGCTATTTTTAGCTGCTCAAAAGTACTTAAAAAAATCATCCCGATTGCTATTGGGACATTCTACAAATTCTTTAACAAAAAAGTATGATAGAAGTTCAGGATATTAAAAAATCACCATTGGCAGAAAATCCGGTGATTGCTCAAATGATATTGAACAACCACGAGCAAATTGTTTTTTGTAACGACAATGATACTGGATTAAAAGCCATCATCGCCATTCACAACACGGTTCTTGGGCCAAGTTTAGGTGGTACACGAATGTGGGCATACAACAATGAAATGGAGGCTTTGACAGATGTGTTAAGGCTTTCACGAGGCATGACCTACAAGTCGTCAGTCGCAGGATTGAATTTAGGAGGAGGTAAAGCCGTTATCATCGGTGATTCTAAAACGCAAAAAAATGAAGCGCTGATGCGCAGATTCGGGAAGTTTGTAAACAGCCTTTCTGGAAAGTATATCACAGCAGAAGATGTTGGCGTGAGTACAAAAGATATGGAGTACATTAAAATGGAAACAGATTTTGTTAGTGGTTTGCCTGTAAATATGGGTGGCAGCGGAGATCCATCTCCAGTTACTGCATACGGTGTTTATCTTTCTATGAAAGCCTCAGCGAAAGAAAAATGGGGGAACGACAGTCTTTCTGGAAAAAAAGTAGTGGTGCAGGGGATTGGTCATGTCGGGGAAAGTCTTGTGGAGCATTTGGTGAAAGAAGGAGCAGTCGTTTCTATTTATGATATTAATGAAGAGCGTTTAAAAGCAGTTGCTAAGGCAACAGGCGCCGCGGTTATAACAGATGCGAATAAGTTGTTCGACATGGACATGGATATTTATGCACCCTGTGCATTAGGTGCAACGGTGAATACAGACACATTGAACCGTTTGAAATGTTCTATCATTTGCGGAGCAGCAAACAATCAATTGGCAGATGAGAATCTGCATGGTAAAATGGTGATCGAAAAAAACATTTTGTATGCACCCGATTTTGTAGTGAATGCAGGTGGTATCATCAATGTGTATTATGAGTTGGAAGGGTATAACAGAGAAAGAGCATTGGCACATGCAGAAAAGATTTATGACACGACCTTGAATATTTTCAAGTTGTCGAAAGAACAAAATATCCCGACCTACATGGCTGCAAATCGTTTGGCAGAAAAGAGGATCGCAGATATCGGTAAAATAAAGATCAGCTTTTAGTCGTAAGTAATAAGTAGAGAATCGTTCATATTGATAATTCGTAACAAGTAAATGTTAAACAGGAGATATTTAAGGATAAAAGTGATGCAGGCGTTGTACGGATTTTTCCAATCTGATACACGGGATTTAGCAAAGGGAGAGAAAGCTTTGTTTATCGGAATCGATAAAATATACGATCTGTTCATTTATCAATTGGCATTCCTGATTGAGTTGCAGCATGTAGCAACCGTATTGATGGAAGATGCAAAAACAAAAAGATTGCCTACGCAGGAAGATCTTCAGCCGAATTTAAAATTCATTGAAAATAAATTCATCAATCAGCTGGTGGAGAATGTTCATGTGAAACGTGAAATAAATAACCGCAGGATTAGTTGGAACAATGAATTCGAATTGGTAAAAAAAGTATTCAATAACATCAAAGCATCTCCTGAATTCGGGAAGTACATGAATGTTTCGGATAATTCATATGAGACCGATCGCAATTTTATATTGGAGGTCTTCAAAGAATTCATGGCTGATTTCGAATTGCTGAATCATTTGTATGAAGAAAAAGATCTTCATTGGGGCGATGATATTTATATTGTAAACCCTATGGTTGTTAAAACCATTGAATCATTTAAAGAAACGACCAGTCCTGATTTCACGTTGATGCCTTTATACAAAGACAGAGAAGAAGACGAAGCATTTGTAAAAGATTTATACCGTCAGACGGCATTGAAAGATGATGAAATAGAAAAATTAATCGGCGACAAAACAAAGAACTGGGAAGTAGAACGTATTGCCATGATGGATGTTTTGTTGATGAAGATGGCGATTACTGAAATTCTTTATTTTTCAAGCATTCCAGTGAAAGTGACCCTGAACGAGTTTATTGAGATTTCAAAAATGTACAGTACGCCAAAAAGCAAAATATTTATTAATGGAATTTTAGATAAGATTGTTGCGGATTTTAAGGCCGATAATAAATTGAATAAGATCGGCAGGGGATTGATGGAATAATGGGTTTGACGGAGAATGTTCGAATGTGTTGAGAAGAAGTATTTAGTAGTTATAATAATATGAAAACAAAATTAGTAGTAGCAGCAACAGTTGGAGCATTCCTGCTTTTTGTAGGATCTTGCAAAACGGAAGTAAAAAAAGATGAGGAAACGCAAATCCCTGCTGACGTTATCAATATTCAAGCAACAGCATCCGGAAAACAAGCGCCACTGGGTTCAGCCCCTGTGATGGTTTTTAATGAAGAGAAACATGATTTCGGAAAGATCAATCAAGGCGAAAAAGTTTCGTATTCGTTTGTGTTCAAAAATACAGGTGGTTCTGATCTTGTCATTTCATCGGCTCAGGGAAGCTGCGGTTGCACCATTCCTTCTTATCCGAAGGAGGCGATCAAAGCAGGACAAGAATCTAAGATTGATGTTGTTTTTGATAGCGGTGGAAAAACAGGCGTAGTTCAGAAAACTGTCACACTGGTTACCAACTGCAGTCCGAGTACCAAAGTGCTAACGATCAGTTCAACGATCAACGTACCAGAAGAAGAATAACGCTTACTATTTTTATAAACCAACTAACCATTAAAAACAAACTTTATGCAACAATTACAAGGCCTTTTCCCAATCATTCTGATCATTATCGTATTTTATTTTTTTATGATCCGTCCTCAATTAAAAAAAACGAAAGAGCAAAAGAAATTTCGTGAGAACATTAAAGTGGGCGACAAAATAGTTACTATCGGCGGGATACACGGTAAAATTTCTGACGTGCAGGATACTACTTTTATCATCACCGTTGAAGGTGGCGTAAAATTGAAAATGGAGAAAAGTGCTATTTCAATGGATTCTTCTACAATGATAGGAGCAGAGCCGAAATAAGCCATTCACCGTTTTTTTGAATAGCGTTGAGTAAATTAATTGCTCAACGCTATTCTTTTGTTAAAGGGTTTGCTAAATTTGTTACAACTTACAATAGCGTTTCTAAACAACAAGCTAATTGTCACATTAAAAAATGAAGAGGTCACAGGGTTCACAAAGTAGTAGTCAGGTAAAGGTCAAAGAAGGCATCCGTCTTAACAGACGTGTGTTCACCTTTTTGATCTGCTTGTTGGTATCTATGTTCTTCTGGTTGATGATGTCGCTTTCAAAAGAATACTCCATTACCGTTAGCTTTCCCGTTAATTATGTAAATCTGCCAGCCGACAAGATTGTTGCCAATCAATTACCAGAAACCATCGATATTGAGATCATGTCTAGCGGATTCAACTTGCTTTTATATAAGATCAGGCAGCAACGGGAAACTGTTTTACTTGACATAAAAGATGCAAGACCCTACACCTCGAGAAACCATTATTTTCTTTTATGTAATTCGAGGATCGATAAGATTACAGCTCAGTTCAATGGTGATATCAAGATTACTAAAATAAATCCGGATACGATCTTTTTAAATTTCAATAAGAAGGTGACCAAGAGAGTGCCTGTTATTGCGACTATCAATATTGATTTTGAAAGTTCGTATCAATTGACGGATTCGATTAAATTAACCCCTTCCTTTATTGATATATCAGGCGCTGCGGATGTGCTTGATAAGATTAATTCTGTAGAAACAGCTCCTGTTAATTTAAAGAAGGTGGCCTCTTCACTCAGCCTAAAGTTAGGATTATTAAAAACAGCAGCATTGAAGCAAGTAGAGTTTTCAGAATCGGTGGTGCATGCAGAAGTAAATGTAAAAAAATATACGGAAGCGAGTTTGGAATTGCCCATTGAGGTTTCCAATTTACCTTATGGATACAGCCTTAAAACCTTTCCTGATAAAGTCATTGTAAAATACAATGTTGCTTTCGATGATTACGCGACCATCAATCCGCTTCAATTCAGAGCAAGTGTCGATTACCTGAAGATGGAGCAGGGAAGCAATAAATTAAAAGTGGCGCTGGAAAAATATCCTTCGACGATTCGTTCCGTGAAATTAAGTATCGATAAAGTAGAATATATCATCAGAAAATAAACGAATGAAAAAGATTGGCATCACCGGTGGCATAGGGAGCGGCAAGAGCACTGTCTGCAAATTGTTTGCTTTGTTTGGCATTCCCGTATACAATGCCGATGATGAAGCAAAAAATATTTTAGAAGAGAAGAAAGAAGTAAAAGATAAAATTGTTGCGTTATTCGGAAATAATGTATTGACGTCCGAAGGCAAGGTGGATAGAGTTGAATTGGCGAAACGTGTTTTCAATCATAAAGAGAATCTAGAAAAATTAAATACAATTGTTCATCCTGCTGTCGCACTTCATTTTGATGCATGGTTAAAAAAGCAACAGGGTTGTCCGTATATTTTAAAAGAGGCTGCTATCTTATTTGAAAGCGGAGCTTACCAGCAAACAGATGCAGTTATTACAGTAACAGCACCACTTGAATTAAAGATGAAGAGAGTGATGGAGCGGAGTGCAATCACGCGTGACGAAGTAATGCAGCGGATGAATAATCAGTGGAACGATGAAGAGAAACTGAAACGCTCTGCTTATGAGATTCAGAATGATGAAGCACAGCTTATTATTCCTCAGATACTAAAGATTCATGCGGCCTTAACAGCTGAAAAATAATTTTGTCGTCTGTAAATTCTTTACTATTTTCGATTCAAATAAAATAAACATATGGAAAATCAAGGAACACCCCATCAGGACAATTCAAATCAAGTATTCAGTCAGCAATTTCGGCAGCTGCAACAATTGCCTAATTCAACTGCAGTGCTGGTATTGGGTATTATTTCCTTACCTGTTTGTTTTTGCTACTTTTTAATGGGTATCCCTGGATTTGTATTAAGTGTCATTTCATTGTCGATGGCCAGCAAAGCAAAAAAGATATACGAAGTTAATCCTTCGTTGTACACGCCCGGTTCATACAACAATTTAAAAGCAGGCAGAGTATGTGCAATTATCGGCTTGGTTCTTAATTCGATTTTGTTAATTACCGTGATCATTGTTTTTGTAATGGTTGCTTCTACAGGCGTTGCCATAGAAAGTATTTTGCACGACATGCATGTACGCTAATAATTTTAAACATTAAAAGGGCGAAAGCCCTTTTTTTAGTTGTATGCTTTACAGCCTCACTCATTGGTTAGAGAATAATATGCAAACCTGTGGATTTAAAAAAGCCATTGGTATCGACTGTCCTGGTTGTGGAACACAACGTGCATTTATTGCTTTGCTGAAAGGACATGTAATGGAAAGTATCCGTTTGTATCCGGCCTTAATTCCGATGTTGATCCTGTTTTTATTTTTGATCCTTCACCTGAAATTTAAATTTACGAAAGGTGGCACCTACCTGATGTATACGTTTATTCTGGTGGTGAGTATTATTCTGATCAGCTATTTTTTTAAAATGCTACGCTGAAATTTTTATTGAAATTATGTTCTCTCGTTTTCACCTTGCTGTTGTTAACAGAATAGTGGAGCGAACAAAAAAGTTATTTTTGTTCGTTATGGCAATATTGTTCTAGCAAGCCAGTTGCTTTTTCGTTATTTAAAGCATCCGCTTTTTCAAGATCCTTACACGCTCCTTTTTTGTCGTGGTTGGCATATTTCACCAATGCTCTGTTAACGTAAGCCATTGAAAAGTCGAATTTTAATTTGATGGCCATATCCAAATCTTCGAGGGCGCCGGTATAATTTTTCATCGCACCTTTAGCGGTACCTCTGTTCATATATGCAATTACATTTTTAGGATCCAGCTTGAGTGCATCATCAAAATCGCGCACAGCACCAGAGTAGTTGAAAATGTTGATACGAGCAGCTCCTCTGGTGATCAGCGCATCCACATTGTTGGGTTCAAAATCAATGTATCGGCTAAGGTCTTTGTCTGCATTTTTAAATGCGCTACCATTAAAATTAGTTTTACCTCTATACAAATACGCTTCGTTATTTTCGGGATCCAGACTGATCACCTTGTTAAAGTCGTTCAGAGCAAGCACGTAATCTTTTTGGTAAATTAATAGAACGAATCCTCTTTTCATATACCCATCTTTAAAGTTTGGGTCCGATTCTATGGCGTGGCTATAGCTTTCTATGGCTTCCTTATATTTCTTTTGTTTTTCTTTCAGCATCGCCAAATGATAATAGGCTTGTACATCATCGTAATTTTTTTCAATGGCGACATTAAAATCTTTGAGAGCGCTGGTGTCGTTTTTATTTTGAGCTTCCAGAATACCTCTTTCACGGAAGGCGTCTCCGCTGTTTGGGTCGATGCTTATTGCTTTATCGAAACTCATCATCCCATTGCGGTAATCATTTGTTTTTGTTTGCACGATTCCCATTTGGTAATTGGCTGCAAAAGAATTCGGATTTAATTTCAAAGCCTTTTTGTAATCTTTCATGGCTTCCTTGTAAAATTTTTTGCTGCCCTTGCTGTCTTTGTTTTTAAAATGAATTTCTGCCGAATCACATTTTATGTTACCTGATTTTATGAATTTTGATGCAACATCAGCAGTATCTATGGTTGTAGCAGGGTCCTGTGCCAATACTCTTCCCGATGAAAGAAGGAATAGAAAAAGACAATATTTAAAAATCAGTTTTTGCATTTTTACAGAATTTTTTTTCAGTATAAATTTAGCAATTATTTTTTTGAATGCTGATAGTAGGTCATGGCAAAACGAATCTCAGAATAGGTGTAATCATCCCCTAGCGATTGTTTTATAGGACCAAACAGCGTTGTATCCAATGTTTTTGAAACCGTGATGATGTTTTTCATCTTTTCTTCATCCACAAATAATTTCACATCAATCATGCCTAAACCAGCATAATGTGCCAAGTGTCCTTCAATGGTCAAAGGCACCATCTTGCGTTCTTGCGCTATTTCTTCAATTGTTTTTCCTGACTTAAATAAGTGGAAGGTCACTTCTTTGGTATTTATTTTTTCTTTTTTATCGGTCTCCGTTTTAGTTTTGTCTTTTTTTCTTGATTTAGGAGTTGGCACTTTGCTGAGTTCTTCGATACGTTCTTTGTTTTCTTTCGCTGTGTTGATGGTCTCTTTCGAGAACTCCGAATTTTCATTGGCCGAGTTTACCATTGCTTCTGCTTTGTTGATGAGCTGTAGCTGTTTGAAAAATAAAGCGTCGAGTTCTGCGAGTTCGGTCAGGTAGGCTTTTACTTTTTTCTCCGATTGCAGCTTTTCTATTTGTTTTAAGATTGTCTTCGAGAATTGTTTGAGCAGTGGTGCAAAATGATCTTTAGCGGCAAGGATGCGGGCTTTTAGCTGATTTTTGAAATCCGGTTGTTTGGAAATAAAAATGTTGTTCAGCTGATTTAAAAATTTATCGGAGACAATCTTCGTGGCTTCCACTTCTTTTTTTAATTCGAAGGCCCAGTTAAAATGTTTCTGCTTGGACGACTTTTGCTCATCTTTCTGATAGCTTTCTATGTGGAGGGTAAGCGCATGATTCAGTGTCGCAAAATTAAAACACTGTATCACATAGTTCTGAAAAAAGACAAACGATTCTTTCTCAAATAATTCTGCAAGCACCTGGTTGCTGTCTCTGGTATTAGCGTATTCGGTAATGTTAGCATTCACATTTAGGCTATTCACATTGATGGGCGATGACAAGATCAAACCTTTCAATGATGTCAAGCGGGAAAGAGCCACATATACCTGTCCGGGAGCGAATGCATTTTCAATATCAATGATGGCTTTTTCGAAAGTAAGTCCTTGGCTTTTATGAACGGTGATGGCCCAGGCCAATTTGATCGGGTATTGCGTGAAGGTTCCGTTTATCTTTTCTTCTATTTCGTTGGTTGCTTCGTTAAGCGAATATTTAATGTTCTGCCATTCGTATTTGCTGACAGCGATAGGAGGCTTGCCATCGTTAAAGCTGACTTCAATTTCATTTGCATTGATATTGGAAACGATGCCGATCTTCCCATTAAAAAAACGTTGGTTTCCACTCGGATCATTTTTGATGAACATGATTTGCGCACCTTTTTTAAGTTCTAAATTTTGTTCAACAGGATAGGCATATTCATTAAAATCATCTTCAATACTGGCTTTGAAAAAATACGAAGGGCCCGGCAAACTCAATAGCGACTCTCTGTTCAGACTGTCCGCTTTATTGTTATGAGTGGTTAAATGAATGTAGTTGTCATTCAGATCCGATTTATAGTCCGGTTTGTAAAACGAGTTGAGCGTTTCAATATCTTGTTTTGTAACTTGGTTGTTGCGTAAATTGTTGAGTATAGATATGAAGCTGTTGTCAGCCTGACGGTAGATTTTATCCAGCTCGATGTACAGCGGTTTGCTCTGTTGCAATACAACAGCATCAAAGAAAAAGGCAGTGCGGTAATGACTTTTCAGTAAGCGCCATTCATCGTCTTTTACCACAGGAGGAAGTTGCAACAAGTCGCCGATAAATAAAACCTGAACACCACCGAAGGGAAGATTGTTTTTTCTTCTCACACTTTTTAGAACAGTATCAATGGCATCCAAAAGATCAGCGCGCAGCATACTTACTTCATCAATGATTAAAAGCTCAAGTTCTTGTAACAGTCTGCGTTTGGTGGTGTTTAGCTGAAGTCCGCGGAGTAAGGTATTCGGATTGTTTATTTTTTGATTCTCGTTGAATTCAAGTGTTGTTTCGCGCGAAGGGATAAAAGCACCAAAGGGCAATTGAAACAACGAGTGTATGGTAACACCGCCCGCATTGATGGCTGCAATTCCTGTAGGTGCAACAATCACTGCATTTTTATAGGTATGTTTTATGATGTGTTTTAAGAACGTTGTTTTTCCTGTCCCCGCTTTACCTGTCAGAAAAACATGTTTGTTGGTGTTGTTAATGAATTTGGATGCAATGGAAGCAATGTTGTTTTCCTGATTGCCTTGTTGAGTCATACGCTTCTTTCCTTATTGAATTTGTTCAGTATAAAAATAAGGAAATGTTCGGAGCGTTCATTTTAATTTTATCAAATGATTTGAACGATGCTGTGAATTAAATGGCAGTGGTGGGGCGCGCATAACAATCAAAAAAAATCCTTAATATTGTCTTAAGGATGAATGGAAGAAATTGTTTGCTACGATTTGTCAGTGCGCCATTCCATTGTTTAAAATAAAATAAAAATGAAAAAAGTTGCCGTAATAGGTTCAGGAATCTCAGGATTAAGTATCTCACGCATGTTAAGCAAACGCTATGATGTGGAGATACTAGAGAAGAATCAACTGTTTGGTGGGTTGATAAAATGTGAACGCATAGAAGGGAATTTATTTCACCGTGTTGGCGGACACGTTTTCAATAGCAGAAACGAGTTGGTGTTGGCTTGGTTCTGGAGTCATTTTGATCAGGAAAATGAATTCTTGAAAGCAACGCGGAATGCAAAAATTTTAATGAACGACTCGCTCATCGGATACCCGATCGAGAATTACCTGTATCAACTGCCCGATGAGCAATTGAAGCTGATTGTAAATGAACTGCTAACGCTTCTGAAGCAAGATAGAAAAGAAGCCTACACTAATTTCAAAGAATTTCTGATTGGTAATTTCGGACAAGAGTTGTATAAATTATATTTCGGTCCATACAATTCAAAGATATGGAATACCGACTTGGCAGCTGTTCCGCTTCATTGGCTCGATGGTAAATTGCCGATGCCAAAGTTGAACGAAGTGCTCTTAAGTAATATTCAGAAGAAGGAAGAAGCAGGAATGGTTCATGCTACTTTTTATTATCCGAAAAGAGACGGCTCGCAGTTTATAGTGAATCGTTTGTCGGAAGGCTTAACGATACACTGTGATTACAAAGTGGTATCCATTCAGGTACAGGAAGATCAACTGCTGTGCATCAACAATGGCGACAGAGTAGTTGATTCTATTGTGTATTGCGGAGATGTGCGAGCGCTGCATAACATCGTGCAGATAGAAAATGAGGCCTTAAAAAATGCGATGATGAATGTTGCGAATCTTCCCTCTAATGGAACATCCAATGTTTTGTGTGAGACCGATGGGAATGACATCTCTTGGTTGTATCTGCCGGAAGATAAGTTCAAGGCACACCGTATTATTTACACCGGTAATTTTAGCGATACCAATAATGAAGGCAGTAAGCGCAAGACCTGTGTGGTTGAGTTTTCTGGGAAGCAGGAGCAGGCATTGATGTTAGAAGAACTGAAGCGATTGCCTGGAAATCTAAAAGCATTGGCTTTTAACTACGAACCCAATTCGTATATCATTCAACACAAAACAACCAGAGCAGATATAGCATTGCTAAGAGCTTTGTTAAAGCCGTATCGTATCTTTTTATTGGGTCGCTTTGCCGAATGGGAATATTACAACATGGACAAATGCATTGAAGCTGCTATGGAGCTGGAGAAAGATTCTTTTTAATTCCTGCACCCGAATCACATTCAAATTCTAAATTATTTTTTTGCTTTTATTGACATGGCGAACATCGTCAGCTAGATTCTGATTTGTTTTGGCTTTCTGTTTTAAGGATTAACGTTTTGTTCGGTGAAGGTTGTATTTACAGCAATCAAAAAAAGATGAAAGAATCTTTTAAGATGGCGTAAGAAGCGTTGAAGGGGAGTCTTATAAAATATTGAGACGCTTATAAATTTGGCTTTTATAGGTTTTGCCTATCGGAATCAGCTTTGCGCCCATGGTGATGGTGTCATCCTCAATGTCTTCTATCGCGTCTATTCGGATGATAAAAGAGCGGTGTACACGCAAGTATTTCTCCTTTGGAAAACGCTGTTCAATTGCTTTCATGGAGGAGTGAATGGTGAATTTTTTATCTTTTGAAAATAAATTGACATAATCACCGATGCATTCAATCAGTTTTATTTCGGACTTGTCAACTTTGGTGATTATTTTTGCTTCCTTGATGAAAATAACATTGTCCTTGAATTCAAGTTCATTGGTATTGTTCTCCTTTTTCTCCGCTTTTTTTACTGCCAAAGAAAATTGATCAAAATGAATGGGTTTTAATAGATATCCAGAAACGTTATATTTAAATGCTTCTACTGCAAATTCCGAATGCGAGGTGGTTACGATTACCTTAGGAAGAATGTCGTTTAGGGTGTTGATAAATTCAATCCCAGTCATTTCGGGCATTTCAACATCCAGAAAAATAAGATCTATATCATTCGATTTTAAGAAAGTAATGGCATCCAGCGGATTTTCAAAATGTCCCACTAATTGAAGTTTGGGGTGTTTAGAAATAAAAAGTTCCAGAATTTCTCTGGACATTTTATCATCCTCGATGATTATACATTTCATACGTTTCTTTTTTTAAGTTCGGTAGCTAATTCTGTATAAACTTTTTGGCAATTATTATCAAGCTGATCAACCAATGCGGGTATCAAATGAGCGTGTTCCTGCTGATGACAATACATTTCTATTTCGGCAACAGACTGAATTAAAAAAGGGGTACCAACATATGAAATGCTTCCTTTTAATTTATGAGCGGCAGCTTTCATTTTATTCCAATCGTTCGCTTTCGAATTTTTTTTTATTTCAGCAATAATTGAAGGTGTATGAAGCAAAAATTCATTGATAAGGGTGTGTTGAAAAGCAGTATTGCCCGGCGCAATCGATCGGATGTATGTTAGATCTACTAATTTTTTTTCAGGCATATCAATCAGGTTTAAAATGTTGGTATCAGCTCCTGCTTGTCTTTCTTTGGTAATTGTATTAAATGTTTCTATTCGGTTTCGTTTCGGTTGCAAATCAAATACAAAAACGAAACCAATCCTATTTTTTGCACGCCAATCACGAGCAAAAAAGCTATAGTTTAAAAAGTTCTACTAAGATATTAAATAATTCCAATAATTGGGTGTTTTTTTTCTGAATGTACAATTTTCCTGATTGGAATGGTTGTAAGCCTTGCATTTGCTGCATGAGTGGTATGAGGAATCTGTTCTGTTGTTTTTCACCCCTTCTGCTTCAGCAGTTTTAGCGCGAGTAAGCGAAGGAGCTTTGATTCCTAATGCTTTACTCTCTTTTCTACCGATCAATCGGTATACAGGATGAAGTATAATCCTTTGTAGTTGTTTACATCAGCTATCTGCTGGCCCAAAGCATTGATGTACTTAGACACTTCTTTGTTTCTAAATGGTTTATAAATACTTTGAATTGGAAATATTTCCGACTCGCCATTGAAGTCTACTTGTTTGAGTCGATAATAGTTGTAGCCGAATGGTGCTGTAGGGTCTGAGGTGGTGTAAGCATGTGCTTTTGTGCGTACATGTTGTGTTTTCATATCTTATTGTTTAGTTAGTTCTATTTGCATGGAAAAAACGGCTTCTGTTTCTAATGACAGATGAACTGATACGTTTGTAAACAGGAACTCACTTTTTTGAGACGGCTCTTGTTGGACTTATTGAATGGCTGTCATTAGACTGAGCTGCGATATAACTAATATCATACACCAGCAGCATTGTAACTAATGTTAGTAGTAGGATGTAAAACGTTTTTCTTTTCATCTCCGTAGATTTTATGGTTTATGTATGTGCATTAAATAGGAAAGTGTTTTTTTATTTAAACATTGACGTTTCATCGGAGTATGAATGTTTTCAATGTAATTTGTTCGTTTCACAAAAGGGACATGAATGTCGTAAACCAACACCAGCAATAGAACAATTGTTAGAAGTACGATGTAAAACGTTTTTCTTTTCAAGACCCTAAATTTTAAGCGTAATACGAGTGATTGAAATACTAAAAAGTATTTTTTCTTTTTAACATTGGCATTTCATCGGAGTATGAATGTTGTCAATGTATTTTCAATAGTTAACAAGGGAGTATCTTATTACTGCAAACGTAATTCATTTTTTTTATTTTTCAAACTTTTTTATTTATTAATCGTTTATTTTTATTAACTAATCTATTGAAAAATTCATTTCGTCTAAAATTAAAAAGGAGTAATTTGTTCTGTTTTACTAGAAAAAATGCTCCAAATGCTTGATTGTTGCGGTTAGTAATTCCGCGTAATTTTTTGTTGACAGCTCTTGGATTGGTTTTACAGGAAAGGCAATTGGAAAGCAAGATTTTATAACAATAAAAAAACACCATTGTTGCCGCACAGGAAGAAAATGCGCAGTGGCAATGGTGTTTGAGTGGATGCTCGTTTTTTTAGTTAGCGAAGAAGATGCTAACAATTAGTAGGATCCTAGTTTTTTATTCTTTTCTCAATGGTTCCATCCTTATATTGGATGAAGAATAACCCCGAATAGTTGTTTAAATCAACTATTTGCTGGCCCATAGCATTAAAGTAAATAGAGACATCTCTGTTTCTAAATGGTTTATAAATACTTTGAATTGGAAATATTTCCGACTCACCATTGTAGTCTACCTCTTTGAGTCGATAGTAGTTGTTGCCAAATGGTGCTGTAGGGTCTGTGGTGGTGTACACATGTTCTTGGGTTGTTGTTCCATTTCCATTCACTTGCGCAATGGCCTTCCAATCATATCCATCTATTAAGCGTTCAACAAGAAAATAATCACAATTGGTTTCTGTGGCAGTACTCCATTTTAGATTTACGGTGGTGTCAACCAGGTAGGCCTCAAACGACAACAGTTCTATGGGCAAAGGGGATAAGATTAAATCGGTTGTTCCAATATACCAATTACGATTGTTTATGTCGGAATTACTTAATGCAATTCGATTCACTTCAAAATACGTTCCTGCAATTACATTGCTAGTCCCACCACATGATCCAACAGTGCTTGATGCCAATGATGCATTTAAATCAGCAGCAACAAACGTTGCAAAACCAAAACCACCATAGCGGATGCCCAATGTGCTAGAAGTAATCGTGTTAGACAATAACCAACTCGCATTCGAAATACCTACAATGGTTAATGATGTACAGGATGGATCTGTATAATTTGGTGAGATGGCTACACTTCCCGAATTGGAGGGTGTATGGTTTACTGAAAACGTTCCTCCTGTGGCTAAAGCTGTTGAATAAGATAACCAAAAAGGGTGGTAATCGGTTTCACTTCCCATAGGAAATAGACCAGCTGCGTCACTAGAATTAGGTGCTAGGGCTGTTCCACCTGTTTGAAAGTATCGAGTGAATGTTCCGCCGTACAACCACGTGGCAGGTTGCGTACTATTACTAAAAGGTGGGAATGATAATGTGCCTTTTAAGGTTGAGGTTGTTCCTGTTCCCAGTTTGAGTGTTTTCAAGGAGAGATTCACTTTTCCTTGCAACATGGTTAATGTATGTGTTACAGCCACGTCAGCAGTTGTTGTAATTTGCGGTACGGTAGGGGACGTGTTGTTGATGGTGAGGTCATAAAAAGTAGTACCGTTAATTGCCCCAGGGCCTGTACCTGTACTTGCAATTGTTTGTGTACCGGATGTTCCATTAAACGTTACCTTTTCTGTATCTTCAATAAATGGATCTAAAATAGTACTTGTATTTGTCCAATTGCCGCCCACAATCAAATCTTGATTATTTGTACCAATATCTAGGACGCCAGAAGTAATTGTTACATCATTTGTAATGGTTACTGAAGTAGTGGTATAAGGTGATGCGGGTGAAGCAATCAATGCGGTGGTGTTGGCGCCCACCACCTCTAAATTGTAAATTGGACGCGTTGTTTCTATTCTCATTTTTCCAGTTGCAGTGGCGGTAGCAGCCGTTCCAATTTGTAGCGTGCCTCCTGTGAAACCACCACCCAATGTTGAAATGTTTCTATATCCTAAATTCTCAGAACCGGCTCCATTATTTGCATTCACAATAATTATTTTACCTCCAGTCATGGTAAAGGAAGAAAGTGAATTATCCATATTAAATGGATCTCTTGTTGATGAAGTATTTCCAACGATACTAAGGGTAAGCACTCCTCCAGACATCGTATAGGACCATTGAGCATTCTTATGAGAAATTCTTCCAGCAACATCTACTGCTCCTCCAGAGATTATGATTGCACAGGTACCCAATAAAGAATCTGGTGTTATTTTTTCATCATTTGCATCACCAATTGTACAAGTTCCATCGCTGTTTTCAAATGTTCCTCCAATATACCAATTCGAAAAACTAGATGATGAATTAATGGTGCCGCCATTATTCCACAATCTGGCAGCAGTCGGAATTGAATAATTAGTAGCGGAAAAAGGAACAATGATAGATGATGTCGACGAAAGTTTAAAAGTACCTTTCTGTAAAAATAATTTTCCGTTACTAATAGTTATATTAGTTTGCACTTCCAATACATACGCTTGGTCGGCAAGTTTATCTGCAATAGGTGAGCCAGTAGTAGAAAGACCTTTATTCACTTCAATTTCATTGAAAGGCGTTATCCCTGCTGTACCTGAAGCAGAACCTGTGATGGTATTGGATGTTGCCCCATTAAAAATTACTCTGCCAGTTCCTGCATTAAATGTTCCATTATTCACAAAATTACCGTTTATGGTAATGTCTATATTGTTGTTCGTCCAAGTTCCATTATTGATGTAATGTCCAAATTTTTTGGGAGCTTGAGTAGTTAAGCCGCCAATAGCAATCAAAGTAACAGTAGCTGAAGTTGCATTCGTAATAGTTCCTGTAACATTTAAGTAAATATTATTAATTGTAGCGCTGGCAGGTGCATTCACATTAAAATTACCGCTTACATTTATTATCCGATCTGTTCCACCGCCTGTTATTGCGCTTGTATTGGTCATGGTAAAATTACCACTCACTGTCAATGTTCTTGTTGCTGTATTTAAATTCAAGGTCCCACCATTGATAGTAACATTGGTAATGGACTGGTTGGTAGTTAAATTCACAGTCATTCCGGTCATTATAGAAACATCATCGCCTGCACCAGGAACCACTGCAGAAGCAGGCCCACCTATTGATGTAGACCATGTGGCTGGTGCATTCCAATTCCCGGTGGCTTTGGAATAATACGTGGTAGAAAAACAGGGTAGGGAACCCAATAGCATGGCGCATAAAAAAATAAACAATGGTTTCTTAGCTACTGATCGTTCAGCTATTAAAATTGGATACTGCGGGTTCTTTTTAATCATTTTACCTTTTTTTTTAGAATTTTTTAATAATGAGCGTTATAAAAAAATGAATTGTACTGATGAAGTGCCCTATAAATAGGCATTACAGCGGTGTGTGCTTATTGTGTTGTAATTTGATCGTTTCATGCAGCATTCTTTTTTTGACAAAAATAAAATATTTTTATATAACTCCTATCTTTTTTGTCCACAAATCGTCATTTTTTATCCTTTCGCCGATTGAATGATGCCGTTCGTCTAAAAATGGTAGCGGAAAGATTTTTTTGAGTTTTCTTTGTATGCAAGTAAGCGTCGGTCAAGAAGATGGGCGCTAGTGGTAGGAAAATTCAATGAATGCTCTAAAAATTAAGCTATGAAAACGAAAATAAATGTGAAATCGATGGTGTTGGCCCTTTTAATCACTGTATTCACACTAACTGTCTATTCCTGTAACACGGGCAAAAAACCTACTAAAAACAAGCCTATTGGCTTGCGCAGGTTTTAACTTGCGGTAGTGGTCAACCCGCCTGCTGGTTATTTTGTTTCGCTCCCTATATTCGTAACGCCTCTTTCATTTCACATGAAATGTATTTTCATGGATCCTGCTGTAGTCTTTACCGCTCTGTTCCATCTTGCGCCGTTTTTTTATTCTTCTCCCGTGATTTTATCCTAACATTAAATAAACGCGAAAGCCGTTTGTAATTCCTTTTTCATCCTTCTTCTCGAATGCTTCTTATTCTTAGAGGCCTTGTATTATTTGCGTTTCACTGTGTTTTTATTTTTTTTATGGCGATACCCATGCATCACTTTTTTATCTGTTTTATTCCGTCCGTTTAGTAGAAGGGTGGTATGCGTTTAATACCAGTTTAACTTCAAATAAATTATTCCGTTCGTTTTACTCCGTTCTCCGAAAGAAAAACGCCCTTTAACGAAAAAACCATTTTTCTTGTTATTCTTACGTTAATTTTAGAAAAGTTTCTTTTCGGTTTCGTTTCAGTTTCGTGAACAATAGCAGAACCAAAACGAAACTAAAACCAAAACGAAACCAACAAAGTCTTTAAACTCTTTATTTACGCGCAAAATCTATGGTCATGAAAAGCAAAACATTTTACATCGTAATACTATCCATCATATTTTTTCTGTTGATGTATGATATTAATTATATCTCTGCGCAGAACATTGGTATCAATTCTACCGGTGCTACTCCCGACCCAAGTGCTATGTTGGATGTTTCATCCACCACAGGTGGGGTGCTTGTTCCTCGTATGACCTCTGCACAGAGAACGGCGATAGCATCTCCAGCCACGGGATTAATTGTATTCGATACAAATACAACTTCATTTTATTATTATGATGGTTCTGCTTGGGTTAACCTAGGTTCCACAGGACCAGCAGGTGCAACAGGCGCAACGGGAGCCACGGGTTCAACCGGAGCCGCTTCAACAGTTGCTGGTCCGACAGGACCAGCAGGCCCTACAGGTTCAGCAGGTTCAGCAGGTTCAGCAGGTGCAACAGGAGCAGCAGGACCAGCAGGTGCAACAGGAGCAGCAGGACCAGCAGGAGCAGCAGGTGCAGCAGGACCAACAGGCCCAGCACCTTCCGGAACAGGTATTGTTACCGTTAGCAGTGGTGTATTAGGAACACCCGCTGACTTAACAGGTGATGTAACGACTTCTGGAGGCGGATTGGCAACAACCATAGCCGTGCCTGTGCTTACCAGAATTGTAACATATTCTTCAGGTTCAGGTACCTATACACCTAGCGCTGGGACCAAGGCCATATTAGTTAAACTTGTTGGCGGCGGTGGTGCTGGAGGTTCAGCATGTTATCTTTCTTGTTCAGGAGTTTATCATGCAGGATCCGGAGGTGGCGGTGGCGGGTATTGCGAAGGACTAATTACTTCTCTTGCAGCATCCTATTCCTATGCAGTTGGTGCTGGTGGTGCAGCTGTTTATGGAACATGTTCTTTGGTTTCTACATTGCTTACTGGTGGTGCTGGAGGAACAAGTACGTTTGGATCTTTTACAGCTACTGGAGGAGCTGGTGGAATGAATTCTATTAGCACATATGGTTTGGCGGGTGGTGCTGGTGGTACAGCATCTGGTGGTACGATCAATACGCGTGGTTCAAATGGATTTTATGCTGTAGCTTCCTCTGCTATGGAGGCTGGTGAAGGTGGAGGGACTGTGTTTGGCGATGGCGGTTCAGCAGGTAGAGGTTTTAATGGAAATTTGGCAGGTTCACCGGGTCTTGCACCGGGTACCGGTGGAGGTGGTGCAAGTGCTTGGTCCACGGGGACTTGGTTTACTGGTGGGGCTGGTGCAGCTGGAATCATTATCATCTATGAGTTTAAATAAAATTGAATATGAAAAATTTATTTTTATTTCTAATTGGCTGTTTTTTTTACAGTCAAGTGTTTGGGCAATCAACTATTGATAATAGTAATTTACCGCAAGGTGTAATTAAAATAGAAGCTCAGCACAGCCCAGAGGAAATTGCAAAAAAGAAACAGCAAGAAGCAGAAATATTAAAATCAACTTCTGAAAATGTTGAATTACCTGCAGGCGTTTTTAAAGTGCAAGTTGAGCGCAGTCCAGAGGAAATCGCAAAAAAGAAACAGCATGATGCAGCCATTTTAAATTCAACTAATGAAAATGTTAGCTTACCTCCTGGTGTTTTTAAAATTGAAGAAGAACCTAGTGCTGAAGAAATAAAAAGGAGAGAACAAGAAAAAAACAAAGTTATTCCTCACAACTAATTAACGAAAATGAAGTATACTTTCTCCCTTTTCTTCTTATTAACTTTATCGCTGTCGGTTTTTTCGCAGGGTAGAATTGTCATGAACGACGATGGCTATTTGGTGATAAAGAACAGTGCTTTTGTTGTTATTGATAATAACAATGCCAATGCACTTTCAGAAACAGGAACGGGAGGACGCATCATTTCAGAAAACGAAACCAATGTTGTACGTTGGAACATCAGTGATGCCATGGGATTGTATACGCTTCCATTTTACGATGATGTGCATGGAACAGAAATACCTGTTTCAATGAACATTACGACTGCAGGATCTGCAGGTGCTAGCAACCACGTTGATTTTTCAACGTATGGCGGTCCCAACTACGATAATCTTTTCTACATGCCTTCCGATGTATTAAATATGGCAAGTGCTGTGGCAGGAACGGTAAATAATTCTTCTAAAGTAGTGGATCGTTTTTGGATGTTGGATGTCAACCACACTACCAAACCCGATGTTACCTTGAGTTTATCGTATTCAGATATAGAATGGAATGCACCGGGTAACATTATTACAGAAGGAAATTTAGCAGCACAGCGCTGGAATTCCGATTTAAACGATTGGGATCCTTTGGGCTTGCCTCCAACAGGAATTTGCAATACCGCTACGAACGTGGTTTCCGGAATTTCGTTTACTGGTTCAGAATTTTACAAATCATGGACCTTGGTGGACAATACCACACCATTGCCAATCGAATTAATTTCCAATGAAACGCAATGTTCCAACAACCATCTAGTTTTCAAATGGTCGACCGCTACAGAAACGAACAACGATTATTTTACGATTGAAAAAAGTTTGGACGGTGTGAACTTTGTGACAGCCGGAACGGTAGATGGAGCGGGCAATAGCACGAGTATAAAAAACTATTCGTTTACCGATTTTAATTCCTATGCAGGAAGCAGCTATTACCGCTTATCACAAACCGATTACAATGGTGAACGTAAAACATTTCCTGTCGTTAGCGCTAAGGATTGTAGTTCCTACGCAGTAGAAGTCAATGCCTACAACAACCAAAATGGTAGCATTGTGATTGTGCTGGATGCAGCAGCGGTAAACAACTATTCCGCCGTGCTATACGATGCACAAGGAAATAGAGTAAAGGCGCAGGATTTTGAATCTGTAAAAGGAAACAATAATTTTAAGCTGGATGTTTCCAACTGTCAATTGGGTGTTTATTTCCTTCAAATCAACAATGGCGGGGAACAGGTTTCCAAAAAAATCTTCATCAATTAATTTCCAATGCGTTTGCTGTATGCTCTTTATGCTGATCCTCTCTTTGCTGATCAGTTAGAATACTGCTGTTTATGCACCGTTCAGCAAGTTTGTTGCTAAGTACTCATTGTAGTTCCTGCTTTTTTTTATTTTTTTTTTTAGAATGATGCATAAAAATGGATAGCAGCAGTATGGATGGGTATTACTGAATGCTTATCTTGCCGCATCTTACCCCGCGATGCTCCTCTGTTAAACGGAAAAAATAAATGCCTTTTGGTTGCGTGCTCAGGTCGATTTTTTCTGAAGGGTGTTCCATCTTTTTTTGAAAAATACATTTGCCATTTCCATCGTAGATTTCGATCAGGCTGTTGACAGCAGCATTTTTCAGAAAGCATTCACCCGAAGAAGGGTTTGGAAAAACAGTTGCTTGCTCCGCAACGATTGCTGTTTGCTGAACGTTGATCGCTGTTATCACAGGAAGCATTTCTAAATGAACTACCCAGCAGTCGTAGGTGCCGCCATTGGCTGTTACGTCGCCATCTACAGCGTTCGATAAACCTGCAACCACATAGGAGCTGTCGGCATTTTGCGTGATGGAAAAGGCTTCATCATCAGCACTACCACCCAAACAGGTTTGCCATAGCAAGGTACCCGCCGTATCTGTTTTCATGACCCAATAGTCGGCATCACCCAGGTGAACGCCTGTGACATCACCATCTGGAGAATAGGTATAGCCGGCCAAGATGTAATTTTTGTCCAATGTTTTTATGAAACTGTAGTTGGCATCCACCCTGGAGCCACCGTATGTTTTTTGCCATTGAATGGAACCAAGCGCATTTAATTTCACGAGCCAGTTATCATATTCACCGTGGTTGGAAGAGACATCACCATCGGTAGATTCTGTATACGCAGAAAAGATGTATCCGCCATCGGGAGTGGAGTAGGCGGCAGTACCATATTCCATGAGGGATCCGCCATAGCATTTTTGCCATTGAATGGAGCCGGTGGAAGTAATTTTTACGATCCACACATCCGATCCGCCACCATGGTAGCCGGTAACATCGCCATCGTTCGAATCGGAGTTCGCCGTAACAATAAAGCCACCATCTGTGGTTTGTGAAATGAAGTAGCCATAATCGTTTCCGGTACCTCCTAAACTCTTTTGCCATTGCAGCGTTCCGCTGCTATCTACTTTTACAATCCATACATCAGCACCACCATTGTTGAAGGTAACATCGTTGTCGGTTGATTCGGTATAGCCCGCCATGATGTAGCCGCCATCGGATGTTTGAGAAGTATAGTACGCCCGTTCGTCGGCTGTGCCACCATATGTTTTTTGCCATTGAATGGTTCCGACGGCATTTGTCTTCACCACCCAGATGTCTTTCAAACCATGATTTAAAGTGATGTTCACATCGTTGGAAAGTGTGTATCCTGTGATGAAATATCCACCATCGATGGTTGGATGAACTGTGTAACCCTCCTCTAGATTTGTACCACCTAAATTTTTTACCCATTGTATATTTCCGGCATTGTCCAGTTTACTTAACAAAACATCATAGTTGCCGAAGTTAGCCGTCATATCGCCATCTGGGGAGGTGCTAGATCCCAGGCAGATGCTTCCGCCATCAGCGGTTGCTTCCACAAAAAAACCGTAATCGTCGGTTGTTCCGCCAATGCTGTTTTCCCATAATAAGGAAGGCGCTTGTGCTTTTAAAGAATAAGAAGTAAGAAAGAGGGATGTGTAAAGTAAAATTCGTTTCATAGCATTTTAATAGAGGAACAAAGATAAGGTTTTGTTTTATTTTTTTTGGCTTTAAAAGGAAGCGCGCAAATAGGTGTATCGTTTTCTTTTTTTCTTTTTTATTTAGTTGGATTAAAAAGCCGTAGTTTTGCCGCCCCTTCACGAAAAGCAGGAGCACTATTAATTATTAGCGAACATGAAAAAAATAATTGCGTACCGAAAACAATTAGGCGTTTCTAAAACGGTGACATTAAAAGAATTAAAAACCATTTATAGGGATTTTATGAAAGCGTTTCATCCGGATAGATTTGTGGACAATGATCAGATGAAGGCAGAAGCCGAAGAGAAAAGCAAAGCGATCATTGAAGCGTATCATTTTTTAGTGAGCATAGCACCGGAGACACATGCGTTGACGCTTCCAGCATATACCGCTACCATCAGCACTTCTAGCATAGCCGATTTTCAATGGCAATCGCTGGTATTGAAAATTAATTTTACGGATGGAAGTGTTTATGAATACTTTGATGTGCCCCGCGCCATCTATATTAAATTGGTCAATGCCGATTCGCAAGGACGCTTTGCCCGACGCCATATCTATCATTCATTCTTATACAGAAATAGTACACGCGCTGTAACCGCGTAACCCGATTTATTTTTTATCAGCGGCTGTGGATGCAAGTGAATCGCTTCATTGAAAGGATTGAAATTTTTCAGGTAAGCGCGAAGCGTATACTAAATGTTGCTGATCAATCAAATTTTTTTATATTCGTTGAAATTAAGTAACGAACGCTAGCACCCATTTCACCTGATGAATAGCTGGCATCGTAAAATTGGCAACTAGATCTTGTAGCATGAAAAAAATAATATCCCTTCTTGTTGGTTTTCTTGTTTTTGCGAATGTTGTATTTGGACAACATTACAAAAAAGACGGCACCCCTGATAAGCGTTACAAAGAAAATAAAACGTCAACACATACGGCGAGTTATACCAAGAAGAAGTCGCACAGCAGGACCTATTCCACCAGCACATCTGTTCAGAGAGATAAGAATGGAAAAATAAAAAGAAGTTCATCTGCCAAACATGAATTCATGAAACAAACAGGATATCCGAAAGGAAGAAAAGGGTATGTGGTGGATCATATTGTACCACTGAAGAAAGGCGGTTGCGATTGTCCCTCCAATATGCAATGGCAAACGATAGAAGAGGGGAAGAAAAAAGATAAGTGGGAATGATGCCTTCAAGATACATTTTAATAGCCAGCCTTTTTATACTGCTTGCAGCCTGCGGAAACACTACTGATTCTGGCAGAGCGAAACAACCTGTTTATGTAAGTCCTTCTGTTGATTACAAAGGGCGTTTTCACAAAGGGTATGTGCGCATGCCTGTTAGTTCCAAAAAGAACGCTTTTAAAAGTCAGAGTCGTTCCAGGTATTATTACCAAACGAGGGGGAAGTACAGGCGTAAAAAATAATTAGGTGTTTTTACTTACGACTCGCTTGATGTATCCTACAAATTCTTTTGAGCCTAACACGTCTACCTCCTCAATAAAGCCCAATACAAAACGTCCTGGTGCTTTAAAGCTTTGTACGCTTGCCTTGAAATGATATTTGCCAGTATCTGGAATTTGTTTGATGAATGCAGCACTCATCGGGTACTCTTCTTTTAGGAGCAGGTATGCCCTCATCGACATTTGCAATTCAATTTCCTTAGTCATGCTTTTTCCTTGGAAACCAAAAATATCAGGCTTGTAGAATTCATGCAGGGCTTCCTGCTTCATTGGTGTTGCTAGCAATTCGATACTGGCTATTCGCTCGATATTGAAATACTTGTTGCGCTTTGTTTTTATTTCAAACGCACAAATAGCATTGTAATTATCGGTAAAGCAAATGGGTTCTACCAATCGATCGGAAACACTCTGACTGTTGGCGGAACTATATCCTTTTAAGATCAGTTGTTTTCTGTCCATGATGGCCACTGAGATTTGCTCTACAATTTTTGACAGGTGAGCTTTGAACAAACTATCAGCTACTAATTGCATTTCGCTGGATTGCTGTACTTTTTGCAACACACTTTCTGCCAACTGGTTTTTCTTCCCCGCAGACAGAATGAGTTTTTTGAGGTAGTCTGCCTCTTGGGGAGTAAACGGAATATGATCAATGGAAGATGAAACGGCTATAAATAGTTTGTTGTTACTGTCTTTCTCAATGTTGAATCCAAGGTCATTTAACAAATCGAGGTAGCGGTAGACGGTTCTCTCGGAAGTGTCCAGAAATTTTTCGATGCTTCGTACCGATTTTGCTGGTTTAGCCTTCAAATAATTGATCAGCTGAAATAGCCTGTATATTCTATTCTGATTAAACATGTGAGTAAATATTTTGACAAATAAAGTCAAATGATTCAAGCTATCCAAACGATTGACCTTATATGGCAAAAACATTCAGTTGATTTGCGCTAAACTTTAAATAAGGCATTAATATTTTTTTAGATAATAACAATAATCGAATCGGAACTTGAATACATAAGGACAAAAAAAATTACTAAAAAAGTGGAGACCAGACACACTTTAAAAACGGGGCGATACCGAAAAGCCAAACGAGTAGGAAATCAATAAAAAAATAAATTATGAAAAAATTATTTTACATTTTTTGCTTAATGTTAGCAATATCAATAGTCGGCTGTAAAAAAGATAAAATTAAAGGCTGTACAATGACAGATGCTAAAAATTTTAATTCGTCAGCTGAAGAAGATGATGGAAGTTGTACATATGAAGGTCAGCAAGTACTTTGGTATGGAGCTGCAACATCTGATTCATTAATAAATGTTGATGGAAGTTCAAGTTTAACTTATAAAGTAGATGGAGTAATTGTAGGATCATCTGCAACATCTGTATATTTTCCATCAGCACCCTCTTGCGGCCAAACAGGATCAATTACTATTACTAAAGATTTAGGAAAAAGTAAAACTAAAACATGTACTTATGAAGTCACTGATAATTTTGGATGGATTGATTGGAGTGGTACTATTATTTTTTCAGCTAATACGTGTACAAAAACAGAGTTAGTATATTAAATTTTCGATAGTCATAAAAAATCGGCAGACAATTTTTTAATTAAACTAACAATTTAAAACCAAAAAAAATATGAAATCAATTAAACAACTTTTGTTCACAGGACTCGCAACAATGCTCATTTTGAGTTCATGTACAATGGAAAAACGGGTTTATATGTCAGGTTACCACATTGAGTGGAATAAATCAAAATACAATACCGAAAGTAAGGAAATAGCTAGCAATGACAATGGAAAACAGGCTGAGCAAAATCAAATTGGTACTGTTGTTCAAGCAGAAAATGAAAGCAACACAGTTGATAATTCATCTACAGTATCTGAAGACAACATTACAGCCTCCGTTGACAACCACCAACTAATTCTACCAGAAAAGGAAAAATTAAATTTGTTTTCAAGTCAAAAAGTAAAAACGGCAGACGAAGAAAAACAAACTAAACCATCTTTTAAGTCCGAATTTAAAAAGGGTGCTAAAATGATTTTAGCGAATGGGGACGAACCTAAAAAGAATGGAATGGCAATAGCAGGTTTTGTATGCAGTTTGGTAGGACTATTTCTTTTTGGATTTATTACAGGAGTTTTAGCAATAATATTCAGCGCAATTGGACTTGGTAAAATTAAAAAAGATCCATCCAAATGGGAAGGAAAAGGAATGGCAATAGCAGGACTAATTATTGGTATCGTTGACATTATAGCTTGGGTACTAATCTTAGCGTTGCTATTGTAAGAGAGAAAAGATAAACGCCCCATAACAGCAAATTGGCGAATATGTCGGCTTTAGTGGTAATTGAAACATTCTACTTCTAAAGCCGGCATATTTTCAAATCTGCAAATGATTGTGGGCATGTTAAAGAAATGATCACAATTAGAGACAGGAGAGGTCTAAAATTTCCAGCCATAGATCTTAATTTAATCTGGATATCCATTTATAAGCGTTTCTAAACGCAAAATGTATCACATTAAGCCAACTAAGCGTAGTAGTATTGGTTTATTTTTTTGTAAATTAGTTGCGCTTAGCCATAAGTTATGCGCAAGCAAAGCGATTCCTAGAAAACATATATTAAATGAATTTGACAACTAAGCAGTTATTATTTATTAACGCTATTTTGGCTATGTTGACTTTACCATTAACCTTTATTTGGCTTGAAATCGGACCTTTAGGTAAACAATATTATGGATTAAATGTGCCAGATATTTATATTCTCGGTTCGACTATATTAGGAAAAGATAGAAGTTTTTCAAGCATTAATTTCGCTTACAAATTTCAACTTTTAGTTATCATTTATTTTACCATATCAGCGATTTGGACAATTAAAATTCTTGATATAAAAAAAATTGCATTAACTCTGACTTCTCTAAATCTATTACTTTTAGTTCTTTTTCCATTTTGGTTGCATATTTATACATACGGAGTCATTAACAACAGTGACGGCGCAGCAGCAGATATTGAAATTCATTTTGGATTTGGACTTCTGGTGTATATAATACTTTTGATAGTTAGCATAATTACATTTAAACGAATAAAAAAAGCTAGCAGCTAATTGCTCCATTGCTTTATTCACAACTCGCACTCAACACCAATGTGTGACATTGACAAAATTGCAAACGAGATCTGAGGGAGTAATGCCTATAGCCTTTTAAAGTGGAGGCAAACAATAATAAAAAAACATGAAATCGATTACAAAAATCATTATTGGATTGTTAGGCATTGCGGTTATTGGACTTTTAACCTTCTACATAGTAAAAAAAGAAAAAACGCCATACGTAATTGAAAAAAAACCGATTACGAATCCTAGCCACGATACTGTTGTAATAGCAAAAGTAATTAAGGACACAATAGTTGATACAATTAAACAAGAATTTAGTATTGATGGAGAAGAATTTACATTAACGAATGTTGAGGGGGTATATACCAATTCAACAAAAGATAAAATGTTGATAATAAAGGAAAATATATGGAAAAAGATGATTCGAAAAGTGCAAAAAAAATTCCCTAACATCGGAAAAGATTGCAATTATAAATATGAAAAGCCAGAGTTATCAGAATATAAATTTGTTGGATTACTCACATACTTTGCTGCCAGTAAAAACAATAAAATAACCACTGCTTATTCAGCAATTGAAATTAGAAAAGGGCATGCAAAATACTTTGCAGGGGGTGAAGTTTGTTGCGGTTGTGAGGGAGTGCCTCTTGAAGTGCAACAAGTGGATGCCGTCATTGTTAAATAAATCACAAGGAGGATAAATCTATTAGCGGATGACATTGCCTTTTATAAAATCGGTTTTTTAGCTCCAACGTATTAAATCCGAAAAACGTTTTCAATAATATTTTAAAAGCCACTTTCATGAATGAACTAGAGTATATAAACAATCCGAACGTTTTGCAAAAAGAGTTAAAAAAACTAAGAACAGAACGCAGAGCGACAAAAGTAAAACGACAGCGCAATTATATTTTGTCAAAAGAAAATAGAGAAGAAATTTATAAAAAGACAGATGGCAAATGCCATATTTGCGGCATTGACTTGACAATAAATAAATATGAAGCAGATCATGTAAAATCACATTCAAAAAAAGGAACAAACACAATTGAAAACTTTTTACCGGCATGTAAAACGTGTAATAATTATCGTTGGAACTATTTACCACAAGAACTTCAATGGATATTAAAAATAGGGGTATGGGCACGAACAGAAATAGAAAATCAGACAGGGACTGGAATTTTAATTGCAAAAAAATTTATTAGTCATGAAGAGAAACGTGAAAAAAGACGAATGAAACCAAGGCAAGCAAAGCTATAAACCCTCATTTCAATTTGTAAACATCAATTGATTCCCACTTTCTCTATCTCCATATAAAAAAGCCAATTGTCCAAATTGCGATGAAATGGAATGGGCCGCTGCTAAGTCGATGTTTACAATAAAAAAAGATGCCTCCGACCATTTTGTATCTTTTGAAATACCAATCCCTGAATAAGTCTCATAGTTAGCAGCTTTTAATTGCGCTAACAATTCACTGTTCCGATTTTTGTTTTGATCGATTGATAAAATAGCTGGTAGCGGATTCCATGCAGTTATAAATGCCCAGGATACTATTTTCGGAAAATAATTTATTAATTCAATGGGGTGCTCTCCAATTTTCAATGTAATCTCTTTTTCAAGATGAATCAGGTAGCTGGTTTCTAAAAATTCGTTTTTAATTTGATCGATTTTCATCATCTAATAATATAGAATTAAATTTTTATTTCTGCATGAAATACCATTTTTTTAATTCAGGCAATCCTCCTTTTTTACGACAATATCCACAGCCCCATTCATTTGTGAGTGTTGAGAGAAGTAGGTGGTGGTTGCCTTTAGAAAGGCATTGGGCTGTCCAATTCGTTGCGTGAATGCCATCGGGGGTAGGGTGCAGGTGGATCGTTCGGCAGAAGTTTATTAAGTCATTGTTTTTTGCAGCATCTTCAATTAATTTAATCTTTTGTCTGTATGCATCGTTTTGTTCCTTTTGAATTGAATTAAAATAGTCCTCAGAAAATTGCTCGCTTTTTTCGTAGATCATCCTTCCTTCTCCAAAAAAATCATCCTTAAAAAATAGTTCTTTTAAAAAATAAGTTAAAATAGCATCAACAGTCGTCAGATTTAAATTGTAAGAAATGATACGTTCTTTTACAGTATCCTCTTGATGATCAATTTTTAGTAGGTAGAGTTTTTGTTCTTGTATTTTATAATACAACTCACAAAGCCCGTATTCCATGACCATGAAATCTTGCTTGTATGACAGCAGATGTATATATTTTGCTTCTTTCATTAGTGATTTTATTAACTCTATAAATTACAGATGCTATCGTTTCGATAGTTGATAGGCTTCATAGTCGTTTGGGAAATCACTCTTGGAATTAAATCCGGCTGGTAGTTCGTACACATCGCATCCCAAAATAACCAGATTGAGGTAGGCAACATGGAGTAGGGCCACTGTCCGTTTTTGTTCAAAGAAAAACTCATAGGGAATGTTTTTTGGCCAGAGCTGTGCCCTGTTTGCAACGAGCAAGGGGATTCTGTCCGGCTCGTTTTTTATAAACTCCTCCCAGTTGACCACGTCAATTTTTTCATGTTCATATTGATTCGCTGGATAAGGAATATTCAGCTTCTTTAATTTTTTATCCTTCAAAATCGGATGGGTGGAGAATAGCTCCGTTAAACGCGCATGGACGTATACATTATCTTTTTCGAGTGACATGGTTTTATAATTTTAATGAAAATCAATGTGTAAATGAAAAAAATGTGACTGTTAGGTCTTCAAAATTTTATTTGAAAAGTTGAAGAATTTTAATTTTATCTTCCTAATTAATCCATTAAATAGGTTGGTTTTAAATTCTTTGGGTGGCATTCCTAAATAGATGCTTCTTGGGAATACGCCTCTTCCAGCAGAACCCGCACCGCTGATCCTTTCCGCAAAAAGATAATCGTTAAAAAAGTATTTTTTCGGAATTGCATTTTTATTGAATTCATACATTGTAAACATATTAAATACACGATCACCAGCCACTGCCCAGCGATATCCTTCTGCTGTTCCTACTTCAAGATCTCCCAGATACACTTTTATATTGTACCCGCCATTTTTAGTCCTTTCATAGAATATATCTGCTTTAGGTTCGAATTCTATTTGTTGACATTCATACAAAATATATTTTACATTTATGTTCATAGTTTATCTGTATTTAGTTGGTTCGTATGGTTCTCCCAGGTTATTTTAAAATTAATTGTTCTTCTTCTATTTCTTCGGTCATCTCTTCAAGTAGCTCCTTCGCAAAGGTTACAGACTCTATCGGTGCAAACATTTTAGCATTAAAATAGGAGTCATTGATTACCTCCAAACAATGATTGCATTTTGTAGAACCTGAAGGTGCGGCGAGTCGAAACAACTTGACGATCTCAATGCCGCACCCACATGCGCGTATGCTTTCAACAACAAAGTGTTGCCCCTTTGTAAATAACCCTTGCGAATGGCTCTTGATCACTACGACCTCTTGATTAACCTTTAACATCTTCATCTGTTTTGTTCATATTCCAAACATATTTCCAATGATTAATTAAAATCTCGTTCCATTTATAACCTGAATTCAAGCCATTACTCGAATCAAGAGATCCGTTTAATGCATTCAGAAAAACACCTTCTTCGGTATTGATGTACTCATTCATAAAATCGAGCGTGACGTTTTCATTGAGTTGAATGTCGCAAATTAGCCACCAGATCTGTTTGATTTTTTCAAGATTGTGATTCGCGGAAATTACTTTTCCTACTTCAATGATTTTTTTATTTTTTCTTATTTTGACAGGGAATTCACAATTTGAGCATCCTATTAAAAAACTATCTCTTATTGGCTTTTCGAATCCAACAATTTTAGTTGTTAATATATCCCTAACTGGATTCATCATGATGTATAGTCTCATCGTATTTTTAATTAGTAAATGTTAAAAGTTGAATGATTTTAGGATCGATTATTTCCCAAGGAAATTCAATCCTTCCGAAATGCCCGTACGAGGCTGTTTTCAGATATAGGAATTGACGCAGGTTCAACGTTCTTGCAATACCATTCGGTGTTAAGTCAAACACTTCACGGATTTTTTCAACAATAACATCCTCCTCCATTTTTCCAGTTCCGTGGGTATTTACATAGATAGAAGTAGGGTCCGCCACTCCAATTGCATACGAAAGTTGAACGGTGCATCGATCAGCAAGGCCAGCCGCCACGATGTGTTTTGCGACATATCTCGCCGCATACGCTGCCGAACGATCTACTTTACTGGGATCCTTTCCTGAGAAAGCGCCACCACCATGCGGGCAACTTCCTCCATAGGTATCCACAATTATTTTTCTGCCGGTGAGTCCTGTATCGCCATGCGGACCACCAATGGTGAAACTACCAGATGGATTGATCAGAAATTCAGGTTTGCTATCGCTGATGTATTCGTGAATGACGGGCAATATGATTTGCTGAATCACTTCACGTCTGATTGTATCTTGCGTAACATTTGCCTTGTGTTGGGTGGATACAACTACCGTCTCGATTGCAACAGGAACCTCGTCTTCATACCTGACTGTTACCTGTGATTTCGCATCGGGTAATAACCATTCCAACGTGCCGTTTTTTCGAAGTTCACTTTGTTTGACCATTATTTTATGCGCAAGAAGTATCGGTAAAGGCATCAACTCCTTTGTTTCATTGGATGCATAGCCAAACATCAACCCTTGGTCGCCAGCTCCACCATCACGCACACTTTTGTTTATTTCCGGACTTTGTTGGTGGAGCAGATTGATGTATGCTGCTGTGTTGCAATCAAAACCATAATCGGGATGGGTATAGCCGATTTCTCGGATGATCTCTTTTGCAATGGCCACAGCATCCACTTTTGCGGTGGAAGTAATTTCTCCAGCAATGATCAATTGTCCGGTTGTTATGAGGCATTCGCAAGCTACCTTCGATTGCGGATCTATTTTTAGGTAGGCATCCAGAATGGCATCTGAAATCTGATCCGCCACTTTATCTGGGTGTCCTTCGGAAACGGATTCACTGGTAAATAAGAATGTTCTATTTTTCATATTGTTTTTATTTTTTTTAAGATTAAATGGAAATGAATGCTTCTTCATAAATCGGTTCTTTTTTTATGCTTGCGTGTTTATGAAGTTCTTGATAGTCATCTATGATGGCTTTTCGAAATCGAAAGTTGAAAAAAGAAGGTTCTCTGCATTCGCTATCACTGTTATTCACCAGTTCATTTAGAAAAATACTGTTCTGTAATTCGTGTATTGCCCTTACTGTATATATTTCATAGCGTTTGGGCCAGGCGACCATGAGGTAAGCGCCGTAAGCTGTTTTATCAAAATTGTCATTGATGCAAATAATTTTTTCACCAACTTTAAATACGGGATTGTCCATGTTGTTTATTTTTTTGTTAATATTTTTTTGAGTGCCATAGGTTCAAATCGTTTTGATGAAGCGATTTGAATGAAATAATAAACGCACTCAACCATACTCTATTTTTTTATAGCCTTTCATTGCAACTTTTTTTTGTTGCACCCTTAAATAATTGTGGAACTGAACCTTTTTTGGCGAAGCGCCCACATTATCTTACCACCGTTGTGTTCATACTCGGTTGGTACTCATTGAAGAGTTCGGAATGCAGATGAATAAATAAAGAACAAAATACAGATCACTCAGATCATGAATTTCAAAAAAATGAATAGGGGATAAATGAACTGTTTTTGGTTTGATTCCCCTTATCGCTTTACCACCGTGGTGTTCACTCGGTTGGTATCCTTTTCGGATTCTTGATAATACCTTGTTTAACGTACGATTTTTTAAAATGTTGCAATTTATTTCAGTTATTTTTTATTTTCCTATTTAACTGTTTATTGCTTCGCTCACAATTATTATTTATCGTTTAAACCGCTCGTCAATCTTATTATTTAAACTAAGAAGTAATAATTTTCCTGGCATGTAAATGCTCCATTAAAAATGGAGGAGCATCCTCCGTACTATTTTTAAAATCCGTTTCATTTTCATATTTTGTTGCTCGTATACTCGCAAACACATGAAAACAGCGGCTTGAACAGTCCCACGATTCTACCCAATCTCCTTCCTCATCAAACAGCGAACTCGAATCATCCGAGTTCTTGACATCACCGATTTCCATCGCGATCATACTGGCATAAAACATTCTGTACCCTGCTTTTACTATTGAATCGTTTTTCTGTTTAGGAGTCCATGACAACACACTCCATACAGGATAGCTCGGGCCATTCGACCATTCATCTAATTTTGATAACAAGATTAAAATATACCAGTCTTTCTGACTATTATCCACATACAGCCGATTACTCCCTCCCGTATCCGGCATTCCAACCATCATGAAGGGATGATAAAAGTTTCCCCATTTATGAAGTTTACGATCGGTTTCATAATTGTAACTTAAGTTCCATAAATTAAAACCGCAATGATATACGGGTGCATCATCAACGATCCGAAAAGGAGTTTCTCTTTCATCCATGGGCTCTAATCCAGAACCCACTCTCACTATTTTACAACAAATTGATTGCGCTTGGGCGACTTGAGTCATTCCACTTGCTCGGTATTTTTCTTCATTTCTTCTTTTCATATGTTTGTTTTTTTTAAGTTTATAATCCATTGTTCCAGCTGTATCCTTCTTACCGTTTTACTAGTTCATTTTTCGGAAGTGATTTCTGTTGCAATAAAAACTTCAATTGCTCGAGGTTTACGTATGTAAAATTCATATTCCTTTTCCATGGTGTCTTCCAGACTTCCTTGCCGGTAGGTTTTTTTGATAACAGCAATTTGAGCAGAATCAACGGCTGCCTCTCTGAACGTCCATTCATACGTATGGGAGTCTTCGCTACTATTCTGAAGCGATAGGTTTTCTTTAAATTCGCCATAGTAGATGACTTGATCATATCCCCTATCGATTCTCATAACTCCTTTGTGATTGATAAAATGATCCATTAAGATCAATCCGTTTTCTGCTGTATAGAATTCGGTGGCGTCCAATGTGTCCGTTCTATTGTTTTTAATGCAATAAGCATCTTGGATGCGGTATAATTTTCTGGAAATAATTTTTGTAGTGTCTTGTCCGAACAGGGCGATTGTGATTAAGATTCCTGTAATTGTTAGTGCAGTTTTCATGAGAGCGTTTTTTAGTGTTCGTTTATAAAAAGAGCGACAGGTGGCATTCGATCAGTTATTACCAACAATTTCATTTCTTCGTACGGTTTGATAAAAATTTACAACATGATCTGGATATAAATTGCTTTCCTTTACCAGATAATAGTATGGAGAATAGCCTTTAGGTGCTTCCCACTTCCCATTATAGATTCCGGTACTTGCCCAGGTTACATCAATATATAACCATTCACCATTTAGTTGCACGTCGTTCCAAGCATGGTTGGTGGGTACGTATCTTCCATTTTTGTATTTATTTATTTTTTCAATATTATCATCTGCAAACCCCATAACCATTTGACAGTTGATATTTGTATAGCGGCACAATTCATAAAAAAGAGTGGCGTAACCTTCACAAATGCCCCTTTTTTTGCGAAGAACACCCGTAGCATATCTGAAATAAATTTTCTCCCATTTATTTGCAATGATGTTTTTGGGAGTACCTGGTCGATACGAAGCACTTCCAATTTTCCACTTCCTGCTTTCGAACTCAACATAGTCATATGAAATGTGAACGGTCATCCAAATAAATATGGCACGGATTTTTTCTTCATCGGTACTAAATTTCAAGTTGATGTCATTGGCCAGGTCTGGAATGTTTCTGTATTTTTTTTTCATGCTATGGACATCATTATCGACTTTATCGTAATTACCTTCAATCAGCGTGTCGGTCCAGGTCCATGCAGCTTCTTCCGCTGCAATTTCTTGCGCCAATCCGGTGGTGTCTTGTCCGGCATAAAATAGACTGTCGATGTTTTGAGCTATACCTGATGTTGCACCAAGTAAAAAGCTGAGTAGAACGATTCGCTTTTTCATAGATTGAATTTTTTAGGGTGAATACTAAATTCAATACGTCAATGAAATAGGATGGGAGAGTTTGCACTTTATTTTGACAGGCTGTCCTCATCTTTTTTACCACCGCGGCCTCTCGGCTCGGTTGGTTTCACTATTTGTGAATCTTGATGTATTTATTAGGTTAACGGAGTTGTTTTATTTTTATTGTTTTTTTTATTTAATTTTTTTTATTTAATTTTTTTAAAATTTAGTAGGTGCGTTTTAGTGTGTTTATTTATTACAGTTTTCTACGTCGTATTTTCGAAATAGTTTCATTGTAAAACAAGTTTGTATTCAACAGCTTGTTTTTATTGCGTTTTAAACGATCTATTCAAGCAGTTTGTTGAATGAGCTTGACTAAAAAGATGATTAACATATTAAAATAGCTAATTGTTATTTAATCAATAAAAAAACATTTGTTAGAAAATTTTAAAACGATGTATATCAGCACAAAGTAATTTATGAACACCAATAAAAGTTTGAATAAATTCAATTTTCTTTGCATCAAACGATATCTCCATGGACCAAACACTAAGAACAACACTCTCCCAATTTGCTGTAGAACTTGAAAAGGATATTCAACACGAAGGCTTTTCAGAACATGATTTGCTTCACAAGTGGACCAGCAAGCTGCTTTCCTTAAGCAATGAATTTAGAAATGACAAAGCAAAATTAACTTTCAAGGAATTGTATCTTGAAACCATCTCGGCATTGGCACAGCCAGGTGCTGATAGAAATCTTTTTTCCGCCATTCCAACAGGATTCATTGAATTGGATCGAATAATAAAAGGCTTCCCAAAAGGAGAGTTGATTGTTATTGCAGGCAGACCAGCAATGGGGAAGACCGCTTTCATGATTTCGATTATGGCTAATCTCATATCGTCTCAGAAACCCATTGCCTACTTTTCAATTGAAAACACTGCACAACAAATTTTAATGCGCTTGATCAGTTTTTTTACGGAGGTGTCCGATCATTTACTTGTAACAAAAGCAGTAACACCAGCTCAATTGGAAGATATTTTAGAAAAGACAAAAGTTATCCGAGATGCCAATATTACCTTAGAGGACAGTTGTTTTTCCATCGATGACATTGTTGCACAAGTTGATTACCTGGTAAAGGAAAAGAAAATAGAAGTTGTATTTATCGACCACTTACAATTGGTGAATGTCAAAAATAGACTGGTAAATAATCGGGAGGACGAGCTATCAAAAATTTGTCGTGAATTAAAAGTAGTGGCAAGAAGGCATAACATTGCTGTTGTTGTAAGTTCGCAATTAAGCAGAGCAGTAGAAACAAGAGGAGGGGATAAACGGCCACAACTTTCAGATCTACAATTATCAGCAGCCATTGAAAGTGATGCAGACAAAGTGTTGTTTATATATAGACCGGAATATTATAACATTACCAAAGACGAAAATGGCAGGGATACAAGTGGGGTAGCTGAAATAATAGTTGCTAAAAATACCGATTGTGTGGTAGATTCAGTGAAATTGAATTTTATAGGCAGCTGTTCAAAGTTCGTTGATAGTGACGCTGCGTTTTTAAAGAAACCACTTTAGCTTGCTGAATTTTATAGACAAATGATTGACCTTATTTGACAAAAACTATGGGTTACTTTGTAGGATATATTTGCAGGTGTCTATTGTTTTTCGTCAAACTCTCTTCTCTCTAAGGAATGTTCAGCTTATTCCTGTTTTTAGTTCAAACTAATTATAGTCTTGCTTTTTATTAAAAAAATTGACTGCTCCAAAAACAAACAAAAATTATTTCCCTATATTTGAAATGGATAATACTATTCATATGTCAGATATTGAAGAAATCATTGAAGCTTTATTGAAATTTCGTAACGAACGCGATTGGGAGCAATTTCACAATTCAAAAGACCTTGCATTAGCTATCTCTATTGAAGCAGGGGAGTTGAACGAGCTGTTTTTATGGAAAGATGCTAAAGATGTTAATGTAGAAAAATTAAAAAACGAATTAGCAGATGTATTGGCGTATTCTCTTTTACTTGCAAAAAAGCACAATTTAGATGTGAAGCATATTGTATTGGATAAGATAAAAGCCAATGGCGAAAAATATCCTGTAGACAAAGCAAAAGGAAACGCTAAGAAATACAACGAGCTATAATGATCGTTTACCAAAAAACTAAAAAAGGTTTTGATGAAGATATTATTAGTGGAGATATAGAGAACATTATTCTCAACCTTTACGAAAATACATTACATCGTTCAACCGGAAAAAAGGAGCAGGATTCATGGAGGAACTCACTCCATTATATGAATACCGTTTTAAGCGACCCCGAAATTCCTTATAACACAGGAGTAACTATTGAACTCCAAATTCCTCAAACTTCAAAACGTATCGATTTTATTATTTCTGGTCTAAACGAAAACAAGACAGAACATGTTGTAATTGTAGAATTAAAACAATGGCAAACTTCTGAAATTACCGAAAAAGACGGCATTGTAAAAACAGCATTGGGGAAAGGATTGCATGAATCTAGTCATCCTTCTTACCAAGCGTGGTCTTATGCTGCTTTGTTGCAAGATTTTAATGTGACCATTCAAAACGAAAACATTCAACTACATCCTTGTGCTTACTTGCACAATTATATTGAGGATGATGTTATCCGAAACACATTTTATCAAAAGTATTTAGATGAAGCACCTGTCTTTTTAAAAAAAGACATAGCAAAATTGCGTGAATTCATTAAAGCATTTGTTAAAACGGGTGATGATGGCGACATCATGTATCGTATAGATAAAGGAGAAATTCGACCATCTAAAATGCTTTCCGAAAGTCTTGCTAAAATGATAGCAGGAAATCAAGAATTTATTATGATTGATGAGCAGAAGATTGTTTACGAAAATGCAATGGCATTGGCCAAAGAATCTACTGCTAAAAATAAAAATGTTTTAATTGTGGAGGGTGGACCAGGAACAGGGAAATCTGTTGTTGCCATAAACTTACTTGTTGGAATAACTAATTTGTCAAAGGTGGTTCAATATGTTTCCAAGAATGCCGCTCCTCGTGCTGTATATGCAAGTAAACTTACAAAGACATTAACTAAAACTCGTTTCTCCAATCTCTTTAAAGGTTCTGGTGCTTTTACCGATACTGCTAAAAACACATTTGATACATTGGTGGTTGATGAAGCACATCGTTTAAATGAAAAGTCTGGTTTATATTCCAATTTAGGCGAAAACCAAGTAAAGGAAATTATAGCTGCCTCTAAGTTCTCTGTTTTCTTTATTGATGAAGACCAAAGAGTAACCATGAAAGATATTGGAAACAAAGCCGAAATAAAAAAATGGGCAAAATCAGAAGGAGCAACCGTTCATGAATTAGAACTGTCATCTCAATTTCGTTGTGCCGGTTCCGATGGTTATTTAGCTTGGTTGGATCAAATGTTGCAAATACGTGAAACTGCCAATACCGATATTAAAGAGTTGGGCTACGATTTTAAAGTGGTTAGTTCTCCGAATGAATTACGAGACATTATTTTTGAAAAGAACAAAGCAAGCAACAAAGCAAGATTAGTAGCAGGATATTGTTGGGATTGGAAAAGTAAGAATGATAAAAATGCGAACGACATTATTATTCCCGAATACAATTTTGCAATGAAATGGAATTTATCTGTGGATGGGAGTCTATGGATTCAAATGCCCAATTCTGTAAACGAAATTGGATGTATTCATACTTGTCAAGGATTGGAAGTTGATTATATTGGGGTAATTGTCGGCAAGGATTTAATTGTAAGAGATGGGAAAGTATTGGTTGACCCATCAAAGCGTTCCAAACAAGACCAAAGCATCAAAGGATACAAGTCAATGCTCTTGAAAGAGCCGGAAAAGGCAAAAGAAATCACACGTTCTATTATTAAGAATACATACAGAACATTAATGACCAGAGGTATGAAAGGATGTTATGTGTATTTTGAGGATAAGGAGACTGAGGAGTGGTTTAAATCTTTGTAAAAAATTAATTATATTTAATTGAATTTTTAAAATTATTTTTATGAAGCAAGTAGAAGTTGTTGCAGCAATTATTATTAATGACAATAAAATTTTATGTGTTCAAAGAAACACCAATAAATACGTTTATATTTCAGAAAAGTATGAGTTTCCTGGAGGCAAAATTGAAGCTGGAGAAACAAAAGAGGAGACAATTAGAAGAGAGATAAAAGAAGAACTACATATGGATATCACTGTTGGGGAAGAATTCTTAACTGTTGTTCATGCCTACCCAGATTTTGAATTAACTATGCATAGCTTTATTTGTACCTGTGAAAATCCCAAAGTTACCCTCACTGAACATATTGATTTCAAGTGGCTTTTGATTAATGAACTAAGTGGCTTAGATTGGGCTGGGGCTGATATTCCAATCGTTAATAAATTAATTGGTGGTTAATTATGGAATTTCTAAAGGAAGCACTTTCTCAAAGTTTACAAACCGGTTTTCTTGACCAACTAATTCATTCAAACAAAGATTACCTGCCACAATTATTGGTTAATGATAAGGTTGCTGGTAAAAAGGTTCTTACAACAATCGATAGAGAGTTAAAACAATGTGATGAGTTTTGGTTTTCTGTCGCCTTTGTAACTACAAGTGGAGTTGCAACTCTCATAAACACATTAATTGATCTTGAAAAGGAAGGTAAAAAAGGTAAGATATTAGTTTCTCAATATTTGAACTTTAGTCACCCCGAAGCATTAAAGAGGTTGTTGTTGTTTAAAAATATTGAATTGAAAATTGCAGTCAAAGGTAATTTTCATTCTAAAGGTTATTTGTTTAAAAATGGTGTTGTAAACAATTTAATAATTGGCAGTAGTAATTTAACTGCAAATGCTTTGTGCGAAAACACAGAATGGAATTTGAAAATTTCTGCTACTCAAGAAAGTTATATTATTTTTAATGTAATTAAAGAATTTGCTAATGAGTTTGAGAAGGCTGTTCCCGTTACTCTTAAATATATTGCTGATTATGAGCCAATATATAATAAACAATTTGAATCTAATAAGTTAATTAAAGCGCATTTATGCGAGTTGCAATCAGAGGTCGTTTCTCCTAATGATATGCAGTTAGAAGCGTTAGAGAACATTAGACAAATTCGCCTGCAAGGAAAAAATAAGGCTCTTTTAATTTCAGCTACTGGTACAGGCAAAACATTTCTTTCCGCTTTCGATGCTCAAAAGTTTAATCCTAAAAAGTTCTTATTTGTGGTTCATAGGGCAAATATAGCTAAGGCCGCAATGAAAACTTTTAAAACCGTCTTTGGTGATTCTAAATCTATGGGATTTTATTCTGGAGCAGAAAGAGAATTTGGTGCAGATTTTATTTTTTCCACTATACAAACGATCTCACGTCCCGAACATTTAAAAGTCTTTAATCCTGAACATTTTGACTACATAGTAATCGATGAAACTCATCGTGCAGGAGCAGAGTCTTATCAAAAAATATTAAATCACTTCAAGCCTAAATTTTTGCTTGGAATGACTGCAACACCAGAGAGAACTGACGGCTTAGATATTTTTAAATTATTTGACCATACCATTGCATATGAAATCCGACTTCACAAGGCTATGGAGGAGAATATGCTGAGTCCTTTTCATTATTATGGTGTCGCAGACATAACTGTTAATGGGAATATTTTGGAAGAGAAAGCTGACTTTTCAAAATTGACTTCCAAAGAAAGAATTGCTAGGATTATTGAAAAGGCGAAACTTTATGGGTGCGATGATGGAGAGGTTAGAGGTTTAATATTTTGCTCTAGAAAAGATGAATGTGATGAACTTTCGAATGGTTTTAATAATAGAGGATGGAAGACAATTGCTTTATCTAGTTCTAATAGTGAAGAAGAAAGAACAGAGGCAATCAATAGATTAGAATCGAATTCTAATAATGAAAAATTGGATTATATTTTTACGGTTGATATTTTTAATGAAGGAATAGATATTCCAAGAGTTAATCAGGTAATAATGTTGAGGCCAACTCAATCAGCAATTATATTTGTTCAGCAATTAGGGAGAGGATTAAGAAAGGTTGATAATAAAGATTATCTTACAGTAATTGATTTTATTGGCAATTATAGTAATAGCTACCTGGTTCCTATTGCTCTTTATGGCGACACATCCTATAATAAAGATGCATTAAGAAAATTAATGTCAAGTGGCAGTAGTTCGATTCCCGGTTCTTCAACAATTAATTTTGATAAAATTTCAAAAGACCGAATCTTTGAAGCTATAGATTCCGCTAATATGCAGAAGAAAAAGGATCTAGTTAATGATTACAATCTTTTGAAATTTAAATTGGGAAGAATTCCTATGATGCTTGATCTTCTTGAACATGGTTCACGAGACCCTCAGTTGTATGTAGAGTGCTCTAAGTCGTATTTTAATTTTGTGAGCTCCATTGAGGCAGAATTAAAAGGGAAATTAGATTCTAATCAAATAAAACTTCTTGAACTTTTTTCAAATGAAATAAATAATTCTAAGAGAGTTGAGGAAAGTATAATTCTGCAAACATTAATCGAGAAAGGTGATACTAGTTTAAACACGATTAAAAAAATCATTCTCGACAAATATAATTATAGTTTTTCAAATAGAACTTTTGAATCGGCTATTAAAAATTTGAATTTCGAGTTTGTAACAGATAAACTTAATAAGAAGTTAGTTTCTGTTTCACAGAAATTTGGAATTAAAGTTGTGAATGTTAAAAATAACCAAATAAACCTGGATGCGTCATTTTTAAAAGCATTAGACAATAAATTATTTAAAAAGTATATTTTGGATAGCATTGATTATTCCATTAATACCTATAATAAATTATTTGTCAAAGCTAAGTTTCTTGATGGCTTTGTTTTATATCGAAAATATTCGAGAAAAGACGTGTTTAGAATACTTAATTGGGAGTTAAATCCTGTTGCTCAAAATGTTGGTGGATATATTGTTAGTTCAGATAAGTCAAATTCTCCCTTATTCGTTACGCTTAAAAAGAAAGAGCATATTTCTAGTTCTATTAAATATGAAGATAGGTTTATTAATAATTCTGAATTTGAAATGATCTCGAAAGGAAGCCGTTATATTTCTAGCCCTGAAATTAAATTATGGAAAGATAATAAGAAGGGGTTGCGTATACCTCTTTTTATTCAAAAAAGTAATGATGAAGGATTAGAATTCTATTATATGGGGGATGTTACTCCTATTGTATCAGGATTTGAAGAAACAACAATGAAAAATGATTCAGGAAAAAGTTCGCCTGTTGTAAAAGTGTTGTTTTCTATGAATCAACCAGTTGAGGATTCTATTTATAATTATTTAACTGCAAGTTCTTTTTAATGTTATCTCCTATTTCCCGATACAAAATCGACTAAAAATATTCGCTAATAGATCGTCACTTGAAATTTCTCCGGTGATCTCACCCAGATGATGAAGCGAGGTGCGGATATCCATCGCCAAGAAATCGCCAGTCACATTGTTGTTCAAGCCTTCCAACACTTTTATCAAAGCCACATTGGTATGACGCAACGCCTCCACATGGCGTGCATTGGTGACAATGGTTTCGGTAACATTCACCATACTATTGTCGAACAAATGCACCAAATGTTTTTTTAGTTCATCAATGCCAACTCGTTCTTTCGCAGAGATAAAAAGCATGTCTTTAAATTCTGC
>Ga0209596_1000079_pt1 | contig 84403 bp, 68 predicted proteins | sample M_130807_MF_Meta_FD_187314 | JGI IMG/M metagenome (GOLD analysis project Ga0209596, IMG submission 187314) | Freshwater microbial communities from Lake Montjoie, Canada to study carbon cycling - M_130807_MF_MetaG (SPAdes) (version 2) | ecosystem: Environmental > Aquatic > Freshwater > Lake...
TTAACAGAAGTGGCAATAGCACTTGCCCCCATTGATATTCCCCAAAGTATAATATTTTTTTCGCCTTTTGCTTTAACAAAATCATAAGCTAGTTTAACATCTTCGGCTTCATCTACACCAATAGTGCAGGAATTTCCTTTACTACTGCCATGTGCTCTAAAATCTAGTTGAAAAGTGTTGTAACCCATTTTTCTAAATTCTTCCGCTTCTTTATTGGTACCGCTTTTTTTACCACCATGCCCATGAAACATACAAATAGTTCCTTTTGCGCTATCTACTGTTTTATACCAGGCCTCTAATTCAATATTATCTTTTGTGGTTAGTTTAATAATTTTTGTAGCGCTATCTGCAATGGTATTTTGTTGCTTTTGAGCATTTATACCCAACAGCATTTCTTTAGTAATATCCCATTTGGTTTTATCTTTTTGTTGTTTAATCGTTACTTCACCAACATCGTAAAAATGTGTAAACTTATAGGCATGAAATGCTATAATACTATTTACTATAATAAATAAAATAGCAACTGTTTTCAATAAAAATTTTACCGTTTTTTTCATAGCTGCAAAAATACAGTTTATGTAATTATAAAAACAAAAGCATCTAGTAATACTAAACAAGGAGGTATATTATGAGAAAATTAATTTTAGTACTGTTGATGAATGGTAGTTTATTAGCACTAGCACAAAACAATTTAACCACTACTATTATTGAAGGCAGTAAAACCCTTGTAGATTTTCTAAGAGTATTTAAAACACCAAAAGTAAACATGGTGCAAATACCTGCAACAAAGCATACTACAGCTTCGGGAGTTGATAGCTGCTATAGCAAAGGTCTGGCAGATATTACATACAAAAATACATCGGGTAAAACAATGCAAGTAAGCTTATACAAACGAAATGGAGCTTTATATGCAGCTACGCCACTTACTTTACGTATTGGTAATAATAGCCAAGAGAACTTATTTGAAATATCATCTGGCATTTATAAGTATAAAACTGAGTACGAAGATGCTGATGATAAAAAAGTAATTTATAGAGAAGGTGAAATGAAAATTACACCTTGTGATAAGTTAGTAAAGGAGATAAAAAAGGAATGAAATAAATATTTTCATTTTGGGGTTAAAAAAATTTCTTGATTTTCAATGATTTAGTTATTACCCTGATTATGTAAAAGGTTATTATAACTAATAGAGTATATTTTATAAAGCCAAAATATTTATTCAAATTAATAATATTGCCTAGTTTTTTTTGTATCTTACGTACTTACCGCTTAATAGCCTATTTTACCAAAACTAAACAGCAACTTCAATGAAATGTATCAGCACAATTCTATTCATATTTATTTTTCAATTTGTATTAAAAGCACAACCTTTTACACCCATAAACTTAACTGGGTTAGGAGATGATGTGGTAGCAGAAAGTGGAACAAGCTCTTTAACCACAACTACCACAAGGCTTGATGGTGCTTTGTCAAATAAAGTAATATACACACTAGCTTTTAGAACGGCTAATGGATTTGGCGGTGGAGGGCTGCCCGATAATGGAACTATTACTGATGCTGCTGGTACATATCAGCTAGCACCTTATACAGCTAATAATGCCACTTTGATACCACGTAATATAAATAAAGATATTACTCTTACTACATCGGTATCTTATAGTAATTTACGTTTGTTGGCTTTTTCTACAGAGGGCTCAAGCCTGTTAAATGTTACCTTGTTTTTTACAGATGGTACACAAACACAAGCGTTAACTAATCAAAGCTTATCAGATTGGTTTAATGGTGGTACAAATGTTGTGCTACAAGGCTTTGGTAGATGCACTAGAGCAACACCAGCCTCTGGTGCTGATGCATTTCCTACAAACCCAAGTTTTTACTTTATAGATATACCAGTTTCTTGTGTGAATAAAAATAAAGTTTTACAAAAAATAAATGTTGCTAATGTTACCACTGCTGGTACTAATGCCCCATTTCCTAATGTTGTTATAATGGCACTATCTGGCAAGGCAAGTACCGCTACAACAGTAAATGCAACTACCACAAACGTTACTTGTAATACTTTGGGATCAGTGTCATTAACAATTGCTGGCTCATCTACACCTTATAGCGTAAGCTGGAATACTGTACCAGTACAAACAGGCACAACTGCAAGCAACCTTACCGCTGGAAATTATATAGCTACTATTACAGATGGCGTTGGGTGTGTTACTACTCAAAATGTAACTATTGGCACTACAAATAATTTATCAGTTAGTAATAGGGCAGATACAACCATTTGTTCAGGAGCATCATTTATTCCTAATTTTATAAGTAATGCTAGTACTTTTTCTTGGTCGCCAACATCTGGTGTTAGTAATCCTGCCGTACTAAATCCAACATTATCGCCAACAGCAACTACACCATATGTACTTACTGCAACTTTAGGAACTTGTACAGCAACACGAAATTTTACAGCAACAGTTACTACGCCTACAATGTCTTCACAAGCAAATACAAATATTTGTAGTGGCGCTAGCTTTACACCTAGCTTTACTAGTAATGCTACTTCATACTCTTGGACGCCAACATCTGGTGTTAGTAATCCTGTCGTACTAAATCCAACATTATCGCCTACAATTGCTACACCATACACTGTTATAGGCACTTTGGGTAATTGTACAATTAGTAGAACATTTACACTCAATGTTTTTCAAGGAGTAACAGTATTTGCTGGAAATGATGCCACTATTTTTCAAGGAGATACCTTACGCTTAAATGCAAGCGGTAGTGCAGGTACATATAACTGGACACCAACCAGAGGCTTAAATAGCACAACTATACTTAATCCTTTAGCAAAACCAGATACAACAACTATTTACACTTTGCGTATTACAAGTGTTGGTGGATGTACAAATACTGATGTTGTTAAAATAACGGTTATTCCCTATTGTATAAAAATTAAAAATGCTTTTTCGCCAAATGCAGATGGGATTAACGATAGATGGGTAATTACCAATGGAAATTGTACTAGCAGTATTGATGTGGCAGTATATAACCGATATGGCAATGCTGTATATCGCAATACTAATTATCAAAATAATTGGGATGGTACCTATAAAGGAAATGCATTACCCGATGGCACTTATTACTACGTAGTAAATTACCGTTTGCTTAACGGCACAGGTCAAACGGTAAAAGGCGATGTAACCATACTTAGATAATTATTTTAAAAAAGAAAAAAAATGAAAAAGCAATATATACTAGGATTTACACTATTGTTAAGTGCCACCTCCATGGCACAGCAACTACATTTATCATCATTTTACGATTTACAAGGCTTTTTGCACAATCCTGCTATGGTGGGTACTCAGAAAGATATGGTAGCAGCAACCTATAGAAGCCAATGGAGTGGCGTAAATGGGGGGCCAAAAACCGCCACAGTTTATGGTTCATTCAACATTGAAAAAATGGGAGCTGGGGTAGGTGGTTATATATTTAATGATTTAACAGGCCCTACATCAAGAAGGGGAATAGCCTTTGATATAGCCAAGCATGTAAAAGTAAATGACAAAGCTAAAATATCATTAGGCATAGAGTTAAAATTGCAACAATATGCATTAGATAGATCAAAGTTTTCAACCGATTTTATAACAGACCCCGTTTTAGCAAATAACACAAAAAAAATCAAATTTGATGCAGGCTTTGGAGTAGCTTATGTAAGCAATAAGTTTCAGGTAGGAGCATCGGTATCACAATTGGTACAATCTAAGTTACAGTTTTATGGAGGTAATTTAAACAGAAGTGCAGAGGCAAGATTGTATCGTCATTATTATTTACATAGCAATTACAACTGGCAGGTAGATAATGCTACAAAAATCATCCCCAATGTATTGGTTACGTATTTACCCAATGCCCCAATGGAGTTACAAGGCGGAGTAATAATAGAGCACAATAACAGTTTTTGGTGGGGAGTAGGAGCAAGGTTAAAACAAAGCTATATGTTAAATGCCGGAGTAATAGTAAAAGATAAATTTAGAATAGGCTATTCATTTGATGCTTATCAAACACCGTTAAGCACATTTGATGGCGGCTTTAATGCACATGAAATTGGCTTGAAGTATGAGTTTTAGCTAGTTAAAAAAATATAATTTGTAAGCTGTATCTAAATTGGCATGGTTGTGCCAAAATTCTCCATTTACTTTACCTGTATATTTACTTTCTGGTACAATTCCATAATTATTTAGCACCCAAATTACATCATGAAATTGACCACCTGGTGTAAAATAAGTTTCCCCTTTTTGTTGTAAGTGCTTTTCTATTTTTCTTACGTATGAATAACGGGCAATAAACATTTCACTTAAATCAATTTGGTTACCCGTATTTTTTAAAAATTCGCTTTCCAAAAAACTCAAACTTGCAAAACTCCAACAAGTGCCACTCATGGCTTGGTCTTTAATTGGTGTACAGTTATTTACAAACGGAGCTTTTAAGCCTAAATCTTTTACAGACTGGCTTTGGCAGATATTTGCAGCAAATAAAAGAGAAAAAGCAATAAAGTAATGTTTCATAATTTAAGTAAGGTACATTAATACTATATATGTTTAACTACCCTATAAACGGTATTTACAACTTGCTTTGTACAATTTCATCCACCACTCCAGGGTCAAGTAAAGTTGTGGTATCACCTAAATTGCTAGTTTCTCCCTCTGCAATTTTTCGTAAAATTCTACGCATTATTTTTCCGCTACGAGTTTTGGGTAAGCCCGTTACAAATTGTATTTTATCTGGTTTGGCAATAGCCCCAATAATTTTTGAAACAGTTGCGCTAATATCTTGCTTTCTTAAATTTTCATCGCCATGTGTACCATTGTAAATTACAAAAGCATATATGCCTTGTCCTTTTATATTATGTGGATAGCCAACAACAGCACTTTCAACTACACCACTATGCATATTAATAGCATTTTCTACTTCGGCAGTTCCTATTCTATGCCCACTTATATTTAATACATCATCAACCCTTCCAGTAATTCGGTAATTACCATCGCTATCTTTTAATGCACCATCGCCAGTAAAATATAAATTAGGGTAGGTGGCAAAATAATTTACTCTACAGCGTTCATGATCACCCCAAGTAGTTCGTAAAATTCCGGGCCATGGGGCTTTTATACAAAGGTTACCTTTTATTAAACCTGTTTCATCTTTTTCCGTTATTTCATTACCTGTTTCATCGACTAATACAGGTTGTACACCGGGCAATGGTAATGTTGCCCAACTTGGCTTTGAAGGTGTAATACCAGCAAGGTTACTAATTAAACAACCGCCAGTTTCTGTTTGCCACCACGTATCAACTATAGGGCATTTTTGCAGACCAATATTTTCATTGTACCAATGCCAGGCCTCTTCATTTATAGGTTCGCCAACTGTACCTAATATTTTTAATGAGGATAAATTTTTATTATGTATTGGCTCTGTTCCAAAGCTCATTAAACTTCGTATAGCCGTAGGTGCGGTATATAAAATATTTACTTTGTGCTTGTCAACAATATCCCAAAAGCGTCCGGCAGTTGGAAAGGTTGGAATACCCTCAAACATTACCGAGGTTGCACCAGCACTGAGTGGGCCGTACACAATATAACTATGTCCTGTAATCCATCCAATATCGGCAGTACAAAAATGAATATCGCCTGGGTTGTATTGAAAAACATTTACAAAAGTATACGTAGTCCAAACCATATAACCAGCACACGTATGCACCACACCCTTGGGCTTACCAGTACTACCACTTGTATATAAAATAAACAAAGGGTCTTCAGCATCCATTTCTTCTGCTTCAAAATGTACGTTACCCTCATTTTCTATTTGGTGTTCAGCAAATTCCATTTCATCTTCCCACCAAATATCTCTACCTTTTTCCATACTTATCGGCGTACGAGTACGATTATATACAATAACCTTTTTTACTGTTTTATTACCAATCAAGGCATCATCAATTACTGCTTTAAGTGGGATGTCTTTTGCGCCTCTATAAGCACCATCGCATGTAATAATAAATTCGGCATTAGCATCCTCTAATCTATCTGCAATGCTTTGTGCACTAAATCCACCAAAAATTACGGAGTGTATAGCACCAATTCTTGCACAACCTAAAATAGCATAGGTTAACTCTGGAATCATCCCCATGTAAATACACACTCTATCGCCTTTTTTTACACCATTGTTTTTTAGCATTTGAGCTACTTGGCACACTCTTTTGTGTAGGCGGTTATAGGTTACAACACGTACTCTTTCCTCCGGATTGTTAGGCTCCCAAATAATGGCTGGTTTATTTCCAAGTTTTTCTAAATGCCTATCAATACAGTTTTCGGTAATATTTAATTTAGCCCCTTTAAACCATTCTATTTTTGGCTCATTAAAATTCCATTCTAAAACGTTATCCCATTTTTTTCGCCAATAAAAAGTATCGGCTATGGTTGCCCAAAATTCTTCTGGCTGCTCTATACTTTTTTTGTAATCGATGCGGTATTGGTTTAAGGAAGTAATTTGAAAAGGGTAAGCCATTGTTTTATATTTTTTATGTAAAGTGTAACTTCTAACATTTTTATTAAATCTTTAATAATTAAATAACCTAATTCATTCTTTTGTTATTATTAATACGTTATTTAAAATTAGTTAATGGCGGAGTAATTTTTAATATAGACTATTACTTACATTACTCAAACTATATAGCGTTAATAAATTTTCTTTTTTAATTCTCCAACGCCTTATAAATAGCCTCATGAATTTTAGATCGTACATTCATATTCAATAATTTTTTATTATCTCCCCCCTCGGCATTTACTCTATTACTTAAAAAAACATAAATTAACTTTTTTTCTGGATCGGCCCAAGTGCAAGTACCCGTAAAACCAGTATGACCAAAGGTTTTAGCAGATGCTGATAGGCATGGATAAGGCTCTACTTTGGTAGCGTTATCTTTTTCTGGCTTATCAAAACCATATCCTCTTCTACTAATTGTACTTTGATAAGTGGTAAATAAATTAATGGTTTCTTTATTTAAATATTTTTTTCCATTAAACGTTCCTCCATTTAATAGCATTTGCATAAGTACTGCTATGTCGTACGCATTACTAAATAAACCTGCATGGCCAGCTATACCGCCAAACATTGCAGCACCAGGGTCGTGTACAGTGCCGCTTAGTAATTGTAATCTAAAATATTTTTCTTCTTCTGTAGGTGCAATTCTGTTAGTAGGCAAACTGTTTTTTGGCAAAAATGTTGCAGTGTTTAAGCCTAATGGGGTGTAAAATTCTTTTTTTACATAGTCATTCAAAGTTAAGCCAGATATGGTTTCTACTAATTTACCTAAAAAAATAAAATCATTATCACTATATATGTAATTGCTTTTTTTTCCTAATGGGCTTTCAATAATTCGTTTGTACATTGTATCTCTCCAGCTTGTATGCATATACATATTTTGTGCTACAAAAATACTAAACGAATCAGATGGGGTAGTAGCAAAAAAACCTTTTTTAGGTTTGCCAGTACCATCCATTAATTCTTTGTAAAAGGGTATGTAGGAAACAAGCCCGGCTTGATGTAATAATATATTTTCAATAGTTAATTTTTCTTTATTGGAGCCCTTTACCCAGGGTAAATAATCGCCTAGGGTTTTGTTTAAATCAATTTTCCCTTCGTCGTATAATTTCATAATTGATAGTGTAGTGGCACAAATTTTTGTAACACTTGCCATATCATAAACTGTTTCTGTAGTAACGGCTTGGTTAGTTGTATACGACAAGTTACCAAACGCTTTGTAGTACGCTATTTTTTCATCTTTAACAACTAGTACAACACAGCCCGGTGTTGCACCTTTTGCTATGGCATCGTTGGCAATCGAATCAATGCTGTGGAGCTTAACGGGGTCAAGCCCAACACCATCGGTTTTTGCCAAGGGTAAAAAAAAACCGAGGAAACTAATCCACTCCCAAATTTATACTTGTCGCAGACGGTAACCGGAAGTTTACCTTTGGCTTGTATTTTGCCTTGCAGAAACTCAAAAGCAGTATTTTGTGTTATTGTATCATCCTCATAACAGGCCACTAAATTTTTTGCATTACACCAATTTTTTATTGCATACGGATTTCCAAAAATAAAAGTTATTGCATTTGTTTGATTTTGTAATTGAGTAACTAAATCTACAGCCGATGGGCTAATACCAAAATTATTTATGGGTACTCTTGCATAATTGTGCACACCAATAATTACTTTTTTATATCGTTTTTTAATCAGTTCTACTAACGATAAAACCCTGCCGGCATCATGTTTGTAATTAATATAAAAAACGTCGGCCTTGTATTCGCTACGCAATTTTTTTGAAAATTCGTTGTCGGTGCTTGTACCCAAACTTACGTAAGCAATTTTTGTTAGTGCGTCATTAGGTTTTAGAGGAAAAAAAACATCGTCCGTTTTATTTAAAAGGGTAAGCGCATTTTCTGCAATTACTTTTTTCATAGCATTTACGTTGCTATTAATATCGGCAGTAATATTGGTTAAATTTACAGGCTGTAAATTAGCCATACCATATTGATATTTTGCTGCTAATACTTTTCTGCAATGAGTTTCTATATCTGCCCAACTTAGCTTTTTCTTTTTAATCGCTTCTTTAATTTTTGCGATACTCATAGGTACATCGCCAGGTAAGCAAAGCATATCATTACCGGCTATAATACTTTCTACACTTGCTTCTCCATTAGGATAATACTTTTTTACGCCTTGCATTTCTAACGCATCGGTAAAGGTTAAGCCTTGGTAACCCATTTTGTTGCGCATTAACTCAGTTACATTTTTGTAACTGATAGAGGTAGGTTTATTGGGTGTATTATCAATGGCTGGTATGGAAAGGTGGGCAATCATTACACTGCCAACACCAGCTTTAAAAATTTGTTTAAATGGATAAAATTCCAACGAATCTAATTGGGCAATCGTTTTATTTATTACAGGTAAATCTTTATGGCTATCAACATCTACATCCCCATGGCCGGGAAAATGTTTAGCACAAGCCATTACTCCAACATCTTGCATACCTTTCATGTAAGCAATACCGTATGAGGCTACTTTGTATTTATCTTCTCCAAAACTTCTATCATTAATTACAGGGTTATTTGGGTTATTATTTACATCTACCACTGGTGCATAATTTACGTGAATACCAGCTCTTTTGCATTGCTCTCCAACTAATTTTCCGTAATTATAAATTATAGTTTCGTCTTGTACAGCACCCATCATCATTTGCCTATTTAATGGAATAATACTGTCAAACCGCATACCCAATCCATTTTCACCATCAATACACATCATAATGGGTGTTTTGGCAATAGCTTGTAGGCTATTAACTGTAGCCGCTTGCAAAGTAGGATTGCCCTGAAATAGACATACACCTCCAATATTATACTTTTTTACTAACTCGGTAACTTTTTTATCGTAGAATAAAATGCCTGTTGACGTTCGTTCGCTAAGGCGTACCACCATTAATTGTGCAATACGTTGGTCGGGTGTTAGAGATGCAAAAACACTATCTACCCATTTTTGTGCTGGGCTATTTTGTGCCCATAAAAAACTTGTAGTTATACAGCATATAAAAACCAAAACAATTTTTTTAATCATAGCTATAAAAGTACTGATTAATAGTAGAAATTTTTGCTAAAATTATCATTTATTATTCTTAACTATTTTAACGACTTTTGCAGCAGAATAAACAAATTTTAATTTTGCCAGATATTATACATTTATTACCCGATAACATTGCTAATCAAATAGCAGCAGGGGAGGTTATACAACGACCAGCTAGTGCTGTAAAGGAATTAATGGAAAATGCTGTAGATGCTGGGGCTACCGAAATAAAATTAATTATAAACGACGCAGGTAAATCGCTGATACAAGTTATTGATAATGGTAAGGGGATGAGTGAAACAGATGCTAGAATGGCCTTTGAACGCCATGCCACGTCTAAAATTAGCAGTATAGACGACTTGTTTAAAATTAAAACGATGGGTTTTAGAGGAGAAGCCTTAGCAAGTATTGCCGCTGTTGCTCAAGTAGAACTTAAAACCAAACGACTAGAAGACGAAACAGGCATTCTGTTAGAAATAGAAAATAGCATTGTAAAAAAACAAGAGCCTATTGCCGCTGCTGTAGGTACAAGTATTGCCATGAAAAACTTGTTTTTTAATGTACCTGCTCGACGAAATTTTTTAAAAAGCAACCCTGCCGAGTTAAGGCATATTGTAGATGAGTTTATAAGAGTGGCTATGGCTTTTCCGGAATTATTTTTTTCGTTAACAAGCAATGGGCAACAAGTATTTCATTTAGATGCTGGTACGCTTAAGCAACGTATTGTGCAACTATTAGGTAATAACTATAACGCAAAAGTGGTAAGTGTGCAGGAGGAAACAGATTACATGAATATTTATGGTTTTGTAGGTAAACCAGAAACGGCTAAAAAAACTAGAGGAGATCAATACTTTTTTGTAAACAATAGGTTTATAAAAAGTGCTTACTTAAACCATGCTGTAATGAATGCGTTTGATAGCATGATTGCAAAAGATAGCTTCCCCATGTATGCTTTGTTTATAGATTTAGATCCAGCTCAATTAGATATTAATGTACACCCAACCAAGCAAGAAATAAAATTTGAGGATGAAAAAATTGTATACGCTTTTGTGCAAAGTGCCGTAAAACATGCGCTAGCACAGTTTAGCATTACTCCTACGTTAGATTTTGAATTGGATGCATCTATTCAGCACTTAGATGCGGTAAGCAAACCCTTTAGCGACGAAAAAAAATCTACTGCAACATCATCTTCTTTATACAGCACATTTACAAAAAAAAATCAGGCACATTTTGTAGAAAGTAAAAGTGAGTTAAGGCATTGGAAAGATTTGTACGGGGAACCAAAGGGGTTAAGTGGTGAACAGTCAGCAGTCAGTAATAACCTGCAAAATAAGCAAGGCAATGAAATTTTTAGACCTCTTAATCCTCAACCCTCACCATTCACTTCTCACCATTCACCACTCACTCAACTACATAATACGTTTATTATTTTACCAACACAAAATGGTTACTATTTAGTTAACCAACAAAATGCACATGAACGTGTTTTATACGAACGGTTTTTGTTAGCGGTAGATGGTAAACCTATGGCAACACAGCAAAGCCTTTTCCCTATAACTATTGATTTAGCAATGGCAGATGCTGTTTTACTTAACGAGCTTTTACCCGATTTGCAACACTTAGGTTATACCATAGAACCTTTTGGTAACAACACTTTTGTACTACAAGGTACACCTGCCGATATTGCCGAAGGCAACGAAAAAGCAGCCATAGAAAAAATGTTGGAGCAATACAAGCATTTTAGTAACGACTTAAAATATAGTAAACGAGAAAAATTAATACGCTCCTTAGCATTACAGCAAGCCATAAAACCGGGTACACACTTAACCGAAAAAGAAATAAAAAATTTGGTAGAGGATTTATTCAACTGCACTACACCAAACGTTACCGCCAATGGTAAACCTACTTATTTAGAGTTTAAAAAAGATGAGTTGAACAAGATGTTTGGGCGTTAATACTTCTCAATTATATCCACTAAAAATTTTTCTACCGCTTTACGTACAGGCGTTGCGCCTGTTATGTAGTTATTATTTAGAATAGAAAAAATAAGTAATTTTCCTTTATTGGTGATTAGATAACCACTTAGTGCACAGTTGTTACTAAGCGTACCTGTTTTCGCAAAAATACTACCTGCATATTTTTTGTAATAATTAGATAGTGTACCAGTGCCTCCAGTTGGTAAAATGTTTTTTAATCTGTTTAAACCAAATTCATTTTTTGTTTTGTTAAGTAGATAAACAAATGATTGTGGGGTGGCTAAATTATATCTGCTAAGCCCACTACCATCAACCCATTTGGGGCGTTGTGGCAAATCGGATAAAGAAGTTTTTAGTATAGTGTCAATTATTTTCTCATCACTCATATAGCCAATAAATTCATTACTTGCCATAAGCAAGGTTTGCTCTGCAAAGAAATTATCGCTGCGGTGCATCATGGGTTTAAAGAGAGAATCGGAGGGTTGGGAATACAATTTTTGCCATGTTATGTTAGAGTTAAAGCCCATAGAAAATTTATCTTTGCTAATCTTCAATGTATCGCTAAGTAAAAGAAGTTGATCATGATAGAGCCTATCGGTAGGGAATGGTATTTGTTGATAGCTAAATCTTTTATCTGATTTTCTGAAATTAAATATAGGATGAGATTCGTTTCTTGTAATTGTATAATTGCCCCTTTTTGAAGATAGAGCCATCATAGGCTCTTCAAAATATTTCTTGCTTACTCTGTCTGGTGGGTTTGACCTAAGGGTATTATCATTTAAATAAAAAGTAAATACATTTCCATACAATGGAAAGGTTGACCGTTCAGCCATATAAGCCTCTCCTTGATCATCCCAGGCCCAACCAAATCCATACTTTTTAAAATCTTGTTTAACTGGAATTAAATAAGTTATTGTACTATTATTGTTAGAAAAATACTTGAGTATAGGATGTTTTTTAAAATCTGGGTGTAAAAAAGTTGGATCACCCGTTGGTTCAAAATACAGAGTATCTGAGTTTTCAAAAACCTTTGCCCCCACCAAACTATCTCCCAAATACTTCATTCCAGCATACAGGGTAAATAATTTCGTATTACTAGCCGGTATAAAATATTGTGTGGCATTGTGGTTATACCAATATTTATTTGTTGCTGGCTCGTAAATGCTAATACCAATATGTCCAGTATTAATGGCACTATCTTTTAACAAAATAGCATTGGCTTGTTTACTTATTTGTTTTGTTACAGAGCAAGAAGTTGCCAATAGGCAGTAGGCAATTAGCAATAAACAAATTGAGGTATTAAAAAATGAAACATTTAATCTTCTCATTTAGTTTGAATCTAAAGTATTAGTAAATTAGCAATATTATCACATTACCTCTCCTGTGCCCTCAGCCACCTCTCTGGTATTTCGTTTTGGCTAGCCTGTACATAATCTTTATAGCTACAAGCAATAAATTTTTTATTCGGTAATTGCATCCACCATCTTCCTGTTTTTTTACTTTGTAAAAAAATGGTTTCTACTTCTGTAAATGTACAATGGTATTCGTTAAAGTGTTGCCTATCTTCAATTGCAGCCTCTTGTTTACTTTTATTTTTACCATCAATAAAGTACCAAAGCATTTGAGCAATTTGTTTAGCGGTTAAATCACTTTCATCTTGCAGTGGGTTGTAACCATACAGTCCAAAACTGCTTATCGTATTACTCATACCAGCATAACGAGTAAGTGTACATGCTTCTTCACCAGTAAAACCATTAGGGCTTTGATGAGCGCTTGGAGCATCACTATATTTTATAGCGTTTATATCAAAACTTACTAAATGCGAATTACGAATTACGGGCTCCATTTCCTCAATATTTTCTTTTGCAGTACCTACTCTAAAACAATCAAAGCGTAGTTTATCCATTGTTTCTAGCATACGAGGGTGCACAAAATAACTTTGAAAACCAATATGGTTATAGTGCTTTACTAAATTTGGTTCACTAGTAAGCATTTCCATTAAAAAGTTTTCGCTAGCTATGGGACTTTCGCCTATTAAATCTATAGTAGCATCTATACAAGTAGCTTCAATTACTTGTTCTAATTCTTTGTAAGCAAAATATTGAGCTAACGTAACATCGTGTGAGCCACCTAAAATAACAACTGTTTTTTTATTGCGAATTAATTCTGCCAACACGGTTTTAATAGCAGCATAACTATCGTTTAAAGTAGCACCTAATTTAATATTGCCCATATCGGCAATTTTAATATTGGAATGCCAATAATGTAACCGATATAACTGTTTACGAATAGCATTGGGGGCATGAGTATCATTTTTATTACCACTACCTCTTACTTCTGGTACACCAATGAAAACAATAGCTGCATCCGAAATTTCTGGTAAATTAGTTTCGTAAATAGAGATAAAATTGGCTAATTGGCCATCGTTATAGACTTCATCATCATTAATTTCTGCTTTATTTATAGGCTCCAAAAAATCGTATAAATCGTTCATCAAAACTTTTTGCCACAAATTACACCAATTAACACAAATAAATTTCATCACTAATCAATCTCTAAAAATATAAAAACCAAAGATTTTAACAATCTGCGATAATTTGTGTTATCTGTGGCTAAACAAAAAATAAAATTTATCTTTATACTATGAATACAAAAGAAGAAATTTTACAAGACGTAGTAATAAAATTTGCTGGAGATAGTGGCGATGGAATGCAGCTTACCGGTAGTCAGTTTACCAATAATACTGCAATGTTAGGCATAGATTTAGCTACTTTTCCCGATTTTCCTGCAGAGATAAGAGCCCCTATAGGCACCCTGCCTGGAGTAAGCGGTTATCAATTGCGGTTTAGTAGCGATAGAGTTTTTACCCCAGGCGATGCTTGCGATGTATTGGTAGCAATGAATGCGGCGGCACTAAAAACAAATTTAAAAGGGTTAAAAATTGGGGGTAAAATAATTGCCAATGTCGATGGATTTGATGCAAAAAATTTACGCCTAGCCAATTACCCCGAAGGTGAAAACCCTTTAGAAAATGATAGTCTTGGTAATTACGAGGTAATAAAAATGGATGTTACCAAAATGACTAGAGAGGCTTTAAAGGATATTACCATGGGTGTAAAGGAAAAAGACAGAGCAAAAAATATGTTTGTACTGGGCTTTTTATATTGGATGTATAATAGAGATATGGACAATACCATATTTTTTATAAAAGATAAATTTGGTAAAAAGCCCGAAATTTTTGAAAGTAATGTAAAAGCATTACAAGCAGGATATAATTATGCCGATACTACCGAAACTTTTACCACCCGATATTCTGTAGCAAAAGCAAAAATGGAAAGTGGCACCTATCGATCTATAATGGGTAATCAAGCCCTATCGTATGGTTTAATTGCTGCATCGCAAAAAAGTGGGTTGTCCTTATTTTTAGGTAGTTACCCTATTACTCCAGCAAGCGATATTTTGCATGAGTTGAGTAAGTATAAAAATTTTGGTATAAAAACGTTTCAGGCCGAGGATGAAATTGCAGCCATTACTTCGGCTATTGGAGCCAGTTATGGAGGTAATATAGGCATAACCACAAGTAGCGGACCAGGCATAGCGTTAAAAGGCGAAGCAATGGGCTTAGCTGTAATGCTAGAAATTCCATTACTAATAATTAATATACAACGTGGAGGTCCAAGTACAGGCTTGCCCACCAAAACAGAACAAAGCGATTTAATGCAAGCCTACTATGGTAGAAACGGGGAGTGCCCAATGCCAATAATTAGCGCAAGCACACCAAGCGATTGTTTTAGTGCTGCCTACGAAGCCATACGAATTGCCACACAACACATGACGCCAGTAATATTACTTAGCGATGGATATATTGCGAATGGAGCCGAACCCTGGAAATTTCCCAAAAGCGACGATTTACCAGAAATAAAAATTTCGTTTGCAGAAAATACTTTGGCTGAAGGAGAAAAATTTATGCCCTACCAACGAGATGAAAAATTAGCTAGGCCATGGGCTATACCAGGCACAAAAGGATTAGAGAATAGAGTGGGTGGCTTAGAAAAACAAGATATTACAGGTAACATTAGTTACGACTCGGAAAACCACCAACACATGGTAAAAACAAGGCAAGCTAAAGTTGATTTAATTGCTAACTATATACCAGAGCAGACATTAGATAGCGGCGCCAATAAAGGTAAAGTATTGGTATTAGGCTGGGGCAGTACCTTTGGTGCAATAAAAAGTGCTTGTACCGAGTTACAAAAAGAAGGTGAAGAAGTATCGCATGCTCATTTACGTTATATACGGCCTTTCCCTAATAACTTAGGCGATATCATTAAAAATTTTGATACGGTTGTTATACCTGAAATAAACAATGGGCAACTAGTAAAAATTATTAGAGATGTGTATTTTGTAGATGCCAAACCTTACAATAAAATAATGGGTGTACCTATAACAAAAGGGGAGCTAATAGAAGAGCTACGAAAGTACTTATAAAATCTAAACTGTGGCTTGGATTTAAAAAATACTAAGAAGAAAATAGTTTACGCTTTTTAGTATTATTAGCTTAATTCAATTAACAGCAGTAGCAATAGTTTTAAGCGTAAAACTTTGATGGATACTTGGCGTGCTCTTAATTTTTGGGTTGAGTTAATTTTGCCTTGTAGGTATTTAATTTTAAAACATATTTTTTGTCTTTGTTAAAGGAACAACACCCTTGATTACCTCCCAACAAATGTGTGCATTTACTTTAAGTGCTTTATATCTAATGCAATTAAAAAGTTAGCTTATTGTTGTACGTTTAATAGGTTTTTAAATATTAAATTTAATACTTGTATTTTAATAATGTGTATAAAAATTATGAGGTATTATTTTATTTTTTCTCTTCCAAATACATAACCTATTTTTAAATTAAATGTAAAATAGGCATCATTATTTGATGCGTTTCCACGTTGATCGCCAGGGGTAGTAACGTGGCCTGGATTTAATTCGTATTGACGATCGTTAAGTAATAAGGCGTTGGTAAGTTTAGCACCTGTAAAATAATTTGCATAAATGGTAGGGTCAACATATTCTGTGCTTACATCATCTAAATAATCTGTATTCAACTTACGGTAAATAAACTCTGCTCGTACATTAAATTGAGAATTTAATTCGTATTTAAAACCTAACCCTAAAGGGATATTTAGTTGATTTAATTTATACTGTTGTCTATCTGGGTATTCTAAAAACCCTTGCCCTTCTGTACTTAATGGTTGTAAGTCTACCCATTGTCCGCCAAGTTGTGTTTGGGGTTTAAAAGAAAAGAAACCCACACCGCCTAATAAGTAGGGCGAAAAACGAGGAGGTGCTTTATCGTATTCATCATCGTAATTAAAAAATATAAATAAAGGATGTGCCTCAGCAATTAATGAAAACTCTGTTATTTTACTTCTAAAATTTAAATTACGTTCGTATCTACCAAAGGTCGAAGTTTTAACTTTTTCTAATACTTTATCATCCGCTTTTATTTGCCCAAAAGTGGCTTCAGCTCTTAATCCAAATTGATACTTGTATAACGCATGTAAATAAACACTACCAGCAATAGTAGTTTTGTCGAAATTTACATCCTTAATAAACTTTTTACCAATTCCCTTTCTTCCACCAAGGTCTGTAAGGCTGTTCATAAAACCCAATGATGCGCCAAACTCAAAGGTTACAGGATTATCGTATGTATTCTCGTCATAAAAATAATACTGTGCTTCAGCCTTTTTTGTAGTGCTAAGCAATAGACTAACAAATCCTAAACTAACGATTATTTTTTTCATGTGTTAGATATAATAAACAATTTTTTTTAAAATTTAAGTAAATAAGAATGCCACTTAAACGAAAGCACAAAATACAGAAAAAAACTATATTTCTTAATTACCTTTTTGTGGTATCCTTAAAAAATGTGCAAATAGTTACTAAATCGCAACTCTCGCACTTAGGTTTTCTTGCTAAACAAATATACCTACCATGTAAAATTAACCAATGATGCGCTTTAAAAATTAAAGCCTCAGGTATGTTTTTTATCAAGTATTTTTCTACAGCTAAAGGTGTTTTGGCAGTTTTTGGTACCAAGCCTATTCGCTTACTTACCCTATATACATGTGTATCCACTGCCATATTGGGTTGTTTATCTATTACCGATGTAATTACGTTAGCGGTTTTACGACCCACACCAGGTAGTTGTACCAGTTCATCTACCGTCATAGGAACGTTGCCGTTATAAGTAAATTGCAACATTTGTGCCATACCTATTAAATGTTTTGTTTTATTATTTGGGTACGATATACTTTTAATTAAAGAAAAAACTTCTTCAAAACTTGCCTTACTTAATTCAAGTGGGCCTGGAAATTTTTCAAAAATAGATGGAGTAGTAAGGTTTACACGTTTATCAGTACATTGGGCACTTAAAATTACTGCAACCAATAATTGATAGGGGTTATTGTACAATAACTCTGTTTCGGCATTAGGTGCGGTTAGGTTAAAATAATCTAGTACAAATTGGTATTTTTCTTTTCTTGTCATAAAAAATCCTCTGATTTATAGTCAGAGGATCTAAATTAATTTAAATTAAAGTAAACCTAAGCAGAAAATTCTTTAACCTCTTTTTTGGCATAATTTAAAATATTTTCAATTGTTTTTTTGCGTGGCGAAAGTTTAAGAACTTCTAATCTTTTTTGAGCTGAGGTAATTACCCCTAATTTTTCACGTAAAGACCAGTCCTTTTCTAAAGCGTCCTTAATTTCGGCCGTTTTTTGCAAGGAGGTTTCATTGTAATAGTATTGAACTAAATCCTCTAATGTAAAATTGTGCATTTTAATAAATTGCTGTTAAGAATTAAATATCTTTTATCCGCCATTATAAACGATAACTAGATATTAATATTGTGTTACCTTATATATTACCTAATATCTATTTGATTACTTATTACAAAAATATCTTCATTGTCTTTTTTCATTAAATATTTTTCTCTTGCATATTTTTCAATAGTTTGAGCATTTGTTTTTAATAAATCTAACTCTTTATGAGCTTCTGTAATAGTTTTTACCTGATACTGCTCACTTTTTTGCAAACTGTTTAATTTTTTATACTGCTTAATTCCGCTAAAAATGTCTTTCTCTGCAAAAAAGAGCATCCAAATTAAAAAAAAGCTGCCGGCTAAAAAATACTTGTTTTTAATCCAATTTGGTATATGTGCTAATAATTTCATATTTAAACGTAATGTAGATGTACTAAATTTTATTTACCAAATTTAATCTTTCCATTTGGATATATGGCACTGTCTGCTAATATTTCTTCAATACGAATTAATTGGTTGTATTTAGCCATTCTATCTGTTCTTGATGCAGAGCCTGTTTTAATTTGCCCACAATTTAACGCTACAGCTAAATCAGCAATAGTAGTATCTTCTGTTTCGCCACTTCTATGGCTCATAATGGTATTAAAACCAGCTTGTTGTGCCATACTTACCGCATTAATAGTTTCGGTAATGGTACCAATTTGGTTAACTTTTACCAATAATGCATTTGCTATTCCTTCATTAATGCCTCTTTCTAAACGGGTTACATTAGTCACAAACAAATCATCACCAACCAATTGGCATTTTTTCCCAACTGCTTCGGTAAGCATTTTCCAACCTTTCCAATCATCCTCTGCCATACCATCTTCAATACTACATATTGGATATTGTTTTACCCAACTTGCCCAATAAGCAACCAGTTGCTCACTTGTCATTTTTTTTCCATCGCTTTTATGAAAAATGTATTTTTTTTCTTTAGCATTCCATAGTTCGCTATTGGCAGCATCCATAGCAATCATTATTTGACTACCTGTTTTGTAACCTGCTGCTTGTATGGCTGTAAGTACCGTTTCTATGGCCTCTTCATTGCTTTGAATATTTGGCGCAAAGCCACCCTCGTCACCAACATTTGTACTAAAGCCTTTTTTCTTTAGTACTGTTTTTAAAGCATGAAAAATATCTACACCCCATCGTAGGCCTTCGCTAAAGCTGGTTGCGCCAACGGGCATTACCATAAATTCTTGAAAATCTATTTTATTATCGGCATGTGCACCACCGTTTAATATATTCATCATTGGTATTGGTAAAATTTTTGCATTTGTACCACCAATATATCTGTATAAAGGCAAGTTTGCCTCTAAAGCTGCAGCCTTTGCTACTGCCATACTCACCGCCAACATTGCATTTGCACCTAGTTTACTTTTGTTAGCTGTTTTGTCTAACGCAATCATCATTGCATCAATACCCGTTTGGTCGGCAACATCCCAACCAAGTAAAACATCAGCAATTGTAGTGTTTACATTTTTTATTGCTTTTAAAACCGACTTGCCTCCATAATAATCCTTTTTACCATCTCTTAACTCTACAGCTTCATGTACGCCAGTACTAGCACCGCTTGGTACGGCTGCCCTACCTAAATGCTCGTTTTCGGTTAAAATATCTACTTCTACAGTTGGGTTGCCACGGCTATCTAATATTTGACGGGCATGAATGGAGGCGATGTAACTCATTTTAAACTACTTTTTTGATGTTAAATAATGGGCAGGCAATGCAAATTTCCTGTATTAATCGGAGATTAACAAACGAAAGTTGTGGTTGAAAAATATAAACAACAATTTAGATGAAAAAGCGAATGAACTATTAGTCTAGTTTTGGGAGGTGCAAAAAACTATTCAAAAACTCCCAGGTGTACCAGAGGGTTTTCCTGCGAGTAAAACAAAAATCTTAAATCTTAGTGCAATAATAACACAAGCCGATTCTGGCTTGGAAGACTTTACAGTAAATTTTAGAGTGTGGTATAAAACAGCAAATGCCGAAGTAAAGGGTAAACATAAGTTTAAGGCATTGCCGTAATCCACTACACGTTAATATTGGTTGGGGTAATGAAAACTAAACTATAATCTCTTTACTTAGTTGATTTCAAATGCAATTTTTTCTAGTTACTCAACCAAGCTTATTTCTTCTGGTTTTGTAATTACAATTTGTGCTTTGTTTTTAAACAATTCAACAATACCTGTAACGCAAAGTTTTTTATTTTTGTAAAATTCTGCAGGTGGTGTAGTAAAATTGGCAAAATCTTTTGCCAGTATTGCAATAGTAAGTGGCGATGCTGGATAAGCTGCACCTAAATTAATTAGTACAACTTTATCAGTAGCTTTTATGCCAAATACTTGGCTGCAAACCGTTACAGGTTTTCCTATATACTGAGTAACAGAATCAATAAAATTTTTTGTTTGTGCAATCAGGCTATTTAATAAAAAAATCAGACTGAAAGTAAGGACACTTTTTTTCATTTTACTTTACTATTTTTTGCAAACATAATAATTGTACAGCTATTACTAGTTACTTCTAGGTATTTTAAAACCATATTGGTTTAATTTTTTTGCTTTTACTTTCATAATATTTACATCAAGCGTTATAGCCTTAAGGGGGGTGTCGGTTTTATCTTTAGGTGCATTAGCAATAGCATCAACAATATCCATACCTTTTATAACTTTACCATAAACGGTGTAATCGTTATTAAGCCTAGCTAGCCCTTTTTTATTTTGTACAATATAAAATTGGCATCTTGCGCTTACTTTACCTGGGTTATCATCTCTGCCAGCAGCAAATGTGCCGTACTCATGTTTTAGGGTAGGCACAAATTCGGGGGCAAGTAAATAGGTGGTGTCTTTAAAACCTTGTTCAGTATCTGGGCAGCCACCTTGTATTACAAAGTTGGGTATTACACGGTTAAAGGTTAAGCTATCCCAATAACCAGTTTTTGCTAACTGTATAAAACTGGCTTTGTGTTTGGGTGTTTCATTATAGAGCCATACCAATATTTCGCCTAGGGGTGTTTTTATTTGAGCTATTTCGTATTTTTTTTGAGCAAAGCTTTTGCTTGAAATAATTAATAAAAAAAGGAGTAGTTTTTTCATATTAGTTTATTACTTTTAATACAATAGAATTATATTTTATTAGTAGCACAAATATATTACAAAGCAAAAGGTATCTTTAATAAAATATTTACAAAATAAAATGACCATCACGTTTAACAATCGTATAAAGCAACTGCTAACCTTAGTTATTTTATTAGCCTTAGTTTTAGTAATTGTAAAAAGTTTACACGTTTTTATACCGGGTATTTTAGGCGCAGTCACCTTATATATATTAAGCAGAGAAAACTATTTTAAATTATTATACAAACAAAAGTGGAAGCCTAGCTTAGCGGCTTTTTTTTATATTTTAATTTACCTATTATTATTTGGAATACCCATTTATCTTGCTGTTACATTACTTAGTCCAAAAATTGAAGCTGCTCTTAGTAACCCTAAAGCTAATATTGATGCGTTAAAAAACATAGCCATTGTAGTGCAACAAAAAGTAGGCTATACCTTTATTTCCGAAAAAAATATTGCAGCGGCACTTTCAAGAGTTGCTAACACACTGCCAGGATTTTTAAATAGCACAGCAAACTTAGTTACCAACTTAGCTATTATGTTATTCTTACTGTATCACATGTTGGTAAATGCTAAAAAAATGGAGCTTACACTTTACAAGGCCATTCCGTTAAAAGATGAAAATGTAGATTTATTAGTACGAGAAGGAAAAAAAGTTGTAAAAGCCAATGCTTTAGGGCTGCCTATAATTGCTATTATACAAGGCGTTACAGCAACTATTGGGTATATAATTTTTGGTGTACCCGATTGGGGATTGTGGGGTTTTTTAACAGGCGTTTGTGCATTTATACCTGTGGTTGGTACAATGATAATTTGGATACCCTTAGTTATCTATTTATTTGCCATTGGGCAAAATAATATTGCTATTGGCTTATTGCTTTACAGTATAATTGTTACAGGTAATATAGACTATATAGCAAGAATTACTATTATGAAAAAAATGGGAGATGTACACCCCATTATTACCATTTTAGGTGTTATTGTTGGCTTTAATTTATTTGGTTTTATTGGGTTGATATTTGGGCCATTAATTATCAACTACACCTTGGTGTTATTTAAAATTTATATGAATGAATATGTGGAAGAAAGTAAAAATGAAGAGGTTCCAGTAAAATAACTACACTTTTATATAAATTTTCTTTTTATTTAGCACCCAAGCAAAAAACCACATCATCCCAATAAAGCAAAGGGCATAAAAAAACGAACCAATCCTAGGATCAGATGGAAAAATAAGTTTACAAACGTTTTCGTAAAACCAACTAAAAGGCGATAAATATTTAGCTTTACCTTCAGGTGTAAAGCCATTACTGATGCGTATTAAACCAAGCAAACGAGGTAAAGCACCGCTGAGTACAAAAATAAATAATGCGTTTTTCCCAAACACATCAAAAAATTTCGTCCAGCCTCCACGGTTATTTTTAAATTCAATTAAATAAATTAAAACCGAAAGTACTATTAAAGCTAAGCCTGTGGTGTAAATGGTGTAGCTGCTTGTCCATATTTTTTTGTTGATAGGGAAAACCATATCCCAACAAAAGCCTGCGAAAATAAATACACAACCGGCAATAAATAATCCGTTGAGCATTTCGTGTGTTTTGCCTTTTGTTACAATATAATTGCCAATTAAGTAACCAAAAATTACCTGGCTAATGGCAGCAAAAATACTAAACAAACTTTCTGGGTCAAAAGGCACACCTTCGCCACTGTAAATATGTTTTGTGCCAAATAGTTTTATATCTAAAAGAGTGCCATACCAACCTTTAATTGAAAAAGAGTCTAATGGATTTGTAGCAACACATAAAAGCCAGTACACTAAAAGTATACTGCAGCTTACTACAAAAGCCCCTCTTACTTTAAAAAAATGAATAATAACGGCAGCACAAAAATAACATAAAGCTATACGTTGTAATACCCCAAAAAAACGAAGATTAGCAAACGGTTTCATAATAATACTACCAGCATTGTTATATTTTATAAACGGAAACCAATTTAATAATAAGCCTATTAATAAAATAAGTAACGTGCGTTTTATTACTTTTTGCCAAAAAATATTTTTTTCCTCTAAACGTGGTAGTACAAATGCCATGGCATTACCTACAGCAAATAAGAAAAACGGAAAAACTAAATCTGTGGGTGTGCAGCCATGCCAACTTGCATGCTCTAGTGGTGCAAAAATATGCCCCCAACTACCTGGGTTATTTACCAGTATCATTAAGGCAACCGTAGCCCCTCTAAAAACATCGAGTGAGTAAAAGCGTTGGTTCATACAAGCAGGTTTATAATTAGGCGGCTAACTAAATGAAAGGTACATATTTTTTCAAAACTCACCATTCACCACTCACTGTTTCTCACTCAACTCCAACCAACGCATTTCTTTTTCGTCTATAAGGTCAGTAATAACACCAATACGTTCTGCAGCTTTTTGTAAATCTTCAAAAGCTAATTTACTCGTACTTAATTCTGCTTCTAAATCGGCTTTTTCTTTTTGTAGTAGGGGTAGTGCTGCATCTATTGTTTCTAATTCTCTTTTTTCATTAAAGGTAAGACCCTTCTTACCTTCGGTAGTTGTTGCTTGTGCAGAAATTTCTTTTGTAGGCTTAGGTACTTCTTTTATTAGTTGTCGTTCATCCGTTAATAAATTATTAGCTAATGCCTCTCTGTATTGGCTGTAGTTACCAGGGTAATCTCTTATTATGCCATCGCCTTCAAAAGCAAATAAATGATCTACCATTCTATCCATAAAATATCTATCGTGGCTTACAATTAAAATACAGCCAGGGTAGTCTAATAAAAACTCTTCTAACGTACGTAAGGTTTGTAAATCTAAATCATTGGTAGGCTCATCTAATATTAAAAAATTAGGATTTACAAAAAGTACACTTAATAAATGCAAACGACGTTTTTCGCCACCACTTAATTTACTTAATGGAGTGTATTGCTGCTCTGCACTAAAGCCAAATTTTTCCATAAACATGCTAGCACTAAGTTTGGTGCCATCTGCCAACGGAAAAAATTCTGCAAAATCTTTTACATATTCAATAGCTCTTTTATCAACTTTATATTTTAATCCTTCTTGGTCAAAATTGCCAAACACTACTGTATCGCCATGGTTTATTTTTCCGCTATCGGGCTGCTCTTGGTGTAAAGCAATTTTTAAAAAAGTAGATTTACCTACTCCGTTTTTTCCAACAATCCCAACTCTTTCGCCACGTTTAAAGGTATAGTCAAAACCTTTAATCAATATTTTATCGCCATAGCTTTTGTTGATTTTTTTCATCTCCAAAATCTTGCCCCCTAGTCGTGTCATTTTTACTTGAAGACTAACTTCTAAATCTTCCTTTTTTTGGCTTACTCTTTCTTCTACCTCTACAAAAGCATCTTGTCGGCTTTTACTTTTTGTTGTTCGTGCTTTTGGTTGCTTACGCATCCACTCTAATTCTTTTCTAAAAATATTTTTATCTTTTTGTAGTTCGCTGGCTTGTACCTCTTGTCGCAGACTTTTTTGTTCTAAAAAATTATCATAATCGCCTTTGTAGGTAAATATTTTTTCTTCATCCATTTCTAATATCTCATTACAAACAGCATCTAAAAAATAGCGGTCATGCGTTACTAAAAGCAAGGTTACTTTTTTGGCACTTAAATAATCTTCTAACCACTCAATCATGCTTACATCTAAATGGTTGGTAGGTTCATCTAATATCAATAAACATCTTCCTTCATGCAATTGCATTTCAATTAATGCTTGTGCTAGTGCTACTCTTTTGCGCTGGCCACCGCTAAGGTTTTTTACGGGTTCGTTTAAATGATGTAAATTTAATTTGCCTAAAATTTGTTGCAATTCGCTTTCAAAATTCCAAGCATTGTGTTCATCTACTTGTGCCATTAAGTCGGTTAGCTTCTCAATATTATCCGCATCCTCTTCTAAACATTGTTCGTAGGCTTTTACCACTTTTACTACAGGGTTGTCCATCCGCAACACATTATCCCAAATGCTTTTATTTTCCTCAAAAGGGGTGTCTTGTTGTAGCATTATTACTTTAATATCTTTATGTACCCAAGTAGTACCCGTATCGGCAGTGTCTAGCCCAGCAATAATTTTTAACAACGTAGTTTTTCCGCTACCATTGCGGGCTACAAAGGCAATTTTATCACCCTCTTCTACATAAAAAGAGATATTTTTAAAAAGGGTTCTTATACCAAACGATTTACTTATATTTTCTATTGAAGCGTAATGCATGGCGGCAAAGGTAACGGCTATACGCAACTTTATGCAACCAAATATTTTTTATACGTAGTATAAATTTTGTATAACCATGTAATTTTGTAAAAAGGAAAAATACATAATAGTGGGGTAAATAATAAGGGTAAAAAAGCAGTTTTGTATCTAACGGATGCACCCAAAATAGGAATGGAGTAGCCTATAATTAATATAGCAGTAGCGCCATAAAAGATACAAAATAGAATGATTGGAGATTTTAATTGGGTAAAAATACGAGTAGATTTTGCATAAAATAAGGTAAGCAAAATAAATATAAGAAGTAACAGTGTTTCCAACGACCCAGCAAAATAAAAAATACTATAACTATCCCAAATATAGGGTCTAAAAAAAGCAATGTTTAATGCTGTAGGAAAATACGTGATAAAGCTTGTAAATGTTGGCTGCAACACGTCAACTTTTAGGGCACTTTTTGCCCAGCCAAGCGCTAAAAAATCATGCTGCCTAGTGCTTACAATTTGCATAAGCAAAGGGCTACATAAAAATATGAGGATGCAAACCCCAAAAATAACTGCAACTATTTTGTACGAATATGCTTTGTATTTTATTGAAAAAATTAATGCAATAGTAGTAGGTAAAAATAAGACAAAGAAAAAATTACGAATAATAACTGTAAGAGTAAGCCCCAGGAGGAGTAAAATAAATACGTTAACCGATTTTTTTTTCAATACAAAAAGTAAGCAAATGGAATAAAGGGTAATAGCCATACCCAAAAAGAAAATACTATCTTTATTAATGCCACTTAAGTAAAACAAACTGCTTGGTAGTAAAAAGCAACCCATTAAAATAGCTGTTTTTTTTGTAGGCCATACCATACAAAAAACCTTAAAAAGCAATACATGGCCATAAAAAATTAGGTAATTATAAAGCAAAGAATTAATATAAATGTTTTTAAAAGAAAGTAAATTAAAAACAGCCAATAGTTTATACAAAAAAACGTTTCTAAAATTGTTCCAAAACGAATCTGTATAAAAAAAATTACTATAGCCTATGTCCGATATAAAAAAAGAGGTAAAAAACTCTTTTGGGTCACTTAAAAGTAAGTCAGTTTCATATATACTTTCAGTATAAAATGTATCCAAATCGCCCGCATAAAAAAAGTTTTGGTCAATATATATATATAGTATACCAATAGTTACTTTTAAAACAAAAAGAAAAAAAATTTGCTTTGTTGTTAAACCACTATTTATAAAAAATGTATTATGTTTATTATGCCAAATTAGCAAAGAAAAAAAAAGAATAAATAAAAAAATGTGTACTACCATTTATCCAACAACTTTATATAATGTACTGTATAAGTGACTTTAAAAAAATGTTATAAAACCTTGCGGATCACAAGTAGCAATATTTAATTAATTAAAAATACTCTAAAGTAATTAATTATTTTTATAACACCTGTTAATATTTACTAGCTTTACACAAATCTTTTTATGCATACCATTTTAATAACAGGCGGGGCTGGTTTTATAGGCTCACATCTTACCCGTTTATTTGTAATAAAATACCCTAATTACAACATAGTAAATTTAGATAAACTTACCTACGCAGGTAATTTAGAAAATTTAAAAGATGTAGAAAATGACCCTAACTATACGTTTGTAAAAGGAGATATTACTGATTTAGCTTTTTTAAGAGAACTATTTGCTACATATAATTTTACAGGGGTATTGCATTGTGCTGCCGAAAGCCATGTAGATAGAAGCATTACCGATCCTTTAGCTTTTATACACACTAATGTTTTAGGTACAGCCTCTTTACTACAAGCAGCAAAAGAAAACTGGAACGGTAATTACGATAATAAAGTATTTTACCACATAAGTACAGATGAAGTGTATGGTTCGTTGGGTGCCGAAGGTTTCTTTTACGAAACTACGGCTTACGATCCTCGTAGCCCATACTCGGCATCCAAGGCAAGTAGCGATCATATAGTACGAGCATTTTATCACACCTATCATTTCCCAATTAAAATAAGTAATTGTAGTAATAATTATGGGCCTTATCATTTCCCAGAAAAATTAATACCCCTTTGTATTCATAATATCCTCAACAATAAACCATTACCCATTTACGGAAAAGGCGAAAATGTAAGAGATTGGTTATATGTAGAAGATCATGTAAGGGCAATTGATACTATTTTTCATAACGGAAAAATTGGCGAAACATACAATATTGGTGGCCACAACGAATGGACGAATATTGATTTAGTGAAAGAATTGTGCAAACAAATGGATGAAAAATTGGGAAGAGAAAAGGGCTCCTCTGAAAAATTAATTACCTACGTTACAGACAGGGCTGGGCATGATTTGCGTTATGCCATAGACGCTACAAAACTAAAAAATGAATTAGGTTGGTTGCCAAGTTTGCAGTTTGAAGAAGGGATTTCTAAAACTATTGATTGGTATCTTGCAAATGCAGAATGGTTGCAGCATGTAACAAGCGGTAATTATCAGGAGTATTATAGTAAGCAATATGGGGTGTAGGGTTTAGAAGTTTAGTGGGGTTAGAAAGTTTAGGAGTTTAGAATGTTTAGTTTGCAATTTTTAGCAGTATGAAAATTTATTCATTTGAAAAGTTAGAGCGTTGGCAACATGCCCGTAGATTGGCAGTTTGGGTATTTGCAAGTACACAATCTTTTCCTACGGAAGAAAAATTTGGGTTAGTATCTCAAATGCGTAGAGCTGCAATTTCTATAGCTTCAAATATAGCCGAAGGCACATCTCGTATAACATTTAAAGACCAATCACATTTTAGTACAATTGCATATAGTAGTACTATAGAATTACTAAATGATTTAATAATATCAACAGATTTAAAATTTTTAAAAGAAAAAGTATATTTAGAAGGGAGAGAATTGATTGAGCGACAGACTTTGTTAATAGCAGGGTTAAGAAAATCGCAACAAGCAAAATCTAAACCCCTAAACCCCTAAACTAAATGAAAGGAATAATCCTAGCAGGCGGCTCTGGCACAAGGCTTTACCCAATAACAATGGGCATAAGTAAACAGTTAATGCCCATTTACGATAAACCAATGATTTATTATCCGCTAAGCACATTAATGCTTGCAGGTATAAAAGATATTTTGGTAATTACAACACCCGAAGATCAAGAGCAGTTTAAACGCTTATTAAAAGATGGTAGTCAATGGGGTTGCAACATACAATATGCAAAGCAAGAGGTACCTAATGGATTGGCGCAAGCCTTTGTAATTGGCGAAGAGTTTATTGGAAAAGATAGTGTTGCATTAGTTTTAGGCGATAATATTTTTTACGGTAGCGGTTTTAGTAAACTATTACAAAGCAGTGTACATACAGACGGCGCTGTAGTTTTTGCTTATCCAGTAAGCGATCCAGAAAGATATGGCGTAGTAGAATTTGATGAACAAAATAATGCAGTAAGTATAGAAGAAAAACCAACTAAACCAAAAAGTAATTATGCAGTACCCGGTTTATATTTTTATAATAATGATGTTGTAGAAATTGCCAAAAATATACAGCCTAGTGCAAGAGGGGAATATGAAATTACAACTGTAAATGACCATTACTTACAAACCAAAAAATTAAAAGTAGCTGTTTTAGATAGAGGTTTTGCATGGTTAGATACGGGTACATTTGATAGCCTAAGCGATGCAACGGAATATGTACGAGTAATAGAAAAAAGACAAGGCTTAAAAATTGGCTGCCCCGAGGAAATTGCATACCGGATGGGCTTTATAACTAAAGGACAATTAACCGCTTTGGCCGAGGGTTTAAAGAAAAGTGGCTATGGTGAATATTTGTTTAAAATTGTACAATAATGCAACCATATATACATACTACCGCTGTGGTTGATGAGGGTGCTATTATTGGCGACGGCACAAAGGTTTGGCATTTCAGCCACATTATGCCAAATGCCACTATTGGTAAAAATTGTGTGTTGGGGCAAAATGTTTTTGTAGCATCTAACGTGTTACTGGGCAACCATGTAAAAGTACAAAACAATGTAAGCTTGTACGATGGAGTGGTTTGCCAAGATGATGTGTTTATAGGGCCAAGTGCAGTATTTACAAACGTAAGTAATCCACGAAGTGCGGTTGTACGAAAAGAAGAATATAAGTCTACTTTAATAAAAAAGGGAGCTACCATTGGTGCAAATGCAACTATAGTTTGTGGTAACACTATTGGCGAATATGCCTTTGTAGGTGCTGGAGCAGTAATAACCAAAAATGTACCCCCTTATGCTTTGGTAACAGGTAATCCGGCAATTCAAACAGGTTGGATGAGTGAATTTGGGCAAAAACTACAGTTTGATGCAAGTGGTTTTGCCCTTTGTGAACATAGTAAAGAAAGATATCGCCTTGAAAATAAGATAGTTACGAAGCTTTAGATAAAATAAAAAAGTTTTGTGTTATCAAAAACAGCTAGGCAATATAAGTGGGATAAAAAGTGCTTAAATAAATTAATTATTTATCTTTGAGTAGTTTTATTACTCATTCCTTATGATAGAAACGCTAATATCTTCCAAAACAAGAATAAAACTGCTGCTAAAATTTTTTTTAAATAGCAGTAACAAAGGCTATTTACGTGGCCTGGAGGAAGAGTTTGGCGAAAGCTCCAACGCAATTCGACTTGAGTTAAATAGATTTGAAAACGTAGGTATGATTACCAGCGATGTTGAAGGCAACAAAAAATATTTTAAAGCCAATACCAAACACCCTCTTTTTTCCGATATACATAACATTATTAAAAAATACATAGGTATAGATACTATTGTAGAAAATGTAATAAACCAATTGGGAGAGGTAGATAAAGTTTATATAACAGGTGATATTGCAAACGGTATTAACAACAACAACATAATCGATTTAGAATTAGTAGGCAACATCAATATAAATTATTTAGCCAATTTGGTTGAAAAAGCCGAGCCAATGATAAAAAGAAAAATTAGGTATGTAGTGTATTCTTCAACCGAATATGCAACCATAAATACTTCTGCAAACAATAAAAAATTATTGATTTGGAGTAAGTAAAAATAGGTTCAGTTTTTAAAAAACTCATGTGACTGAGGGGGCGAAGCTATCCCTAGACAGTATTTATTTAACTTAAAAATTGTACATGAATTGGTACGCTATTTATACTAAAAGTCGTTGCGAAAAAAAAGTACACACTACCCTTTTACAAAAGGGTATTGAAAGTTATTGCCCTACAACAATTGTAAAAAAGCAATGGACCGATAGAGTTAAAAAAATTAAGCAACCCCTTTTTACCTCGTACCTTTTTGTAAAAATTACAATAGATCAACAACAACAAATAAGGGAAACAGCAGGGGTGGTAAATTTTGTGTATTGGTTGGGTAAGCCTGCACAAATAAAAGCAGTTGAAATAGAAGCTATAAAAAATTTTGTAAAAAAAAATGAAATCATTTTTGTAGAAAAATTTAGTTATACAGCAGGTCAATTTATTGATATTGAAGAAGGCGTATTTAAAGGGCAAAAAGCAATTATTAATAAAATTTTTAAAAATAAAGTAGAGTTAATATTGCCAGCACTACAACTAAAATTAGTAACGCCTATAAAACAAACTACAAATGATTAAAAAATTTTATCATAAGGTTAAGTATATCTATTATAAAACTAAGTTTAAGTATTTTGGTTACGGTAGTAGTATACGTAATCCGTTAAGTTTAAATGGCACAAAAAATATTAGTATTGGCCAATCAACAGCTATTGGTTATAAAGGTTGGTTGGCTGCTGTGCCGCATACAGGTAAAAGTAGTTGCGAATTAAGTATTGGTAATAATTGTGCTATTGGAAACTTTAACCACATTTACGCTACACAAAAAATTGTATTAGAAGATTATGTATTAACGGCAGATAAAGTTTATATTTCGGATAACTTACATTGCTACGAAGATGTAAATACGCCTATTAATTTACAACCCATTGTACAAAAAAATACAGTAGTTATTGGTAGAGGAAGTTGGATTGGCGAAAATGTTTGTATTATAGGATGTAGTATAGGCAAGCAATGTGTAATAGGTGCAAATGCTGTAGTAACAAAAAATATTCCCGATTATTGTGTAGCCGCAGGCAACCCTGCAAAAATTATTAAGCGTTATTGTTTTGATACCAATAGTTGGAAAAAAACTAATGCAGACGGAACTTTTATATAACAACAAATGAAAATTTTAATAACAGGTGGTGCAGGTTTTATAGGCTCAAATTTAGCATTAGCCTTACTAAAAAAAGGGCATAGCATTGTAGTGTTAGATAATTTATCTACACAAATACATGGAATAAATGCTGAAGAAACCTCTCCATTATATACAAGCATAAAAAATAGCGTAACCTTTATTAAAGGAGATGTTACCAATAGGGAACATTGGCAAAAAGCTTTAATAGGGGTAGATGTAATTGTGCACTATGCTGCTGAAACAGGCACTGGCCAATCCATGTACGAAATAGAACGGTACACTACTGTAAATGTTGGTGGCACAGGTATACTCCTAGATTTATTGGCTAACGATAAAACGTTGCAAGTAAAAAAAGTTATCGTAGCATCTTCCCGTTCAATATATGGCGAGGGTAAATATTTTTCTGATGAGTTAGGTATTGTATATCCAAGCCATAGAGATAATGATGCCATGCAAAACGGCGATTTTGATGTGCATTATCCTAATGAAAAAACAGCGTTACAATTAATGCCAACCGATGAAGAATCAAAAATTCATCCATCCTCTGTTTATGGCATTACCAAACAAAATCAAGAGCAAATGGTGCTTTGTGTGTGCAAAGCAATAGGCATAAAAGCCATTGCCTTTCGTTATCAAAATGTGTATGGGCCAGGGCAATCGTTAACCAATCCATACACGGGTATTTTATCTATTTTTTCTAGCTTAATATTAAATGGCAAACCCATTAATATTTTTGAAGATGGTAAAGAAAGCAGAGATTTTGTTTTTATAGATGATGTTGTAGCCGCAACAATTTTAGGTATAGAAAATGATACCATACATAATGATGTATTTAATGTAGGTGCCGGTGTAGCCACCGATGTAATTACCGTAGCAAAAACATTATTGGCAAAATACAATAAAGATGTGCCAATAACTATTACAGGTAATTACCGCTTAGGCGATATACGCCACAACTATGCCGACCTTACCAAAATAAAAAAGGCGTTAGGCTTTACACCAACTGTTTCTTTTGAAGAAGGCATTACCAAATTTGCACAATGGGTAACTACACAAACTATTGCAGAAAGTAAGTTTGAGGATAGTATTGAAGAAATGAAGAAAAAAGGGTTGCTTAAATAGATTGATTTTATGCAAGGCAAAAAGTATTAATAGTTGGTCCTAAATTTTATGGATATAACAACAGCGTAGCATTGGCATTTAATACATTGGGCTTTGAAATATAAATTTTAAATTTTACGTTGCAGGTTCTCCTGCAAATAATTATTTTACTTAGTAAAACTAATTTTCTAAAATAAATTGGCGCAATTCCAATATTTGATCCTAAAAAACAGACTTTAGACTAATCGATGAAAATGAAATTAGACGGGTGGAATTCGAAATTAATAACAGGTCAGTAAGAAAATTTGGACATTTATCTGCAAATGAAGTACTTATAGCAAAGGCGGTAAGCGTTGCATTTATCAGTTGAACTCAGCATTACTCTTTTTCTAAATTTATAACTATGTGTTGAGGAATTTCTAAGACCCGTTGTTGTCAATTTTTTAAAAAAAGCAACAGTATCTTAATATATTTATAGAGTAAAAAATATTAAAATACATTACCTTCGCCACCATATTTACTATAATTATTGGATTTTAAAGTTAAAATCAATGAAAATTTTCAAGACAGTCTTTATAATGCTATTTCTTATTTGCATCTGTGCCATACAGTCTTTTTCTCAAGCAACTTTAATAGAAATAAACGATTTAAGCAATATAGCTATAGATTCATATTCGGAAGAGGAGCTCGCATCCTTTTACTTTAAAATTACTTCTTTAAACATCACCGAGGAGAAGGCATATAGCTTATTGAAAGAAAAAGGGCTTCCAGAAAGTGAAATTTTAAAATTAAGGACTAGGATGGGTCCTATTGTTTTATCCCAAAAAAATAAAACTAGTAAACAAAGTGATACTAACGTAGCTGTTACTAAAAGTGAACGGATTTATGATAATACTAACGTGTCGGCGCCAATGGCTAATATAGAAAGAGATCTTTCTATATTTGGGTCTGAACTGTTTTTAAAAAACAGTCTTGTATTTGAGCCAAATCTTCGTATTGCCACACCCTCTTCTTATATTCTTGGACCCGATGATGAAATTATAGTAAGTGTTTACGGTTTTAGCGAGCAGAAGTATAAACTATTAGTGAATGAAGAGGGCGAAATTTATATACCAAATGTAGGACCTTTATTTGTAAGCGGCTTATCAATTGTAGAAGCTACTCAAAAAATAAAAGCAAAATTGGCGGCTACTATTTACCGTGCTATTAATTCTGGTCAAACTAAAGTTCAGGTGTCATTGAGTAAAATCAGGAGTATTAGAGTTACTGTGATTGGACAGGCAAACAAGCCAGGAACTTATACTGTTTCTTCGCTTACCACTTTATATAATCTCTTATATTTATGCGGAGGTCCAAATTCTAAGGGTAGTTTTAGAGGTATTGAAATAATTAGAGGAAATGAAGTAAAAAGAATTGCGGACTTGTATTCTTTTTTAGTAGAGGGGAATCAGAAAAATAATATTTTATTGCAGGAAGGAGATGTTATAAGAATTCCATACTACAAAATAATGGTAAAGTTAGAAGGGCAGGTAAAAAGAACAGGTAAATATGAATTGCTGGAAAACGAAACCTTTAATAATTTACTAGAATATTCTGGGGGGTTCAATGAAGTGGCATACAAATCTGCGGTAACAGTTGTAAGGATTACAGACAAAGCAAAAAAAATAGTTGATCTGGATGCGTCTGAGTATGCTCAATTTATTTCAAATGCAGGAGATGAGTATTCAGTTCGAAGATTACTGGATGAATTCTCCAACAGGGTCTCAATTACAGGGTCTGTATTCAGGCCTGGAAATTATGAATTAAATGATAGTATAACTCTTCTACAATTAATAGAAAAATCTGGAGGGCTTACCGTAGATGCTTTTTCAGAAAGGGTTACATTTTTTAGGTATAACAAAAATAAAATCCCTTCGCTTTTATCAATTAATCTAGATTCTCTTATATTAAATAAGGCAGATATCACTTTACAAAAAGATGATAATATTTCCATCAATTCAATATTCGATTTTAAAGACAAACAATACGTAAACATTGAAGGAAATATTCGTAAGCCAGGCCTTGTTCAATGGAGAGAAAATATATCATTGCAGGATGTACTGCTTGCTGCAGGAGGTGTTGATGAAACAGGGGATTCTACTTCGATTGAAATTTCTAGAAGAATTAAAGATGCGGATGTAAGTTCCATCAATTATAAAGAAACAGAAATTATTGTGGTGAATATCTCTAACCAAAATACATCTTCAAAAAATATCCTCTTACGTCCGTTTGATTTAATTTCTGTAAAAAAATTATCAGGCGCTATTGCTCAACGAAATGTTATAGTAGTTGGAGAAGTGAAAGTACCAGGACGATATAGTTTAAAAAATAGCAGTGATAAAATTTCTGATATCATTCCAAGGGTAGGAGGTTTTAGGTCTACTGCAGATAGTAGTTTTGTCTTTATAAGAAGATCAAATTCATCTAACCTAAGTATAGAAGAAAGAGAAACACTTTATCAAAGATTATTGAATATGAACCGCGACAGCGTTGTCTCTAACGCCCGATTAAGAAATGATGTTTTCAAAAATTACGATTTAATAAGTTTAAATCTCACAGATGCTTTAAACGAACCGGGGAGCAATAAAGACTTGCTATTGCAAGATGGGGATATCATAACTATTAATAAAAATTCTACCCTTATAAAAGTTTCGGGTGAAGTATATTATCCAACAATTATTCCCATCAATATCAAAAAAAATGCTAAATACTATATTGATCAGGCTGGGAGTTTTTTGCCATCAGCGCGTAAAAAAGGAGTATTAGTAATTTATCCAGATGGCAAAGCAAAGTCGGTAAAATCATTTCTATGGTTCAAAAGCTATCCCACTGTTACACCAAGTTCTGAAATTTGGGTGCCAAGCAATATAAAAACCAAGTCCAAAATAGGGCTTGCTGAAATGTCACTCATCGTTTCAACTTTGGCGATTGTTACCAATGTTATAATTGCAACAATCAAATAAAGGGTTATCTCTTCAAAATTTGTAGAACAATGAATTATAGCGAAAAAGATACAACAGCATCAGAACATGAATTAATATTGGACCTTTCCAATATTAAAAGTTTATTTACCTATCTACAAAAAAAATGGTTGATATTTATAATTGTTGGTTTATTAGGAGGCCTTGCTGGTTATTTTTATGCAGCTATGCAAAAAACAATGTATAAAAGTAAGTTAACATTTGCTTTAGACGAAGGAGCCGGTGGAGGAAATGTTGGAGGTTTATCGGGTCTGGCTACCCAATTTGGTTTAAATATTGGAGGCGGCAAAGATATATTTGCTGGTGATAATATTATTGAAATCATGAAGAGCAGAAGAATGGTTGAAAGAGTATTACTTTCATCGGATACTTTTACTGGTAATAAGCCTGAAACATTGATTGAGTATTATTTGCAAATATCAGGGCAAAGAAAGTCGAATCGTTCTTTAGTATCTGTTCATTTTCCAGTTGCAGATTCGAGAGATTCTTTAAACTATACCGAAGATAGTGTTTTAAAAAAAGTGTACAAAGAACTCATTAGTGATTTTTTAATGGCTGCCAAGCCTAATAGAAAGTTGAATATATTTGAAGTGAATGTAACAAGTGCGAATGAAAAATTCTCTAAAATTTTTACAGAAAGGCTGGTAAGTGAAACCAATAAGTTTTATGTAGAAATAAGGACAAAAAAAGCCAAAGAAACCCTTATTGTTTTAGAAAACAGGGTTGCGTCAATGAAAGGGAATCTCAATTCAAGTATTAGCAACAGGGCTGCTGTGCAGGATGCAAACGTTAATCCCGCTTTTGCTGCTGCACAGGTACCTGTAACGCAACAACTAGCAAACATCCAGGCCTATACTGCTGCCTATGAGGAAATGTTTAAAAATCTTGAAATAGCACGCTTTCAATATTTGAACGATATACCTTTGTTGCAAATAATTGATGCAGCAGATTATCCCATGGAGAAAATAAAGTTGGGTAAATTAACAACTGCCATTATTTTTGCTGGAATTTCATTTTTTTTGCTGCTTTTTATTCTTTGGTTTATCAGAACTTTAAAGCTTAGCAAATTAGAATCGGCATAATTATTTGTTGGCATTTTTGTTTTCAAATAGTTTAAAGGCATTTATCTTTTCAGCATAGTTGGTTCAAAATAATTGTTATATAAAATTTCATAATTATATGCCCAATATCAAAAAAGACATCATATCAAAATCGCTTAGCATCGCCCCAAGGGCGTTAATTTTTTTATTAGACATCATTTCTGTTGCCATCGCTATTTGTTTGGCTATTTCGGTCAGGTTAAATTTTAATTTTACTGAAATCGACTGGTACATTGCTTGCAAAACCCTACTTATTGTGTTAATAGTATTTAGTATGGTTTTCTTCTCTATTAAAACTTTTTCGGGCATTGTTCGATATACAGGTACTAAAGATGCATTTAGGATTGCCGTTTCAGTTGTAATTTCTATAATTATTCTGTTTGTATTGTCTTCTTTTCAAAATGTTGAAAACTACTACTTACAAAATTCAATTTTACTTCTGCTTGGAATCTTTGGTTTTATGATTTTGATGTCGTACCGGGTGATTATAAAATATCTCTTTTCCTACATGAGAAGCGTGAGGATGACCAAGAAGACGGTTATTATTTATGGAGCGGCAGAGGTAGGGTTGGCAACCAAACGCGTACTAGATAATGATAGCGCTAACAATATCAATGTGCTTGCTTTTATTGATGACAATACCAAAAAGCAGAATAAGGTTATTGATGGAGTCACTATTTATGCATACAGTCAGTTATTATCCTTGGTTGAACTGCATAAGATTGATGAAATAATCATTGCCAATTTTACGATAACGCCACAGCGAAAAAATGAGTTGGTTGATTTTTGTTTGAACCATGATATCAAGGTATTGACCGTGCCGTCTTATAAAAATTGGAATGCTGGTACGTTTTCTTCAAAACAGTTAAGGACCATCAATATTGAGGAATTGTTGGAGCGTGATGTAATCAACATAAACAATAATCAGATTAGGGATCAATTAAAGGGTAAGAGAATCTTAGTCACAGGAGCTGCAGGATCGATTGGCAGTGAAATCGTACGTCAGTTATTGAACTACTATCCGGAGTTAATTGTATTGTGCGATCAGGCAGAGACACCCTTGCATCATTTGCAGTTAGAAATTGCTGAGAGCAATACTAGGGTAAATTGCATTCCTTTTTTAGCGAGCATTACAAATGAGGTAAGGATGAGAGATTTGTTTGAGCAATTCAAACCACAAATTGTTTATCATGTTGCAGCATACAAGCACGTACCTATGATGGAGCTTTGTCCAATCGAAGCCGTGAGAAACAACTCCATTGGTACCCGCATAATTGCGGATTTATCTGTTGAAAACAATGTTGATAGATTTGTGATGGTATCAACCGATAAAGCAGTTAACCCAACCAATGTGATGGGAGCGTCAAAGCGGTTGGCAGAGATTTATGTACAGGGCTTAGTAAAATCAAGCCTCAATACCACCAAGTTTATTACAACACGGTTTGGAAATGTATTGGGTTCAAACGGTTCGGTGATTAATCGTTTTAAAGAACAGATTGAACATGGCGGTCCGGTAACCGTAACACATCCAAATATCACCCGATATTTCATGACCATCCCCGAGTCTTGTCAGCTCGTATTGGAAGCAGGAAGTATGGGCAATGGGGGAGAGATTTTTGTTTTTGACATGGGGCAGTCTATTGCTATTGCAGATTTGGCCAAAAAGATGATCAGGTTATATGGCTTTATACCAAATATTGATATTGAAATCAAATATACTGGGTTAAGACCTGGGGAGAAATTATATGAGGAGTTGTTGAATGACGGGGAGAATACTTCACAGACCTACCACAAAAAGATTTTAATAGCTAAAGTGCGGGATGTGTCTTTTGATCAGGTTAGGTCTAGTTTTGATGAATTGGAGATACTAGTTTCAGGAGCAGATAATGAAATATTGCTTGTAACTAAAATGAAGGAATTGATACCAGAGTTTTTGAGCAAGAACAGTGAGTACGAGAGTATTGACAAGGCGAAAATCATCGCTATTTAATAATTATCATTTTCCCAGTTTGACTATTTTGATTTACAGACAAAAAAGGGCCATATTATTTTATATGGCCGTATCTAAGAAAAAAATTCAATTATTAATAATAAATAACTAGTTAACAAGAACTATGACTAAAATTAATATTTTAAAGCGAATTATATTTTTTTTAATATTTGTGCTGTTTATTTTTGGGGCAATAATTATTATAAATCGCAATCAAATCAGTCCGAATGCAAAAGAAAGGGCCGCATTAGAAGCTTTTTTTGGAAAAAATAGTATAAACCTCGAACAGGATATTATTTCCATTCAAAATAAGGTTGTGAATGAAGTTTTGCATAAAAGTACGGGAGCTGGGCAGTTGAATATTTTAAATACACTGAAATTAAAAAAAGGTTTTTGTTTTGATCGTTCATTAGTACTACAAAAGTATTTTATTATGAAAGGTTACAAAATCAGACCAGTCTACTTATTTTGGGGAGATAATAGTACATCTATCTTTGATTTTTTCAGAAGTAATATCCGTAGTCACAATATTTTTGAAATATATTTTAATAACAGCTGGTACATGATTATGACAAATAGTAAAATGGAAAAACTTGAATCTTTATCTCAATATTTAGCTTCAAATAAATTGGTTCCGAAACATGCATTGTATGTTAGATATCTTAACAATAGAAATGGCAATTTTATTTATCCTAGTTGGATACCTGATATTTATTTTTTTTAAAATTAATCAAATTAAATTATGTCCAAGTATAGGGTACTGTTAATAACTGGAGGTACAGGTACTTTTGTCCATGTTGTTTTAGCAAAATATCTTCCTTTGGTGTAATCCATTCGGAATAAAAACATATGTTTTGAGTAAGCTCAACTTTGTTTTCAAGTAACACGAACTTAAAATGTTTAAATCAAATCAATTATTTTTAAATAATTTTTCCATTTATTTTTTAGGATTAATATTCAGTGGCCTGATTAGTTTTGTCACGATTCCCCTAATTGTGAAATATTATGGGATTGAAAGTTATGGAACATTTTCATTGGTCCAGAATGTAATATTGGTTTTAATTTCATTTGGTGGGGGATGGCTTAACCAATGTGTTTTGCGATTTAATGATTACAGCACTAATTTTAAGTTTACTATTTTTCAATTGTATTTTGTTGTTTTTTTGCCGTTGAGTCTAGTTTGTTTCGGGATATTGTTACTTATGGAAGCCGGGATTTTAATTTCGATATTAGGTACTTCAACAATGTTTTTGGGTAGTTTGGTAGCGCTATCTATTGTTTTTTACCAATCAAAATTTAATGCCTGTATTTCCTTTTATTTTGATTTTATTAGGATTTTCATTTTTGTATTGATGGTGCTCACTTTTAACTTCGTATTGTATCATATACCAAGTTTGCAGCGGTTAATGCTGAGTTTTTTTATAAGTTATTTAATATCCTTTTTTTTTCTGCTCAAGATTGATTTTAAATTTTTAAAAATTTCTGTTGATTTATTTATAAAAAAGTTTAATAAAGCTTATTTTATTGTTCTTTTTAAACAGAGCAACTATTTATTTCATTACGGTTGGCCTTTAGCATTTTGGTTTACCATTTCCTCTTTGTTGAATGTTTCCGACCGTTATATTATTGATTATTATTTGACTGACAAAGAATTGGGCATCTATTCGGCCATTTATGATCTGTTGTATAAAGGAGTCTCACTACTGTATGCTCCAATTTTAGTGGCTGGATTTCCAATTATGACACAAAAATATAATTCGGGAAATAAAAAGGAGGCATTCCAGTTTTTAAAGAAGCTTATTCTTTTTGAGATTTTCATTTTTTTAGGTATTGCCATAGTAGGATTTTTTTCAAAATCTTTTTTTATTGAGCATGTTGTCGGGATACCTGTCACCATTGATTCTTTCGAATTAGTAATGCCAATAATTTGTGGGGCTTTTGTTTGGCAACTAGCCATGCTGATTCATAAACCATTAGAGTTTGAATTAAAAACTAAAATAATGTTGTGTTTCATTATTTTGAGTCTTCTGGTAAATATAGCTCTAAATCTAGTTTTTATACCTAAAATGGGAATTACATTTGCGGCATATTCAACTTTAATTTCTGCTTTGTTTTATTTGCTGCTTAATATATTTTATGCGAAATTTTTTTTAACAATTGATTAGATCCTTAAAATTCGAATTGAATAGTTTATTCTCCAAGGTAAAAAGTAAAAAATAAATGAAAAAAATTATTGATTTTTTATTAATCATATTTTCTTTTTTAGCGGTTATAATTCCCAATTCTTTTCAGATAGTATCAATTTCAGTCTTTACATTGTTATTTGTATTTATACAGATTTATTCAAGGCGTGTCTATGATGTTTATCTTGTGATTAATTGGGTTGTGATTTCATTGCTATTCTTAGGATTTATTTTGATTAGCCCCATTGTAAACTCTCAAAAATTGGAATTGATATTCAAATACATTATATCTCCTTTTTTTTGGATTACAATATTTTGTTACATCCGGAAAATTTATACCTTGAACTTTATTATTAAATGGTTGATACTTCTTGGGTTTTTAGGAAATTTATCTGTATTGATTCTCTATATTTTAATGTCCATGGGTTATATTGATTTAATAAAATATTTCATAGAGTTTCCAAATATCGACAGCAATTCAGGTTTGGGTTTCACTTTGCATGTCTATGGGAATCTTGCTTTTTTTTCCATTGCCATGATGCCATCTATGTTTTTTATTAAAAATAATGTGTTAAAGGTTTTGTATGTTTTTCTATTTCTTATAGCCGCTCTTTTATCAGGTAGAACAGCCCTTATAGTGTCTGTTCTATTGGGATTATGTTTATTTGTTGTTTATTATAAAAGATTTAGTTTTAATCTTCGAAAGATATTAATTATTGGAGCTACATCTGTTTTATTAAGTCAAATAGCATACGACCAATTTACAAAATATTTTGATGTAAATATAATTGATGATATTAGTAGCGATCACTTTAGTAAAATTCAAGAATCAGGAGGTGAAGAACGAGCTATACAGACTGACCAAATTTTGAAACAATTTTATAACTATCCTCTAGGAAGTGGTTTTGTAACTCTAAAAATTGTAAGGAATGAACTAAAAACTTTTGACTATGAAGTATTGATTATCGCTGTATTAATGCGTTTTGGAATCATTACCTTTTTAATATTATTAATTTCGATTGGGACTAATTTTTCACATTTGTTTTTAAAAAAACGATTAATTAACAGTAATGAGAGAGACTTTTTTATTCTAGGTTTCTTTGCTATAATTCTAGTGTCGTTTACAAATCCTTATTTGGAATCCTTTTGTTTTCAATGGATGTTTATTGGGCCAATTGTTCTTATGAAAGAAAAAATTATTATGCTGTCCACGAAAGTTAAGGTAATAAATGAAGGCTAAAAAAATATAACCAAAAACATTAAATAAATATTGTTATTTCAAAATCTGAAAAATTGTTAGCGCATTAAATTTATATGAATTTATTTGTTCCTGAAACACTAAATATTATATTTCTATTATAACATAACCACATTTCACAAAGAAGATCTCCATTTATCAAGTTGGGAAATATAATATTAAAAATAATTTATAATGCCTAGAGTTGATATTTTATTGCCTACTTATAATGGTGCTAATTACATAAAAGCACAAATTGATTCTATATTGTCTCAAACCCATTCGGATATAAGATTAATTATAAGGGATGACCAAAGCCAGGATGAAAGCGTTTCGCTAATTGAAAAATATGTAGAAAGTGATTCTCGAGTATTTTTTGTTAAAAACAGAGGGCCTAATCTTGGATTGGTCAAATCGATTGAGTATTTGTTGCAAATTTCAGGTGCTCCTTATATCATGTTTTCCGATCAGGATGACGTTTGGTTTCCTAATAAGGTAGCACTATTTTTAAAAAAAGCGGAAGAAATTAATCAAGAATTGCCGATGTTGATACATTCGGATTCAATTGTTACTGATAAAAGCTTAAAAATCGTGAAACTAATGTTTGAATCTAAGCCCTTAAATTACGGATTAAAAAACAGTTTGTTCCACTTCTATGTACAAGGTGCCTCAACGATGATTAATCTTAAGTTAAAAGAAGAGTCTTTGCCATTCCCTGAAAACTTGTATTTGCATGATCGGTATTTGCATATTGTTTCTGAAATTACAGGGAGTAGGAAATACATAGATGAACCTTCTATGTATTATAGGCAACATGACAAAAATCTGGTTGGTAGTCAGTCAATAATTAAAAAAATTATCAGAAATCTAAATTGGAAACAAAAATTTTATCTTGCAAAAGATAAAGACCTTATGCTGTCCATTTATGTGAACAAGTATCCAGAAAACATACTGTTGGGAATTTATGCGGATATAACAAATGAGGAAATAAATAGGTTTAAAAAGATATTTCTAATTATTAGAAACAAAATCCCTTTGCGGATTAAAGAATTGTTGTTGTTAATAATTAAAAATTAGAAAACGTTGTAGGGCATATTAGTAAATTCAAATAAAAAGTAATGCAGTTCAATTTTTTACACAATGAAATAGAATAATGAAAATTTTATATTTTTCAAAATATAATGAATTAGGACCGAGTAGCAGGTATAGAGTGTATCAATATTTAAACGCTTATGAAAAGGCCGGAATAGAAGTTGAGGCATCTCCTTTATTTGGGACTCATTTTTTTTCCAACAACAAAACAACTAAAATTTGCTTCACACTTTACTATTATCTAAGGAGAGTTTTTAAATTATTAGAAGTATATAAATATGATTTGATATACATAGAATATGAGTTGTTTCCCTATTTTCCTTCCATCTTCGAGAAGTTATTTAGAGTTCTTAAGATAAAATATATAGTTGATTATGATGATGCGATTTTTCATAACTATAATAAATCTTCTAATTTTCTTATAAAATTCTTTCTTTCTAACAAGATTGATAGCGTTATTAAAAACGCCACTTTTGTAATAAGTGGAAGTCCTTATTTAACCAATTACGTAAGCAAACTTAATCCTAATTATATTGAAATACCGACATCGGTAAGTAAAGCCAATTATTTTCTAAAAACAAAAAAGAGAGCGAATACTATTTTTACAATAGGATGGATTGGCTCAAGGACAACCAGTGTCAATCTGTTGAAACTTATTCCAGCATTTGAAGCTTTGAGTAAAAAAATTGATTTTCAATTGAACTTAATTGGTTTTGATAAAAAAGAATTTAACTTATTCAAGAACTTAAATGTAAATTTCATTAATTGGGATGCTCAAACAGAAATAGAGGAAATCAATAAATTTGACGTTGGGATAATGCCTTTGGAAAATAAGGATTTCAACCATGGTAAATGTGGCTTTAAATTAGTGCAATATATGGCTTGTTCATTGCCTACTATATCCTCACCCCTAGAGGCTAATATAAAAATTAATATAAATAAAAAAAATCTTCACGCTGTATCAACTGAGGATTGGATAAGTGCTTTTGAAAAAGTCCATGATAATAGAGCATATTTTATTACGGTTGGTCAGGAAAATTATAGTGATTTTGAAAAGTATTACTCCATAGAAAGTAATAGTGCTAGTTATATAAAGATATTCAATAAAGTAAAATTTTTGTAAGATATGTGTGGGATAAATGGGTTCATATCAAAAAGTCATAAGGATTTCCAAATTATCAATGGAATTATGAGTAATATGAATCAAGAAATTATACATCGCGGCCCTGATCAAGATGGATTTTTCACAGACAATAATCAAAATTTTTCTATAGGAATGGCTATGCGCCGATTGTCTATCATAGATTTATCTTCCGGAAAGCAGCCAATTTTTTCTTCAGATAACCAGAAAGTTATTGTTTTTAATGGTGAAATTTATAATTACAATTTATTAAGGCAAGAACATTTAAGCGATTATAATTTTAAAACTAACTCAGACACAGAAGTAATTGTTGCTTTATATGATAAATTTGGCGTTTCATCCTTTGCAATGCTCGATGGCATGTTTGCTTTTAGCATTTATGATAAAACTTTAAATAAGGTATTTATAGCACGAGATTTTTTCGGAGAAAAACCCTTGTATTATATTTTAAATAATGATAGTTTTTATTGGTGTTCTGAATTAAAATCGATTTTAAAAGTTTTACCTAACAAGCCCGTAATTTCCAAACGAGGATTAAATATTTATTTTCAGCTTCATTATATTCCGGCTCCTTTCACAATTTATGAATCTATTTTCAAGCTTGAAGCCAATCATTATATTGAATTAGAATGTAAAAATCTGAATTTTGAAATTAAAGATATAAAACAAAATACTACTTCTAATTATTCTAATTTAAGCAAAGAAGAAGCAATTAAATTAAATCAAGATCTAGTAAATAAAAGTGTTGAAAGTCGTTCTATTTCAGATGTGCCTATTGGAACATTTCTCTCAGGAGGAGTAGATTCATCTATAATTTCTTTGTGTTTAGCCCATCAATCAGATAAAAAAATAGATACATTTTCAGTAGGATTTGATAAAAAATCTTTTGATGAGACGGATAAATCACAAACAGTTGCAAAACTAATAAACAGCAATCACCACGAGTTTAGATTAACTGAAAATGATTTAGCTGAAAATATTGATAAAATCATTCTCAATTTTGATGAACCTTTTGCAGATTCATCAGCATTACCAACCTATTTAGTAGCTAGTAAAACCAAAGAATTTGTGACTGTTGCACTTACTGGCGATGGTGGCGATGAAGTATATGGTGGTTACAATAAATATTATATGGGGCGACTCAATACTAATTACACTAAGTTTGTTCCTAAAAAGATTCATGATTTTTCTCATACTATGTTGAACAATTTCCTGCATTCCAAAGATGATCAGCGAGGGCTATTGTTTAAAGCCAAGCGGTTTTTGAAAGCCGTAAATTATGAAGGGGATTTTTATTATGATATCGTTTCTCTTGCTTTTTTAGAAAAGGAAAGAAAAGAAATTTTCACACAAAATAATTATTGTATTGACCCACTTGCTTATTACAAAAAAATTGTTGGCTCCAATAATAAAACACTAACTGACTTTAGAAATATAGATAGATTGTTAAGTTTAGAAGGAGATTTGCTCGTGAAAGTAGATCGGGCAGCGATGCTAACTTCGTTAGAGTGTAGATCACCGTTCCTAAATAAGGAGCTTTGGGAGTTTACCTCTACTTTGCCAGAGAATTACCTGATAAATAGTTGGGACAAGAAACATTTGCTCAAAGAATCATTTAAGCAGTATTTTCCAAAAGATTTTTTAAATAAATCAAAACAAGGTTTTGGCATGCCAGTTGGCGACTGGTTAAGAGGTATTCTTAAAGAAGAATTATTGACATATATTAATAAGAAATTTATCGAAGAACAAAACATGTTTAATTATGACAGTATTTTGAAGTTAGTTAACAATCATGTTGATGGAAAAATAGACAATACAATCAGAGTGTTTACTTATTTTTGTTTTCAGAAATGGTATAAAAATAATTTTTAACGGTATTAAAATTTAATCAGAATAAAATGCAAAATTTTAAGATACATCATTTAAGTGAAAGTTCATTAGACATGTATATTGAATGTTTTAATAAAAATGAAAATCATAAAAAGATTGAAAATATAAAATGGCAGTTTTTACAAAATACAGAATCAAATTCTTATGTTGATATTGCATTTGATGAAGAAAAGACTAAAACAGCAGCAATTTATGCAACATCATGTGTAAAATTCAAAATAGATGAAAAAATATTAATTGGGGTACAATCATTAGATACAATTACAGACATAGATTATAGGGGGCAAGGATTGTTTATTAATCTTGCTAAAAGTGTTTTCGAAAAAGCCAAAAATGAAAATGTCTCTTTAGTATATGGATTTCCAAACGGTAATTCTATTCATGGTTTCGAGAAAAAATTAGAATGGCAAGTTTTAGACCCTGTTCCTTTTCTTTTAAAACCCTTAAAGTCTAAATATTTTACTAATAAAATAAAATTCTTACATTTTTTACCAAATGTAAACATGTCATTTTCTAATTTTAAGAACTTTCGAAATTATATTATTAAAGAAAAAAATAGTTTTCCAGATGAAGCAAGTTCAATTTGGAAAGAATTTTCAAAGGAAATAAAAGTTACAGTAGAAAGAGATAATACTTATTTAGACTGGAGATATATTAAAAAACCTAATGAGAATTATAAAATTGCTCATTGTTATAGTAAGGAAAATAAATATTTAGGATTTGTTATTTATACTGTTAAAGAAAAACATAATGGTAAAATAGGCTATATTATGGAATTGATATTTGATTTGAATGAACCCAAAGCTGCAAAATTACTTTTGAATTATGCAATAAGTGAGATAAAAAGAGAAAAAGCAGATTGTATATTAAGTTGGTGTTTAGAGCATTCCCCTAATTATAAGGTTTATAAAAAATCTTTTTTTATTAATTTGCCTGAAAAATATAGACCTATAGAGCTTCATTTTGGAGTTAGAGCTTTTAAAGAAAAAATAAAAGCAATAGTTAATAAAAGAGAAAATTGGTATTTAAGTTATTCGGATTCTGATACGGTATAAATATGGAAAAAGGAAAATTTGTAATATCATTAGATTTTGAATTGCATTGGGGCGCAGCCGAAAGATGGAATATAAAACTTAAAAAACAATACTTCGATACTACAAGAACAAGTATCCCTTTGGTTTTAAATCTTTTTGAAAAATATAATATTCATGCTACCTGGGCAACAGTTGGGTTTTTGTTTGCAAAAAACAAACAACAATTATTAAAATTTTGCCCCATGGAAAAACCAACATATAAGAATAAGGAATTGTTTTACTACAATTTAATTGAAAATAATGAAGTTGGCAATGACGAAAATGACGATCCTTATCATTATGCGTCCTCATTAATTGAATTGATTTTAAAAACACCAAATCAAGAATTAGGAACACATACTTTTGCGCATTATTATTGTAACGAAGAAGGACAAAACAAGAATCAGTTTAAAGCTGATTTACAAGCAGCTCAAGCTTTAGCAAAAGAAAATTTTAATCTAGAATTAAAATCATTAGTATTTCCAAGGAATCAATTTAATTCGGAATATATTGATGTTGCAAAACAAAATGGAATAAAGGTTATTCGTTCAAATCCTGATGTCTGGTTTTGGAAAAGCAATTCAAAATTAATTCCGTTGGCTAGGGCTTTTGATACATTAATACCCATAAGTAACACGTTGACTTTTGATGAAAAAAAAGTTGGAAAAGAAGGAATTTTGTTATTGCCTGCAAGTCGATTTTTACGCCCATTTACAGAAAAAGAAAAAATTATTCAAAGCTTGAAAATTCAAAGAATAAAATTAGAAATGTCTTATGCTGCAAAGAATAAAAAAGGATATCACTTGTGGTGGCATCCACATAATTTTGGTTATTCACTAAATGAGAACTTATTTTTTTTAGAAATTATTCTTAAACATTATAAAAAATTAAATAAAGAGTTTAATTATTGTTCTTCCTCAATGATTGAGATGTATCATTAAACATACAATTGTAAAAGCAATAAAATTCTACTTTAATAATATTTATGTAAGATTTAAATAAATCTAAACAAGGTTTTGTATGCCTGATAGTGTATAGTTGAAAGCTGTATTTTCAAGGAAAATAATTACATTAGCAATGTAGCTTAATGATGACTACTGAAAAGTTAGGCAACTCCATAATATAATATTGTTTTCAAAAATAGTGTAAAAAGATATATGAAGCGTAAATTATTTCGAGTTACTACTGTACCTGAATCACTTAATATATTGTTAAGGGGGCAACACAAATTTATGTCAACAAATGGATTTGAAGTGATAGGGATTTCAAGTGCGGGCAATGCATTATATGAAGTTAGCCAAGAAGAAGAAATTAGAGTGATTGAAATTAATATGAGTAGAAAAATCACCCCAATTAAAGATTTTCTATCCGTATATAATCTTTATAAACTAATTAAGAAAGAGAAACCAATAATTGTTCATTCTCACACTCCTAAAGCTGGTGTTGTAGCAATGATGGCAGCAAAAATTGCTAATGTTCCAATCAGATTACATACAGTTGCAGGTTTGCCCTTAATGGAAGCAAAAGGGATAAAGCGTAAATTATTAAATTTTGTTGAAAAAGTAACTTATGCTTGTGCTACTAGAGTTTATCCTAATTCAAAAGGCTTATATGATTTTATTGTTGAAGAAGAATTAATTTCATCAATAAAAATGAAAATTATTGCAAACGGTAGTTCCAATGGTATCGATACATCATATTTCGATTCTGAAAGAATTTCAGAAGAACAAAGGCACGAATTACGAACTAAATTAAACATTCAAAAAACAGATTTTGTTTTTGTCTTTGTTGGACGGTTGGTAGGCGATAAAGGAATTAATGAATTAATTGATGCGTTTGCAAGAATCAAAGGTTCTAATGTAAAATTACTTTTAGTTGGAGGGCTTGAATCAGATTTAGATCCATTAAAAAGTGAAACTATTCATGAAATAGATAAAAATAAAAATATAATTTCTGTTGGATTTCAAAAGGATGTACGACCTTATTTCGCAATTAGTCATTGTTTAGTCTTTCCTAGCTATCGAGAAGGATTTCCTAATGTTGTTCTGCAAGCAGGGGCTATGGGTTTACCTAGTATAGTATCAAATATAAATGGATGTAATGAAATTATTCAAGAAGGAATTAATGGATCGATTATACCTTCGAAAGATAGGGAATCTTTATATAAGGTAATGCATAAAATAATTAGCGATGAGGCATGGAGAAAACAATTAGCAGGTAATGCAAGAGACATAATCGTTTCTCATTATGAACAAAAATTAGTATGGGATGCTTTATTAATTGAATACAATCATTTGTTAATTCAAAAAGGGATTAAAAATGTATAAGATTTATATAAAATCCATTACAGATTTCTGTATCTCTTTATTAGTATTGATTGTGGCTTCTCCAATTTTAATTTTAATTACGCTATTATTATTTTTTTCTAATCAAGGAAAACTATTCTTCTTTCAATCGCGTCCCGGATTAAATGGCAAAATATTCAAAATAATTAAGTTTAAGACCATGAATGAAAAAAAGGATAGTGATGGAAATTTATTATCTGATGCAAAAAGATTGACTAAAGTTGGTGCTTTTGTACGAAAGACTTCTTTAGATGAAATCCCACAATTGATAAATGTAATAAAAGGCGATATGAGTTTGATCGGTCCTAGACCTTTGTTACCAGAATATTTACCACTGTATAATGATTTCCAAAAGAGAAGACATGAAGTAAAACCAGGTATTACGGGTTGGGCTCAAGTCAATGGACGCAATGCAATCAGTTGGCAACAAAAATTTGATTACGATATTTGGTATGTAGAAAATATTTCATTTTTATTAGATTGTAAAATTGTATTTTTGACTATAAAAAAAGTATTTAAACGAGAAGGTATATCTGCTGATAATTCAGTATCTACAGAAGTATTTAAAGGTAATTAATATGTATTTATTTGGAGCTAGCGGTCATTGTAAAGTGATTATTGATATCATTCAAAAATCAAATTTAGAAGTAATTGAGAAAGTAGTTGATGATAATCCTGTTAAGGACGAAATCAGCAATATACCAATAGTTAAAACTCCATATGATGATTTTTTTATAGGTAAATCACTAATTATTTCTATTGGAGATAATGAAATAAGAAAGAAAATTTCGTGTCGAATTTCAGCCAATTATATAGTAGCAATACATCCTAATGCAATTTTGGCAAGTAATGTGTCTGTTGCCATAGGATCAGTGATAATGGCGAGAGCTGTAATTAACTCAGATGTTCAAATAGGAAAGCATTCTATAATTAATTCCGGGGCAGTTGTTGAACATGATTGCATTCTGGGTGATTTTGTACATATTTCTCCAAATGTATCTTTGGCGGGTAATGTATTTATTGGAGAAGGATCTCAAATAGGAATTGGAGCTGCAATTATTCAAGGTATTAAAATTGGAAAATGGGCAACAATTGGAGCAGGTGCAGTAATTCTTAGAGATGTGCCTGATTATGCTGTAGTTGTTGGAAATCCTGGAAAAATTATCAAATATAATTCAATTGTAAATGAATAACCCAAAAATATGGCTTTCCTCGCCCCATATGGGAGGAACCGAACAACACTACATACAAGAAGCCTTCGATGACAACTGGGTAGCACCACTAGGGCCTAATGTAGATGGATTAGAACAAGACTTAAAAAATTATTTATGTAATCAAACTCATGTTGGGGCTTTAAGTTCAGGAACAGCAGCCATTCATTTAGGATTGATTTTATTAGGCGTACAAGCGGGTGATGAAGTTATTTGTCAAAGTATGACTTTTTCGGCATCAGCCAATCCAATTTTATATTTAGGGGCAACCCCTATTTTTATTGATAGCGAGGAGCAGACTTGGAATCTTTGTCCAGTAGCATTAGAAGAAGCAATCATTGACAGAATAAAAAAGGGTAAAAAACCAAAAGCAATTATTGCGGTACATTTATACGGCATACCCTATCAAATTGAAGCAATCAGAGCCCTAGCAGATAAGTATCAAATTCCAATTCTTGAAGATAGCGCAGAAGCATTAGGGAGTTCCTATAAAGGACAAAAATGCGGAACCTTTGGAGATATCGGGATATTGTCATTCAATGGCAATAAAATCATTACCACTTCAGGTGGCGGAGCCATAGTCACGCAAACACCAGCACTGAAAGAAAAAGCCATTTTCTATGCTACACAAGCTCGTGATAACTCGCCACATTACCAACACAGCCATATTGGCTACAATTATCGCATGAGCAACATTTGTGCAGGTATTGGAAGAGGGCAAATGGAAGTCTTAGACGAACATGTTGCCTTACGCAGACAAATGCACGATTTTTATGTAAAAATATTTGCAGAGATTGAAGGTGTGGAAGTATTTACTACGCCAAATGACGATTATTTTGCCAATTATTGGTTGAGCGCCATTACTATAGATGCCGCAAAAACCAACGGCATAACAGCAGAAACACTTCGTTTAGCGCTTGAAGCTGAAAACATCGAATCCCGACCGTTGTGGAAACCCATGCATTTGCAACCCATTTTCGAAAAATATCCCTATTACGGCACAACAGTAGCAGAACAATTGTTTGAAAACGGCTTGTGTTTGCCTTCCGGCTCCAATTTAACCGATATAGATCGCAATAGAATTTCAAAGGTGATTAAAGTGGTTTTTGGGTAGTCAATTAAATAGTTCAGCATTCAACATTACAAGTTCGTTGTTCAATATTTTAAAAAGCATTTAGCAATCAGCTTTAAGCTACTTGTTATATTTTATTGAAATATACATCTCAAATAGTGAACAAATTCCTCATTATCTAATTCGCTAATTCTCTCATTGGCACATTGGCTTCAAATCTTCCAAATCAAATTCACCCCGCCACGATACGGCGTCCATTCCACACTTTTATTAAACTTATCGGCATCTTCATATCTTACACCCGTTGTGCTATCGTAACCTTTGTAAAAACTTTGAATTGTGCCGCCACCAACAAAAGCTTCTAAAGCAAACTTCTCGGTTACGGCATATACATAACCAATACTAATTCCGGCCATGTAATTATGCCCTTTTTGGTAATAATTAGTATTTGCATAATTGTATTATTGCAGGTGAAACGTACTTCCTCCAATATGTCCTCTCACATAAAAACCTGTTAGCTCAGGTTTTGAATAATAACGAATTTCTGGCGTAATAATTAAAAACTTCAAAGGCATTTTATGATAGCGATTAAAAGTAGATCCAATAGCAGTAACAAAAAACCAATTAAATAATGAAACTATTTTTCTACTTTTAAAGTGTACTAAAAAGGGGGAGCTTACACAGGGGAGCTTACACTAGCACTTTTCTTAGCTAAATTTTGAACAATTTTATAAATAAGTTGTATTATATTGTCATTAAACTATGGATAATAACTTATTTACTATAAAGGATCTAGAAAACTTATCAGGTATTAAAGCCCACACTATACGTATTTGGGAACAACGATATACTTTTTTAAAACCAAGTAGAACGACTACCAATATTCGCTATTACACTAGTGAAGAGTTAAAAATTATTTTGAATGTTTCTCTTTTAAATAAATACGGATTTAAGGTTTCTCATATCAATAAATTATCTGATGCCGAAGTTCAAGAAAAAATATTAACCCTAAACCAAACTGAGGCTCAGCAAGAGCGACTAGTAAATGAGCTTATACAGCACATGATTGAAATTAAGTTGGATAAATTTGAAGCCATACTTGATACATCAATAATGCTAAGAGGGGTTGATAAAACAATAAACCAGTTAGTTTTTCCTTTTTTAGAAAAAATTGGATTTCTTTGGCTTACAAACCATGTAAACCCTGCACAAGAGCATCTAGTTACAAACATCATTAGGCAAAAAATAATTATTGGTATCGAAAAAGCTCCTGCTATAGCTACAAGCGACAAATCAATTATTTTATTTTTACCCGAGGGCGAACATCATGAGTTAGGCCTTCTTTTTATGCATTTTATGCTAAAATCTAAAGGCATAAAAGTTATTTATATGGGCTCGGCTGTACCTATTAAGGATGTTAAATATTTGGTTGAAAAACTGAATCCTACTTATTTATATACCCATTTAACCGTTGTTGGCCGTAATTTTAATTTCGAAAAGTTTTTAGCTAATCTTTATGAAGCCGTTCCAAACATTCCATTAGTTGTTTCTGGTTATTTAGCTTCTTCTTATTCCAAAACAGTGCCTCCTAATACGCAACTTAAAAGCACCCTGAAGTCTGTAACAAACTTTATTTCAACGATTTAAGTATTTTACATACATTTTGTTTAATTATTTTTAAAAATAATTAAACAAAAATTTTGCGGTCTGAAATTTATTTGTTTAACTTTACATTGTAATAATTAAACAAATATTTTATGTCTACAGCCGAATTTACTCTAATGCTTACAAGAAATGAAGAGTACTTAAAGCCATTTGCCGTTACTCTTACAAGAGATGTGGAAACTGCAAAAGACTTATTGCAAGAAACTTTTTACAGAGCATTAGCCAATAAGGATAAATATAATGTAGGTACAAATATTAAAGCATGGTTGTACACCATAATGCGTAATATTTTTATTAATGATTATCGTCGTAAAGCAAAGCAACAAACTATATTAGATTATACACCCAATGAGTATTTGTTAGATAATCAACAAGGCGCAATTACAAATACCGCAATTGTTAATTTACAATTAAAGGAAATTCAAAACGAAATTCATCAACTACCCGCTATATTCAAAAGGCCTTTTATGCTTTATTTTGATGGGTATAAGTACAACGAAATTGCCGATATGCTAAACGAGCCTTTAGGTACTATAAAAAGTAGAATTCATTTTGCTCGCAAATTATTGAAAGAGCATTTAACTAGATATTAATAATTATTGTTCCGTTTTAATTTCAATAGGTTTATTTTACATTCTTGAAAAACATTGTAGTAATCGGTAGTGGTTTTGCAGGCTTATCAACAGCCTGCTTTTTAGCAAAAGCTGGTTTTGCTGTTACTGTTGTAGAAAAACAAGCTACCCCAGGAGGAAGAGCTAGGCAACTAATACAAGATCGTTTTATTTTTGACATAGGGCCAAGTTGGTATTGGATGCCAGATGTTTTTGAACGTTTTTTTAATGAGTTTCAAAAAAAAGTTAGCGACTATTATAGTTTAGATAGACTAGACCCATCGTATCGAATTTATTGGCAAGATGGTGAAATGAATGTACCAGCAAACTACAATGAGTTAAAAAATTTATTCGAATCAATTGAGCAAGGAAGTGGAGTGCAGTTGGATAAATTTTTAGCAGAAGCCAACTACAAATACCAAGTTGGTATAAATAAATTGGTACATAAGTCAGGCCAGTCTATTACCGAATTTTTAGATTGGGATGTAATAAAAGGTGTTTTTAAATTAGATGTATTTACCAATATGAAAAAACATGTAGGTAAATATTTTAAAAACCCTAAGCTTCAACAGCTAATGGAGTTTCCGGTACTTTTTTTAGGAGCTTTGCCCCAAAATACACCTGCACTATACAGTTTAATGAATTATGCCGATATTAAATTAGGCACTTGGTACCCTCAAGGGGGAATGTACAAAATTGTAGAAGGCATGTATAGTTTGGCAAATGAGTTAGGTGTAAAATTTGAATTTAATAGCGATGTACAACAAATAGATGTTGTTGATGGAAAGGCAAAAAGTATAACATATAATCAAACTAATCAACAATTACCAATTACTGTTAGTGCGGATGTAGTTATTAGTGCTGCAGATTATCATTTTACCGAAACTAAATTGTTACCAGAAAAGAGTAGAACGTATAGTAACGAATATTGGAACAAAAGAACAATGGCTCCAAGTTGTTTGTTATATTACATAGGGGTTAATAAAAAATTAAAAAATATATTGCACCATACCTTGTTTTTTGATACTGATTTTGGAGTGCATGGAAAAGAAATTTACGATTCACCAGCTTGGCCTACCGACCCATTGTTTTATGTAAGTGCAACTTCAGTTACCGATAAAACAACAGCCCCTATAGGAAGTGAAAATTTGTTTTTTTTAATACCCGTAGCATCAGGCCTACAAGGCGATACGGAGGAATTGAGAGATAAGTATTTTGATAAAATAGTAAAACGATTTGAAGAAAAAATAGGCGAAAAAATAATTGATAATATTGTATATAAAAAGTCCTATTCGGTTAGTAATTTTGTACATGATTATAACTCGTTTAGGGGAAATGCTTATGGTTTAGCAAATACATTAATGCAAACAGCAGTATTAAAGCCATCATGCAAAAGTAAAAAAGTAATAAATTTGTTTTACACAGGTCAACTTACAGTACCTGGGCCAGGTGTACCACCAAGTTTAATAAGTGGCGAAGTTGTAGCGAAAGAAGTAATAAAATATTTAAAATAGGCAATATATTTATTAGTAAAATGATTGAATTATTTTATAACACAAGCGAACAATGCAGTAAAATAACTACTGAATTATATAGTACCTCTTTTAGTAGTGCTATAAAGCTTTTGCACAAATCTTTACGAACACCCATTTATAACATTTATGGTTTTGTTCGCTTTGCAGATGAAATTGTAGATACTTTCCATGAATATAACAAACAAGAACTTTTAGCAGAGTTTAAAATAGAAACCTATAATGCAATTAAAAGAGGGATAAGTTTAAATCCTATTTTACAAAGTTTTCAAACAACAGTTAATCAATACAAAATAGATACACATTTAATTGATGCTTTTTTTACTAGCATGGAGTTTGATTTAAGTAAATCTAATTACGATAGCAAAGGGTATAACGATTATATTTATGGAAGTGCAGAGGTTGTTGGGTTGATGTGTTTGTTTGTTTTTTGCGAAGGTAACGAAGAGGAATATAAAAAATTAAAACCTAGTGCTCAGTCTTTAGGGGCGGCATTTCAAAAAGTAAATTTTTTACGAGATGTAAAAGCAGACTATCAACAACTAAGTAGAACTTATTTTCCAGATGTTGATTTTAATAATTTTACATCCTCTATGAAAAATAAAATTGAGGCCGATATTGCAAAAGATTTTGAACATGCGTACACGGGTATTTTACAACTACCTTCTAAAGCTAGGTTTGGCGTGTATGTAGCCTACAAATATTACCTTTCGCTTTTTAAAAAAATTAAAAAAACACAGCCCACAAAAATTTTAGAAACCCGTATTAGAATACCTGATTATTACAAAGCTTTTATTTTAGCTAAAGCAGGGGTACGTACTCAATTAAATATGTTATAAAATTTTGCAGCAACTAATTTTAGTTAATAATTTGGATGAACCAATTGGTGTAGCCGAAAAAATGGAAGCACATCAAAAAGGATTATTACACAGGGCATTTAGCGTTTTTATTTTTAATGAAGTGGGTAAAATGCTTTTACAACAACGGGCTATTAACAAATATCATAGCGGTGGGTTATGGACGAATGCCTGTTGCAGCCACCCGTACGTGGGGCAACAAATAATTGAGGCAGCACAAAATAGGTTGCAAGAAGAGATGGGGTTTACCACACAGCTTAACAAAGCATTTGAATTTACGTACAAAGCAAGTTTTGAAAATGGGTTAATTGAAAATGAATACGATCATGTATTTATTGGTAACTATAATGGACTAGTTTCACCATCGATAACAGAGGTTAATGCGTATTGTTACAAAACAGTAGAAGAAATACAAGAAGAAATAATTGAACACCCAACTAAATATACAGCTTGGTTTAAAATAGCTTTACCTCTTTTAAAATCATATTTATCAAAAGTTAAAAATTAATGCAATACATTGGTACTATAAATTTATGCAAACATCTAATAAGGCCATAATTATAGGAAGCGGGGTAGCAGGGTTAGCTACGGCCATACGCTTGCAATTAAAAGGTTATAACGTTACCGTTTACGAAAAAAATGATTATGCAGGAGGTAAATTAGCTGCTTTTAAAATACAAGGTTATCATTTTGATGCAGGCCCTTCTTTATTTACACAACCTCAAAATATTATTGAATTATTTGAGCTAGCTAACGAGCCTGTTGAAAACTATTTCAACTACACATCGGTTGATGTTGCTTGTAAGTACTTTTATGCAAATGGTAAAATTGTAGTTGGGTATGCAAATATGGATAAGTTTGCAAACGAACTGCAGCAGCAATTAGGCGAAAGCCCAAAAGTAGTAAAAGACTATTTATCTTCTGCAAAAACATTGTACACTAATATTGCAGAGCTTTTTTTAAACAATTCCTTACATAAACGAAAAACATGGTTTAATAAAAATGCATTTATAGCTTTTAAAGCTGTAAAATTTAGTCATCTTTTTAAAACCTTACATAAGCATAATTCTTCAAAATTTAAAAGCCCAGAAGCTACACAACTTTTTAACCGATTTGCCACCTATAACGGTAGTAACCCTTATAAAGTGCCAAGCATGTTAAGTTTAATACCCCATTTAGAAATGAATGAAGGTGTTTTTTATCCTAAGGGCGGAATGGTAAGTATTACAGACGCTTTAGTTAAACTGGCAAAAAAAATGGGTGTTACGTTTATTTTTAACACCCAAGTAGATAGAATAATTCATTCAAGCGAATTAGTAAAAGGAGTTGTAGTAAATAACCAAAATATCTATGCAGATTTAATAGTAAGTAATGTTGATGTATATTTTACCTATAAAAAGTTATTAAATAATACACAGTTAGCAAATCGGGTATTAAAAAACGAAAGAAGTAGTAGTGCAATAGTTTTTTATTGGGGTATAAAAAAAGAGTTTAAAGAATTACAGCTACATAATATTTTGTTTAGTAATAATTATAAAGAAGAGTTTGATTGTTTGTTTACAAAAAAAACAGTTTACACCGATCCTACTATTTATATAAATATAACCTCTACTATTGAGCCAGCACAAGCACCAAGCGGTAAACAAAATTGGTTTGTAATGGTAAATGCACCAGCAAATGTTGGGCAAAACTGGGAGCAAATAAAGCAAGAAGCAAAAGCAAACATCATTGTAAAAATTAATACACTTTTGCAAACTAGTATAGAAGATTATATTGAAGTAGAAGAAATACTTGAACCCATAACCATCGAAACCAAAACAAATTCTTTTATGGGAAGTTTGTATGGAACTAGTAGTAATAGTAAGTTTGCTGCTTTTTTGCGGCATCCTAATTTTAAAGGTAATATCAAGCAATTATATTTTTGTGGAGGAAGTGTACACCCTGGCGGGGGTATTCCTCTTTGCTTAAAAAGTGCAAAAATTGTAAGCGAATTAATTCAATCTAAAAATTAATTTTATCAATACATTTAAATCTTTTTCTAAACATCAACTAGCAACTGCTATTGCTATTTTTTTTCATGCTATTGGCTTAGTAGGTATATTGTTTTTTAAATCTCCATTTTTTGTAAATGCAACACCAATTAATTTACTCTTATCCTTTGCCTTACTTATATATACACAAAAAGAAAAAAATATTTTTTTTTATATGTTTATGGGAATAACAGTTAGTATAGGTTTTATTGTAGAGGTTATAGGTGTAAATACTGCCTTGCTTTTTGGCGAGTATACTTACGGTAATGTTTTGGGCATACAAGTTAAAAATGTACCCTTAATTATAGGTGTAAATTGGTTTATAGTAATGTATTGTTGCGGAATAACAACGTACATCTTATTTAAAAAAGCACTTAGTAAATTAGCAATAGAAACCAAAACACCAACCCAATCGTTAAAAGCTATCTCTGTAATAATTGATGGTGCCACTATTGCTGTTTTCTTAGATTGGATTATGGAGCCTGTTGCCATAAAACTTGGCTACTGGCATTGGAAAACAGATGTGATACCTTTTTATAATTACTTGTGTTGGTTTGTTGTAAGTGTTTTTTTATTAACTATTTTCCACTTTTGTAGCTTTAATAAGCAAAACAAATTTGCTATACATTTGTTATTAATACAAGCTATGTTTTTTTTACTATTACGCACTTTTTTATGAATGCAATAATTTTTATAGCCATTACATTAGGCACTTTTCTTTTAATGGAAGGTATTACTTGGTGTACCCACCGTTTTGTTATGCATGGGTTTTTATGGTATTTGCATGAAGATCATCATAAACCTTCAGGCCACAAATGGGAAAAAAATGATGCCTTTTTTTTAATATTTGCTATACCAAGTTGGCTTTGTATAATGCTAGGTTTGCAAAATAAATTGTATTGGGTAGCAGCAGTTGGTTTTGGTATAGCCTTATATGGCTTTGCTTATTTTATTGTGCATGAGGTAATCATACATCAACGTATAAAATGGTTTAGCCGTAGTAATAATACTTATATTAAAACCATACGCTGGGCACATAAAATGCACCATAAACATTTACAGAAGGAATATGGCGAAAGCTTCGGAATGTTATGGGTTGCAAAAAAGTATGCGGAAAAAGTAAAAGCTGATAAAAAATTGCAAGCAAAGTAATTTTTGTGTTTAGCTTTTGTATAGCTATTATGTCGTGTTGGTACTCTTGTAATCCATGCTACTATACATCGCCTTAAATACCTACCTTTATTTTTGTGAATAGCCATTATACATATTTTTTAATACTAGCCTGCTCCATAGCTGGGCCATTAGCACTAAGCTTCGATAAAAAAGTAGCTTTCTATACCAAATGGAAATATTTATTTAAAGCGATGCTGCTACCTGCACTTTTCTACATTATTTGGGATAGTTATTTTACCTACAAAGGCATTTGGAGTTTTAATCCAGTTTATAATATGGGTATTTACCTCTACAATTTGCCCATAGAAGAGATACTGTTTTTTATAGTGGTACCCTACTGTTGTCTATTTATATACGCATGTGTACGATGTTATTTCCCAACCTTAAAAAATAATTCGGTAGCCGATTTAATTTTATTATCCATGGCTATTGGTTTTTTAGTAGTAGGTATTTTGTTTAAAGAGCAGCAATACACTTCCTGGACATTTATTTTCAATTTTATTTTTATAACTGCCCTCTATATTTTTCGCAAAAAATTTATGCCGTTTGACGCACTTTCTTTTTTAGTTAGTTATGCCGTTTGCTTAATTCCTTTTTTACTTGTAAATGGTTTCTTAACTGCATTGCCTGTAATAGAATATAACCATACCGAAAATTTTAACTTCCGTATTTATACAATACCAGTTGAGGATATTTTTTATGGGATGTTACTAATTTTAATGAATGTAGTAATTTACGAAAAGTTACAATCAACAAAAACTAAATGAAAGTTTACATATCCATAATTTGTTTATTTCTTATTTCTGCTTGTAGCACAAATAAATATGCTACCACAAATAAGGCCCATAAAAAACAAGTAAAATCTTTTTCCAAATTACTACAGCAATATCCCCTTAACGACTCAACAGGTTTAAATTACCCACAAAATTTTGTAGGCACTACAAATTTTACCATGCGTAAGCCTAACTATGTAATCATACATCATACAGCACAAGATAGTTGCGAACAAACCTTACGAACATTTACATTGCCACGTACACAAGTAAGTGCTCATTATGTAATTTGCAAAGATGGAACAGTATATCATATGCTTAACGATTATTTACGAGCTCACCATGCAGGAGCTGCAAAATGGGGTAACGCTACCGATATTAATTCCAGTAGCATTGGCATTGAATTAGATAATAACGGTTTTCAATATTTTGATGAGCGACAAATAAATAGTTTACTCACTTTATTAGAGCGATTAAAAAAATCGTTCTCCATTCCCACATCAAACTTTATTGGCCATGGCGATATTGCACCCACACGTAAAAACGATCCCAACTGGCGTTTCCCTTGGAAGCAATTAAGTGATAAAGGGTTTGGCTTATGGTGGAGCGATACTGCTAAAATTAATCAGCCTAAAAGCGTTGATTATATAACAGCATTACGAATTATTGGGTACGATGTAAAAGATACAAGTGCTGCTATACTTGGCTTTAAACGCCATTTTATGCAAGACACTATAAAAGGTATAACACCATCGGCAGAAAAAATACTATACAGTTTGTATAAAAAATATTTGTAGCTACACCTTTATTTTACTTCACTAAAAATAGTTCATTCCATCTAGTAGTATATCTTGGGCTACGCAACTCCTGCCGCATTTTCCAATTTCTTGCTGTACCACTAGTTGCAAATTTTACGATATCATCTCGTTGACTAAAATTTATATTATCAATCATATCCATCAATTTTCGGTTGCAATTTTTTGTGTGTGGTAAAAATAAATTAGCTTGTATAGTAGCATCTGGTACAATACCACTCAGTATTACGCCAGCCTTTTTATAAATGCGTCCTTGCTCATACAATTTATCTACTAATAGTGCTGCAGGTTTTATTAATTCGTTGGTAGCACTAGTTGCAATGGGTAATGTGGTATAGCTACTTACTGTAGGGCCATGTTTAAAATAGGTATCATTATTTTGCTCTTTTGGTACAATAAATACACTTATAATACTAGCAGCACTTTTTTGTCGGCGTAGCTTTTCTGCAGCTCTTGATACGTACGTAGCAACAGCCTCTTTAATTTCGCCAAGGGTTTTTACGGAGCTGCCAAACATTCTAGTAGTGCCAATCATTTTTTTTACTACTAGTTCTTCTTTCATTTGATTAGATGGTTCACCTTTTAATTCTTTTAATAAACGCAAGCCAACTACACCGCCTAAGTTTTTATGAGCCCACTCTGCCGTTTTTTTTGTTAAGTCGTAAGCAGTAAATACTGCATTCATTTCTATTAATTTTTGTGCATACTGACTGCCTATGCCCCACACCTCGCCAATAGGAGTGTCTTGTAATGCTTTGGCAATTTTTTCTTTAGTATCTAACACAACGCAACACTGTGTAGCTACTTTATTTTTTTTAGCCAAATGATTAGCTACTTTGCTCAGCACTTTTGTAGGTGCTACACCAACAGAAACTTTTATGCCTGTCCACATCTCCACCGTTTCTCTAATCGTTAAGGCTACTTGTTGCAAATCTTTTTCGGCAAACTCATCTAAGTTTAAAAACGCTTCATCAACAGAATATACTTCTACGTTTTCTTTACCCAAAAGTATTCGTAAGGTTTCCATTACTCTCCAACTTAAGTCGCCATACAAATTATAGTTAGATGAAAATGTAGCTACACCATATTTTTCAATTAGTGGCTTTGCCTTAAAGTAGGGCCCCGCCATTTCTACCCCTAATTTTTTTGCTTCATCCGTTCTAGATATAATGCAACCATCGTTGTTGCTCAATACAACAACAGGTTTATTATCTAGCTCTGGCCTAAATAATCTTTCGCAACTGCAATAAAAACTGTTACAATCTACAATGGCTTTAAACCCCCTTCGCCCCGTAAAGGGGTAATTTTGAGCCTGAGTATTTTCAAACAAATTTTTAGTATTCATAGCTTGCAAAAAAAATAATTATGAAACAAGAAGGGATCACTACTTCTAAAAGAACTAAATTCCCCTTTAGGTGGCTAGGGGGTAGTTCTTATTACACACACCACCACTCCCCAAATAATACAATCGCTAAACTCACTTACTTCAATAGGCGATAGCTTAGGCGTTTCTGGTACTAGTCTAAGTTTATTAATTGTTTTTTGGTAGCGGCGTATTAGCATTTCGCCATCAATAACAGCAATTACAATTTTGTTGTTTGCAGGCTTTACACTTCTATCTACAATAACAATATCACCATTATAAATACCAGCATTAATCATACTGCTGCCACTAACCCTCATAAAAAAACTAGCAGGTTTATTTTTAATTAATTGCTCGTTTAAATCAATACCACGTTCGGCATAATCATCTGTAGCGGCACCAAAGCCACTAGCATTGGCGGTAGCTACATTATGTTGTGTAAAATCCTTGCTACCGGTGTAGCTGCTGCCTAAAAAATTTTCTACTTCCATATATATAAGTTTAACTTTTCTTTCTATTTTTTAAAAGGGGGAGGTAATACTTTTGTAAAGCTAAATAATTTAGTATATATTTACTAATATATTTAGCTAAATAATTTAGTAATTCCTGCAAGAATCGTGAAAAAACGAACCTAATGCACTATAATAAAAGAGCCCCAATGGTATGCAGATGAAAGGAATGATTAAATATTCATTTCTGCCCAAAAAAAAATAGTTAACAGAACAAGTTCGCAACGATGATGCTATGAAAATATAAACTGGTATTAAAATAATTACACAACAAGCCCTCAACATTTTGAAGGCTGTTTATTTTAAACTATTTTTACTCCATTAAAATTCTGCATGACAACTATCGATAAAATAAAAGAATTATTTGCATCGTTCTCAAAAGATGAAATTACAGGCATTGATAAATTGCCACAAGCAGGTAGCGAAAGGCATTATTATAGAATATATACTGCAACTAAAAACTTTGTAGCAACCTATGGCGCTAACATTAAAGAAAACGAAAGCTTTATTTATTTTACCGAACACTTTATAAAGAAAAATTTAGCTACGCCACAATTATTTTGCGTAAACGCCGAAAAAGATAGTTATATACAAGAAGATTTTGGTGATGCGTCTTTATTAAATAAGTTAGAAGAATTAGGTTATGTACCAGAAGTATACAATTTGTATAAAACTAGCTTGCATCAATTAGCCTTACTACAAATAAAAGGTGATGAAGGATTAAACTATGAAAAATGTTTAACCAATACATCATTCGGTAAACAAGCAATAATGGCTGATTTGCTTTATTTTAAATATTATTTTTTAGATGCGTTACGTCGCCCTTACGATAAACAAAAATTGATTGATGATTTTGAAGCTTTAAGTAATTATTTATCTCATACCGAGTATAAATTTTTTATGTTTAGAGATTTTCAGAGTAGAAATATAATGGTTAAAGGCAATGGGGATGTTGGTTTTATAGATTATCAAGGTGGAATGAAAGGTGCTCCACAATATGATGTAGCCAGTTTGTTGTGGCAAGCAAAAGCAAACTTACCAGAAGATTGGAAAAATTATTTATTGGACGATTATATAAATTCTTTTGAAAGTATTGTTGAAGAAACGGTAGATAGAGACGTTTTTAAAAGTCAGTACAATGGGTATGTTTTAATTAGATTATTGCAAGTACTAGGAGCGTATGGTTTTAGAGGCTTGTTTGAACGAAAAGCACATTTTTTAACAAGTATTCCGTTAGCATTACAAAATTTAAAATGGTTTGTAAGTAACCAAAGTATTGGTATTGCTGTGCCAGAGTTTAAAAAAGTATTGGAACTTTGTATTAGCAATGAAGTAATGCAAGAGTTTACACCAGTACAAGCTACAAGCGAAACCCTTTTGGTTGTTGATCTTTGCAGCTTTTCGTTTATACAACAAGGTTACCCAAAAGATGAAACAAAAAATGGGGGAGGTTTTGTTTTTGATATGAGGGGGATTTTAAATCCTGGCCGTTTTGATGAGTATAAACATTTAAGTGGGTTAGATAAACCCGTTAAAGATTTTTTAGAACAACAAACTAAAATGCCCGATTTTTTAAATGGTGTGTATAGTATTATTGATGTTTCTGTTGAGGATTATATTAAACGGGGTTTCGAAAATTTGTGTATTAATTTTGGATGTACTGGTGGTCAACACCGAAGTGTATTTGCAGCCGAGGCTGTGGCTAGGCATTTAAAAAATAAGTTTAAGGTTAACATAAATTTAAATCATACTAATAAAGAAAATTGGAAACGCTTGGGTTCATAGTTGATGGTTCATTGTTCATGGTATTAAAGTTAGAATATGGCATTTAGGTTTGAGGAATTAAAAGTTTGGCAAATAGCTTTGCGGCTATGTAATGATATAGATATTTTGGTAAAAAAATATCCAAGAGAAGAGTTGTATAGCCTTAGCTCACAAATGAAAAGAGCGGCTGATTCCGTAGTTTTAAATATTGCCGAGGGTAGCACTGGTCAAAGTAAACCTGAATTTAAAAGGTTTCTTGGTATTTCTTTACGCTCTGCAATTGAAGTTGTAGCTTGTTTGTTTATTTCTCATACTCGAAAATATATTAATGAAGATGATTTTAAAAAATATTATGATGAGTATGATATTTTATGCAAAATGATTACAAAACTTAGAGACTCTATCCAATAACTATGAACAATGAACCATCAACAATGAACATTTCTAAAGCAATAATCTTTTCCGCTGGCCTAGGCACTCGTTTTAAACCCTGGACAGATCGGTATCCTAAAGCACTTGCCCTAGTTAATGGCAAATCTTTATTGCAACGAAATATTGAATACTTGCAGCAATATGGGGTTACAGATGTGGTTGTAAACATTCATCATTTTTCACAACAAATAATTGATGCTATTACTACAAATAAAGGCTGGGGAAGTAATGTAGTGGTTAGCGATGAAAGTGATGTGGTGCTAGAAACTGGGGGAGGTTTAATGAAGGCTAGGCATTTATTAAATGGCAATAAACCATTTATTTCTTTAAATGTAGATATACTCACCAATTTAGAGTTGAATAAATTAATTGCTTTTCATCAACAACATAAACCGTTAGTTACGTTTGGAGTAACCAATCGTAAATCAAGTAGAGTATTGTTGTTTGATGAGGACAATAGATTGTGTGGGTGGAAAAATTTACAAACTGGCGAAACAAAAATATCTATTGATAAGCCAAACCTTAGCGAAAAAGCATACAGCTGTGTGGTAATTTATGAGCCACAAATTTTTTCGTTAATAAAACAAACAGGTAAATTTTCTATAATGGATAGCTATTTAGATTTAGCTGCAGATCATACAATTTTAGGTTACGACCATAGCGGCGATAATTTAGTAGATGTTGGTAAACCAGAAAGTGTAGCAATTGCAGAAAAATTATTTCTTTAAAATAAATTACTCCTCTCTGCCAATCATTTTACTACCACTATTCCATTTACTATTTAGCTCTTCAAATTCTTTAACATCATCTGTAGTAAACTTTTTGGCAACTAAACTTTTTAAATTGGGCTGACCAGCATTTACCCAAGCAGTGTACCAAAAACTGGCAATACTTTGTATACTCTGCCGCATACGGCGTTCAATCATCCCATCTAATTTTTTATTAAATGCCTTTGTAAAGGCCGTAGAATATTGTTTTATAACTACGCCGTTTCTTTCTTCAAAACTATATTTTTTATCGGCAGCAAATTGTTGCGTTAATTGTTTTTCAAAAAGCAAAACACTATCCGAAGCTTTAGCACTTTCCAAAACTCTTGCCCATATAAAATTGCCGGGGTCTTTAATGTATTGGGCTTTGCCAATAAAAAAATCCCATTCTTTTTCAGCTAACAACTCAGGGACTCTACTCTCCCAAAAACCATGTATACCTTTTTGATTGGTAAATTGTCCGTTATGATTGCTATTGGCGTGTAGCGGTACATGTGCGTCGGCAATATAGTGCCCAATTTCGGCACTGTTTTTCATAATGCTACTAAAGTTTTTGTCTTTAAACGCATTAGTTAAGCGGTACAACATAAATTGTACATGCCAAGGTACAATGCCGTATTGCATTAAACTATCTTGCCCAAACTTAACCACTGCACTATCCCATTTTCGAGGTAAGTTTATATAGGGGTAAGTACCATAATGGTCAATATCTATATAATGTCTTGGTCCTTCATCTTTAACAGCATAACGCCGTTTATCTGGGTCAATCGAATGTTCAGTAATAAAATCTGCATTGGGCTTATACAACACCATCATTTCTGGCGGTAATAAAAAAACTGCATAATTATTTATTTTTTTATGAGCATAAAATCCCCAACAGTAGGTTGGCAGGTAAGCAATAATTAATAAGGCTATAAGTAAGTAACATTTTAAAAATTTCATCATAAAATAAATGTGCAAGATTATAATTAACCAAATTAAAAGTACAACATTAAACTATACATGAAGAGTGCTTTAAAGCCTTACTTCTTATATCAAAACTTACGCGGTGGTTTCTTCTAAGTCCGTTACTCCGCCACTTACCGTAAATTTCATTGTTTGTGCTGCACTTATATTAGTAATAGGCTTTACTCTTGCTTTAGGTATTACATATACATTGCCAGCAACCGAATAGGCCATAGGAATATAAACGGTTACATAATCTTTTAATCCAAAATCATCCATATCTTCTCTAGTAACAAAACCAAAACGCCAAACATCATTATCATCAACATTGGCTAAAACATTTTTTGTAAATTTCTTTTTTTCACCAGCAAAAGCTTCAAAAAAATCTCTCGTGGTGCTGTAAATATATTTTATACCTGGTGTTTTTTCTAAAATTTTATCTACAAAACTAACTACCCTACCCGTTATAAAAAAGGAGCTAAAATACCCGATAAAGATAAGCGCTGCAATAATTATTAAAATTCCAATACCGTAATTCTGTACTCGTACATTTCCTTGCAAATCTTTATAAGTAAATATGGGTAAAAGATTATCTATAGAGGTAACTAACCAAAATATTGAATAGGCTGTAATAGCAATTGGGGCAAGTATTAGTAAGCCCTGCAAAAAATATTGTAAAAGTTTTTTAAAAATAAATACATTTTTCATCCACTATTTTTTACAAATATACTTTAATTCCAAAGGGGAAATAGGCAAATATCACCATAGCCACTACTTTTTGGCTACTTTATAAATACTTTTTAGCTCTATATTATGTTAAAGTTAAAAAATAAATAAAAACTAAGAAAACCTTGGGTATACGAATAGTTTCCTTAGTTTTGTGCTCCAAATCTTAAAAATGGACGCAAAAGATAGAATAGTACAGGGTAGTTTAAAGCAATTTATGCAATACGGTTTTAGAAATGTAAGCATGGATGATATTGCCAGCAACCTAGGTATGAGTAAAAAAACCCTTTACCAACACTTTACCGAAAAAGAAGAATTAGTTGCAGCTGCATTAGAGTTTGATATTGAAAATAATCAAAAAGATTGTGTACGCTGTACCAATACATCGAATAATGCAATTGCAGAAGTGTATGATATTATTAGGGTAGTGGCAGAGCAGTTACGAGATATGAACCCAATGGTTTTATTCGAAATGCAAAAGTTTCACCCCAAAGCATTTAAACGTTTTCAACAACATAAAGATGAGTTTATTTTAAAAATGATTCATCAAAATTTACTAAGAGGTATTGCAGAAGGTTTATATAGAGAAGATATTAATATAGAAGTGTTAGCAAAATTTAGGCTAGAAAGTATGATGCTAATTTTTAACCCAGAAATTTTTCCATTTTCAAAATCCTATCCATTAATGGATTTAATGATGATAATTGGAGAGCACTTTTTGTTTGGCATTTCCACTAATAAAGGATATAAACTTATTCAAAAACATCAGTTAGATAGATCAAAAAAATAAACGATGACACAAATAAAAAAATCTTTTTTAAAATTAGGGTTCATAAGTAGTTTGGTTTTTACTTCAATAATTTCTAATGCACAAAACAGTAACTCGTTTTCGGTAAAGCAAGCGGTAGAATATGGGTTAAAAAATGCAGTGCAAGTAAAAAATGCATTGTTAGATATTCAAATTCAGCAACAAGTAAATAAACAAATTACTGCTGTAGCAATGCCACAAGTTAATGCAAGTGCAGGGCTAACCCGATATTTTGATATACCCGTACAATCGTTACCTAATTTCATCAGTCCTGCTACCTATAAAGTATTGGTTGATGAGGGCGTAAAAAATGGAAATGGTAGTCCGATTACTTTTCCTAATGGAGGAAACTTTGGTAACATAGCTGCACAGTTTGGTGTGCCATGGATAGCAAATGCAGGTATAGATGTAAGCCAACTCTTATTTGATGGACAAGTATTTGTGGGCTTGCGGGCAAGAGATGCCGTTTTAAAGTTTGCAAAAAAAAATGTAGAAGTAACGCAAGAGCAAATAAAAACAAATATTTATAAAATTTATTATCAATTAGTGGTAGGCAAAAAACAATTGGGTGCAGTAGACGCTAATATAATACGTTTCGAAAAACTATTGTACGATGTAAAAGAAATTTATAAAAATGGTTTTGCAGAGCGGTTAGATATTGATAAAGTGCAAGTGCAATTAAATAACCTTACTACCGAAAAACAAAAAATAGAAAATTTGTTAGCCATAGGAAATGCTGGTTTAAAATTTTTAATAAATATGCCACAAAAAGAAACGTTGGTATTGTCCGATACACTTAGCGAAACGTTTATTAAAGACAATATTTTAGACGAAAGCTACGATTACAAAAACCGAAAAGAATTTCAGTTACTAAGTATAGCCCAACAATTGGGAGAGTATAATATTAAACGATACAAACTAAGTAAATTACCTACAGTTGCTGCTTTTGCTAGTTTTAGTAAAAATGCACAACGTAGCTCGTTTAACTTTTTTAATAAAGGCGATTGGTTTAGTACATCGCTAGCAGGTCTAAAAATATCGGTACCTATTTTTGAGGGCAATAAAAAAAACGCTTTAATACAACAAAGCAAATACGAATTACAAAAAACAAAAAATAATATTGCCCAATTACAACAAGCTATTGATTACGATGTAAATACCGCTAGAGTAAATGTAAAGAGTGCTATTTTAACTATTGATGTACAAAATCAAAATATGCTTTTGGCAGAAAAAGTGTACAACACCACAAAAAAGAAATTTGAACAAGGCCTAGGAAGTAATCAAGAAATTTATACTGCACAAGCTGAGCTTAAAGTAGCCCAAACCAACTACTACAATGCATTATACGATGCAATAATTGCAAAAATTGATTATTTAAAAGCTACCGGAAAATTATAAGCTAACCAAAAATTTAAAATAACTGTAATGAGAAATAGCGTAACAATAGCAATTTTATTTTTAAGTGTAGTAACCGTAACATCTTGCAGTAATAGCAAAAAAGATGGTGCAGCAACTATTAATGATTTAAAAGCTAAAATAGAAAAAGAAAAAAAAGAAAAAGCCACTAACGATGCAGAGTTAAAAAAGTTAGAAGCCGATTTGCTAAGAATGGATAGTAATACTGCAATGGCTGCTAAGGTAAAATTAGTAAGTACCATGTCTGTTACTACACAAGCTTTTGAGCACTTTATTGACTTGCTAGGTAGAGTAGATGCTGACAATGTTTCCTACATTTCTCCAAGAGGAATGGGAGGGCAAGTAAAAGCAATTTATATTAAAGAAGGACAATTTGTAAAAAGAGGACAGCTCGTTTTAAAATTAGATGATGCTATTGTGCGCCAACAAATATTAGCTGCTCGTAAAGCAATGGATGGTATTAAAACGCAACTAAATTTTGCAAAAAATATTTATCAACGCCAAAAGAATTTATGGGAACAAGGCATTGGTACCGAAGTACAATTGATTACGGCAAAAACAAATGTTGAAAGTTTAGAAAATCAACTAGTGGCTGCAAACGAACAAGTAAAAGTTGCGATTGAGCAATTAAACACAGCTAATGTATATAGCGATGTAAGTGGTATAGCCGACCGAGTAAATATTCGTATTGGGGAAACATTTGTTGGGGCTACCCAAATGGGAGGGCAAATTGTTATTATTAATAAAAACACATTAAAAGTTAAAGTAAATGTTCCTGAAAATTATTTAACTCGTTTGCGTACAGGTACACCCGTTTTAATTAATATTCCCGATGCTCAAAAAGTTAATATCCCCTCATCAATTTCATTAATAAGCCAAAGTATTGATGCTAATTTACGAGGCTTTATGGCAGAAGCAAAAATACCAAGCGATGGCTTGTTAAAGCCTAACCAAACTGCCATTATGCGTATAAAAGATTATAGTGCCACCAATGCAATTGTAATACCTATTAATATGGTACAAACAGATGAAAATGGTAAGTATGTTTTTACTATGCTAAAAAGTAGTAATGGAAAAACCACTGCACACAAAGTGCCCGTAATAATTGGCGAAGTTTATGGGGATAATGTAGAAATTAAAAGCGGCTTAAATGCCGGGGAGCAGTTGATTACAGAGGGTTATCAAAGCTTGTACGAAGGGCAAAGTGTGAGTGTGATTAAATGATAAAAATGATGTTAATGATATAATACTTGAAATGATTAAACCAGAATATAAATACTCAGATATTACGTCAATAATTATTGGTTGTGCCATGAAGGTACATAACTCTTTGGGTAAAGGTTTTCCTGAAGTTATTTATCAAAGAGCTTTTTTAGTAGAACTAGAAAAAACAACGTTAAGAATACAAAGAGAAGTTGAACAAGAAGTTTATTATGAAAACAAATTAGTAGGTAAACGCAGAGTTGATTTTTTAGTAGAAGGTAAAATTTTAGTAGAGGTTAAAGCAATAGACAACTACACTGCATCATCGTTTAATCAAATATTAAATTACATACATGCCTTTAATTTAGAGGTCGGTCTATTAATCAATTTTGGAAAAGATAGGTTAGAATATAAAAGATTCACAAACAACAAAATGAAATAATTAAATATATGTCATCATTTACATCATTAAAATCATTACCATCAAAATTAAAATATTTTAAACCCACAAGTTGGGCTGTTGATAATAAAACTGCAGTGTACATTATTGCAGTGCTTATTTCATTGTTTGGCTTATACAAGTTTAATACAATGCCAAAGGAGCAATTTCCAGATATTGTAGTGCCAACTATTTCTGTAGTAACAGTACATATTGGCAACTCCCCAAAAGATATTGAAAACTTAGTAACTAGGCCAATTGAAAAACAATTAAAAGGTATAAGTGGTGCTAAGGTTAATAAAATACAAAGTACCTCACAAACCGACTATAGCCTTATTGTGGTGGAGTTTGATACCGATGTAAAAACAGAAATAGCTAAACAAAAAGTTAAAGATGCTATTGATAAAGCTAAAACAGATTTACCCAACGATTTAACCCAGCAACCCAGTGTGCAAGAATTTGCATTTAGCGAATTGCCTATAATGTTTGTAAACGTAAGTGGCGATTACGATGGTTTAAAACTTAAGTACTATGCTGATAAAATGCAAGATAAGTTTGAAGAGTTAACCGAAGTTACTAGGGCAGAAATTGTTGGTGCACCCGAAAGAGAAATTCAAGTAAATGTTGATCCATATAAAATGAGTTTAGCAAGAATATCTTTTATGGATATTGAAAATGCTATTAGTAGAGAGAATAGAGATATTACCGGGGGCTTGATAGAAGTGGGTAATATGAAACGCACCATTAAGGTTAAAGGACAATTTACAAGTGCCTTAAGCTTACAAGATATTGTTGTACGTAGTGGTGCTCAAGGAGCAACAGTTTATTTAAAAGATATAGCTCAATTAAAAGATACCGTAAAAGAAAAAGAAAGTTATGCTAGGTTAGATGGTAAAAATGTAGTTACACTAAATATTGTAAAAAGAGCTGGCGAAAATTTAATTAATTGTGCCGATAAAGTAAAAGAGGCTGTTGCAGATATGCAGGCAAAAGATGAATTGCCTAAAGATTTAAAAGTGGTAATTACTGGCGACCAAAGTAAACAAACCATAACATCTTTTAACGACTTAGTAAATACTATTATTATTGGATTTGTGTTGGTATTAATTATTCTTATGTTTTTTATGGGCGTTACCAATGCATTTTTTGTGGCATTAAGTGTGCCCTTAAGTGTATTTGTTGCTTTTATGTTTTTGCCTATAGCCACAGCAATTATTGGCACAAATGTTACCTTAAATTTTATTGTACTTTTTGCATTGCTCTTTGGCTTGGGTATTATTGTAGATGATGCCATTGTAGTAATTGAAAATACACATCGTATTTATGCAAATGGAAAAGTACCTATCGTCAAAAGCGCCAAAGAGGCTGCAGGAGAGGTTTTTATTCCTGTATTGGCTGGTACGGCAACAACACTTGCGCCATTTTTCCCCTTACTTTTTTGGAAAGGTTTAATAGGTAAGTTTATGATTTATTTGCCTGCCATGTTAATTTTAACATTAGCGGCATCATTAATTGTAGCCTTTATTTTTAACCCAGTATTTGCCGTAAGTTTTATGAAGCCAGAAGGCAAGGAGTATGAAAAACCTAAAAATAGCATCTTTAAAAAATGGTGGTTTTGGGGTATGATTATTATGGGTGTTTTGTTAAACATTTTTGGATTTATAGTAGGTACACAAATAGGTAACTTAGGTATAAATGTTGCTGCAATAACAGCACAAAAATTTACCTTACATGGCTTTGGTAATTTTCTACTAATAATGGCTGGCTTAGTTGTACTTAATGCCTATCTTTTAAACGGGCTTATTTATCGTTTTCAACATAAGGCCTTACCCAAGTTAATGAACCGATACGAAAAATTATTACGTTGGGTGTTAAAAGGATGGAGACCGGTTTATATGTTTGCTTCCTTATTTTTACTTTTCGTGGTGTCGTTAGTGTTATTATTGGCTAGGGGTAATAAATCAACTTTTTTCCCAAGTGGAGATCCTAATTTTATTTATGTGTATTTAAAAATGCCCGTAGGTACTACTGCAGAGTATACCGATAGTGTAACTCGTATTTTAGAAAAAAGAGTAACTAAAGTTTTAGCCAATGAACTACCAACAAAACCAAACGGAATTGTAGAAAGTATTATTACAAATGTAGCCGTAAGTGCTAATAATCCTAGAGATAACAACAGAAGTGTACAAAGTAATTTAGGAAGAATACAAATAAGCTTCATTGAGTACGAAAAAAGGCATGGTAAACAAACAATGCCGTTTAAAGAAGAAATTCGTAAAGTGGTACAAGGTATACCAGGCGCTAGTATAGAGGTAACTCAAGAAGATGGTGGCCCACCAACCGACCCTCCAGTAAACATTGAAGTAAGTGGCGATAATTTTGAAGAAATTGCAAAAGTATCTTCTCAGTTATTTGCTTATTTAGATGTTAACCCAGTTGAGGGGGTAGAAAATTTGCAAAGCAATGTTGATTTAAATAATCCAGAAATTACCATTAATGTAGATAGAGAAAAGGCGATGATGGAAGGCTTAAGTACAGGGCAAATTGGTATGGAAATTCGTACCGCTGTATTTGGTAAAGAGGTAAGTAAATTAAAAGAAGGCGAAGAGGAATATAAAATTCAAGTACGCAGTAGCGATTTAATTCGTAATAATATTACCGACTTAATGAACATGCGGATTACGTTTTTGGATATGAATACCATGCGTATTAAATCTATACCACTTGGTACAGTAGCTAAAATAGATTATACCAATACAACAGGTGGGGTTAAACGCAAAAATGTAAAGCGTACCATACAATTGCAAAGTAATGTGTTAAACCCTACAATGGTAGGTATAGTAAATAAAGAGTTGCAAACAAAAATTGACGACTTTAAATCAAAAACCAAAATACCTGCTGATGTAACTATTAAACTAAGTGGGCAAAGTGAGCAAGAAAAAGAAACCTCTTCCTTTTTAGGAAAGGCCATGCTAATTGCCATGTTATTAATCTTTTTAATATTGGTATTGCAGTTTAATAGTATGAGTAAATCTTTTATTGTAATGAGCGAAATTTTCTTTTCAATTATTGGGGTATTACTAGGGTATGCACTTACAGGCATGACGATTGCTACCATTATGTTAGGCGTAGGTATAGTTGGTTTAGCAGGCATTGTAATAAAAAATGGTATTTTATTAATAGAATTTACCGATGAGTTAAGGGGTAGAGGTATAAAAACAAGAGAAGCCGCCATACAAGCCGGGCGAATTAGAATTATACCCGTATTACTTACAGCAGTAGCTACCATTATGGGTTTATTGCCTTTGGCTATTGGTTTTAATATAAATTTTGTGTCGTTGTTTCAACATCTAAACCCACATATTTTCTTTGGTGGAGATAGTGTAGTGTTTTGGGGGCCATTAAGCTGGACCATTATTTTTGGATTAATATTCTCCTTCTTTCTTACACTAATAATGGTACCAAGTATGTACATTATAGCCGAACGCTTACGCCGCCCAATGGAAAAATTTTATGGCGGTAAATGGATAGCCATTTTCGGTTTTTTAGGCCCCTTCTTTTTTATTTTTGTGGGTTTAATGTATTTGGCAAAAAGGCTCCAAGGTAAAAAAGTGTGGGTAGGGCAAGTAAAAAATTGATAATTTTTGTAGTAAAAATGGGTTTAAGCCGTTTGATGTAAAATCAAGCGGCTTTTTTTATAGTGCATGTGCTGTTATATAGAATAAAATATTTTGACGATTAAATTTTTTAAATTACATTACACTTTAATAAATATTTTTATAATATTTACGCAAAAATACATTATACATTTTTCTTTTATAAAACAAGCAGTTAATGTAATTTACCAAAACCTAAACAATTTTCTGCAAATGCTTACATCTTTTTGTTTTAATACTCAACAACTATTTATGAAGAAAATTTACTTCCTGCTGCTTACTGTATTGTTTGCCGCAGCTGCTACAAATGCACAAGTCAGCACATACCTTTTTGCCGGTTCAGCCGGTACCTATGTTCCTATTGTGGGCACTACCGTTACCTTAGGAAGTCAGGATGACGGGTATACCGGAAACCTGCCTATTGGTTTCACTATGAATTATAATCTTGGAACCCAGACGGTTTTTGCGGTATCGCCAAATGGCTGGCTGCAGTTGGGGCAGACCGGAAGTGCCACCACCGGCGGTTTTTCCAATGCGCTTGCTTCTAATGCGTTGTATATAGCCCCGCTTTGGGACGATAACAATATGACGGGAGGTAATATCCAATACCTTACAACCGGAGCTCCAGGATCCCGTACATGTACGGTTCAGTGGACCAATATGCATGTGGGAGGAACAGGGTCAACGTCTAATCCAACCATTTCCATGCAGGCCATTATGTATGAAGCAACAGGGGCAGTTCAAATCGTGTATGGTTCAACAAGTGCGGCTTTATTATCAACAACAGCGTCCATCGGACTTTCAGGAATAGTAGGAAATTTTTTAAGTGTCACACCACTTTCTCCTGCCAATACATCCACGGTTAGTAATGTTACTGAGAATACAGGAATCAGTTCTGCCGCTAATTTCCCAACAGGAACTACTTATACATTTACTCCGCCACCTCCCTGTGTGGCTCCGGGCGGACAGGCTACAGGTCTTGGCTTAACAGCTATTTCAACTTCTCAGGTCAATGGAACTTTTACAGCAACAGCTGCTGATGAATACCTTACTGTAAGGTACCCGGCAGGAAGTGCTGCCACTGCACCTGTTAATGGAACAACCTACAGTACAGGAAACACACTTGGTTTAGGCAGGGTGGTTTCTTCATCTGCCTCAACAACTTTCTCAGCAACAGGCCTTACGCCAAATACGGCTTATGATTTTTATGTTTATCCATATAATAATGTACTCTGTTCTGGCGGCCCCGTTTATAAGACTTCTGTCCCGGCAACAGGTACACAAACAACGCTGGCATGTGCCCCGCTTGCTGCAGGAACATATACAGTTGGTCCAACAGGTACATATGCTTCCCTTACCGCTGTAACAGCTGCACTTGCTAATGGTACAGCAGGGCCTACCATTTTTGAACTGCAATCTACCTATCTAAGTACAGTAGAAACATTCCCCGTAACCTTTGGTGCGGCTGCATGTCCCTTAACAGGAGGAGTTACCATTCGTCCGCAGGCAGGTGCTGCAGGGCTTTCAATTACCAGCGCCAATGCTACCGGTACGTTGAATTTTGATGGTGGAAGCAATATAACCATTGATGGCCGTGCAGGCGGAGTTGGGCTCTCTCAATTAACCATAAGCAATACCACTGTTACGGGCTATACCATACAATTAATTAACAGCGCCAGCACCAATACATTTAGATATTGTACCATTACCGGTGTTAATACCGGTGCCACCAGCGGTGTTATCTTCTTTAATAATGCAGTAGGCCTTTTAACAGGTAACAGCAATAACACGATTGACAATTGCGATATCCGTGATGGAGCTACTACACCACAAAATTTAATTTATTGCTCTGGTAATACAACCGACTATGCATCTGGTAATAATAATAATACCATTTCAAATTCTTTACTGCATGATTGGTTTAATGCAACTTCAACAACCGCCAGTGCTGCCATCAGGCTGTTCCAGGGTGGTTCCGATTGGACAATAACAGGTAACAGTTTCTATCAATCAGCCACTCGTACATTCACCATGGCAACGGCAACTGACCAAAGTGCCATTAATATTACATCCGCATTATTTGGTACCAATTTTACCATTACCAATAACTTCATCGGCGGTTCTGCGCCATTATGTGGTGGTACGGCCTGGACATACACAGGTGTTACTACAGGTACACCTACCGCAAAATTGCTCAGTTTAACAGCTGCTCCGGTAGCCACATTAAATACGATCAGCGGCAATACGCTACAGAATATATCTGTAACTACAGCCACAACTAATAATTTAAGTGGCCTTATTTCGCATACTAGCGGAAACGTAAATATCAACAACAATACTTTAGGCTCACAATCTGCTACAGGTAGTGTATTATTTACGTTAACAAATACCACAGCAGGCGTGTTCTATTTACCACTTGCATTTGGTTTGGGTACTTCGCCATGTATTGTAAATGTTACCAATAATAATATTGGCGGTATTACAGTGGCTAATTCCAGTACGGGTTCATGCAGCTTTAGAGTTGTTTACACCCAGGCGGTTGCCGGAAGCCAGATTACTGTTAATAATAACCTTATTGGTGGTACGGTTGCCAACAGTTTACAGCAATTAAGCAATAATATTTTTACAGGAATTTTAGTATTGAACCCAACAGTAGGAGGTGTTTATACGAATAATACGTTCAGGAATTTTACCCTGAATAATGCAGGTGTAACCGGATCTATAAGGGGGATTGATATACAGGCAAGTGGTGGAGGACATACAATAACCGGAAATACGGTTTTTAATCTCACAACCAATGCAACAAACGTAGCCATTAATAATGCAGCATCAATTGTGGGTTTAAATATGACCGGCTCTGCTGTTGGAGGCACCAATATATCCAGTAACACTATTTATAATCTAACCAATACCAATACCACGGTTGCCGGTTGGATAAATGGTATATATGTTGGAACATCTCCTTCCCTGCCGATGACCATTATTGCTAAAAACAATGTTCATAGCTTCAACCTGGCTTCTACTTTAAACACAGCAGGTATGGTGGGTATATTCCTGCCCAATACAGGCTTTGCCCGGGTGTATAATAATATGGTGAGGCTGGGCATTGATGCAGCCGGCGCTTCCATTACAAATGGTTTGCAGATCAATGGTATCTATAAAGCCTCAACAGCAACTATGAGTATTTATAACAATTCTGTTTATATAGGCGGTACCAGTGTTGCAACCGGAACGGCCAATACATATGCATTCAGAAGAGGCACTTCGGGTGCCACTCAGGATACCGTGATGAATAATATTTTTTATAACGCCAGGTCCAATGCAAGCGGAACGGGTAAGCACTATGCTACATTCCTAAATGCAGCAACAGTTATGTTCAGTAATTATAACGACTTATTTGCTAATGGAGTTGGTGGAGTTTTGGGATTAAATGTAGCTACAGATTATGCTACCCTTGCTGCATGGCGCACTGCCACCAACCAAGACTGGAACTCAGTTTCAGGCGATCCGCAATTTGTAAACCCAGTGGGTACTTCTGCCACAGTAGATCTTCATATTGGTGCAGCGGCAACTCCTATTGAGCAGGCAGGCTATAGCCTTACTACTGTAACGGATGATTTTGACGGTCAGGCAAGAGCAGGATTAACCCCTGTTGACCTGGGTGCCGATGCCGGCAACTTTACAGTTTTGGATGTTGCTCCACCGGTAATTTATCTTGTTCCGTTATTGATCAATACCTGCAGCACGGCTGACAGGGCAGTGAATGGCATCAATATTACGGATGCAACTGGTGTGCCTACTTCAGGAACATTAAGACCAAGAATTTACTACAGAAAAAATGCAGGAGCATATTTCTCTCAGCCCGGTACATTAGCTTCAGGAACTGCCACAAACGGAATCTGGAACTTTAGTATTGTTGCCGCAGATATGGGTGGATTGGTTGCCACAGATGTGGTGTCTTATTATATCATTGCACAGGATATTGTGGGAACTCCCAATATAGCATCCAACTTTGGCGGCGCTGTAGCAACAGATGTAAATACGGTTACAACACAACCTACCACACCAAATACTTACACAATTAATGGCACATCACTTACCGGAACCTATACCGTTGGCGTAGGCGGCGCTTATACAACATTAACAGCGGCGGTTGCTGCTTATAATTCAGGTTGTTTAACAGGCCCGGTTCTTTTCTCGTTAACTGATGCTGTTTATGCCTCGGAAACATACCCGATAACGATCAATGCAAATCCATATGCCAGCTCAGTTAATACACTTACCATTAAACCAACGCAGGCTTCAACCACCATTACAGGTTCAAGTGCTACCGGTTTAATAGTTTTGAATGGTGCCGATTGGGTTACGATTGATGGTTCTACTTCTGCAACAGTCAACACGGTTTGTCCTGCAGTAGCTGCCTCAAGAAACCTTACCCTTACTCAAACAAATGCGGCAACTACCAGTGCAGTAATCTGGCTTCAATCAACAGCTGCCTTCGATGCTGCTACCAACAATAATATCCTCAACCTTAATCTGGTGGGGAATAGTAATACCACAACTTTTGTTGGTGTAGGAAGCGGTTCAACTACGATAAGCACTGCCAGCCTTGGTTTTGGCAACATCAATAATACCTATATCAATAATAATATCAGTAAAACACAATATGGTGTTTTCTCACAGGGTAGCAGTTTAGGATTTAAAAATACCGGTACCATCATTAATCAAAACCTCATCAACACTGTTGCGCCAAATAATACGGCAAAAGGCGGTATTTTGGTAGGGTTTGAAAATGGAATTACGATCTCAGGAAATAATATTTCTGAAATTGCTCAAACAAGTTCTACGGATGCTCATGGAATTGCATTGGGCGGTATTGCAATAAGTACAAGCACATTTACAGGCAATGAAGTAATTAATGCTACAGTTACTAAAAACATCATCGGGTCAGTACGTAATACCGGAACATATTCAGCCTGTGGAATCTTTGTTGCACCCGCAATTTCAGGAACAAACCTTATTGCCAACAATATGATCAGCGGGGTTTCATCAAATGGTACAGTGGGTGATTTTAGTGTGGGAATGTTAATCGGTGGAGGTACCGGTACAACACAGGTATATTATAATACTATCACAATGACCAGCGTTCCTGCCAATGCAGGTTCAAGCGAAAAGAGTTATGCACTGGCCATTGCAGGGTTTAATCCCATTGTAGATGTCCGTAATAATATATTGGTAAATACACAAAACAACGGATCAGGCAATAATTATGCAGTATGTTATGGTTATACAACTTTCACCAATCTTACTTCAAGTAATAATGATTATTTCACAGCAGCAGGAGGAACTTTCTTTATTGGAGCCACAGGCAGTTTATCAGCCCCAACCAACCAAGCTACAGTGGCAGCTTTACAGGCCACAACAGCAAAAGACGGTGCTGCACAAAATGTATTACCAGTATTTGTATCAGCAACTGACCTGCATTTAAGTGCAGCAGCTAACACAAACTGGTGTTTGAATAATAAAGGTGTTGCAGTTAGCGTAACCGATGATATTGATTGCCAAGTAAGAAACAATCCTAGCGATATTGGTGCCGATGAATTTGTGGCAATTAGTACAGGTGATATTGCTACACCTGCTTCACAAACGGTATGTTCAGCCACGCCAATTACTACTATTGTACTTTCTGGCGGCGCATCGTCATACAGCTGGACAAGAGATAATACAGTGGCTGTAACCGGTATTGCTGCAAGCGGCACTGGTAATATCAGTGGCACATTAACTAATACCACTGCTGCACCTGTAACAGTAACATTTACCATTACACCATTAGATGCTAATGGTTGTGCAGGCCCTGTAACACTTACCGCAACAGTATTGGTAAATCCAACACCAACAGCAGTTGCTACACCAGCTTCACAAACGGTATGTTCTGCCAACCCAATCACAACTATTGTGATTACGGGTAATGCAGTATCAGGAGTAGTATATAACTGGACAAGAGATAACACAGTAGCAGTAACAGGTATTGCAGCCAGTGGCGCAGGAAACATTAGCGGTACGCTGACTAATACCACCACTGCACCAGTTACGGTAACCTTTACCATAACACCAACAGCCAATGGTTGTCCGGGTACACCAATAACCTCAACAGTATTGGTAAATCCAACACCAACAGCAGTTGCTACACCAGCTTCACAAACGGTATGTTCTGCCAACCCAATCACAACGATTGTGATTACGGGTAATGCAGTATCAGGCGTAGTATATAACTGGACAAGAGATAATACAGTAGCAGTAACAGGTATTTCAGCCAGTGGCGCAGGAAATATCAGCGGTACGCTGACCAATACCACTGCATCTCCTGTTACCGTAACCTTTACCATAACACCAACAGCCAATGGCTGTCCGGGTGCAGCAATAACTGCAACGGTATTGGTTAACCCATTACCAATAATCGGCAGCAGTCAGGTAGAACCTACCACTTGTGTTTCGGCCGATGGTTCAATTACATTAACACTTAGCGGAGCAGCTGGTCCTTATACATTTGCATGGACAGGTTCTGGTGTAAATCCAACCAGTCAAAACCAAACAGGGTTAATAGTAGGTGCATATAGCGTAATAGTTACTGCTGCTAATGGATGTACAGCAACGGCTAATTTTGCTCTTGCTGGTCCTGGGGGCTGTAGTATATGCCCAACATTAACAACCTTTACAACAACACCATCAGGTACTGCATGTTCTGGTAGCAATGTAACCTTAACAGCTTCTGGCTTAACAGGCATGGGTATTACGTATGGTATACTATTTAAATACTCAACCACTGTATTAGCTAATCCTTATATAGGCGGTACAACTATTGCTACCATTGCTAATGGAGCATTAACAAGCGGAGGTACAGTGGCAACTGCTAACACAACTACAATTCCAGTAGGTAATTATGTTCTGTATGCAATACTTACCCCAACTCCGATAGATCCTGTATGTCGCCCAGCGCTAACAGTAAATTTAACAATTGGTGCTACACCAACTGTAAATGCTGTTGCCAATCAAACAGTTTGTAATAATTCAGCAACAACTGCGGTTACATTTAGCGGATCAATTTCGGGTACTACTTATAACTGGACAAACAATACGCCATCCATCGGGCTGGCGGCCAGCGGTACAGGCAATATTGCATCCTTTACTGCTACTAATGCAACCAATGCACCTGTAGTTGCAACCATTACGGTAACGCCGACTTTTAATACCACTGCACAACTAGTGTCCCAATATGATCCGATTGGTTCCAGCTCAACCAGTACTCCTATTTCGCCAATCAATGTTGCGCCCGGCTACGTTGCCTCAGTCCTTACTCAAACAGGTTACTTAGGCTATACAAATACGAATGTTTGGCCGTTAGGGCTAATCAGTAATTCTGCAACAATTGTAACTTCTAAATATGTTCAGTTCACACTTACTGTTCCTTCGGGAACAGCCATGAATAGGGTTGAGTATACTAAACAATCTTACTTTGGTACGGCGGCTACTGCTGCAGCTATCCGTTCGAGCCTGGATGGTTTTGCAGCCAATATTGCCACAATACCTGTTAACCCGGCCGGCGATCAAAACCTGGTATTTGATATTTCTTCACTCAGCGGTATTTCTGGTGCTATTACTTTCCGGATATATTTCTGGGGTGCGTCTTCTGAAAGCGACTTTTGCGACTTAAAAAGTACGGCAGCAGGAGGAACAGGGTTAAGGGTATTTGCAAATCCGGTTACCTGTACCGGCACACCAATAACATATACATATACAGTAAACCCAATACCAACAGCAGTTGCCACGCCGTCAACACAAACAGTATGTTCTGGTGTAGCAATCACTACCATTGCCATAACCGGTAATGCAGTAGCAGGCGTGGTGTATAACTGGACAAGAGATAATACAGGAAGTGTAACAGGCATTGCAGCCAGTGGCGCAGGTAATATCAGCGGCACACTAACCAATACCACCACTGCACCAGTTACCGTAACCTTTACCATAACACCAACAGCTAATGGTTGTGCGGGTACACCAATAACCTCAACGGTATTGGTAAATCCAACACCAACAGCAGTTGCCACGCCGGCTTCACAAACCCTATGTTCTGCCAACCCAATCACAACGATTGTGATTACGGGCAATGCAGTAGCAGGCGTAGTATATAACTGGACAAGAGATAATACAGTAGCAGTAACGGGCATAGCAGCAAGTGGAACAGGTAACTCAATAGCAGGCACGTTAACGAATACAACGGCCTTGCCAGTTACGGTAACGTTTACGATAACTCCAACTGCTAACGGCTGTGCAGGACCAGCAATAACAGCAACGGTATTAGTAAATCCAATACCAAATGCAATTGCAACACCAGCAGCACAAACAATATGTAACG
>Ga0209596_1000080_pt1 | contig 84345 bp, 87 predicted proteins | sample M_130807_MF_Meta_FD_187314 | JGI IMG/M metagenome (GOLD analysis project Ga0209596, IMG submission 187314) | Freshwater microbial communities from Lake Montjoie, Canada to study carbon cycling - M_130807_MF_MetaG (SPAdes) (version 2) | ecosystem: Environmental > Aquatic > Freshwater > Lake...
GGTGCATTTGGTGGAGGGAGGGCGGATGCATTTGGCTTGGTGGAGGGAGGGCGGATGCATTTGGCTTGGTGGAGGGAGGGCGGATGCATGTGGCTTGGTGGAGGGAGGGCGGATGCATGTGGCTTGGTGGAGGGAGGGCCGATGCATTTGGCTTGGTGGAGGGAGGGCGGATGCATTTGGCTTGGTGGAGGGAGGGCCGATGCATTTGGCTTGGTGGAGGGAGGGCGGATGCATTTGGCTTGGTGGAGGGAGGGCGGATGCATTTGGCGGATGCATTTGGCGGAGGATGGATAAAAAAAGATTAAAAGAATAAGGTTACCCCTACGCCTTTTGCATCCGCCCTCCGCCAATGGGGGGGTTCTGGGGGGCGAGCCCCCCACATCTAGAGCGAATCCGTCTCATCTTGATCTTCGTGCTCATAGATGATCTCGATATTATTCCACACCCCTTTCACATTTACCCCATACCGCTTATCCATATATTCTTTTAGCTCTTTACCCTTGGGAATATCCTTGCCATAATTCTGCTGATACCATTTCTTGAACTCTTCATACACTTCGGTGGCTTTCGCAATACTTCCTTCTTTCTTACGTAACTTATCCTTTGCAAAGCCCGTGAAATAGTCTTGCCCTTCACGGTGCTTATCACTATTCGCCATCACACTATGACAATCCTTGACTAAACCTTGATTCTCATAGGTTCGCTGCACCAGTATCCCCAAAAATGCCGGCGCCCACGCGTCAAATTTTTCTTCCAGCTTTTTATCCAACGGGAATTGGTAAGGGCATTCACTACGGGGAAACTTATCGTCCTGATATGGATTATCCAGAAATTTCGACTCAAAATCAATATAGCGCAATCGGCGCCACGTACCATCATCGTTACTTGTGCTTTCAAAGTCGGTGTTCGTGCAGACCACTAATTTGAACTGCGGGATAAACGTGATTGTATCTTTGAATAGTGCACGTGCTTGAATCGGATCTGTACCACCAGTTAATTCTTTCATCGCACCTTCATTGATTTTATCACCCTTCGATGGTTCTTGCATCACCGCATAGCGCACACCATCCAATTGCGCCACTTCCGATGATGTGCTACCAATACCTTGCCTTTTCGCCGTAATCAAGGTAATCGGCACAGTACCTTTATAGCTACCCAACGTTTTCGACATCAAAGCCGTCAACACCGATTTACCATTACGACCCGAACCCTTGTAGACGTGAAAGGTCTGATTCGTATTGACGCCGATCAAACACGAAGCCAAATGATCCCACATATAATTTTCGAGTTCTTTGACAGGAAACAGCTGCTTCATAAACGCATTGATTTCATTAATAATTGGTGCGGATTTTACTGCATTCAATGGGCAGTAATCGATGTTCGTGCACTTGGATAAGAAATCATCCGGCTGGCCCTTACGAAAGACTTTCTGCGTAAAATCGACGACACCATTATTGCAGCAAAGTAAGTAAGGGTTACGATCTAGTTTGGACATAAAGTCCTTGTCATAGAACAACTCACACGCTTCACGCATAATGTTTTGCTTCGACTGTGTTTTTTTCAGCATCGTGCAAATGTCGGTAATCTTCTGTGAGGCTTTCATTAGTTTATCACGGTTGGGATCACTTGTATCGCCGATCGAATGCGCCTTGTTTGTCACTTCACACGTTTTTTCAAAGTAGATTTGGTGCATTTCTTTCGAGATAGCCAGCCGCAAGGTGTTACCCGAATCGATTTCGTGCCAGCGATGATTGATGTATTCATACCAAGTTTTATTTTTAATACTCGTACATACAAACCGGTCCTTATACATATTGTGGAGCACCTGAGCTAAATCAAACTCGGTCGCTGTCTGTATGGTCTGTCCAATAAAGAAGTCATTCGTTTCTTTACGAATAGTGTCGTATTTTTCTCGTGCATCATTTTTAGACCAATACATAATCGAGCGATAGGTTAAACCTTCACTACTCGAAAACTTTGTCCACGTCTCATACAGTTCTGGCACCATCCGCCAATCGAATTTACCATTGGGTCCTTTTAAAGTATCACGGCAATTTTCTTGGCTGCTAAATTTGAGCCACGTCAAGAAGAGTTCGGGTTTGGTATTATGTAGTGCCATCCCGACCTTGATCCATTTCGTATAGCTGCCCGGACCATAATAACTGGCCGGCAAGCTCAATGTATAATCGTGTGTTTCTTTCAAGCGATAATCAATGGGACCAATATCATCGAGCATCGTTTCGAGCATATTATCGAGCATCGCCTCATTTTCAATATCCGCATAAGCGGAGGCTTTTGCGTTGCCCACCGAATACTTGATTTTTATTTTATGCTTGGGTGCATCGGTTTTTTTGCTGGTGTGATTCAAGAGTAATTTGGCCGCTTCGAAATCGGCCTGCACACCGGCTTTTAACGGGAATGCTGGATTCTCGGTATAGCGTGCTGACAGCTTTGCAATATACTTCTCGGTCGAGAATTTAGCTAAAGGATTTTCTTCGATTTCGATATCGGCTTTTGTATACGTGAGCTCAAAGTGGTATTTGATCATATATGCTTGATGTGCTGGTTTGCGCGAGCCATACATCTGCCAATTCACAAAGCCTTTGGTGACACCTTCATCCAAGACATCTTCCCAGTCATTGGTAATCGGTAAATCGTCCCAGATATTCTTGAGCTCGGGTAAGACCTTTCGCCGTAAGAGGACCTGAAGCGCTTTATGCATTTGCAGACCGATAATGATATGAATACCATCTTTGGTCTTGTTTTCTAAGGTATTGACATCTTTCTTCTCCATCACAAAGACATCGATACGTGACCCATCTGTAATATCAACGAGTGTCTTGATCTGCTCCGCATACAACATAACCACGTCGATGATATGGTCTTTTGTGTGTTGCTTACTTGTAATGGCCGTATCATACCGCAAATCGATATCAATCAAGACAGGGCCATTCTCAGTGAGTTGTTTTTCGGTTAGATACTCTACTTGGCCACTCTTGAAAACGTGCTGATAATAGAGATCCATAAAACCTTTCCATTCACTATCGTTTATTTTATAGCTGCCCCCATAAATCGAAAGGGCTTTATCCCCTATCCGTGTATGAGTGAAGCCTTCGCCTTTGACTGCATTATGCGAGCGCAAGTAATTGTCTAAACTACTTGGTTTTTGTGTCGCCATCTTGGTTGGTTGATATATACTAACTAGAAATGTTTATTTCGATTTTTTGTTTAATTATTTATGGCCCTTTTTTGACACCCTGCACTTTACGTGCAAATTATATAGTGAGGAATAGGGACATAAATATAACTAAATATATTAAAGGAAAGAATGAGCGGAGCAACTAAAAGCGCAACGGCAAACAAAGTAGCAAGCGCAGTAGCAAACAAAGTAGCAAGCGCAGTAGCAAGCCCTGCAAGCACATTTGTATCCAAGGACACCTTGCGGCGTATCGTAAGTGATATTAAAGAGTTACATAAAAATCCATTGTCGTCCCACGGTATTTATTATGAGCACGATGAAGTGGATGTCTTGAAAGGGCGGGCATTGATTATTGGGCCAGCGGACACGCCCTATGCGGATGGGTTTTATTTCTTTAAAATTGAATTTCCGTCGAATTACCCTCACGCGCCGCCCAAGGTCGAATTTTGCACAGGCGATGGTGTGACCCGCTTTAACCCGAATTTATACCGGACGGGTAAAGTCTGTCTCTCAATTTTGAATACGTGGAAAGGTGAACCGTGGAGTGGCTGCCAGACGATTTCGTCGGTTTTATTGGCTATTTGCACGGTTTTAAACGATGAGCCGCTACTGAATGAGCCGGGAATCACGAAAGCACATCGAGATTATAATGCATATAATGAAATCATTAAATATAAGAATATCGAAGTGGCGATCTTTGGGATGCTAGATCGAGTATGTGCGACAAAGGACAATGAAATTCCGAGCGAATTTGCTCTTTTCGGCGATATTATGCGCAAATATTTTCTAGAAAATAAAGAAAAGATTCGGGAACGCGTATTAGTTGGCGAGAATAAAGTGTATGAGATTAATGTCTATAAGATGACGACTTCAACCGATTATAAGGAATTGTTAAAACGGTTTATAAATTAGGATCGAACTTTTTCATTAATGCTTTTACATTACCTTTAACTGGAATAGAAGGAGACTTAGGAGCAGAAGCAGACCTAGTAGGAGAAGCAGACCTAGTAGGAGAGGCAGATTTAGTAGGAGAAGGAGGCCTAGTAGGAGAGGCAGATTTAGTAGGAGAAGCAGAAAAGTCATAATCTTTGCCAATATCTTTGAATCTTTCTTCAAGTTTGCGGCGGGCAAGCATCGCTTCGATTGCCTGCTCATACGCATCACCACCACATTTTTTAGAACAATACTGAAAACAATTCTTTTTAATCATTTTTTTTTTATTGTTGCCCAATAAGAAAAGCATTTTAGAATTACATTTATTTTTTTCAAAGCATATTTTTGTACACTCATTCTGTTCATTTCTATTTTCTCTTTGTAGATTCTTGTATTGTTCTCTATCTTCTGCTCTTCTTTCCCATTTGTTTTTCGCAGCTTCTAGCCATTCATCATTATATTCATCATTCCCAAGACTTTCACCAAAAAAAATTTTATTTCTATGAATTTTTGAACCGCTGTTAGTTCCGCCGTTATGTCTTGACGTTCGACTATTAATACGCATTGTTTTCCTTTTACGCGTTGCTATACGCTTATGCTGGCTTCGCTTATACTGGCTTCGCTTATGCTGGCTTCGCTTATGCTTACGCGTTGCTTTAGGCCTACGCGTCGATTTCCGCCGAACCGTCTTCATATATATATGAAAACATTTTGCTGAATAAAGTTTTATCATTCATATTTTGTTCGTAAAGAACTTACGCTGTGTTCAGCACCATAAACTTCTTTACAAGATTCCATATTTTTTTCAATGCATTCCATTCCAGCTTTAACTCGTTTGGGATCCATCTTAGCTAAATATTCCTTTACTTCGGCTCCCTCTTCCGGTGTTATATTTTCAAAATCCTTGATTATTGGTTCTGGAATATTTTCTAAATCTTCGAAACCGGGACATCTATTTTTTAAACATTTTTCCATATTATCTTTAGTTCCGCCTTTCACACTGCGATATTTTCGGCGTATCGATTTACGCTTATGCTGACTTCGCTTATGCTGACTTCGCTTATGCTGGCTTCGCTTATGCTGGCTTCGCTTATGCTGGCTTCGCTTATGCTGGCTTCGCTTATGTGTTGCTTTACGCCTACGCATCGATTTCCGCCGAACCGTCTTCATATATATACAATAACTATAAAATTTATTCACTCATTTTTTTACGTTCAATTGAAAGAAATCTATCTAAACTTTCAATAGCGTTTAATGCATCTGTATACTCTGGCAGAACTGGGACTTCTGTTTGTTTACCACGACGAAGAATGCGGCGGCGTGGTTCATTATTCATTGGATCCGAATTTTCTACTACAGGTTCCTGTTCCGGTACAATTATCTCGGCTGGCCGAGATGATCTTCTCATAATACCCGCAATTTCATTTGTTCTATGATCTGATTCAACCTGTGGAAGAGGACCTAAATTTTTTATTATATTCGCCCTTGCAATTTTCGCCCTTTCAATTTCCGCCCTTGCATTTTCCGACCTTGCAAGTGATGAATTAGACCTAAATATATGGTCGTTTCTTACATTTTCTAATGAATTGTTTACAACGTCAGCGTTATCATCAATGTTCATATATTCGGTCGATTCGGACCCGGGCCGAGGATTTAATGATCCTACACCTACACCTACAACTTGGCCTGCACTATTTTTTTTTTCACTTTCTTTTTTATTCTTGTAGTCATTATAGCATTGTTCAAGTTTAATGTATAAATTATTATAATAATATTTCTTGTTCACTGAGTCAATCAGTAATTTATTATTATTCGGTAAATTTTGTTTTAATTTTTTACGTAAGTCAACTTCTTTTTCTTCAACCTTAGCCAACAAAATTCCATATTTTTTAAATTTGTTTTTAAACGCCTCTTCCATAGTGTATCGATAATATGGATGTAAATTTTGATAAGTTCCTATTTTTTTATAAATTTCTAATATTTTGTCACATACTTTTTTTATTTTTGTTTCATATTCTTTAATTGTTTTTTTTTGATTAGATTTATCTTTCTTTGAAAAACTTTCCGGATACTCTTCATACCGGTTTAATCTTGGATCTTTCTCACTCTCTTTCTTTTGCTCTATCGATGAATCATCACCGCCTCGCATTTTCCGCGTGGAAAAACGCACACGTTTTTGTGTATGACGTCTGATATGCTTTGCTTTTGTACGCTTATGCTTATTTGTCGCCATACGCTTATGCTTATTTGTCGCCATACGCTTAAGCAGGCTTCGCTTACGCATTATATTTCGCCGTGTTTTCATTTATATATATGCAGAAATAAACACAACTAAAAAGACTCTTCTCCAACACTTAAATAACTGGCAGATTCACTAGGAAAACCAAAACCATCAACAAATTTTGGTGATTCCCTTTTTTGTATAACTTTAGCATGATTGTCAGCCGGAACCGCAACGCGTGTAAAAGATCCAGAACTTTTCTTAATTCCATTGGCATATCGACAATCAGTTAATGCTTTTTTTTTTTAATTCTAATTTTTCTTTTTGATATATTATTTCTTCTAAATTTTTTTCAATCTTCTTTAATTGGTTATCAACCTCTTTTTGATTATAGTTCTTATTACATTTCGCTTTTAAAAGGTTAATTTTTCCTTGCATAATAGCTTTTCTTGTTGTATTGGCGCCGCCTTTTCGTCTATTGTTCTTTGTTCGCAAGCGTCGTGTTCGCAAGCGTCGTGTTCGCAAGCGTCGTGTTCGCAAGCGTCGTGTTCGCATTTTACGCATTCTTAATCGCTTTGTTCGCATCTATACATTAACAAATTATTTCTTTTCGTCATTAAAGTAATTGTGAATCAATGTATCTTTGGCTTTATTTTCCACTTGTCCTGCTAAAATACTTTGTTCATACAAATGCCGCAAAACATCGCTCGGCGCAGTCGACCCGACTTTCAAGAGATTTTTACTACGCAAATCATTCTTTATATCTAAAATACTTTTCTGTTTGAGAAGGGCTTGCTCGGTTTGCACTTTGCGGCGTGTTTGTGAATTTTTTATCAAGACCGAGACTTTACCGTTGGCGTGCTTTCCGAGCTTGTATTTCAATGTGCGGGTAATACGTTTACGTCTGGGTTTGAGAGATGGTGTGTAGATGGGCACAGGCGAAGCAGGCACAGGCAAAGCAGGCACAGGCAAAGCAGTGGCAGGCACAGGCAAAGCAGGCACAGGCAAAGCAGTGGCAAGCAAAGCAGGCACAGGCACTATTGGCTCTGCTATGGACTCAGCAGCAATAGGCGCCGTAGCAATATTAATTGTTTTATCAATCGATATTTCTTCATTTACCGCCGACGGCAATGGTGCTGCAATATCTTCCAAAATATTTATCGTCGGTTTCGCTGCGACTGGTTTTTGCTTTTGTGTCGTGCGTAACCAAGTGCGATAAGTGGGTCGAGTGCCTCCTGTTTTTAAATTACTGTAAGAAGGCTGTGGCTGGGCCTGCCATTGTATCTGCTGCTGCAGTGGCATAGCTTGCGGCATTTGAACTGGCGTAGGCATCTGCAATTGCACCGGTGGTTGCGGTAACGCAAACGTATTCCAATCTAATTCCGGTGGCAATTCCGTCGCAATATTCATATATGCTTCCGGCGTATGCGTTTGTTTTTTCTTCAACGACGTATTTTTCTTTTCTTTTTTTCGTTCTTCTTTATCTCTCGCTAAATTATCTAAAAATTGCATTGAATCCCCAAAGACATCATTCAAATGTGCTTCATCGGCTTCTTTTACCGGTGGTTTATTACTATTCTGTTGGAAATTTTTGATACGTGCAATAAGCTTCTTTTTGATACTGTTCGATTGATTTAAGGATACACCGGATGGTTTCTCTTTGCGGGTTTTGTTTTTTGCCACACTTGTTCCGAGAAATATCGGATTTACCTTAATTGTTTTCAAACTCATTATTATAATATAAAAAAAATATTATAACAATCAAACGATTATGTCATTTTGCAAAAAATTGAAATACTTTTTTTAGAAAAGAGGAAGAGTAAAAACCCAAAGCTAATAAAACGCAAAAAAGCAAAAGAGAATGTTCGCAAGTAACAAGACCGCAAGTAACAAGACCGCAAGTAACAAGACCGCAAGTAATATGGAACTAATGATTGCGAATAGCAATGACCTCGAGTGTGCCATTTGCTACAAGCATATCAATAAATATTTATTTCATTGTAGTGCGCCTTGCAGTAAAGTTTTCCATACCACGTGTATGGAAAAAGTTTTTGAGCAAACCGAAGAAACCGCGTATGAAATGGACACCGACGTCGAGTACAAATGCTGCTATTGCCGCCGAAGTATTGATATTGTGCTCTGTCAACTCCAGAACCATCTGCGCGGATTGATTGGCCTGCGTTCTCGTGGAAACGTTGATGTGAGTGACGCAGTGAAAGATGCTCTCAAGCAAATACAAAATAGAAAACAAGGCGAACCATTTAACTTTAATATGGAGTATACAATCTATGTGTTTTATGGTGATGGTGGTGGCGCCTTTATAAAAAAACCGAAGCAATCCAACCGAGCCACATTTTCAAAAAAGAAAGTCAGCACGCCGCGCATCCGAGTCAAGCAGAATATTGGTGGGCGTCGGCGTTAGCCAAATAAGAATAAAATTGATTTGAATAAAAGTTTTTTAATGAATGCAAAAAAAAGAGAATGGCACAAGCGTTAGCGGATGCGGTAACATTAAGCGCAGCAAGTATAAGCGCAGCAAGTATAAGCGCAGCAACATTAAGCGCAGCAAGTATAAGCGCAGCAAGTATAAGCGCAGCAAGTATAAGCGCAGCAAGTATAAGCGCAGCAACATTAATAAAAAAGATATCCGCTATCGAACAATTCAAAACTCTCGGGAATTACAATACCATATCAGCCACGACACGGTTTGTCTGTACAGATGAATTCAAGGGTGACTATGCAAAACTCGAATGTAACAACGGTGGCGGTTGGTGCAGGTTTGATGGTGACTTGGGAAAAAAATACAAGGCTGTGAAAGTCAAAGAAAATGGGAAAATCGATTATTCGTGGCCACAATCCGAGCCTGAAGAAGCTGCTATTAAACAAGAATTGGACAACTATATGACAACCAATAATAAACACTTTGCCAAAGGGGTCAAGATAATGCTCTTGAAAATTGCCGGCACAAACAATGATGATTCAACGCAAAGCATTCGGGCCGATATCAAAGACATCTTACGTAAAAAACGTTGTCCCATCTTATACACGAGTTCTTCGATTGAAATTGATCATAAGAATGGCCGCAAGAATAACCCACGGGTAATGTGTACGGCTACGCAGCTCGAAGCCGATTTTCAACCCCTTTCAAAAGCAGCAAACGATGCCAAGCGGCAGCACTGCATTGACTGCAAAAAAACCGGTATGCGGTTTGATGCAATGCAGTTGGGCTTTAAAGTATCAGTCACCGAAGGAACATTAGCTTTTGGTGACCCCGCGAATCCAGATGGCTGTTTAGGCTGCTATTGGTATGACATCGAGGATTTTCATAAAAAAATATAAGAGCATAAATGCAATGAATAAATTATAAAATGAATAAATTATAAAATGAATAAATTATAAAATGAATAAATTATAAAATGAATAAATTATAAAATGAATAAATTATAAAATGAATAAATTATTTTTATTTTTTTTGCAGACAGAACAAATACTCACAAATTTCTTTATCTTCATTATACTCAAATGATTTAAACCGTTTATAGGGTTTCTCAATGACGGTGACTGTTCCGTATTTTCCCATTAAAGCCAACATTTTCTCTTTCGCTACAATACTTTCACTATTATAGGAGAGAAAGAGCCATCGTGTATCGAGGTGTTTGAATAATTTTTCAAAGGCGTCTTCAACCGGTTTTCCTTTACGGCAAAAGGGTGAGAGAAAGCAGCTTTCTGGAATACCCGTTTTACCTTTCAGAGGCTTTTCTTCTTTTTGTTGTGTCGGTGTTAATGCAATCATATTCAATGGGAAATAGTTTTTGGAATACTGGCGTTCATTGTAAGGGGGATCCAAATAAACCATATCGAGAGAAGCCGGCAATTCACTCAATAACTCTGCTGATAAAACATCTTTATTGAAAGTGTTAGACAATGCTTCTCTCGAAGCTTGCATTGTATGGATCGGCACAAACAGCAGATTTTTCAAAGCTTTGGCTTTGAACTTTTTCAAGTAACAACCATAAACGGCAGGCACATTACTCACTGCGTCCGCACTCAATAAAAGCGACGCCAAGAGAAATTTATGTTGATCAATTTTATACTCATCCACATTGGCGAGCTGTAAGTCTTCTAGTCGTTGGCGGAGATAATCAATACGCTTCGCATTCTCGACCGTAAAGAACATCCGTTCGTTGCCATTATAGGGGCTGTATTTCTCTGTAATAAAGCCGACCGTTTGTGCGTGTTTATTTGCATTAAGTTCGGCCTGTAATTCTTGAATGATAGTTGCGCATTGTAAAGTATAGCTTGATAGGGTAAATGCGTGAGTAATAACTGCGCTGTAAAGTTCAGCATCATTCGAGAAAACATAGGCGGATTGCGTCCGAAAGTAATGCGAGACGATACCAGTGCCTGCAAACAAATCGGCAATACGCTTACCCGCAAAGGTAGACCAACCCGTTTTTTCGCGTATATGTTCAGTTAGCCAATCGAGCAATTGGAATTTGGAGCCAATATAATTCAAACGTTTGACGGGTGCACTTGCTTTATCTGATCCGCTTGCTTTATCTGATCCGCTTGCTTTATCTGATCCGCTTGCTTTATCTGATCCGCTTGCTTTATCTGATCCGCTTGCTTTATCTGATCCGCTTGCTTTATCTGATCCGCTTGCTTTATCTGATCCGTTTACTGTATCCAATTTTCCCGATAATAACGCAATAATCTCTCCTTTATCTTTTTTGCTATAGCCTTTGATCTTTTGTGCTTTACAATAAGACACCAATTCTGCGCGTGTATTTTTTGTATAATCCATTTGGTTTTGTTTTAATTAGAATAAAACTATTTATATTCAATTTTATTTTTAATGAAATTTCACTTTTTCAGATTTGTTTTTCGGAACTCGATTTTGGACATTTTTGGAATGTCCATTTTTCAAAAGGGCCGTCCGACCCTATGGAAAAAAAGCCCTTTTTTGGAGGTGTGACCATTATGCTGTCATTTTAGTTCGGCCTTAAAAATGTTGTGACCATCACTTTTTTTAATATTTTTGCGAAAAAAGCATTTAGGCGATTTTTATATTAACTAATATATAGGAAAATGTTAATCGAAAAATCGCCAAAAATCGCCAAAAAATTTACGTGCAAATGTTGTGACTATAATTGTAGTAAGGAATATGATTATAAAAAACATTTAATGACAGCAAAACATAACAAGTTAATAAATATTAATAATTTGTTAATCGAAAAATCGCCAACCTTTGTATGCAATCTATGTAAAAAAGAATACAAATCAAATGTTGGTTTGTGGAAACATAAAAAAAAATGCAATGAACAACTTAGCAAAAAAGAGGAAGAATTCAATCAAATCACAACTGTCGAAGTTTCTTTTCTAACCAATTTAGTATTGGAAGTTGTAAAAAATAATAATGAAATGCAAAAACAACATACCGAAATACAAAAACAGACCCAAGAAATTCAAAAACAAATGTTGGAAGTGTGTAAAAATGGTATTGGCAATACGACAACTAATAACAATTGCTATAACAAAACCTTCAATATGCAGGTCTTTTTGAATGAAAAATGTAAGGATGCGATGAATTTGATGGATTTTGTGAATTCGATGACATTAGAGCTCTCCGATTTGGAAGATGTCGGCACACTGGGTTATGTTGAGGGTATCAGTAACATTATCATTCGAAACCTGAATGCCTTGGATATTTACAAACGCCCGATACATTGTAGTGATGCAAAACGAGAGATTATGTATGTGAAGGATGATAATGTTTGGGAAAAGGAAAATAGCAACTATGACAAGATCCGCAAAGCGATTAAAAGAGTGACTTATAAAAACAGTGCGCTCTTGATACCGTGGAGCCAGAAATATCCGGCGTGTATGAATAATCAGCATCATCTCAACGATGTTTACGTGAAGATGATGGGACAAGCGATGGGTGGGAAGGAGGACTTTGTGGATAGTGAAAATAAAATTATGAAGAAAATCGCTAAGGCGGTGTTGATTGACAAAACCAACCTTTAAGAAAGGTTGCGCCAAAGCATTATGATAAAGCTTATTTTCTATAAGTTAAATCTTCATCCTTACCATAACTAATATCTGGAATTTGCTCGATCGAAGAGTTCATTGGATCTAATTTATAATCCATATTGTCTTCTTCTAATGCATTTAAATCATAGGGTGTTGACAAAAATTCATCTCTGTTCATAATATCTTGTTCGCTTGCAGGAGCATCATTTATAGGTTCTCCGATTATGGCAAGCGGTTTTACTATCGGGTTTGGTCGTATGGTTGCTTTTCTTACCTTGGGAATTTTAATACTAGATAACTTTAGTGACGATGACCTTTTCCTTGGCGATTTCAGCATTTTTTCACGCTTTAAATTTTCACGCAGTTGTTCTCTAAATAATTTATCTTCAATCTCTCGGCGATTAATAATATCCCTCTCGATTTCGTGTAATTCACGTAGTTGTTCTTGCACTTCTTTGCTATTACCAAAAATACGTATTCCTTTGCTGCGTTTGCTCTTTTTGCCAGTTTTGCGCTTCATAGTCTTACGTTTGCTACCTGTCTTACGTTTGCTACTAGTCTTACGTTTGCTACTAGTCTTACGTTTGCTTCCTGACTTGCGTTTGCTTCCTGACTTGCGTTTGCTACTAGTCTTGCGTTTGCTACTAGTCTTGCGTTTGCTGCCAGTCTTACGTTTGCTACTAGTCTTGCGCTTCATAGTCTTGCGCTTAGTGCTACTAGTTTTCTTTTTGGTCAATTTACGTGTTTTCGCTTTACTCTTTGCTTTGCGCTTCTTTCCCCCTGCCCCTGCTAGAGAAAAAAGATCAGTTGTCATTATATATTATAACAATTTAAAAATAAATTGATTTGTATTTACAACGTATGGTTAATGACAAAACAAATAATAAAATGTCGACAGTAAACGTAAACGAAGTAACAATGTCAAACGAAGTAACAATGTCAAACGAAGTAACAATGGCAAACGAAGTAACAATGGCAAACGAAGTACCAGTAAAAAATGATCCTATCGACGCCGATAAATATATTGAAGAACCCCATATAATTATCGACTCGTGCTTTCGCGGTAAGCATTTGAAACGCTTGGTGGAGCATCAGGTTGAATCCTACAATGATTTCATACAATTTCAAGTGCCCCGCACCATTTCAATGTTTAATCCGGTGCATATTTGCTCTGAGCACGATTTGGACAAGGCTGTCAATAAGCACCGTCTCGAAATGTTTGTCACTTGCGAAAATTTCAATGTCTTTCGTGCCCAAATCCACGAGATCAATGGTGCCACGAAAAGTATGTTCCCACAAGAAGCTCGTGACCGCAATTTCACTTACGCAGGTGATATGACCATCGATTTAAACATCAAATTTGTGGTGCGCAGTGGTCCTTTACTCGAAACGGTACATACGTTCATTAAAGTCTTACCAAGCATCCACATTGGGAAAATGCCCATTATGTTGAAATCCAGCATTTGCATCCTCGAGCAATACAAGCACATTCCCTACAATGTCAGCGGCGAATGCCGGCTCGATTCGGGTGGCTATTTTATTGTCAATGGCTCGGAAAAAACGGTCATTGGACAAGAACGTGCTGCTGAAAATCTCGTGCAATGCTATAATATCTCCAAGAACAATAGCAAATGGAGTTGGTTAGCCGAAATCAAATCGGTACCAGATTACAAGTGCATTTCACCCAAGCAGCTTTCCTTAACGATTGCCACCAAAAACAACGGCTTTGGCAATGGAATGTGGCTGCAAATTCCCCGCTTGAAAAATCCACTGCCACTCTTTGTCGTCTTTCGTGCGCTAGGTATTATTAGCGACGAAGATATTTGCAAGCGTATTGTCTTGGATACGACCAATGAACGCACCGAGCTCTTGCTATCGAGTCTCCAAGGTTCGGTGGTAGAAGCGAATAAATTTATTACACAAGAGTGTGCGATGAAGCAAATTATTTCCAATATTATGTTTACAACCCACATCAGCATCGATAAAGATACGAGTGCGACGATGAAACGTAATTTTGCCCAAGAGGTGCTCAACAATGACTTGTTTCCGCATTGCAGGACGACCGAGCAAAAAATCTATTTTCTCGGCTATATGGCGAACTGCTTGTTGAAATGCTCGCTCGGTTGGGAACCCGTCAGCGATCGTGATTGTTTTGTCAATAAGCGGGTTGATTTGACAGGCACCTTACTCAATAATTTGTTTCGCAATTATTTCAACAAGATGGTGAAAGATATGCAAAAACAGACGATTCGCGAAATCAATAATGGGTCGTGGCGGTCAACCGAAGACTATGCTTCGATTATTAATATGACCAACATCTATAAAATCGTTAAACCGACCACGATTGAAAATGGGCTGAAGCGGGCCTTAGCCACAGGTGATTTTGGTGTGAAGCAAATCAATAGCAACAAGGTCGGTGTAGCGCAAGTTCTTAATCGCTTGACTTATATTTCGAGTTTAAGTCATTTGCGCCGTATTAATACACCGATTGATAAAGCTGGTAAATTGGTTGCACCACGTCGCTTACCGCCATCGTCGTGGGGCTATATTTGTCCCGCCGAGACACCAGAAGGTGGAAGTGTAGGTGTAGTAAAAAATATGAGCTATATGGCGCGCGTCACTATTCCGTGCAATAGCAATTCACTCTATGATTATGTCGAACCGTTTGTGATACCGATTGACAAATTAACTGAGAAAGAGTTGTATGGCAAAGTGAAAGTATTTGTCAATGGCACGTGGCTCGGCATTGTCGCCAATCCGATGGAACTCTATCACTCACTCAAAACAAAAAAATACAAGGGGATTATCAATATTTACACCTCGATTATCTTTGATATCCAGCGGAAGGAAATCCGCGTCTGCAATGATTCGGGTCGACTTGTGCGGCCGCTCTTGCGCGTCCGCGATAATAAGTTAATTCTTACCAATGATATTATTGTGAAACTCCAAAAAAAAGAATTAACGTGGGAAGATTTGTTCACCGATTGCCGTATTCCGGAAAGTATCTTGGAATACATCGATTCGGCCGAGCAAAATATGAGTATGATTGCAATGGAACCGACGATGCTCACGAAAACGGACCAATTCATCTACAAGTATACCCACTGCGAAATTCACCCGAGCACGATTTTCGGTATCTTGGCCTCGTGTATTCCTTTCCCCGAGCATAATCAATCGCCGCGTAATACCTATCAATGTGCTATGGGTAAGCAGGCGATGGGGATGTATGTCACGAATTTCGATAACCGGATGGACAAGACCGCTTATGTCTTAACGTATCCGATGCGTCCGCTGGTCGAAACACGCGTGATGAATATGATCGAGCTGAATAAAATTCCATCAGGTTGCCAAGTCATTGTAGCGATTATGTCACACACCGGCTACAACCAAGAAGACAGTATCCTCTTTAATAAAGGCTCGATTGACAGAGGGCTCTTCCAAGCCACGATTTATCATACTGAAAAAGACGAGGATAAGAAAATCCACGGTGACGAAGAAATTCGCTGCAAACCGGATCCGACGAAAACCAAGGGAATGAAATTTGGGAACTATGATAAGGTCAATGCGCAAGGGGTGATACCCGAGAATACCTTAGTTGAAAACCGTGATATCATTATTTCCAAGGTCTTGCCGATTAAAGATGCGCGCAATGATCACACCAAGCGCATCAAATATGAAGACCAGAGCCGTATTCACCGGACGGGTGGCGAAGAGACCTATATTGATAAGAATTATATTGAACGGAATGGCGATGGCTATAATTTCTGTAAAGTGCGGCTCAGGACGGTGCGTAAGCCCATTATTGGTGATAAGTTCAGTAGCCGCCACGGGCAAAAAGGTACTATTGGTAATATTATACCCGAGTGCGATATGCCGTTCTTAGCCAGTGGCGTGAAGCCGGATATTATTATCAATCCACACGCTATTCCATCGCGTATGACGATTGCCCAATTGAAAGAAACAGTCTTGGGTAAAACCTTGTTAGAATTGGGTCTCTTTGGTGATGGCACGAGTTTTGGTAAATTTGATATCAAAGATATTTGTAAAGAACTGCAGAAGGTGGGGTATGAATCGAATGGGAATGAGCTCTTGTACAACGGCTTAACGGGCGAGCAAATCGAAACATCGATCTTTGTCGGGCCAGTCTTCTATCAACGATTGAAGCATATGGTCTCGGACAAGCATCACAGCCGTAGTATTGGGCCGATGGTGAATCTTACACGGCAGCCTGCGGAAGGGCGCTCTAAGGATGGTGGTTTACGCTTTGGTGAGATGGAACGTGATTGTATGTGCTCTCACGGCGCATCGCGGTTTACAAAAGAACGGATGTATGATGTCTCGGATGCGTTTAGGGTCCACGTGTGTAAGCGTTGTGGTTTAATAGCGGCCTACAATGACCAGATGCATATCCATTATTGTAAAACGTGTGACAATCGGATTGATTTTGACTATGTGGAGTTACCGTATTCGTGTAAGTTGATGTTTCAAGAATTGATCTCGATGAATATTGCGCCGAGGATTATGACCTAAACACAACCTTTGGGAAAGGTTGGGCCAAACATTTACTTCGGCACTTTTAAGAAAAGTACAGCAAAACATAACCTTTAATTTTTTTCACAAAAATAATACCATATCTTTAAAAATATAAAAAAATTAAATATATAATGGTCGGAAAAAGTCGTTCTGGATTAGCAAATGATAGAAGAGCTTATGGATGTAACATAAATTGTCCTATAACACCTATATGCCCTTCTAATGTATCTTTAGCAAATATTGCAACTTTTGTTGTAAATGAAGGTTGGTTATTACAAAATAATACAACCCTATTGGTGTGTGATGTTTTAGAAATACCTGCTGGTGAAACTCTATTACCAAATGGGTTTACATTGACTAACAATGGAACCATTAATGTTAAAGGTCAGCTTCGCAATGTAGGTCGCGTCGTTAATACAAGTAGTATAACTATAAACAATGGCACTATTAATGTTTTTTCTACTGGAAGTATTGCTGTAGATGCATTTGTCGCTCTAGCAACATTTACAAACAATGGAGTCATTCACAATAATGGAGACATTTTTTGTCAAATTTTGGGCGTAATAAACAACACTAGTAGTGGTAGAATTAATAATAATTCTGCTTATGCTGGTGGAAGTGGAACTGGTGGATTCCGACTTAACAACCGAGGAACATTTAATAATTCTGGTGTATTTATTAATAATGGTACTATTACACTCACTAGTGCACTTGACGATAAAGGAATAATTTACAACAATAATGGCGGCACTATTACAAACAATGGAACAATTAATAATGCCGGAACAATTAATAACGCAGATGGTTCGTCAACTTGTGGAGTAGGAACATTAACTAATACGGGAACAATAATTAATACAGGAACAATTGGGACGGCTTGTCCACCTTAAATTGTATAAAAAATTGAAAAGTTTTAAAATATATATTCAGAAATAAACCAAACAGCAAACCAAGTCAAAGATGTCTACCACAAAACCGAATTACGAACTGGAAATAATGCCCAATGGCAAATTACGCAATTTATATCCCGATTATGTTGTGTTCAACGACCATATAAAAGAAGGGTTACGTCAATGTTCGACGTGCAAGTGTTCTTTTTGTCATGAACCATCCTTTGTAACCATTCCTAAAGCTCTGCATAAAACCGATGGCCATTCACGTGGACTGATGTATTGTATTGATTGTTATATGATTAAATATAATGTTTCCAAAAAGGGTCCATCAAACCTTGAATAAAAAACATTTTATTCAAAATCCCTTGCCCTTGCCCTTGCTCTTGCCATTGCATTTGGCCCTTTCTTTCTTTGCCCTTGCCATTGCATTTGGCTTTTTTTTGCGTTTAGTCAAACATTCTCCCCTTGTAAATCAATTGCTCATTAATGTCGTCATCGTCGTCATCGGGTTTGGCAGGTTTGGCAGGTTTGGTGGCGGTTTCTTTCCAACAGCCACAATCGCATTTTCGTTCTTCACTAAAGTGGCACACATCTTGTTGAATGATTCCATTTTTAACAAAGGTCATTAACTCATACATCGATTCTTCATTATTTACCCCGCCTTTAAATCCATCATCGCCGCAACAAGGAATACACCACATTTCACCCATACACACGCGATAATCGTCAGTTGTCCAATGCTTTTTCTTGCTGGGCGGCCCTACATACAGCTTCATTTCCAAACAATTCCAGCATTGATTTCTATGCCCCATTTTTCCGATTGTCACTGGAAAAGTCACCCGCATTTTTCGCTCGCGTTGGCGTTCTTTAATAGTTTGCTTTTGAGTTTTGCGCTGAATAAACGTAGCATAACATTCCTCTGGGCTTTTAATAAATAGTATTTTTTCAGTCATTTTCGTTATACGATTAGGATTTGGTTATCTTCTATTACTTTTGAAAAAGTATTTCAATTTTTTACACTACCTTATAATTTACATGTCCAAGGGTGTAAAAAGTAATATTATGCAGCAGCAAAGAAAGCACCTGTGATTAATAGAGCACCGATTGGCATACACCAAGCCATTTTTTTATGGCCTTTTTTACATAAATAAAAAGATAATAAAGCAAACAATATAGCAGGAGAAGCAAAAATTAGCCCAGCTGTCCACGGCCCCATCTTACTCAATTGAATAATAATATTTAGGACTAAAATAGATATTAGAAGAGACGGAATATAACATAATTCCATATTTATAGATAAACTTGAGAAAAAAATTGAAATCGATATTTGCTAATAGATTATTAATAACAATCAAGCAAAAAATGACGAACCTTATTGATATCAGTATGTTTGACACCGATGCCCTGAAAGTGAGTTTGTTTCAGATGCTCGTCAACAACTCGACAAGTGAATCGAATTTTATAACAGCAACTATGGATCTAACACAGTACGATTTGGCTCTGACTTGTATTAAGAAAGGCTATATTGACCGTTTTAATGGACGCGTCATCAAGGCTGATATTAGCGGCAAGACATTTGATGGATGGCTCTACAACAGAGACAATGGACATGGCGCAGCGGAACGCATCGTGAAATTTATTAGGGATCTTGCCAAGATTTAACAACAACCTTTGCAGTGGAACAAGTTCAAAAGGTTGCGCCAAACATCGCAGCAAAACATCGGAATAAACTATTACACCTTTTTACATTTCAAATGCAGTTTTAGATAATTATTCAAATTATTTTATATACTAATATTTTATAATGGATACATTTACTCAATTTTTCTGGTTTTTTTCATTACTTTTTATTGTTTTATCAGGATATTTATTGTGTTGTACCAAAAAAACCAATGTATTTTATCTTCAAATTGCGTCAGGTTGTGGTATCTTTGCTACAAGTAAGATTGGACGTCAATTTTTAGGTTTAGTATAATCGGCATTTGAAATGTAAAAAGGTATAATACAAAAATCGATCTAAAGGTTGTATTTAAAGGTTGTTTATAATGGAATCCGATTGGTTTTTTTTCACACCCAATGCCAAAAATATTTATAAAATAAATATTTATGATGACGGTAACGCCGTGTATGAACAGTATGAAAATGAATGGCTCGTGTATGGTGAATGGCGAGGTAAGTGTGCTTTAGTAAATCGATATAATCCATCTGTAAAGATAGCTAGTATTTCTACGTGGAAAATCTCTCGCCTCTAAGCACACTTTTCAAAAAAGTGTCGCAAAACCGCACTTTTGAAAAAGTTTCGCAAAACCGCACTTTTCAAAAAAGTGTCGCAAAACCTTAAACATGTTTCACATTGAAGATTGTTTTTTTAAAAGTAATATATATGAAAAAGGTTTTAGTCCTCTGTCAGCGAAAAAGTGGATATGATTACAAAAAAAAAAGAAGAGCAGAAAATACAATTGTGCCAAAAATCAGGAAACAGGTTGTTTCTCTGATAGGCGATGACTATGAAATCGAATATTTTTCATCTTTCACTGAAAATGAAACGAGGGGTGAGGTTGATATCGAAGGAATTTTACAAAACAATGAATATTTGATTTTAAAGAACAATGATAAAATTGCAGTGAATGATTTTATTACCCAAAATGAAAGTAGTTATGATTTAATATTTTTGAATACGTGTCCTTTTGCTGTTATGGATTATGAATTAATCTCTCAATTATTAGCAGCGGATGGATTTATGGTTTTTGCTGCCTATAATTTTTCGGGACGAAACTCTGATATAGGGCATAGAAAAGAAGTACCAACAAAATTCTTTACCTTTTTTAAAAAAGAGAATGATGCGTTAATTTTTAGAAAAAATAAATCACCTCTCAAGAAATCATCGTCACCTGTTCGGAGATCGCCGAGTGTAGTAACGCCGCCTATAACATATAAAAAGGGCGGAAGGCGGAAGAAAAGGAGAATAACGAAGAAGAGACGTACTTTTAAAAAAAGTACCGCAAAACCACACTTTAAAAAAGTGTCGCAAAATCACACTTTAAAAAAGTACCGCAAAATCACACTTTAAAAAAGTACCGCAAAATCACACTTTAAAAAAGTGTCGCAAAACCACACTTTAAAAAAGTGTCGCAAAACCACACTTTAAAAAAGTGTCGCAAAACCACACTTTAAAAAAGTGTCGCAAAACCACACTTTAAAAAAGTGTCGCAAACCTTATCTATATAGTTTGGCGCAACCTTTTCTAAAGGTTGTTTTATCCGATGCACGATGGTAAAGAATCACCTTTCTTCTTGAGGTTCGCTAAAAATTCCCCACACTGTTGGCACATCACAATACCTTCCGATAACCTGAAATTATGTGAGCGATGAGGTATTTTAGGCGGCTCATTGAGTTTGTTTATGATGTCAATGAGTTCTTTGAGCGTTTGTCTTGGTTCTTCTTTGTATTCTTGGATATGGGTTTCAATATTGAATTCTAGAATAAGGTCATCGACTGCGTAAACGCCTTGCCATTGCCATTTTACTTTCCACTGTTTTATTTTGGTCAAAGGGATAATGTATTCATACTCAACAACAAAAGTTGGAACGATGGAAACGCCATCCGCGGATGTTTTATAAATTTGTAATCCGTTTGTATTGCCAGAATAACAAGGTTTCAATAAAGCGAAAGATTTTGAACTATGGAGTTGTTTTGGCACCCAAGCCGTAATGTAACCATTCTCGGCCAAATGCCACTTTTCCAAGACAATTGGTTCATTTTGCACACTTTCTACTTTGGTTGCAGATGCCGCATTGCTTGTATTTACCGCGTTGCTTGTATTTACCGCGTTGCTTGTATTTACCGCGTTGCTTGTCGATTCCATTTTATTTGCACTCGTCTTATTTACCGATGCCATGTTATTGAATTATAATCTCTCAAGAAATAATAATTCAATTTTATCCACAACCATTACTTTTGGAAAAAGTAACACAAAACATTTTATTCACAGTTTGCTTTCAGGGTTTTGCTGCACTTTTCCAAAAGTGCTTTGGCTCCACCTTTCTCAAAGGTGGTGGGTTAACGACGCACACGTGCCAATGCGGACGCCACAGAGGAACCACCCGCTCCGCCAAAGCTCGAGTCGTTGTAGTTACGGTTCACCGCTTGCAGTTTCTTAAAACGCACATAATTTGATGAATCATAGACATACTTGGGGTTGCCAGTATAAAAAGCATTACCTTGATTGTTTACCCCACCCTGTTGGCCGTGAATGCGTGCAACCATGCTGCTGGAACCGACTTGATTGGGCGGGCGTCCTAAAAGTGAAGAGGGTGCCGAATTAACTGTACCGGCTGTATCCCCCGCATTAAAATAACGTCTAAAGGGTGTGATAACTTGCGGATTGCCAGCCGGAAATCTAGTATTGCCAAACATTCGGCGTAAAGTGACTCGTTCCAATTCACGCTGACCACCCCCTTCAATACCAGTACCAGAAAAACGGCCACCTGAGCCGCCACCAATCAAACCGCCTCTCGGCATCCCACCCGGAATTCCTCCGCCTAATACGCTTGGAAATGTATCACCAGTAAAACCAGACATATCTTATATATATAAAATATATTTTATTATAGATTATTTTATTATAGATAAAGTATATAAAATGACATTCAAAAATATATCGAATTTCAAAGAAACCGGTGATTATCTCTCCATTTTTAACAGTGTTTTAATAACTGACCTTCTTGTTATTACCCTTTTAATAGGTGGCCTTATTAAATCGTCGGTCTTGAAAAAATGGTATCGTGAGTTGGGTTTAAGTGCGGTCATCGCTGATATCTTAATTATTTTTATTGGTATTATTTTAGCGCGTTACTTTTATCCCTATATCTTTGCGCAATACTCTTTGTTAAAATTCATTGGTTTAGCAGTATGTATTCAAATCGTGCACGATATACTCTTTTATCAGATCTGCAAAGCAGTGCCTCGCGGCCAATCGAAAATAATGGATATCTTTAAGGACTATGGAAAAGAAGTGAGCTATCAAGCGATTCTCGCTGATAGTGCAATGATGATCTGCGCTATTTTAATTGCATCTGCATTGAAAGGAGTCACTTTGAATACTAATATTATTACGATGATTGTGGCGGTTTATTTAGTGCCTTATATGATTTATAGTCTCTAACACAGCACTTTTCAGAAAAGTGCAGCAAAACATTACTTTTGAAAAAGTAACACAAAACATTACTTTTGAAAAAGTAACACAAAACATTACTTTTGAAAAAGTAACACAAAACATTACTTTTGAAAAAGTAACACAAAACATTTACGCCAAACTTTATAAAAAAGGTTTTGCTGCACTTTTTTGAAAAGTGCTTTGGCGCAACCTTTTGCAAAGGTTGTTAAGTGCGTTTATACAACTCGAGTGCTAGTAACCCACCAGCAACTTGTGCTAGAATATAAGGTAAAACCTGTGTCGTCGGCATTTTTTTGGCAGAGGCCATCATAATCGTTACAGCCGGATTGAAATTACCACCGGATATTTTGCCACCAAGAAAAATAGCTAAAGCTAACGCACTACCAATCGCAATCGCATTACCACCTGTCGAAATGATGACATAGAGAAAGAAAAAGGTTCCAATGAATTCAACTAAATATTTTTCCATAGGCGTACGCATTTATATATTTTACTTTTAAAATTACTTTTGGAAAAAGTAACACAAAACCTTTCTGAGCCGAACTTTGGAAGATATGTTTAGCTCAACCTCGAACTTGTTTCACGGCGAAAGGGTTTTGTGTTACTTTTTCTAAAAGTAATTTTAAAAGTAATATATAAATGAGCCTTATTCTACCGCAAACCGCTGGCCCAGCATCTATTCCCACAAAACAAAATCAGCCCAACAATCGCACCACTGTCGCAATGGGTATGCCGTTTAAACCTGACCCGATGACCCAAGGCAGTTTTTTTGCGATGGGACGCGCTGCATACAATAAAGGTGTAAATCAAAATGTCAATAGTGTTGGCCAAATCACAACGCCGCCGAATTATACAGCCATAGGCACAGCACCATCCGGCAAAAAGAAATGGTATGGTTCTTCCGGCTCACGGATGTCATCGCAGTATACGAATTTAAAGACGATTGAAGCAACCGGTAAAGGTTCGACCAACGCTATCAATACGCAAGCCATGTCTTTTAGCGGTCCTGATCAAACTTCTGTGAAAAGTGCTTTAGTGCGTTGCCGCGCCAATGGCTGTGTAGCACCAAAAAAGAAAGGCGCAAAATAAAAAATATCGATATATTATAAAATGGGAAATTCACATAAACCTCATAAAATACGGCATCATTCTAAGAAAAGAGGTGGTGCAAATGAAGAAAATACAGAGATTGATGTTGGTGAAATGGAGGTGGAGGAGCCTGTAAAGCAGCCAGTTGCTGTAAGAAAACCAGTTCCAGCAAAACATATTGCAAATGTTGCTGTAGATAAAGGCAAGTGCTGCCCCTGCCCTGATGAAAACGAAGGTTTATTAAAAAAACTCAATCCAACAGAAGCTTTAAATGGTTTAGAAACTGGCATTTTGAATGCACACGCACGTGTAGGAAATTTTAGAACTACCAAAACAGCGGAATTAAAGGAAGGTGTACAAAATCAAGTGCTTGGGTTGACTGCTAAAATAAATGAAAAAGTTGGGAATAAAGCACCCGCGCCTGCACCTGCGCCTGCACCTGCACCTGCGCCTGCACCTGCACCTGCTGCCGTAGAAGAAGCACAATTGGGTGGACGTCGTAGACGTAGACGCACTAGCAAAGTCAAGAAAGGTCGTAAATCTAAAAAGAGAAGCAAATCTAAGAAAGGAAGGAAAACAAAGCGCACACGCAAAACAAAGCATTATTGAACCTATTTTTACAAATTTAAAATCTATTTGTAAAAATAACTATCTATTTGTAAAAATAACTAGTTGATTTTCTTCTTCAACATCAATTTTAATAAAATATATAAACCGAATAACCCGAGCATACTATAATAAAATTTAATGACAACATCGTTTGGCATTTTGCTATAATCTATTTTCGTGCCTTTTAACGAGGATCCTTTCATTGTATGAGGCTGAACTTTTTCATTCATTGTGCGAAATCCGTCCTTTTCAGTTGTATCATAATCCGATTTTCGTTGACCAACTACTTTTGGAAACCAATGCGCAGGCATAATATTAATATCTGCATTTGTAATATAACGACGGTCAGTAGAGACTGCATTGGTCGTCGCATTTACAACAGGCATTGTCACCATTTGACAAGTTGGACTAGAACCACTAATAAAAGCCATTAAAATTTCCATCGGATGTATTTGCGCTATATTACTCATAATGCCTGGAACTAAACCTTTAAATTCATCGACAGTCGTTCCGCCGCCGGAAATATTGGAAACAAACGGAATTTGACCATCCGGTATATTGTTAATATAAATCGAGCGTGTCACTTTTTTATTGGTTTCTTTATCGTTGCATTGCACCGCGGTATCTAAGAAAAATTGGTTACCTAACGGTGAGGGGAAAGTAGCACCAGAAGATCCATCCGGATTATCTAAATATTTACTTGCACAACGACCCATAGTGCATTGACCACCAATCAATAAATCTACATAGCCAAGAATACCACTAACATCGTCGGCTAAAGCACCAAAATTTCCAGCAGAACTCATTCCCATTTCTAAAGGTGTTTTAATGTGTCCTCCGTAATCATAACTCGGGCCTAATATTTTTGCTTCCAATTCAGCTAAACCACTACCGGGACCATTTTCCCCCTGTGTCGCCGAAAATTGATCTGCCATATGTTATTACTATATGACTATTTTTAAAATTTTAATAAATGCTATTAATAAATGCTATTAATAAATGCTATTAATAAATGCTATATAAAAATTAATCACTTTTATTATTTTTCAAATTATTATTAATAAGCGTAGCATTTTCACTCAGTTTAACCAATTCATCTATTTGACCTTGCAATTCATTCATCATTTTAGCATCCATTGAGATTTTTGCGTGATTATCTAATTCGGAAGGAGGGAGATAGGTTACTTCTTCATATACTTCTTCCTTTTCCTCTTCCGCTTCACTGTGTCCTGATACCTCAAGATGTCCGCTTTCAAAGTTCTCACGAATGTCGAATAATTTTACAAAAAAATTAAGAATACGCTCATAATAGTTGGCAAATAAAAGTGCAAGAAATATTACAATGAGTGATTTTACCAATATCATTTTTATATATAATCAAGGTTTATTTTATCTAAAATATCTCTCTCTATAATAAATGCCCTTATTACAAATATCACCTTATATCGCATGGAAAGGCTTAGCCACAAATAGTGCTTTACCATCTAATTCGCGGCCTAATTTAAACGGAAGTGGAACAGCTTTTAAAGCCAACCCCATCCGGCAATGGCGTAAACAGTTGATACCAACCGTCGGTAGCGGTGCATCAGGTCGCCGTGCAGGACTAGGAATGCCATTTGATGCGCCCGGTTCGTCTGTTTATTTAGGAAACGTCACCGCAAATACGTCTTGTTTATTAAATGCGACTACCGAGACAACCGGCATAAAAGAAAACATTATGAAATTCAACAATACCAATTTTCCAACAATGCTGGACTTGAGTGGCTGTTTGACTGGCCCTTGTAATCCCGAACGCAACCGCATCAAGTCTGCCACCACAATTTTAAGCAAAACTTATTATACAGATCATTACAGCTATGTTCGAGCACGTTCCAATTTATATGAGCAGAAGTTAACCGCATTGCCTGTAGCTGGCGTTACTTATTTGGACGCAAGTGGTAAATTACTACCCGTTACTGCAGGAAATGCGATGAGACAAACAGAAGATTGTATCACTTGTCCTGCAACGAGAACAGCAAGTGCAACAACGCGTGCAGGTCAAACCATTTACAAACCCAACAATGCGCAGTATGGCAAACAAGGTGCAGTCGATAGCAGTGACCGTATTACTCGGTTGAAATTAAATACAGTGAATAAAAATGCGGCATCCTATAAAGCGGTCTTTGGTGCGAGTGCTTCAAAATATCTCGGGATGGCATCGACACCCTATTTTACGAAATCAAAGTATCAGGTGTGTGTGCCAATGTCTTTGTCAGGCGAAAAAACCATCTGTCCTGTCTAATCGTGTAATAATTTAATATATAAAATTCTATTTATATAGTAAAATATGAGTCTATCTATGAATCATCTCTTTGCCGCCTATCAAAAAAATATTGCGACGGGGGATGGAAACCGTTTTGCTGCGCGGCCGCTCAATCATTGGCGTAAAGCCTATCAAAATAGTTTAGGCTATAGCCGTGCAGCAACTGGAATGCCGATGGACCGCCCAGGTGGGTTAGGCTTCGTTGCCTCACCGCAAATTCAATGTGCAACGTGCAAAGGCGCTTTACCAGCGCAAGTGACCATTTTTAAAGATTCCAACTGTAAATCGTGTAAGCCACTTAAGAGTAAAGTGAAGCCATTGCAGACTGCTTATACCAATACTGCTGCCTATTTGCAATCACGTTGTGCTACGTATGATCAAAAAATCAGCGTGGAACGTCTACCAACGGTGACTTATTTTTCGCCGGAAGGTATACCAATAGATCCAACTGATTCGCCGACGGGCACACAAGTGCGAGAGACAGAAAATTGTTTTTCGCCGCAAATTTATAATACTATATGCAATACGACAATTTATAAACCAAATAATACGCAGTTCGCACAGCAAGGTGGGGTCTCAGCGAGCTCGCGGCTTTCGCGATTGAAATACAATACATTAAACCAAAATGGCGCGGAATACAATTCGGCCAGTGGGGCAATGGGTGTGAATAGCGGCCGCTATCAATCCGAGCCTAGCCCGTCGTATTATGTTAAAAATAAACCACAAGAAGGAGTATGTGAGAGAAAAACAGGGGAAAAAAGTTATTGTCCCGTGCAAGTGCTGCTGCCGTGAGCGATTACTGTTGTTGCTGCATTGTAAACCCAATAAAAAATACAGTTCTTTGCGAACTGTATGTTTCTTTTTTTTTTAAATGTTTATTCCTATTCTAATTCTAATTCTGCTCAGGATGTTCGTAATCAGGCGTATTGCCAAACGAAATCAGCTTGGGCATATCGGCATAATCGTCGTCGTCATCTTCCGCTGCATCATTGCTGTCGGCTTCTTCTTGCTTGTTGCTTTCCGACTTACCATTACCATACTTTTCGTAATACTTGAAGATGCGCCAGCGGATCGAATTCATTGCTTTCACGGTCTTGAAAATGGATGGGCCCCAGAAGAGAAACGTATTTGTCTCCATTTCGTGCCAGATGAAATACACATTGCAGCACGCCGTTGTCATCTTGAAGAAATGACCGTCTTTGCCAATAACTATTCGTGTAACATCCGCATTCGGTGGCGCTGGAATATAGCCGAACACAATAGGCGATCTTTGGGCAAAGAGGGCTGGCCTTACGACCGTTTCCAGATATTTTATAGCGGCCGCATCATTTTTAACGACCGATTGAATATGGCCATAGACAACTGCTGCATCTGCCTCACGCAAATCATATTTGATTGGCGGCGCCATAATCTTTTTCTTTTCTGGAACTTCTACTTCGCTTGCAACTGCTTCGCTTGCAACTGCTTCGCTTGCAACTGCTTCGCTTGCACTAGGCTCTTCCTGAAGCGTTTCCATAATCTCTGGGCTATTCCATTCGCGGTTATCATACACCGGCATACTTTCTGATCGCATAATTGAACTCATTCTGGGTTGGGTTGTTGGCTGGTTGTTATCATTTGTATGTTTATCAAAATACATTTCAATTTTTTTTGCCTTTATTATAGTTTATCAATATATATTTAAATACTTTCGATATATTATAAATAATGCAAAAAAATAGGACCAAAGAGCAGCGTATAGCTGAAATCAAACCCATTATTAAAAAATTAAGCGAACTGAATATTAAAGCAAGTGATCATGAAGAAATAAGAGAACTCTTAACGAAAATTCAAGTCTATATACATCAAGGTGAGAGAATAAAAATCAATATACCTTTTCCAATTGCAGATGTAGATATACAAGGTGTGCTAGCGACGGATGTAAAGGAACGGGTGTGGGTTAAGTTCACACGGGGCTCTGCCCCTTCAACCCCGTAATAAAATGTGATAAACACTTGCAATATGTGATCAAAGCTCACCTCTTCATTGGGCGGCTGCGTTACATGCCACGAAAAAAATTGAATTACTTTTACATAATTTAGAAAAGAATAACCCACCCCCAAACCAATTGAACCAGAAAATGTCTAACCAAGTCGTTTCCACAGCTATTGTTGAAACTATGCCTATGCTTGCCGAGCCTACGCTTGCCGAGCCTATGCTTGCCGAACCTATTGAAGAAGTTACACCGGCGCCAGTTCCCATCACCCTCCTTCATTCTCTCGGCATGAGTTTGAAGGAGTTGCGCAAAGGTAAGTATTTGTTGCTACCCATCCGAAAAATAAGTGGCATCAATGTGGAGGTGATGCTTCGCAAAGAAGACCGATCTTGTTATATACTGTTTATCAGCCCAACGGATTTCTGTATGAATGACGCGTTGTATGAGGCCTTCTACGAGCGTCCAATGTATGAAGAAGACTTCTACAAGCGTGAAGGAACGCCTTTATCTGAAGACAAGTTCATTGACATTGTTGTCCGAAATGCGTTGGTCGCCTTAAAATCTATAAAAATCGATAAATTGAACGGGAAGTTTACCATTTCCAAGCCGTCGGCCAAAGAAGTGAAAACAGATGCCTTATGGAGTGCCTTTTGCCAAGAATTCAAAGACGATGAGAATATAGTATTGAGTATGAATGAATGCTGCGTCTGCTTTACCGTAACGAAGACAACGACCAACTGCGAACACGCAGTTTGCTTGGAGTGCATTTCCAAATTGCGAACGGAACCAGTGGCCGACGATGAACATAATAGCAACAAGATGATTTGCCCGATGTGCCGCCAGCGGATTTTGTTTTTGAATTAGGGGCCGCGCCCCTACAACACCGGCTTTATGAGATTGAAATAAATTATAGGGGCGCTGCCCCTACGACCCCGTGGGCTGTGCCCAACCGAGAGATTGAAATAAATTATAGGGGCGCTGCCCCTACGACCCCGTGGGCTGTGCCCAACCGAGAGATTGAAATAAATTATAAAAGAAAAGAAAAGAGGATAAACCCTTTTTTAATAGGGGCGCTGCCCCTACGACCCCGTGGGCTGTGCCCAACCGAGAGATTGAAATAAATTATAAAAGAAAAGAAAAGAGGATAAACCCTTTTTATATATTATAAAGTCGGGGGTTTGGGGGTGTCCCCCACTAATAGACGATATGATCACTCACCCATTTTTGAATCTGCTCGTGCACCGGAGCAAGCATCGTATTGATGCCACGAATATATACTTCGTATTTCTCTGGTTTTTTCTCTAAGAGAATGAGCGATTGATAGAGAATAATAAATTCGTGTGAACTGTACAAATCGCGAATATTAATAAAAATATCATCAATGCTATTGGCGCCGTGTAACTTATTCACTTCGATTTCTTCCGCCTCAGTTAACACAATGGGTTTGTCCAAGAGAATGCGATACAATTGCAATGTATGTAAAAGAGCCGGCTGTTCAGTTGAAGCATATGTCTGCAGTAATTTATCAATCCCACGTTTTCCGAGTTGCACCAATAAATCAAAGAGATCACTATAATCATCATTTTCTTTTTTCAAATAGCTGTAAAAACGATTAAAGCGCATAATGGCATTAAAGAGAAAGAATAAATCTTCTTTCATATCGTGGTTATACGAACGCCATAACCCTTGGACCCAAGAAGGTTCTTGTATGGTGAGTAAATTATTCGCAATCGCAAGTTTCGTGCCCTTGGGGCAAAAAGACAAGAGAGCTAGTTGTGTCACTGCTTGCAAGGGTTCAAGAATAATATCAAACCGTTCTTTTTTTTTCTCGCTTTTCATTAAATTATAAATTTGAATAAATGTATTCATTGCTTAAAAATACATACTATAGCTTTATGTATTTTTCTCACTATATACAACCCAAATTATCCATTCAATTCGTTAACTTGTGTCAATTCATCCTGCCGTCCTCTTTCCGCTCTCAAACCTGTATCACCCATCCATCGGGAGGTGGTCCCTCCTAGACCCCCGCGTATGAAGAGATTATTGCTTTGAATAATATTATTATAAGGAATACCATACTTTTGACACCACGCAATACATTTCTGTATATTTTTCTTTTTCATATGCTCGATTTTATCATATTTGTTATTATTATTATCAATCAAATAAATAGTCGAAACAATGGTATCAATTTGCTGTTGACCGAGTATCGCATTAAATTCCTCGATTTTATTGGTGAACAAATACGCCAATTCAAAATCAAAAAGCGACCCCACAATGGGTTCCGAATGTTGCAAGATCTTGTAGAATTGTTTAACAATGTCTAATGTATTGTTGTTACGGAAACCTTTACAAACGATGTATTTCTCCGAATTCGCAAAACGGCTTGTGTTGGGTTTAATGATTGACACTTGGTCGTATAAATTCGAGAGGAGGAACAATAAATCGAGAGAAAACCGTGTAAAAGTGTCATAGACTTTTAAGATAAAAGTGCCGCCGGTTTTTTGCATTGCAATTGCAAAGCCAATTTGACACATAATGAGTTTTGTGCTAATCTGTTCTTGTTGGGGATACTGAAAAGAAAAATCAAACCCACCGTCCCCCGTAATTAAATCCATTTTTCCATTGTATTTGTCGTAACAATAACGGAGATTTTCTGGTTTGGTCAAATCGCCATTGCCACCTTCACATCCAGTTTCAATAATGACATTTGGATTATTCAATAAAAAATATTTACTTTTGCGCCACCCCGGCACATTTTGGTTGGTATCGTCGATAAGAGTCATTCCATAATAAGTATCATGTGGGTTTTTTCGCATATAGGCCATCGCTTCAATAAAACCGCCCGGACCTTCGGCCAAATGAAAACTCGAGCACACCGGTGGCAATAGATCAAGTAAAGCCATCGAGTGGCAAATTTCTACCATTTTAAAAAAAGAACGAGAGATGGGTTTCAAGGTGCTGACGGATTGCTTGGTATTGGGAATAACCGAATGTATATATTCATATGGATTAGTGCATTTTTTATATTTATCCCATTGTTCCAGACGACAATCAATTTGTTCTTTGATAAAAGTTAAATATTTATATAGAGTTTTATTGATGATAATATCATGATTGCTTGCTGCGCTTGTGCCTGCTGCGCTTGTGCCTGCTACGCTTGTGCCTGCTGCGCTTGTGCCTGCTACGCTTGTGCCTGCTGCGCTTGTGCCTGCTGCGCTTGTGCCTGCTGCTGCTACGCCTTCTGGCTTTGCTTTATACGGTATACATAAATTCTCAATTTTAATATGTTTATAAATCTCACTATTATATTGAATCAGTGGTAAGGTTAAAAAACTCATATAGCTTAGTATAAATAAGCATATCTATTTATGTTGTATTTAAACTAAAATAAAAAATTCGTTTATTTATTACACAGTTTATTCATTACACCGTTTATTCATTACACCGTTTATTTAAGTCCTCTCAGGCACTTCATAAAAGGCCCGTTTGCCTTCATAATCGTATTCGATTCGGATTTCTATTCCATCTATCAGGAAAAGTGCCCAGTGGTCCGCGCTGTCGCCATAGCCTTCTTGTATATGTCTTAGATATTTACCCACATATTTGCGTGGTGTTGTTTCTTTGGTAAAATGTCGTTGGTAACTTATTTTAAAATGGTCTTCTCTGCGGTCCCAAAAGGTTGCTTCGTAATATTTGCCTACGATGGGCGTTCGCACAACAAAGTATTCTTTCGGCTTCGATTGGTCATAAAAACATTCTCGCTCTTGCTCATTGGGACAGGTATGAATACGGTGGCCGAGTTGTTTACAAGCTTTGCAACTGTTTATTGGCATCTCGCACATTGAGGCATCATCATCATACGTAGGCGGAGCACACGCAACTTGATATGAAGGCGGCAAATCAGTAGAAGCACTAGCACTAGCAGTAGCAGTAGCACTAGCACTAGCAGTAGCAGTAGCACTAGCACTAGAACTAGCACTAGCAGTAGCATAGGGAGGCAGCGCAACGTGATAAAATGCGGTTGTATCTGTGTGTTCAATGACAACTTCCTTGCCTTCCTTCATAAAATAGGACCACTCTTTCATATCTTTACCCCAACAACCTTCGATGCAACTACCAATATGTTTTCCGACATATTCGGTAGGCTCGTGTATTGTATAATAACATATACGGTCTCCTTCGTGGACGAACTCGGTGAAATTTGTCACATAATAATGCCGCCCTTCCTGTGCGTTACAGACAACTTCTAATTTTTTGGCCACTGGAAGTCGAACCGACTCTTGTTCGGCGTTCAATTCGTAAAGGGCTGTCTTTTTCTTTTCAATTAAGACTTCTTTCACGCTATTTTTATAATTCTGTAAAAAGACTAGAAAACGTAACCCTAATACTGAGGCCTCTCTAATAAATTTGCCGGCATAAGCAAACTTGTTGTTGACCAGAAATGTGTTCTTCGACAAATTACTTACCTGATCCATTGTCGGCCAAGCTGTGTAATAATAATACTTACCTTTTGATGGTAAAACCACCATATCCTCATTTCGGCCATTTTTAAAAAGCTCTTCATCAAACGGTGTAAGCAACGAAGCCATTCTGTTTGTTTTCTTTGTAAGGTTATTTTTAACTATTTATAAAAAAAGTATTTCAATTTTTTTATATATAAATTATGCTATAAATTATGCTATAAATTATGCTATAAATTATGCTATAAATTATGCTTTTGTCTCGTTTTTCTTTCGCACTATTTTTAAAGTGGGTTTAAGCTTTTTTACAGTAGTAGGTGCATCACTTGGTTGTTCGGGTGCAGGCGCAGCAGGTGCAGGCGCAGGCGCAGCAGGAGCAGGTTCAAGCACAGCAGTTTGACTTTCTGCGATGGTTGATAACTTTTTCTTCGCCGGTTGTTTATTAATTTTTATTTTCGGTTTTGGTTGTCCTGCTGGTGCTTGTGGTGCTGATGTAGGTGCTGCTGTAGGTGCTGATGTAGGTGCTGCTGACTCAGTCAGTGCTTTTGTCACACTCTGTTTCGCCGTTAAAGACCCGCGTGCTTCATCCATCACTTCATCCACTGTTTTATGTTGTAAATTCAAAGAGACCTTTTCAGCGTCAGAAACCTTACGCACTTTTTTATAGATGAAATAGCGATTCAAGAAGGAAATCGTGCGCTCACCGTCACTCATATTGGGAGAATCGCCATAAGAGGCACGATCACTCGGATTTCGTTTTAGTTCATCATTCATTTTATTAAATAAATCACCAAAGAAGCCAGTTGGTTGTGTAAATTCCGACTGTAAATTGCGTAAGTCTTCGGTCGTCGCAAGGACAAAGCCATAATTTTCCAAGATTCGCGTCAAATAGGTATAATTCACTAAATATTCTTTGAATGTTTTATTAATGGATTCTTGAAACACATCCACCGCATAGCCAACGCACGTTTCGTCATCATTGAATTCGTCGCGGTCATAGCGTTTAATCAGTTCCCATATTTTTTTCTCATCACCCGTCTTTTCATTGACAGCTCGAATAACTTTGCTGTCATTTTCCGGTAAATTTTTCAACATCTTAAATAATTTTTCGCCATCATAGCTGGTGCCAATAAAGTAGCCACCTTCTTTGGTGACTTCTGACACATTTTGTAAGAAGTTTTGCAAGGTTTCTTGGCTTTCAAACATATAGTGCACTGCAAATTGAATCGAGCACACATCAAATCCTTCTGCCGCAACACCATACTGTTTATACACACCTTTACCTAATGCTTTCTCATCTTTGGCTCCTTGACCAAAGACCGCGCGTGTAATTTGTTTATCTTTATCAACGATAATACCAGTTGTTTTCTTGATATTTACCGACGAATTGCCATTGACGAAAAGCGCAGAAGGCATCACTCTATACCGTTTCTTGTTATTCAAATAACGGGCATAGGCACCATTTAACCGATTTTGAATATTATCACGTGATATATCGACCCCAAAAACGAATTTGAGTTTGGCTGCAATCCATTTCGGCCAATCGCCGCCTTTCCCAACAGCCAAATCAATTAAGGTCATACCGGGTTTCGCCACACTTTTAATTAACAGTGATTTCACATATAAATTATGAAAATCGCGTAAAGAACCCGTCAACGATGCGCCTGACACACTATTATAATAGACATCGTCATCGCCTAATTCTTGGGGTATATTTTCGCCCGACATAATCATCAATTGTGTCACGGGGTGATGAATGGTGTTCCACACATTATTGGCTGTTTTAAAATCATTGCCGAACATTTTTTTGCCGGCCTGTAGTTTGGCCGTTTTATCGTAACGCACACGGAGTGGTATCCAGCGCCACTGTTCTTCTCGGCTAGGATCATAGCGAAACTCGACAATCATATTGTCTTCAATAACCTCATCGTTTTCGGTATACATCTTTTTATCTGTGCCAGTTAAAGGGATATTGCATATGCCGGCTTTGTAATCACTCGGCTCGGTCGGATAAAATTGTTTGGGCAAATATGTGTTTTTACGCCGATCTTCATAATTTTGATACGAAGGTAATTTATCATCAATCGCATCTTGATATGGATTTTCATAGCCGTGCTGTTTTTCATCGAATCCCACCCGCAAAACAATCGTTTTATATTCGGCGATTTGCGACGCAGAGCTGGCGTCTAACCCAGTATTGAATGTTGTGCCGATAATATCTGTACCATTCTCATTTTTTTTTAAAGAAACCATAAAATCAATCGTATTAAATTTCGATGGTTTCCATTTGAACGAATATTCCCAACTGATTTTAAGCGGATCAACATATTCCCCAATTTTCGCACCTACACCCATATTTGATGGCGTGAAAATTAGACCATCTGTCTCGTATTCAAAGAGCCCATCGTGTTCTTTTGTTAGGATATAGGTACAGCCTTGGAAAATACTTTGGGAATCAGTGCCGAGATAAAAGCGTTTTTTCGTTATTTTTAATGGCACCGGCGATGCTTCATTCACAATAGAGACGGCATTTATTTTATCCACAACTGTTTCCAGAATAGGCAAACGATAATTGGTTGCCACGGCATCGGCTTCTTGTGGCACAAACCCTTTTGAACGAATGTCTTCGCCACCGACATAATAAATATCAAAAGCGGCATACATATTGATGAATTTTTTGTGCTTGTTGTATAAGACGTGCTCGCCATCCAGTAGTGTATTCCACAAGTCTCGATTCTTGGATATCGTGCCGGTGAATTGCACTTCCATATTTGTATCAATTAGATAGATTTTACCATTGGGCGCAATAAAGAGTAATTTACGGTCGCCATCTGCTTTATCTGTCACCGTATAGTTTTCGCGAATATTGGGCTCCGTGTCATCGGGATTAACCGGCAATATATTTCGCAGTTGCAAGGTATAAGAGGATGGTCCTGCAAAATCAATGGGTCTTTTTTCATCGTATTTTTTCCCCCAAATTAATTTTCCATAGGCTTCAGTTATACTCGCTTGTTCGGGATAACTGACCGGATAATTTGTTTCTTGTAGCCCTGACAAAATATATTTCACGACCGGTTTAAAGACGTTTGCATTCAATAAATCGGGAGTATGATATGCTGTGCCAATTCCGACCAGTCCATTCAAACATTCGATCTCAATTTCATATTTTTCAATCGCATTGAAGACGCCTGAATCGTGAATATTGTATTCAGGAATATAGTAGCGCCCTTGGACTTTCGAGTTTTTGACAATACTCATATCAATAACGACAGGTAAAGTCGGATGGCGTAATTTGAAGCGGTTGAGATAACGGAAGGTTTTCTTACGGTCATTCCATTTATCTAAGGTTGCACGCACCAGCGGCATATTTTTGTCTAAACGCGCTTCTTTGCTGAGCGAAACACGGAAATTGAAATCATTGACATCGACCGTTGTGGATTGTTCGGTTTTAAAACGTGTTTTGTCAATGTAGGAAACCCCAGCTTCAATCCCATCCAGTCGGTTGGTTTGACAATAGGTGCGGATGTTTTGCAAGCCGCTGATTTCGGTACGGATGTTGGATAAACGTGGCGCACCTGTTTTCAAATCCATATACTCGTTTTGAATACGCAATAAATAAACATTATTGTCAACATAAAACCCACTGGATAAGAGCTTTTTAAAGACATTGTCATAATTGATACGGGTAATAGATTTAGTCGTGGCCAAAGTGCCAAATTTTACTTCTAATTCTAATTCTTCGTCCGTCGAAACTTTGGTGACATTGCTTAGATAGAGTTTATACAAGGCTTGTAAATCACGGTCCACGTTTTTCTTTGTTTCCACTCTATTGTCGCCTCTTTCTCTTGCAGTGGGCTCTCTTGCAGTGGGCTCTCTTGCAGTGGCAGTTGCTCTTGCAGTGGGCTCTCTTGCAGTGGCAGTTGCAGTGGCAGTGTGCTCTTTTGCTCTTGCAGTGGGCTCCGGTTCCTTGACAGTTGTTTTTCTCTCACGCTCGACTACCGTAGGAACGTGCAAGGATACTGCTCTTGCAGTTGCAGTGGGCTCTCTTTCTCTTGCAGTGGCAGTGGGCTCTCTTTCCATTTCAGCTACAGTTAATTTACTGCCTTTTTTAGCAGTTTTTTTAGTATCTGCCATTATCGTATATAAATATTAACGATAAATATTTATATCTTCTTTTCAATTTTCTTATTAAATATACTGTACTATTTCTTGATACAATGCGGTTTTCACTTTTGGTTTACTTTTCTCATTCACTTGAACGTGTGTTTCGATCTGCAGTTTGATGGCAATCTCTTGCAACTCAGTCAGGGAATAGGCCGATGGTGCATTTAAAGGTTTTTGTATATTTTCGATTAACCAATACTCCTCTCGTATTTTCTGTAGAAAATCAGTATTCGAATTTGAAATTTCATTTGTGGTACATTTTAAACAGTCTTCCTTCCTCTCATTTTGGACAATAATACCTTTTTTTGTTTCTGGTGCTGTTATGCTTGCACTTGCATCCGCACCTTGACTATTAATTTCGCAATACTTTCGCCCAAAAATGTATGTAATCGACACATTATGCACTAAACAAAGCGCACACAGTCCTTTGAGTGTAATCATCGGTTTATTCACTAATTCATCTTCTAACTCCGTGCGCTTTAATTTCAATGCTTTTAATTTCTCTTTGATTGATTTCAGCTTTTCAACTGTTTCTATTTTTATTTGTTTTTCCAGACTAAAAGAAGAACACTTATTCATCTCATACTCTTCATAGCCATTTAAGATAATAAAAAAACACCAGAAGAGTTTATCTTTTTGAAAGGGTACAAATGGCTTTGCCTCTTTTTTTGGCATAGCGATAGCGTGTTGCATAGCGGTAGCAGTAGGCATAGCGGTAGCAGTAGGCATAGCGGTAGCAGTAGGCATAGCGATAGCGGTTTGCATAGCGGTAGCAGTAGGCATAGCGATAGCGGGTTGCATAGCGGTAGCAGTAGGCATAGCGATAGGCGTTTCTTTTGAAATAGCATTGGGTGGCATAAACTTTTTCATATTCGAGTAATTAAACATATATTTTTCCATACCAGACACTAGGTCTTTATTTTGAATCAAATGCATCATGTTATATATTCATATAGCATAATCTTTATATTAGTTAAAAAAAAGTTTGCTCAATTTGCTCCTTTTCAGTCTCTACTTTTTTTAATAATTTTTGCTGTTCATCTACATAATCCGTATATTTTTCCAATTCTTTAATTATTTCTGGCGATAATTCTGTCAGATTCACAAAAGTGCCATTATTATTTTCATTTGTTTTCACCTTCTCAAATTTATTTAAAATACGCAATATTTCAATTTGATGGTATTTTTCCATACGCTCAATACGTTCTTTCAAAGTGTTTATGGACATTTATATAACAAAGGCCTTTGTATTTAAATTAATTTCTTTTCTTTAGGTTTGCGATTAATTCGAAGCGTCGCTTGTTTTTTGCTAACTGGTGCTTTTGGCTGTTCAGGAGAAATGGTTGTTATTTCTATTTGCGGCTTTAATGTTATAGGCTGTGCTTGCTGCTGCGCTTGCATTTGCGTCTGCACTTGCGCATGGTCATTCTCCGAGTCCGCATTCGACTCCACAATTTCCGCAATAACCGAGATATATTTATCATTCAATTCAAAGCGCTGCCCAATCACACGCACTTTAATATCATTGTTTTCTTTCACATCGGCAAAAAGCGGCGAGGCATAGTTATGATCACGCGCAATAAAGATGACAACGGGGCTCGGCGTTTCGTTTATTTCCGCACGAATACCGGCTTTGTTAATATGCTTGGCAATACAGCTGATATGCATTCCTTCCACCGGTGAACAAACTTCGCATTGAATGACGACTTCAAAAATCACACTGGAACCCATCACCAAGCCGCTGGAGAAAGTAACGACTTCAACTGAGCGCGGTTTGATATACCCTTCCACAATACATTTGCCTTCGATTTGTGAGGCGATTGTTTTTTCCAAGGTTTCTTTGATTGTGCTGCCAATATGGTTGATACTAATTGGCACGGTCCGTGTAATCAAAAGCTGGCTATACAGATTTTTATGCGAATGATATGTTGTCTTTTTTTTATTTACGGTTTTGCCCACGGTTCTGGACTTGTTCAAGAGTGACATCTTACTATTAATTAAAGAGATTATTTCTAAATGGTTATTCAATTTTATTTTCTATTGTTTTAACATCAGAGTGTATATTTATAGTTGTTTTTTTCTAATAATGAAAATTTGGGTGAATTGGAATCAATAAAATTTTCAATAGTTTTAATATTAGAATTGTCATAATTGTTACTTTCTAATTTTTTAATATGTTTTGCTGCATTATCAGTAAGTATTCTATGCCTATAATGTTTATTAACAATCTCATCTTGATGAGCTATTCGTATTATTTTTGAAAGTGCTTCAATCATTTTTTCTTTTTCCGTCTCTGGTATTTTTTTTTTTTCGTTATGAAGATGAAGACGAATGAAATCACGAATCTCTTCAAGATCATCATCATTCACCTCTGCTGTAACATTACCTTCTTCATCAACATTAAATTTATTCAAAAAATCTTTGGCTTCGTCAAAAATGGGGTTTGTGGGTGTGGGTTTATTATTTTTGTTTTTTGTTGGGGTTGGGGGTGGGGGTGGGGGGGTAGTTGCTATTTTTATTATTTCAAGTTTAGTAATCATTTCTTCATTTGTCATTTCTTCATTTGACATTGGCGGAACAATATCCTCTTCTGCATCATTTTCAACATTCAACTTGGGTTGATCACCACTATTTTTCCACAGTTCATATCTTTCAGGTCTTAACCTTAACCCGCCCTTTTTAATATAACGTTTATATGTTTTTTTCCCACTACGTTTTCTCATACTACGTTTTCTCAATCCCTTTCGGCTTTTTTGCATACTACGCTTTCTCATACTACGCTTTCGCATACTACGCTTTTTACCTCCACGTTTTACACTTTTTCGGCCAGCCATTTATATAATAATACTTTATTTTTTATTCTTTCCTTTTTTCACAACTGTTGAATATTTTTCAATTCTTGTCAAAACCGCTTCAGGTGGCGACAAAAACCACCGTTTTTTATCTTTGCGTTCTTTATCAAACAAACGCAAATACAGTTCTTGAATAATGCACAGTTCATTTTTCGATAAATCTTTGCTCGGCGGTTCTTTATAGGTGGTTACAATCGAATTCAAGATCTCAATACCTTTTCCTTTATTGGAGTTTTGATCACAACGCGCACCTTCCGAGCGTGGATCACTAATATTTTTGGTTTTAAAGACAACATAGTTTTCCTTATTAAAATTAATCATAAAGCCCATTACAGTATTTAAATTGGCTAAAATATTTGTTTTATTTTGTTCGATTTTGGGATTAAAATCTTCTAAATCTTGATCTTCGGCTTCGTGCCATACTTGCTCGCTTGCTGCTGCGCTTGCTGCTCCGCTTGCTGCTGCGCCGCTTGCTGCTGCTCCGCTTGCTGCTGCTGCGCCGCTTGCACTCTTGACCAACAACACTTGCCGAGTTATGTCTTTCCATAAAAATCCTTCCAAATTCTTCGCCTTTAAAGTTTGCCGCGTAATATACATTTTCACATATTTAAACACTTGTTCCGTTGTATAAATCGGGTTTTGTAAATCTCTCAAAAGTAGCACAATCTCTTCCAAATTAAGTTCATCGATGATATGCTCGGCAATCAGTTGATGTAAGGTGCTTGCACCAAACCCATTTTTCATTAAAAAGTCTAAACCCAAATGGCAAAACATATACCAATTTTTCTCACCTTTATGTAATAGTTGCTTGGTTATTGCCAGTGCATAGTTACTACGTATTCTCTCGTATAAGTTCGCGGTTTGGTCTACTTTCTCAGCAGGTTTCTCTTTCACTTTAATAATCGCTTCATTCACCTTGATCTCTTTCGGTAAATTGATTGCAATTTTGGCGTGTTTTACATCTAATGGCACAGACCGTTCATAAATACTACTATGCTTATCATTCAGCTCCAGTGGTTGAAACAGATACAAATCACCGACATTAATCAGATGCCCCATCCGGCCGTATTTGTCGGTAATGTATTCGGTTTTATCTTCGACCAGCTGATGTAATGCCGCATTGATTTGCACTAACGGATACGGTTTCAGAACATTCAGTATGATGATCAAATCCTTTTTCCGATAAAAAAACCGTTCTTTCATTAACTGTTTGATTTTATAAACGAGTTTATCGTTATTCATCTTGATGAAATTTTCACTATAGGTATCTAACTTCGCTTCGGCATCCGCATCCGCATTCGGTCGACATACATATTCACACGATTCCATATAATCACACATCGCGGAATAAGGTTTGTCGCCCACTTTATACTCTAGTTTCGCACCAGTCGCCAGCTCTAACATCACCGGTTTAACACCATTGGCTTCCATAGTTGCTTCGGTGAAATTGGCCTGTCCGTAATTCAAGATACAATCTATTGAAATTTCTTTCAAGGCACGACTCACCTTACCTATTTGTATCGCTTTCGTTTCGGCCATACGGTAGATATATAAATCCGCTGTCTCTTCACTTACACCATCCCGCATTAAAGACCCATAGAGATAGATTTCCACATTTCGTTGTGCAAATGGTAGCGCTTTATGACTACACGTGCGCACACCCCGCCCAATAATTTGTTCAACACGATTCATATTATACCACGGCTCTAAGATATGAATTTGCCGAATAAATTTCAAATCCAACCCTTCGGCGCCGGTTTGTGTGATCAAGATGACCTTCACTTTGGCGCCATTCACATTGTCTTCATTGGTCGACATCTTAATATCTTGCGCAGGATTAACGGAATAACCTTTATCACCCGTAATCATCACATAATGATAGCCTGCCCGCTTGTTCACTGGTGGTGTTTCAAAGAGCGAACCAGAATCACCTGCCCGTGTAAACCCGAGTTCTTCTAAGGCTAAGGCAATTGGCACAATACCGGCCGATTTGTATTGCGAATAGACCAAAACAACACCCGTCGATTGCATAATACGGTCACATATTGTTTTTATTTTACTACTGTATTTACCAATGATATCGGGTGCAAACAAGCGACCGTATTTGGCCAGCGTGTTTGCTTTATACCCGAATTTAGTGCGGAAATGGGTGGTAGCGTCTTCCGTATAGGAGAGAAGCCGCTTTAACCCTTCACCACCGATCAACTCTTTTGAATTAAAGGTGGGCTGCGGCGCCTCTAAACGGTCATCGGGATAGATCATATTTAAGGATTGAAATGGTTCTTGCATCATCGAGTAACCAAATGTTTCAATATTTTCCAAGTTTATTTGTTTATAGTTGCCGATCAGCCCACCCTTGATACGCTGAACGATATAATTGTAGCCACGCTGTTGATATTCACCGATTTCAACTAAATAAAGTGAGAGATGTTTTATGTGTTGGTCGGCAGGTAATGGCGACGTGCCATTGAGTTGCATTTTGGGGTAAGGTCTTTTTTCAAATGTATTGTCGATTGCAAACTCTTTGGGCCAAATACGATAAGGAAACGTATAAGGATTTTCCCCGCGCACAAAAGAAATATAACCGGTCGCTTTTCGCTCTAACAATTCACGGCCAATTTCTTCACCCGCGGCGTTCACTTTAAACGAACCATCTTTATTGAAGACATCTCTCGACTCTATTGTTGCTCGCCTGTCATTCATATTCATTAGATTCACTAACCAGATAATTTCCTTATAACTGTTAAACATCGGCGTGGCCGAGAGTAAAAGCAAGCGTAAGGTCGAGACATTTTTAACCAGTTTGATGAGTTCTTCCGCTACACGTTTGTCTTTATTATCATCAGTGACACGGATATTATGGACTTCATCAATGATGATTAACCGGTTATTGAAAATCTTACGCAAATTGCCGCGAATAATAGTGTTCTTTTTCGCTTCAGGGAGCGATTCATCCTCTACCGCACTCTTCTTACTAATATAATTGGCAAATTCAATGTAACCAAAAAAGAAATAATAGGTATCAATAAGCCGATTAATTTGCTTGATCACATTTTCTTTCGTCAAGCCTTTCATATTCATTGGGTTAATCTCTTTCAAAAACTTATTGCCGATACAATCGCGAATATTCCACATCCCATCGACTTCTTTTAATTTGCGTTCATCAAATAATTGCACGCGGAAATTGGTTTGCACATTGGGCGAAGCCACTATCATAATTTGGCTCGTAATACCCATTTGCATAATATAATCTCTCATTTCTTCTGCCACACTGATCGCCGAGCAGGTTTTGCCACTCCCTAAGCCGTGATACAGTAATAAACTATTGTAAGGTGTTTGAAAGGAAAGAAAATTACGGACGAAAATTTGGTGCGGAGCCAGTTCGAATTCTGCATTACAAAGCAGTTCGGCTTGACCGGCTACATCTGGATAGATATCACCATCATAGCGGTTGTCGTTAAATTCTTTGCGCTCAGATAGTTTGATATTGAAGTTGGGGTCATTTAAACTGGGATAGAGAAAATCATACTCGGATGGTTGACTTAATTCAGCGCGTTCCAAGAGTTCGAGTTTATTTTTTTTCATATTTTGGATGTTTAAAGGGGCTTCTGGGTCAAGAGGTTCTTCTTCCACTGCTGCTTGTGCAGGTTCGTCAGGTGCTGGCTCGTCAGGCGCTGGCTCTGCTTCTTCTGCTGGCGCTATGGGAGCTGCAACTGTCGTCTCTTTATTTTTCTTCGGTTCACACTCCCCTTTTCTATTACGGTGAAAACCTTTGGGGCAAGGTTTTTTTCGTGTTGTTTTTTTGTTTGTTACAATGGGCTCTTCTGCTTCTGGCTCTGGCTCTGCTTGTGCTTGTGCTGGCTCTTCTGCTGGCTCTGCTTCTAGCTCTGCTTCTTCTTCTGCTTCTAGCTCTGCTTCTTCTTCTGCTTCTGCTGGTTCTATGGGCGCAGCTACTGTCGCCTCTTTAATTTTCTTCGGTTCACACTCCCCTTTTTTATTACGATGAAAACCTTTGGGGCATTTTCTTGTTGTGTTTTTGTTTGTTACAATGGGTGCTGGCTCTGCAGATGCAATGCGCTCTTCTGCTGGTTCTATGGGAGCTGCTACTGTCGTCTCTTTATTTTTCTTCGGTTCACACTCCCCTTTTTTATTACGATGAAAACCTTTGGGGCAAGGATTTTTTCGTGTAGTATTTTTTTTAGTTTTAGTAGCATCCATTGTTATATATATCTTATATATTTTTATATAAGATATACACATTACATTACATTGTATAATTTGTATTTATTTAGCAATGTTTCTACCCGTGTTAAAACTTCTTTTTTTTCTAAATTATAAGCTCTAATCGACTGCAAACCATCCTCAAATGTTTTCCATTCCATTTTACTCACTTCTGTATCTTGATATGCCATTTGATTCTCATTTATATTTTCCATTTGCGCCACATAATATTTATGTTTATAGGATTTATAATTTGAACCAGTAAAAATTTCTTCAAATGGCACCAAGTTTTGAATGATATTAATAGACAAGCGTGAGTATCCTGTTTCTTCTTCAAATTCTCTCAAAGCACACAATAAATCCTTCTCTTGGTTATTATGTCGGCCCTTGGGAAAGCCCCACTCGGTTTCGAGCCATTGACTATTCGATTCATTTATTAATGTTTCTAATGAATATTCAGTATCATTCGTTGTCACACCATATTTTAATGTTTCAAATTTATCACGTGAATTTTTCTCCTCTCCACGGTATTGGGTATTAATATCATTACCCCAAAGATTCTTCCACAAGGTATCAAAATCATTCGTTAAAATGCGTTGCTTTTCTTCCACCGTCATTTCTGAAATGATATTTATCAAATAGATCTTGCTGTAAATATTATATTTGCCACGCATAAATTCAACGTAACCAATCGTATCTTTACGCCGAATAAGTAAATACTCGCGGACGCCTGCTGCGTTTATACGGAATACAATAATTCCAACACTCGTAATGGGTTGCTTACATTGATAAAAGATATGACCTTTGGTCCCACAATTATTGCAAAAATTATTTATGTTCATTCGGTATATCTTTATTTCGGTATATGTTTATATTATTTATATCATTTATTATAATGGCGTTAGATCCGACAGTATGGGGCCCGCATTATTGGTTTGTATTGCATACGATTGCTTTAACCTATCCATCAAACCCAAATGAAACTATTAAGAAAAAATATTATGATTTTGTCCATAATATTCCATTGTTTTTACCCATCTCAATTATTGGGAATAAATTTAGCTCTCTACTTGATAAATATCCAGTGACGCCTTATCTCGATTCCCAACAATCTTTTGTTAAGTGGATGCATTTTATACATAATAAAATAAATCTCTCGTTGGATAAACCTGAATTAACAATGGAAGATGCAATGGTTCATTATTATGAACACTATAAGCCCAAGGCTATTAAAGAAAAGGAACAACGAAAACGACGTGAAAAATATGTGTTTATGGGTTTAATTCTAGTAATCATACTATTGACTCTTTACCTTTATAAAAAATAATAAGTATAAAAAATAATAAGTATAAAAAATAACAAGTATAAAAAATAACAATATATAATATATGAAAAGCATTAAAAAAAAAGAAAGAAGAAAAAATAATAAAGGAACACGCAGAACAATGGGCGGACGCGCCATTGATGCAGGTAGTTACGGCTGTGTGTTTAAGCCTGCGATCAAATGTGCAGACAGTACGATTCCTTACAGTAGTAAAAATATATCGAAATTAATGTATAAAGAAGATACTGACGCGGAGTTAATTGAAATGGCAAAAGTGAAAAAATTCGTGGAGCGTATACCCAATAAAGAAGATTATTTTTTAATTTCCAATACATATGAATGTCAGCCTGACAAATTAAATGAAGAAGATTTATCCTATTTTGACAAAAAATGCCGCCTATTTACCAAACGCGGCATAACGAGCAGCGAAGTGAATAATAAATTAAACCTAATGTCGCTCATTGTAATGCCAAATGGGGGCTTAAATCTGGAGAAATTCTTTTTGAAAATGTTTGAAATGCCAGAAAAAGAGATGCATCAACTATTTATAAATACAAATACAGCACTTATTAAATTATTGGTCAATGGGATTGTCCCACTAACCAAAATGGGGTTTAATCATTATGATGTAAAAGCCGGAAATATATTGATATCGGAAGATGGTCGCGCACGTCTCATCGACTGGGGTTTAGCAGGTGAGAATGATGGGCTAACTGTGCCGGAAACAATACAAAACCGCTCGATTGCATTTAATATGCCTTTTTCTGATATATTTTTTAATAATTTTGTTAAAACGTGGTTGGCTGAATCCTTTCATAAAATAAGAGCATCGCCAAATTTACGTGATAAAACGACAGGCCAAAAAGAATTATTGAAAATTGTCGCAGTAAATATGATTAATGAATCGATTGCGAAAACAAGCGAAGGTCATTATGATTATATTACAGGTGATATATTACACGATATATATAAAGTGTATGCTAGTAAAAATATTTATAATCGTGTAGATTACAATATTCTCACAACAAATGTCTTGGTTGAATACGTCCACGCAGTGTTGGTGGCTTATGTTAATGAAAATGGAAATTTTGATGATGCCAAATATTTTTATGATGTGTTCAGTAAGAATGTAGATATATGGGGATTTTTATTGTCCTATGTGCCCATTATTGAATTTGGTGCCGAGAAATTTCATATTGATATTGTGAATGCAGTTTGCCGAATATTGTTAAAATATTGTTTTAGCCCTGAGTTTGCAACAAAACCAATTATATTAAATGAATTGACATTAGATTTGCAGTCACTTAATGCAATTGCTTCAGGAGTTGTTAGAAAACATTCTAAATCACCATTGGTAAAATCGCGATCGAGAAAACGCGAAGGTATGGCGAACGGACAATCAAATAATTTATCGATTCGTAAATTTGATTTGAATAATAAAGATATTACAATGGATTTTTAATATATATAATTTTAAATAATTAAATATATTAGAGAGATGAAGATTGAACTCATAATTATAGGAATAACCATATTTTTTATTTTGAATACGCATACTGACGGAAAATATGTAAAAGTTGTCAAATCGTGGAAAAAATATTATCAAATGGCTGGTATAGGCTTTATTGGGTTATCTGCTTACATTTTTATGCGAAAATATCCCTCGCATTCACAAAGTTTATTAACACACGCCAACGGAATGATCAAATATATGCCAATTGATAAGGAAGCCGGTGATTTAATCTCGCCCTTGTTATCGATGTATGGGGCTGCAGGTATGGGCGGTGCAAATATGATGGGCGGCGGCAACCGGTTTGCACAGCAAGAACAAAGAATATTAAATTCTGGCAGGGGGAACAATGCAAATGGTTCTGCCAATAAAGGAAACGTCAAGCGTTCAGTGAGTGAGACCAAAAAGAAATATGTCGCCGCTGAGCAGGGTTGGAAATGCGGTGGTTGCAAAAAACAATTGCCAGCGTGGTTTGAAGTAGATCATAAAATCCGCTTAGATAACGGTGGATCGAATAATGTAGATAATTTGGTCGCTTTATGTCGAGATTGTCACGGAAAGAAAACCGCATTCGAAAATTTATAAATTATAAACTTTTCTAATATTATACAAAGATGACTGAACCAAATAATATAATTAAAAAAAAAATAGATGAAGCGAATGAATTCAAAGCGGATGTTAAAAGTAGTAGTGAACGTTTTAAAAATTTAGCAAGTGACCTTTCACGAAAAGAGATTAGTTTTAATTTTATTGACAAAATTTCGCGAAAGGTTTACACGAACGAAAATCACTTGATGAAAGTGGAATTTGCACAATATGCTATGTTAGTTGTTTTGCTCTATGTCTATAATCCGTTAAGTATCAATACAAAATACCCTGCCTTTTCAAAATTATTAGTTTTGGTCGTTGCTTTCATATATGTCATTTTATTTTTCTTTATCAAAACAAAAGTAGAAGGAAATGAAGATATTAAAATTAGAGGGGATCAATCTTTTAAAGGAGCCGAGGATGTCGATTTGATCAAACCATCCGAGAAAAATATCATATTTCAATTTATATCTGTTCTTATTGCATTCTTTATCTTTATGTTAGCTATAAAAGGGTTTGTTTGGCTTTTAATTAATACGAAATTACTAAATGTGTTTAATCATCTAATGGGAATAGTTACTTTAATCGGCATCGGTGGTATTATCTATTTAGTTATGAAAAAAACAATAAATAAAGCAAAAAATGCAACAGGTAAAAGTTTTTTGAAATTGTTTTTAAAAATTGTCCTATATTTGCCTTGTTTGTTAGCGGATTTTGCTGAATATATTAAATATGAATTTAGCTTGACAACAAAACCCGTATGGATCTTATGTGGAATTGAAGCTGGTTTTGTTGCTTTGTGGCTTCTGGTGCCTTATCTATTTGATAAAATTATGAGCACTGGTAGCACAAAGCTATTAAGAGAACCTGTAAACTTAAATGAAGAAATTACTATAGGCAATTTTCCAAAGGGCACCAATCGAAATGATTCTGAAATACCAATTGACAAGTTATACAGCAATATGGTGAATGCAAAGGCCAAGCGAGATATTGAACAAAAAGAATCTGAATCATTAGACAATTCACCAGAGACTGAAAGGAATTTTCCTGACCCTGAAATGCCCAAAAATAAATATCTAGCTTGGCTTTACACCAAAATCAAAAACTTTACGTGGTTGAAAGTAAACTTTACAAAACATCCGCTCTATACTGATTATCTCTCTGACCGAAATGCATATACTTATTCCATCTCTGGATGGTTTTATTTGAATCCGCAGCCACCTAATACGAGTGAATCGTATTCAACCTACACAAACATTTTGAACTATGGAAAAAAAGTTTGCATCGAATACAATGGAAAATTAAATAGTTTAAGAGTGATGGCATCCGCGCCATTGACCAAATCAACTCAGAAATCTACTAATAGTGTGGATACGAACAATACGTTAATTGAAGTTTTTGAAACAAAAGATATAATTTATCAAAAATGGAATAACATTGTTGTAAATTATGATAACGGTACTATGGATGTCTTTTACAATGGTGTATTAGTTGGTACACAATCTGGTGTAATGCCATATATGTCATTTGATACGATTGTTGCTGGATCTGCTGGTGGAATAATGGGTGGTATTTGCAATGTGAATTACTATAGAAACATATTGCCTGAAAAAACAATTAAATTAAACTATAAAACATTACGGATTAAGCAATTTCCCTATATTTAAACAGGTTTAAGAATAAAAATAAAAGAATAAAAGGGGGGCAAATTCAGTTATATTTAGATATACATATATTAATTATACATATATTAATGATCCATATATTAATTATAAATGATCCATATATTATAGTTAATTTCTATTCTATAATATATATAAAATGGATATAAAACAGATTGTTATTATCATTTTTGTTTTATTAGTTGTGCTCTATCTCGTCATTAATGCATTTTCGAAAACATCGCAATTGACAAAAATGGCAGATGGAAAGATAATGCAAATGATCAAAGCCAAAGATTTGAAAAACTCAAACAATTCGAGTAATTTTACCTATTCAATGTGGATTTATGTAGATGATTGGAATTATTTGTATGGACAAGAAAAAAACGTATTAGATAGAGCAAATTCGCCAACTGTGGTTTTAGGCGATAAACCAAACACATTAAAAGTCTTTATGAACTATTTTGATACTGCCAAATCTATTAACGGTGTTGATGGGTCGAGCACTGGACCGACACCTACTGCGGCACAAACAGCTGCGTGCGCTAAGGCGGCCGACGCGTGTAATGCGGGCTATACTTGCGCGTGCGGAGCGTGCGGCCCCAACGGCATTCCTTATGGCGATATATCCGGAAATTCAACGGACGGCTCTGCTGGTGGGCCAAATGCGTCAACCAGTATCAACACGTGTTTGATTGAAAACGTCCCGATTCAAAAATGGGTCAATATTATTGTCAGCTTATACGGGCTGACATTGGATATATATTTAGATGGTAAATTGGTTCGAACGTGTGTAATGCCCGGTGTCCCACAAGTAAATAATAATGCTAATATTTTTGTTTCCAATAACAAAGGTTTTAGTGGCTGGACGACAACTTTTAAGTTCTGGTCTGATGCTTCTAATCCGCAACAAGCCTATAATATTTATAAAGCTGGATTTAGTGGAAGTATTTTAGGAAATGCAATTAGTAAGTATAGATTGAGAGTATCTATGGTTCAAAATAATAAAGTAAAGGGTAGTTTTGAGATTTAGAGATGCTTTTAATTTGAATGCTTATTAGATATGCTTAGATGTTTTAGGCTTGATAACATATATTATATTTTATATAATATATATAAGAATGGGTATATCAGAAGCCAGAGTTCAATTACAGCAATTTTCATCAAATCAATACGTGCAGGGAAGTAAACAATTTTTACAATCAAATAGCATCGTAGCCAAATTCGCCTTTTTGATATTGGTATTGATTGTCTTTATGATGTTATTAAGTTTAGGTTCCTTTATATTAAATAAGGTATTTTCACCAAATCATAATCCAATTTTAATTGACGGTATGATTAATTCACAGCAGATGATGATTATTCCCCAAGATCCATCAAAACGTGGTGCCAAGCCGATTTATCGTTCAAACAATCAACGTGAAGGGTTAGAATTCACTTGGTCGGTTTGGATTAATATCGCGGATTATTCCTATAAACAAAATGAGTTCAAGCATGTATTCCATAAGGGAAATAATAATATTTCGACCTCCGATACAGGCGGCGGCGTCGCCGGAATTAATTACCCAAATAATAGCCCAGGTCTTTATATAACACCAATCAACATAGATGCAAAAAATGGTAATACCGCTGGTCTATTAATTAAAACAAATTCCTTTAACCAAATTGACGAGGATGTTATGATTGACAATATACCTTTAAATAAATGGGTAAATATAATCATTCGCGTCACCAAACAAGCGCAAATGGATGTGTATATTAACGGAACTTTGGTGAAACGGCATATGTTGGCTGGTGTTCCCAAGCAAAATTATGGTGATGTTTATGCTTCGTTAAATGGTGGATTTAACGGTAATACATCAGAGTTACGCTATTTTGAGAAAGCCATTAGTACGAGTCAAGTTCAATCGATTGTGAATAAAGGTCCTAACGCTAAACTAGTGACAGGATCTACGATGGGTTCGGATAATAAATCGAGTAAATATATCTCGACACGATGGTATTTGCAAACGGCGCAATCAGTATAGAGCAAATCAATGTTTAAAATATAATAAAATTTTTATATTATATTTTCATATTATATTTTATTCTCTCAGATTCGGGTTAATGCAAATGGCTTCAGTCGGGAAAATATCACCTGACATACATACATCGCCTTCCCCAACATTTATGCAATTGCGAAAGCCACGGTCTTCGCCAATATAACAAAACCCTGATTTTGATGTCGGCTTCATTTGAATGCTACTCGTGGAATCATCTGCTTCCGGTATAACTGGTAATTTTTTACTTCTTTTCTCTGGTTCGGCCGGTTGATCCAGCGGCGACGTTTTACTGGAAGGTGCTGGTTTTACATTCTTGTTGTCAATATTATTAATGATTGGTTTCTTATCTAAGGTTTTTTCTAATTTTTTCACAGCCGCCTCATTATTTTTTTTTGAAACAGAAGCTACAATCGGTCCTTTCTTGTTGTCTTTTCCACTGCCTTCAAAGTTTGTATTGAAATATCTATTCGAAAAATCCAAGACCGGATCATAGAGATGACTCATACTCATATCCGTAGGTTTCAATAAGAACAGCATCAGATTCATAAGGAGAAAAAGAAGAATTAGAAAAATAAATAAATAACGCCAAATGGATGTTTTGACTGCTACTGCTGCACCTGTTGCTGCTACGCTTGCTTTGCCTGTTATGGATGATATGCTTTGAGCAATATCAGGAGATGTAAGTTTTTCTGGCACGCTTAATAACCGAGAGGCCGAAGATTTATTCGATGAAAAAAGGTTAGATGCTTTCTCTGATGCTGCATTATAAATACCTTCAGACGAACGAGGTTCTGAGCCTGATAAACTATCTTTAATTCTTTGCAGAGACATTTAATGTATATATATATATAGTATAAATGTCCGGAACGTATTTAGATTTAATCAAGGCTATCCGGAATGGTGATAGTAAAACAGCACTAAAGATGATTGCTGATGGTTATGAGCAAAGAGAGATAAAGAAAGGTCAGAATACCGCGTTAATGTGGGCGTGTCAATTGATGTTAGATGATGTGGCGTTAAAATTAATAGAAAAAGGTGTGGAAGATGTCGGACACATAGGACACGGTGATACTGCATTAATATGGACATGTTATAACAAGATGGAAAAAGTGGCGTTAAAACTATTGGAGACGGGTAAATCCAAACCGGGACACGTGAATGATATTAAATTAACGGCCCTTCTCTATTGTGTTCAGGCCGAAAAAAATGCCATGGAAAAAGTGGCATTGACATTGATTGATATGGGGAAGGACGCAAATCTCGCACAAGATGATAAAGATGGCAAAACGGCATTAATTTGGGCTTGTAAAAATAATTTGGAAAAAATTGCATTGGCTTTGCTGGACACTGGCGAAAACCATCCCGAAAAAGTGACAAAAAAATTTAAATGGACGGCATTAATGTATGCGTGTTATGAAAAAAATGAAAAAGTGGCGATGGCTTTAATAAAAAGTGGTAAAGCGAATCCCGAGAACGTAAATAAAGAAGGGTGGACGGCATTAATGTATTCTTGTGATAAAAATTTACCAGAAATTGCATTAGCTTTATTGAGAACAGGAAAAGCCAGACCATCACATGTAAGTAAAGAAGGGTGGACGGCTTTAATGTATTCTTGTTCAAGTGATAATAAAAAAATGGATAAAGTTGCCCTTGAATTATTGTCGACAGGCAAAGCCAGACCGGAACAGGTCACTAAATTTGGCTTAACCGCATTAGCGTGGGCTACAAGAAAAAATAAAAAGAATGTTGTGTTGGCATTATTAAAAACGAAGAAAGCCATGCCAGAAATAATAAGTAAAATTCATAAAAATAGTGTGCTCATTAATGCGTGTAAAAACAAAATGACCGATGTGGCCTTAAAAATATTGGACAATTGTAAAGCCAAGCCTGCACATATTCAAACAGATGGTTATACGGCACTCTATTGGGTGAATAAAAATCATTTATCAAAACAACTTAAAGAGAGATTAGAGGAAATGTTGGTGAAATGTAAGGCGAAGCCAACCCGTAAGGCGAAGCCAACACGTAAGGCGAAGCCAACACGTAAGGCGAAGCCAACACGTAAGGCGAAGCAAATAAATAAAACAAAAAAGACCAAAAGGGCCAATAAAAATAAAACAAAAAAAAATTTATCATAACTTCATTTTCCAGCTGCGCCTAAACTCATAACTTTTCGGCACAATCAGTTTCTTAGTATTGCGAATATCAATTGGTGTGAAAATCTGGTCTTGCGGATTTGTGCTGCAATCAAATGTTCGAATATTGATGTATTCATTATGTAAATTCCACCTCACATTTTTCAGGCTAGTTATATCATCACAACCCGCCTGTTTATAGGTAAGACTATCCCGTTTCGAAATAATGCGTTTAAACCCATCAAACGCTCGTGCAATACGTTTGTCAGCGATATCGTAAAACTGGCTACGGTCAATCGTGAGACCTGCTGCTAAACAGCGGTCATTCATTGCATTGTCTTCAATGCCCCAGCCCCAGAAATTCGGGAAGCCTTTGGTTTTTTCAAAATCCGCTCCTTTAATAGCAAACATACCACCGAGTGCAAATTGATAACCATAGAAATGCCTAACAACACCGGTTGTGGTCTGGTAATCAATGAGACCTTTACTCGCTGGCCACGTATCCACATCGTGAAATATAAAAGTGATGTCTTTATAAGCCTCCGGATATTTATCCCGCATTGCTAGAAATCCTATATTCTTCATTGCGCCGCGATTGAAAGGCCGATAATCATATTGATGCGCAAAATAGATTTCATATGGATCGCTGACAGCCGTATCTGCTAATATAGTTTTCATATTTTCCAAAAACAGTGCTTTATCATTTATTCTATCTCGGTAAGGAATAATAAATATTCGAGTCGGTATAGACATATATTATATAATGCACATATATATATTACGCCGCATTTTGATCCCGCGGTAACATAGCCGAATTCATTTTTTCCAAGCGTTCGATTGTCTTATCTAAATTAGAACGTTCTACACCGGCAAATAAATAATCTACATTGAGAGATTCTTCGTTCTTCTTGACATCTTTATACACGATACCTATTTTTTTGATAATGGTGTCGAGTTCTGTTTTATTCGCAATAATATCTATTGTAGCATCAAATGGGTCTGTTAAAATCGATATAGCGTAATAGATAAGAAATTTGCGACGTTTTTTCACTCCACTCATATATTTAATGCTAAAAATCTCCAATAAAGCATTGACAATTTTCGTCATCAGTGGATTTTTCTTATTGGCGCATTCGTGTAAAATAATATCCCAGACTAACCAAATAATATCGTTTTTAAATTTATCTTGAATGGGTGCGAATTGGCGCGTTTCACCCATACATAATTCTTTTTTCTGTTTACACTGTGTTTCGTATTCGAGAATCCATTCCAACCAATAACATGCGCTCACACTATTTTTCGATTCTTTGGTCAAATGATAAGCGAATTCATTCATTGCAATAAAGAGCTCTTTGGGGTCATCCGGTTTGAAAATATCTTCCACATATTTAATTGTAGGCGCTTTCAGTCGCGAAGCCATATGTGTCATATTAAATTCATCCGCTTTCTGTATTTTGATCGCTTCGAGACTATGTTTTTTTCGCGAATGGCAGAGAACACTAATAATTTCGGCAAACAATTGGCGAATTTTTATGTTATTGCGCATTGCCAATTCATTGCCAATATAGCCAGTCGATAAAATGTCTTTAAAATTTTTAAAGCGCATTGCAATATAGATAGGCAGTTTAGGGTTACCCAAATGGATATAACGACTAATGAAAAGAATAATATTTTCCCATAAATCGCCATAATGGCCTGCACAGATAAGTTCGGCAGCCCAATAACAAGCTGGCTCGACTTTGGATGTAATTAAACAATTGATTAATTCAGCTCTAACTTTAGATTTTTGAAATTTAGAAAAAGTAACCCCTTTAAATTCGGCGCTACTTCTTTTATCATTAATGTCAGTATCATTCATAAATTATATATATAATACATATATACAAATGCCTATTGCAAACACACTAAGAAAGGCTAAACATTCTTTTAATATATTTTCAAAAACGACCTTATTACACAAAATTTTATATTTTTTGGCTTTTTTAATTTGTCTATCTCTCATCTTTAATTATGGCAAACAGCAAGTAGAAGGTTTTGAACAACCCAAAACAAATGAATTTAAAACAAATTATGAAGTGCCTGATGTATATGATGATTTTTATGCAACGATATATGATGATTTAGTTTTTAACAAGAATAAAAACGATTATGAAATTGGGAAATGGATTACTCATACAAAACCCACCGAGAAAAGTGTCGTTCTGGATATTGGTTCAGGCACAGGCCATCACGTAAGTAGTTTGAAATCACACGGATATCAAGCTATAGGTATTGATATCTCACCAAGTATGGTTAAAAAATCACAAGAAACATATCCAGAATTGAAATTTCAAGTTGCTGATGTAACTAATTCTGGTATTTTTCAACCCGATTCCTTTACCCATATTACCTGTTTCTATTTTACCCTTTATTATATACAAAATAAGCGGGCTTTTTTTGACAATTGTATGCGTTGGTTGACCCCGGGTGGCTTTCTGGCCGTGCATGTAGTGAATCGTGATAAATTTGATCCCATTTTACCTGCAGGAAATCCATTTACGATTGTTTCTCCTCAAAAATATGCCAAGAAACGCATCACAACTACAACAGTGAAATTTGATGAATTCGAATATAAATCAAACTTTGATATGAAAGAAACGATTTCCAGTGATACTGAGCCAAATGCAATAATGAAAGAAACGTTCAAAAATAATAAAAATGGTAATGTCAGACAAAATGAACATAAATTGTATATGCTAACACAGGCGGAAATTTTGGATATTGCCAAGGCTTCCGGCTTTATTATTGATTCGAAAATTGATATGATCGATTGCCAATATGATAGTCAATATGTTTATATTCTGCAAAAACCGACTTGAATATAGGGTTTGAAAACAGTAAATAAAATATTCTAGTATTACAATATTTTATTATGTTTGTAGTCAATACCTATTTTTTAAGGTTGCTATTCTACTTCTTTCTCTCAGTTTTAATTATTTACATCATCTTAACTGCCTATCTGCGCATTAAAATGCCTTTTTGGCGAACACAACCTGTCTTTCATATTTATAATTTAAAGTATTGGCTGAAACCACCCGGCTTAATAAATAAAGCTCCGCCACCCGTCAATAAATTTGTAAATTTAAGTAACAATGCGCTAATTCCAGTAGATATAAGCGCAGCACATGCACAAGCACAAGCACTAGCACAAGCAAGTATAAGCAACTCGAAAATATGTAAGTTTATTAGTGATTATTATGTCATTCACGAATCGGCGCTCTATAACCCAAGTGAACAAGATATTCTAGCTTATTTACAAAGCAACAATCAACCATCCTTTTTTAATGTTTACCAAGAATCCCCTATACCCTTCGGCCCATCAGAACGAGAGATTATTGGCGCCATTTCAGGCCGTGTATTGAATGTCACTTTGAACAAAAAGAAAAAGCGATTAAATTTTCCAGTTTATTATATAGATAACTTATGTGTGAATCCCGGCTACCGTAAGAAAGGCATTGCACCTGAGATGATCCAAACGATGTATTATAGAATCTCTCGGGAAAATACAAAGGTCAATGCATATCTCTTTAAACGCGAAGGCCAATTAAACACTATTGTTCCACTCGTCTGTTACAATACATATGCGTTTACAATGACGAACTTCCAGAGTGACACACTATTGAATCCCGCAATGAAATTGATTGACATCGGCATCTCTCAATTAAATTTATTTATGGCCTTTCTAAAGAGTCAATTACCTAATTTTGATTGTATTATTTTGCCCGATGTATCGAGCGTATTGAATCTACTTAAACTCGGAAAAATAAAAATATATGGTATTCTTTTTCAAGGTGACCTTATTGCTGTCTATATTTTTCGACTCTTAGAACTTTATTATGACAAGAAAAAGGCGAGTGAATGTATTACGATTCTCTCAAATTGTCAACCGGAAATTTTGGTTACAGGGTTTGCATTAAGCTGGTTAAATATAAACGCAGCAAATCAATCAGAGATTATTCTTATCGAAGAAACGGCACATAGTAAGACCGTTATCAAATCACTAGATAAAAAAACTATAAAATTTAAAAGTCCAACTGCATTTTTCCTGTATAATTATGCTTCATATTCGGTTGCCAGTTCGAAAACATTATTATTTTATTAAAAAATTGAAATCGCCATAAGTATTTGAATCAAATGCAAACTAAGAACAAACAAAGAGAATGATGTCAATGCAAATGAAGAAGCAAAATGTTGTTGTTGAAGATAGTCTACTACGTAAACGTAGCAAGAAGCATCAACGTAGTAATAAGCGTAAAAATCATAGCCACACGTCAGGGGATATGATTCAGCAACAACGCCGCAAAGAAAAAGAGTTGTTGAAGATATGGAAGGCTATGAGAGACGACGAAAAGAAAACTAAATCGATCATTCGAAAACAAGCGCAGGTTGTGAGCCGAAACGAGAAGGAATGTTTCAATGAAACTGATTATGAAATTTGCGGAGAACCGGAGGATCGATGTATTTTCAAATGCTGTCCATGATACATGGAACACAGCAGTTATTAATGCTTAACGCGTATGGCTTGCTTAACGCGTATACTTGCTTAACGCGTATACTTGCTTAACGCGTATACTTGCCAACCCGTGCGAAAGAATCAACAATAAAAATAATAAAAACACCTAAAAACGAATATAAAATAACTTCTTCCATCACATGTCCAGTTTTTTCATCTTTTTGCTCTTCTAATAAATGAATCATATAATTTAGTTTCTCAAGCATTTGATTTTTATTCATACTACTTGAATGTGTGTTATCTCCGCCGGAAGCTTGATTAAAATAAGGCACATATTGTTTATAATAATCGGAAGCATAAGTTTTAGGTAAAGAATTGAAGCCTTCATAACTGTCTAATGGGGCTGGGTATTGTCGAGTTTTAACTGCAGTCAGAATCGTATTTTCCTCATTTTTAGGCTGATTAACAATCGTTGGCTTTTCATAATCAATATTTACATTGTTTTGAATAGAATCGGTCCCCATCATTGCATTTTGGCCCATTGCATTTTGGCCCATTGCATTTTGGCCCATTGCATTTTGGCCCATTGCATTTTGGTCCACTGCAATTGGCGTTTTCGATGAAACCTCAGCTCTAGGTGGGGGATTAAAATCAGCTAAACCACTAGAATCGTCATTGTCATTTTCATACCCATTCGAGTTATTAATTAATTTTAACATATTTTGCACATTATCCGTATTTCCAGTAGAATTTAAGTCACTACTCTTTACGCTATTATTTGTATCGTGCCTTTTTTTAATCGTTATATTATGTCTAACTTGTTTCTTTTTTTCTAATTCAGACATATTACTATTTATAGCTGAATTATCATTTATTTCTGAATATTGTAAATATCCTAAAGATGTCATTATCTATATGAAAATAAGATATTTTTATTTTCATAAAAACCCATCTATAAAAAAGAATCCAGTGTAATAAATAAGAAAAATATTAATATAATATAAATGTGTGTTCAGACTGAAATTATTATACTTTTTTTCTTAATTTCTTTTTTGGTTTATACAATGCCAATGGTTTTAGTAAAATTTAGTAAAACGTCAAAAGGTCAATTTTTACTAGTAATGTTAACTATTGTAATCACTTTGTATAATAAGGTCGGTGGAATTTTGATGGCTTTGTTAATCATATTTTTATCGGAATTTAATTATGAGTTCAATAATGGTATTATATATGAAGGGTTCGACCCCAGTATGGATGTTACTACATTAGGTTATAGTAGTTCCGTCCCGAGCATAAAAAACAAAAATAAAATGGACCAATTGGCTGTGTCAGAGCAATTAAAATCCAGACCATCTTAAATACAGTTTTGTATATAAAAATATATGGATATAATATATGTTGTATTTAGACTATATTTTATACATAATAATAATAATTCTATTATACATTTTTGTCAATAGAATAATCAACACGAATGATGATGGCAAAACGAAAGAAGGATTTGAACACGAAGGAAAAGGTAAAGTTTCCGTTACTCAGGGAAGACCATCCGAAATTGAATATGCTGAATATGTATATTTCGACAAGGCAACCTTTTCTACTAAAAATATGGATGTGAAATCAATATTAGACCAATTAATTCTTAAAAAAACGGACAGCATCATTGTCGGTCCAGAAGCATTTGGACTCTATGAAAATGACCAGTCAGCCGAATATGATTATTTGGTTATTAAATTTAAAAATCCTTATACAGAGGTGAAGGATGGAAATACTGAAGCTAATGATGGTGTATGGTGGTGGAGTAAGGGAGACTCAGTCTCTTTGAAATTTGGCAATGGTTCACCAGACCCTACTTGGTTTAAGATAGTTAAAGCATTATATAAAGTTGCAGACTTGTTAGCTATTTTAATCCTTGATAATCCGAATAAAATGATATCAAATATTGTAACGCTTAATTTGTTTGGTTTTTCATTACCGAATTTTGCTGCAAAAATAGGGGATGTTATAAAAAAGTTTATTAAAAATTTAATAAAGGTTGCAAAAAATATATTTAAAAAAGTATTTGGATGGGTTAAAACTGCTTTTAAAAAGATAGTGTCAATCCTAAAAGATCTCCCCGGATTTCTTTCGGGAATTTTCGAGTATATAATAAATTTTATAATAACCGCGGTTGATAAAACATTTGCTTTGATTGAACGACTATTCAAATCAGTCGTCAAAATAATAAAAACGATTATTAATTTGCCTTTGAAAATTTTTGATATACTTGGAAAACTTGTTGACATTATTATTAATTTATTTATAATGATCATCAATTTACCTATAACCATTTTAAATATGATTATTGCATTCCAAGAAATAGGAATGGATATTATGAATAAGACTCCAACAATTCCTTTTCTGAATATGTTTTTTCAATAAAAATATAACATAAATTATTTTTATAATGTTATAATAATAATGACTGCAAAAAATAAAGATTTATTACAAAATAAAGATATCGGATTCATACAAAATATAAATCAGACCTATTTAAGACACATCAATGAGAGTAAATTTGTTATTGGTATTGCAATGATTCTTTTAAACGTCGGTTCCAAGTATGTTGATTTTAAATTTACCAAATCACAAGAGCAACTGTTGCGAAATGGTATTGCTCGAGAGATTCTCATTTTCACGATTGTATTTATGGGCACACGTGATATTATGTATGCAATCATTTTGACTGCATCCTTTATCATATTGTCTGAATATGCTTTTAACGAAAAAAGTGAGTATTGTTTAGTTCCGGATAAATTTAAGAAAATATCGGCACTCATTGATACAAATAATGATGGAATTGTTACGCCGGAAGAAGAAGCCAAAGCTCTAATTACTTTGAAAAAGGCGGAGAAAAATCGTGATCAAAATATGCATAATAAATTTAGCACATATTTAAACAATATGAATAATAGTATAACGAGTTTGACTAATTAATACATTTATATACACAATAAATTTATGTATATAATATAAGATTATAATGTCATCTAAAAAAGATAAAGAAAAATCAGATACAATAACCATAGAAACCACACAATTAAAAATAAATATTAAATCAACTGGCGATCTAACAACCAAGGAATTTGATTTAATTCCATTTCATCCGAATATGGCCGACTTACGTGATTTAAGTAATAATAGTTATATTCTCTTTCCCTCTTTCGTGAAAATTACAATGAAAGATTTAAAAAAAGCTGGCGTAGGTGAAGATTATCCCAAGGTATTTATGAATTTGGATAAGTATATTAAATTAATCAAATATGTCACCAACCCAGACAAAGAAGAAGATTATACATTGATTATTGATAAATCGCAGGTGAAAAATTATACCGTATCATTAGCGCAAAATGCATTTTCCGATTTGGTGGCCGATAATATGAGCGATGCGATCACCATACAGAAAAACGAACCTTTGACCAAAGAAGAAATCATTGTGAATAATATCGAATTAATCAAAAGTATCTTTTTACCTGTCAAAAGTCATTTCTTCATCCTAGGTAATGACTATGTGATTGGGCAAAGCAAATATATGCCACCTTATGTGGCATCCAATGAAAAAAATACAAAATTAGAACACGAAACAGCACAAGTTATTCCGCTCGTCTATACGGTGCGTTTTGAATTGCAGCTCCTAGATGCGGCGAATAATCCTGATGCAGGTGATTTTAGTAAAATGACGTGCAAAGCCAAAAAAGGTAATATTGCCAAGGATATGAAAGATATTTTTGGCACCAATTTTGGCTATGTGGCAGAAAAAAAAGCAGCTATTCCATCGATTTTAAACACATCCAAGACGACGCAGAACCGCCAGTTTAGTAAATTGCAGAAAGAATGGGAAGAGCGGAATAAATTCGTGAAACAACCTACAAATGAACGTGAGCGGTTAGCGATCGAAAAAAATTGGACACCGATACAGCGAAAAATGGCCGAATTTGATAAGAAACAAGCCGAGTATAATAAAATTCCGCCGTTTTGGATTAAAGAAACAGAAGACTTGAATGAAAAATATAAGAGATTTACGGCTGATATGATGAAATTGTGGAAGGAAATGGCGGAGATCAAAAGAAGTAATGCGGAAAAAATAAAAGCAGACCCAACATCCGCAATAACTGAATCCGTTTTAAAAGATATGATTCAAGTGGTAACGGATAAAATGAGAGATGTAGGAAAGCAAGTGTTACTGAATGAACGAGAGAAAATGCCTGATTTCAAGCCGGAAAAAACCCCGAATATTGCAACCTTATTGAAGACGTTGGATGATTTGAACTATGATACAATTCTATCCACGGTAGAATCAAAGATAACAACGGACGAGTTTTATATACTTGCCAAAGAAGATGAACAGCGAACAATCGACTATAAATTCGTGAAACCTTTACTGGCTGAGACGGGGTTTTCAGAGAAAGAAAAAGATTTGATTTATTTAAAGGGTCAAGAGCAAACATTGATTGATAAAATTAATAGGTTAAGTGCACCGGATGCTTCCGCTGAAGACAGATATAATGTTGAATCAGTGAAAGTGGAGTTGGCCAAAGTGCACGCGAATATGCGTAAGAAAGAAGCGGACACTCAATTGATTACGCAAAAATACACAACGAAGCGGGATGACCCAAAAAAGGTTATTGTAGGTAATGTAATAACAGACAAATGGAAACTTTTATTGAAAGATATGGATGAGAAACGAAAATCGATTGAGGCTGAAAAAACAAAAGAAGAGAAGAAAATAATACAAGAAACAGTGAAAGATGAATTGAAGAAGAAGAAGAAAGATATAGATGATTTGCGTAAGGAACTCTTGATTGCAGATTATAAAGAAGGAAAAGAAGAAAATACAAGCAAATCAGAGAATGAAAGTTATGACAAAAAAGAGAAACCCTTAGATAGTGCTGAAACAATAAGAACGAATTTAGAAACAGCCAAACAGCAATATTTGGATATTTATGGTAGACTCGGGTTGTATTATCGTATCCAAGCCGAGATCACGTTACTAAGTGACGATTTAACCCGTATAAAAGAGTTGAAAGGATTGGTCGATAAAGATAAAGAGAAAATAACAGATAAAATAAAAAGTATTGTCTTGTCCTTGTCGAAGTTTTCAGATACAGAAAAGAAAATAGAACATGGAAAACCAGGTAATCCCACAATAGCAGCTTTACAAGTGGACAATAACAGATTACAAGGAGAAAGTGCAGCTTTTACCAATACAATAGATCGATTAGTTAAAGAAAAGGGGAATTACGAAGCCTACCTCAAAGTATTAAAAGGTATATCTGAAAAAAATGTGACGACTGATTTCGAAGCCAAAAAAAGCGAATTAATTAAGTTGGGTGATACTGTTCCAACCAAAAAATTAAATATACAAGCACCTACTTTGGTGGGTGGCGGCACTCGGAAGAAAAAAAACACATTGAAAAAACGGATGAAGAAATACAAGAAAACCAAGCGTGCCCGTTTAATAAAAATGAAAAAAACGATACGGAAATGGCAGCATAAGTTAATGCGAAAGAAGAAACGCACACGCAGGCGTAAAGTATAAGTATAAGTATTATTATATTATTTTATAACGAATAATATAATTCAAATAGACAATTTTTTAAATATCCAAGCTCACAATATTGCGATCACTCTTTTGTTTACGAGGAGGTTTGCTTGCCGATGGCGTTGAGGATTTTTTCGAAGAAGATGGCTTTTCTGTTTGGGCTTGCGGTCTATCTTGCGGCGAAGATTGTGGTCGATCTTGTGGCGAAGATTTGGCAGGCGGCCCTTGCGATTTATTGTCAGGAGGTAAAGCCACATTCATTGTTTTCAACCCCGATAGCAATTCATTAATATCGGTGGGGCCTTTCATCTCGGGTCGTGTCATAGGAGGCGGATTATTATCCACTCGACTGAACTGCTCTTGAATATTGATACCATCATTATTGCGTGCACGCATCAAATCCGGTCGGTTCGTCGGTGGGGCCGTGCGCTCATTCTGGCCGCGATTCACCTGTGTTTGCTGAGGCGGCGGCGGCGGGCGGTCATTGCTAGCACCGGGCATAAAATTTCCCATAAACCCACTGAAGCCGGGATTGGTATTTTGCATACTATTCACTGCCGCACTCGTAAACTGCTGCATCAGATCAGGATTTTGCCGCATAATATCATCCATCCCAGGCAACGACGATTTAAACATTGTATTCGTCATATGTACCATAATAGCCGAGCCACCGAGCTGAAACAGCAGCTTCAATTCCGGTGCCATTTTCGCCTTGGATTTGTATTTCTCGTGCAATTCGCCAAAGATCTCATCATAGTCATCGATATTTTCATTCACTTGTTCGGCCCAGCCATCGAGCTTCACATCAAACGGGTCAAATTTGGTATTGAGAAATTCCAAACCGGTAATAGCCGCCATCAACATCTTACCTTGAAATTTGCAACTGTTGGAGCGCTCTTTCTCGGCAATAATCATTTCGTATTCACCTTGCATTTCGGAGAGGGGAGAATCCATCGAGTATTTCTTGGTGAGTTTGGCCCCTTTCCGCTCAATCTCTTCGAGCTTTCGTAAGACCTTGAATTTTTCGAGGAGTGTTTCTTCAGGGGATAGCTTTTGTTTATCGGAGAGATTCTTATCAGGATTCAATGGCACATTATTGAATTTGGTAAAGCCATCCCACGTTTTGCCGTCATTTTGCGAAGAAGCGGCTGTTGCTTTACCGATTTTTGGTGCATCGTTCATACTGACAATACTACCAATCGAGACATTGTCGTCGAGTTCAGGGCCGGTATTGAGTTTCATACCACCACCGAATAGCCCTGAATTGAATAACCCTGATTTGGAAATAGCCGGAGCACTTTTTGGCTCTTCAACCAAATCATTTAATTCTTGCTCTAAATCATTCAAATCGCCTAAACCGATATCAATGGTTTCTTTTTTTCCTTTTCCATCATTTAAGCGCTTGTCATTCATTAACAATTCAATGCCGCCGCCAAAATTGACGGAAGGGCGTCCACTAGACCCCTTGCCATTCAAATCAATGGTCAAGTCATCGAGATTAATAATATCGTCAGTGATATCTTGCATTATTGTGTATTATATATAAATTATAACTTTAAGTTCTACGCAAAAAAAACATTTTATTATATTTATTTCTTCTTGGTTTTTCTATTTTTCTGTCCTCCTTTTTTGCTTGAATTGGAATCATACGTATCATTCATTATTTTTTTAATGAACTTTTTCGCTTTTTTCGCATTTTCATCATTATATTTAAAATCTCCATTTCTATCTTTATTATATTCAGTTTTATAGTCGTAAGACGTATCAAATTGGATAGTTACTTTAATGTGTCGATCGTTGATATAGGTGCCTTCTTTATCGCTATACATTATTTCTTTTTCAAAAATTAAATTATAATAACCTGAATATTCTCCTGCGTCTAAAGAGTCAGTATAGTTATATTTATTTTCTTTCATACAATTTATAATTCTTTGTAATTCTATTTTTCCAGTATCTGGACCAGGGTATTCTCTTTCCATTTTATATTATATTTATATTAAAACAAATAATTGCGTTTAATTGGCACCGAACATCCCCAAGAACCACAATAGGTAGTACAACACGTGGTTGCGCAGCATTTATTGATGATAGTGTTACAAATAGAACCAAGAAAGCACGAAAAGAAGAGTGGAAATTTCAGAGGAAAACAAAACCAGCAACACAGGCCATTGATATCTTCTTCTGTATTACCATAACCTGCCGTCGTTTGTACATAGCCGGAATACCAATATTCTGCAAAATCATTGGGACAAAAATCGCAACGTTTTTCGTCAATATTTTTATCAATATGTTTAGCACGACAACAATAATAGCATATTCCACAGCATCGGGCGTCCGGTGAATTATCTTTATAACAACCACAGCAATGGCGTTGATTTTCTTTTACTAGTGCGTTCGCTTTTGCTACTTCATTTGAATTAACAATAATCGCCATCTTTGTACATTGTTAATTAAAATAAAAAGTGAATTAACAATTCAATTTTTATATATATAAATGATGGAAGAATTCAAAAGGGATGGAGACTTGTATAAAAATAAAAACTATTATTCAATTGACTATTTGAAAGAAAATATTAAAGATTTCTCATTATGGGCTATATTGCATACGCAAACACTTACGCCAGATTTTTGTGTTGAATATCTCTTAGTTCCGGATAATAAATATGCAAAAGATGAAGAAGATGAAGAAATTTACATAAATAATGTTTTATATTGGCAACAACACATTACAAAAGAAGAATTATTAAATTGCGACTTTATGAAAAAATATAAAGAAAATAATAAAGCGTAATATTATTTATTCAAATACCAATTGCCTTGTAAAAAAGCATCCGCCAAATCATCTTTCTTCTTATGTTGTGTAAAATGCGGTAGCCAATCCGGACATCTCTCGTTTAATAATTTCAAAGTCACTGTAATCCCTTCTTTCTTGCGAGCCGAGTAGGTTGTCAAATCAGTTTCGATATCTTGATGGCCTTTGAGTTTATTAGCGGCCGAAACAAAAGCGATTTGTGTTTTATCGTGCATAATAAAATACTGGGCAATCATTCCTTGTAAGGTTTTCATTCGATTAGCAATAGGGCTAATTTGATTTTCAATAACAATATGTGTTATACTTGAGAGATGCTGTTTTAATTCTTCATCGAAAGCTTTTCGCATAGCAATACCGATTTGCACTAAATCCATATCGTTGGCTTTGGCGCCAGCAATTGTTGTTAGCATTTTCTGCTCGAGAAAGGTCGACACTACCTTGAATATATCTTCTTTTTTAATAGCCGTTGTCGGTAATGGAATACTATAATCAAGTATGACCTTCTGTAGATCACTTAATTTCATCTTCTTTATTTTTTTTGGAGAGATGGCAGGTAAGGGCATTAATAAGCCGGACTTTTTTGCGTGGGATGCACAGTAATAATTGTCTGCTTGTGCGAATTTAGCTGTTTTTATACAAGCCGAGCAGAGGGGGTCTTTGCCACAAAGATTGATAACATCCCACGCAATTATTTTTGCATCGGTCTGTGCTTGTCCGGATTGCATTAGACAGTAAGCTAAATTTTTAATCCCTACGTCAATACTTAATAACTTCATATAGCGTTATTAACTATTATATTTAATATTATTTATGATATAATAATGTCGGCAGATCAAATAGATAAATTGTTTTTGTTGATTAAATCCTTAGAAAAACAAATAAAACAACAAAATAAAATGATTGAAGAATTACAGAAAGAAAATAAATTAATTATTGAGAACACGACAAAAATGGGAAAACATATCGACTTTATTAATGGTGCTTATGAGAAATTAACTAAATCTTATTTATTTCGGAATATATTTTCTTAATTAGCCCTTGGCACATTCTTATACAACATTTCCGGCTGTGAAAATACAGGCGTCACCATACGTGATTGAAGAGTAAAATCGGTTAAATATAAATTTTTCATATCACTATCTTCATATCCAAATTTCTTTGTTTCATCCATTGACGATTTAAATAAATATGGTGAATTATTTGAAACTGGTTTACCAGTGCCATATTGAACTGTATTTGCAGCACATTCACCACAAGCACTCAGTTGATTGTATTTAATAATCGCGTCTGCATTTTTGGTTAAATAATCACGGTAGCTCCAATTGGATTTTATGTTCGCTTGTTCGCGAATATATTCATTAATGACAGCACCGGGTTGCCAATTTGCAAAATTTCGTCCATCGTTCATAATCGGCGGAAAATCAGGATGAATATTATTAGAACCAGCATAACATGTTCCCCAACTCATTTGTATATATATGAGATATAAAAATGAGTATATATAAAAATGAGTATATATAAAAATGAGTATATATAAATGAGTATATAACTATAATTGCTTATTTCTTAAGCAGTAGCAATAATTCCGGCTTTTTTAATTTTTTTGCTTCTTCCTTTGTAGCCAAATTTTTATCCGTTATAAGCTTTCGCAAGTCATCGACCTTCATTTGTTCGGTTGAAGGTGCATCGATTGATGAATGTGCGTCACTTGAAGGTGCATCGCTTGATGAATGTGCATCGCTTGAAAGTTCATCGATTATTTCTGTTATGGAAGATTCACTTGCACTAGCGATAGCATTAGATTGCCCTTCACTGCCTGATTCAAATGGCAATACTTCAAATGAAATTGGTATAATTAGTTGTTGAGTTAATTGTTCAGGTAAATTAACAATTTTAATGGTTTTTATTGTATCCACATTTTCTGAATATTCGACATCATCTTCCGAATCACTGCTGCTCTCAGAGTCGCTATCTGAATCAACATCATCGTCATCATCGTCTTCGTCGTCCGATACTACAATTTTGCCATCTTCAGATACAAACTTTCTCGCAGCAACAAGCGCTTCAGGTGCTGCCAGATTAGTAGAATTTAATGGTCGCATACATTCGCCGCCTGTTCTAATATCTTGTTGTACATTCGTAATAAACGCCGTTAAAACGCGGTTTTGTTTTTCCACAGACACTTTAATCTCAGATAAACGCAAATTGAAATACATAAAAAGTCCCGCCGAGCATAAAATCGTAATTAAAATAGGAACTAGGTTACTTCCGCAAATATTCACCATTATTTGAATATATATGATATATTTTAAATCATTATTGAACGAATTTAAATATCCAATTCTTGCAAAGTAACATTTGTATTATTAATTATTTCAAGTGGATATTCTAAATCTCTCAATACTTTAATTCCACCTTTGATATAAGAAATACCTTTTTCCAGTGTATAGGTGTATTTAAAGTCATTATTACTTGTTTCGATTTTCATATGGTAATTATGTATCTCTTTTTCTTTCTCTAAACGCCGACATAAATCCAAGAAGTGTGTCGTTAATACAAAATTAACATTGTCATATTTATTTAAATAAGTGAGATACGCAAAAGCACTGCTAATAGCTTCATAAGGATTCGTACCGGAATAGAGTTCATCAAATACGCAAAAATGTCTTAACTTTTTGCTAAAAGGGCCTGCTGCTTCGCTTGTTAACGCTTCTATCTTAGTCAAAATATCTTTACATCTTTTCGCTTCAGCTTGAAACAAGCTATCTCTCGCCGATGTATCCGGAATATTGATATAGCAATGAATCATATCATACGGTACAATATTGGCTTTCTTATAAAACCCATAACCCACTTGCTGCGACATAATAATATTAAATATAGTGGCCTTCAAAAGTGTTGTTTTTCCCGCTGCATTCGGTCCTGTGATAATCAAATGCTTATCAATCTTGTAACTATTCTTTACTGGTTTCTCGTTGACAAGTGAAGGGAAATAGGCATCTTTAAAGGTCGTCGTGGATGGCTTAAATTTGCAGATATTTATATTTTTCGCCGAAATATTCTTGCGTAATCCAGTTAAATTGTCGATATACCCATTCAGTCCAAAAGTGTATTGCAATGTGTCGTGTAATTCTTTATTTTTATACAGCTGATAAAAACACCGCATTGTATGCCCGATTTCCCCGATTTTGCTTATTCGAATTTTATTCGGCATCACCTTTTTAAAATCGTTATACACATAGTCGCAAATTTGCCGATGCTTCTCCATTGTTTCCATAAACGGTTCATATGTTTTTAGACCAGCGCATTGTGTTTTTAAGCTATCCATATTCTTCAGTGTGCTATCTAGGTAATCTCTCACTGTAAAAATTTGCTCGTGTATTTTGGTCATATTGTAACAAAACTTTCGACACGACATAATGTTTTGGTAAATTTGAATGACATAAAAGACGCCCGAACCTACGACATACATTATTTTTTCAAAGCTGGCATTGGATAAATCAAAGATTTGCCCGATTTGATGTTTTTTAAAGACCACTTTCAAGAGTTCAATATATTTTTCAATACTAATCGGTAATCCACGTAATTTAAGAATGATCAGGGGGAAAATCAAAAAAAAGATAGGCATCATTAATGAAAACAGTGGCGCAGCCATATTATACATACTCAAGCATTGCAAGAATTTCGCATTATGATTTAAAAATTGCAATTTTTCCCATTCAACATAGCTGTATTTCTCAGCAAAGCCTGTTTCAGCTTTTATTTCTTCCCAGATGGTATTGACTTTTTCCTGTCGCTCCGCATTAATCTCTCCGGTTGTTTTTAATTTATGTTTTAATAGTTTCTGGCTGTCTTTTAAAAATGTCGTATCGGGTGTATAATATTTACTCCATAGCTGCATTGTTTTCTCACCAAATATGGTCTCAGGTTTAAACACATATTTGTATAAAGAATGTGCCGGATCAATAGGCAATAATTCTAAATCGTTTATCGTATGCTCTTCTAAGACTGATTTATTTTCTAAATAGGATATCGGTAACTGGAAAATATCATCATTGTTTTTTATTGCTGGTTCTTCTTTCGGGTATAAAACAGAATGTAATAGTTCATTTATCATTTATTTTTATAGAGAAGAATAAGAATAAATTTGAACGTATATGTATTACTGAACGTATATGTATTACTGAACGTATATGTATTACTGAAGATATATGCATCGCAAGCCTATGCATCGCAATCATATTAAATCGCAGCCCAGTTTTCCGTCAATTCAGGTATAGTCGTATGATAGTGTTGCTCGATAATTTTCAATTGACGCATATCACGCGACGTCACAAAATTAATTCCGACACCCTTACGCCCCCACCGACCACTGCGGCCAATACGGTGTAAATAAGTGTGCACACAGTTCGGCAAATCAAAATTGATAACGGTGCTCACTTGTTGCACATCAATACCACGCGCAGTGACATTAGACGAAATCAGGACACGATGTTTTCCATTCTTGAATTCTTCATAGTTACGCAACCGTTCATCCTTCTCCATTCCACTGTGAATTTGACAGACCGGATAATTGTCGCTATTCATCGCCACAAAGAGATCATTGACACGCTTCACACTATTGCAATAAATAATGGATTGGCTCACTGTTAAAGAGCTGTAAATATCTTTTAGCGTGTCGTATTTGACCTCATCATTATCAAGTGCGACGTGATATTGCCGGATGCCTTCCAAAGTCAATTGTTCGTTTTTTACTAATATTTTTACAGGATTACGCATAAATTTATCGGTCAATGTATTCAATTCATTCGGCATAGTCGCACTAAATAAAGCCACTTGAATACTCGTGGGCATATATTGAAAAATATTATAAACTTGGTCTTTAAACCCTGCCGATAATAATTCATCCGCTTCATCAATAATAAGCAGTTTGAAATGGGTTGTGGCCAGTCGCTTACGTTTCAGCATATCGTGGATGCGACCGGGGCACCCAATAACAATCTGTGGTGTTTTATCTCTCAACAATTGAATATTATCATCCGTCGATGTGCCGCCAATCAGGAGTTGAGTGCATAGGTCAGGAAAGAGACCACCAATCGAATCAATAACCTTCTTGGTTTGAATGGATAATTCGCGCGTAGGTGAGAGAATCATCGCTTGTGGAACATTTTTACTCGTATCAATGAGTTCCAATGCACTAATAGAAAAACACGCTGTTTTCCCCGTACCAGATTGGGCTTGTGCAATTACATCTCTCTTCGAAAAAAGAGGGAGAATAGCTTGCCTTTGTATCGGGCTAGGTTTTTCAAATCCATTGGCATAAATACCGCGCAATAATAATGTTTTTGCATTTAAATCTTCCCAATCATTTATTTCTTTCATTTCTTCTCTATTTTCGTCAGACATTATATACTGTTATTATTATGATTATGTTTAAGTATTATTTGAAAAATTGATATAAATATACTTATTTAGTAATAGTAAGCATATATTAAAATGGCTGCTTGTATCGTTTATACACGCAATGATTACGATAGAATTAAGAAAGAAGGATTTGTTTATGCTTTACCACAAGAAACGCTTGATACTATTAAAAAGATTGCGTCAAATGTAGGTGCGCCGGAATACATTAAAACGCCCCATTTTGAAAAACGGACCTATAATAAGCCACGCATTCATATAAAAGAAGTATCCGATTCCGAATGGAATACCATTCGGAATTTTAAAGCGACAGTCATTGAAAAGAAAAAGGGTGTGGAACTATCGATTGATACTATCCGTAAGCATTTGAATAAAATGACGGCGAAAACATATGATACTTTATTGCTGCAAATTTGTGCCGAGATTGATTTGCTGAACGCGGCCGAGCCGATTGACGACGAATTACGTGCCGAATTAAAAAAAATCGGTGATGCTATTTTTGAAATTGCCAGTGGGAATCGCTTTTATTCGGGAATGTATGCGGCTCTTTACAAAGAATTGATGCAGAAGTATACATTTATGCAGCTTATATTGACTGACAAGTTGAATGCCGATGTCCATTTGTTCAATGATTTTGAATATTGTAGTCCCGATAAGGATTATGATAAGTTTTGCAATAACAATAAGACGAATGAGAAACGTAGAGCCTTGGGGCTATTTTATGTCAATTTAATGCTACAGCAAATCATACCTAAATCGACTATTATCGGAATGATTACTGAGTTGCAGACGAATTTGGTTGACTATATCGGAAAAGAGAATAACGCCAATATCGTCGAAGAAATGTCGGAGTTGCTTTTTGCGTTAATCACAATTGGTGCGCCAGAATTGAAAAGCGTAAAAACGGATTGGGACCGAATCATTGCAACTATTACATCGATTAGTGTTATGAAGGCCAAGTCGGCGCCGAGTATTTCCAATAAGACGATTTTCAAGCATATGGATATGCTGATGGAAATAAATAAGAAAAAGTAAAAATGTATTTAAAGTTTTATTTGGATTATTCTAGTAAATGGAAAATATTAATTTTTCTCTCAACGAGATTGAAATTAATAAGTGTGTTAGTGTTAGTGATTCTAATCAAATAGACGATATGCATCTTTTCTTTGGCTGTGATGGCGATGGTGGTGATGATGATGAATATGATATTGAACAATTAAAACTCTATTATAATTCGAATTATACTATAAAAGGCTTGTCGCAAATATTGCAGTATTACGGAGTTCAGAAAAATAAAATGGCGAAAGAAGAAATGATACAAGTTTTATTGTTTTTTGAAACGGACGAAGCGAATAAACCAATAGTGAAAAAGCGAGTGCGTTTATGGCAATATATAAGAGAATTAAAAGCGGATCCTTATTTTAGCAAATATATTCTGTTTTAATTATGTATTTTAATTATGTATTTTAATTATGTATTTTTATTATATAATAAATAATAATTATTTTATATATAATATGGTAAAATCATTATTAGACGATACTGTTAATTACATTGAAAGTCCTGATATTGATATTGATGATTTAGAGCATGATGCAAATTTATATGAAACCGAAATTTATAAAAAGGCTATTGTATTTGCCTTGGGCAAACCCAAATATACCTATATCGATAATAATATTGTGTATTATCCCATCTATTGGGTGGAAAAGGATGAAATCACAATGCAAATTGGTGTTTATGAAATTTTGGCCAGTGACGAAGAAAATATATATGATTCAGAAGGTGATATTGATTTAAATAAATTTCCTAAGCCTCTTTTGTTTGCTTTTGCATACACAAATATAGTAGCAGCACCGAAAGCAGTGCCGAGTGCAAGCGCAGCAGTGCCAAGCGTAGCAGGACCAAGCGTAGCAGGACCAAGCGTAGCAGGACCAAGCGTAGCAGGACCAAGCGTAGCAGGACCAAGCGTAGCAGGACCAAGCGTAGCAGGACCAAGCGCAGCAGGACCAAGCGTAGCAGGACCAAAAACGAAAAAAGCCGACAAATGGATCCAATCATTTATGCATAGTGACCAATACAATATTATTGACACGAAATATGATGGTAATTGTTTTTTTTCTATGGTAAAATTGGCACTCGAGGAAAATGACCAAGACTTTTCTATCGATGAAATGCGTGACTTGTTGGCAGAAGATGCAACCGAAGAAGTCTTTCAAAACTATAAAGAATTATACGACAATTATCAAAAGAATGAAGCAACTATAACCCGAGAGATTAAAAATATTGCGAAACGGCACAGGGATTTAACAGCGACCTTGAAAAAAACCAAAGACCGTAATTTAGTATTGAGTTTTGAAAAACAGTCTGCCGATATTGAAAGAATGCACACAACATTAAAAAAAGATCGTAAAGAAGTGCGTGAAGCATTAGAAGAATATGCTTTTATGAAGGGAATCGATAATCTCTCAATGTTAAAATTAAAAATTAAAACAAGTGACTATTGGGCTGATACGTGGGCTATTTCGACCATTGAACGCGAGTTGAATATAAAAATAATAATCTTTTCCGAATTGAATTATAGAGAGAATGATGAAATCAATGTTTTGCGATGTGGTCAATTAAATGATGTGATTTTGGAAGAACGAGGAATTTTTGAACCTTCTTTTTACATTTTGGCTGCGTATCACGGTGGCTATCATTACCAGATGATTACCTATAACCATTTAAAATCTTTTTCATTTGAAGAATTGCCAGCCGAGATCAAAGACCTCGTTACTGAAAAATGTCTTGAAAAAATTGCGGGGCCTTATAGTCTTATTCCCGAGTTTAAAGATTTTGCATTGAAACAACACGCACTGCAAGTAAAGCATGATGAGCCGATTGTCATATCAAGTGATAAAGAAGAGTCCGCGGCTCCACGTGTCTCTCCAGATCAGCTTGTTCCAGCAGCTCCATTGGAAGAGCTCTCCTCTGATTTATACGACAATGGCACTCTCTTGCGGTTTTATAGTAAATCTGTTGATAAACCCTTACCGGGTAAAGGTGTTGGAGAGATACTCGGACCAGAAGGTGCCGAAGCCTACATAGAACTCGCACGTATTCCCCAATGGCGGAAAAAATTAACGAATTCTTGGCCCGCTGCATTTAAACTTGATAATCATAAATGGCTCACGGTCGAACATTATTACCAAGCTGCCAAATTTAAACGTAAGAATAAAGAATTTTATTTACAATTTTCACTCGATTCTGCTGACTCTTCAATTGCCAAAGATGCGGACTTAGCCAAAGCCGCTGGTGGTAAATCAGGTAAATTTAAAGGTGAAGTAGTAAGGCCAAAGAATGTTATACTTGATGCGGATTTCTACCAAAAAATGCAAGGTGCCAAGTTTTCGCGTGGAGAGATTGAAATGGAAGCAGCGATGCGTGCTAAATTCTCTCAGAACGCGGATTTAAAACAACTTTTATTAGCCACCAAAAAGGCAAAATTAGAACATATTCGCCGTGGTGCACCAGCTGAAGTGTATAATGATTTGATGCGTGTCAGACGAGAACTAAAAGAGATGCTTTAAAATACATATAAAGATTAATTGTATATAATAATAATGACATTCTTTGCCATCGAGTCGATGGGTCAACATAAAAGAAGCATATTTGATTACACAAATGTGCCTGATTTTGGACCAACTTTACCAAATAATCAAATGTGGCCCAAAAAAAATGACAATGGAATTAATTCGCGATTTTTAGCAGCACAACAATTATTAGAACATGAAAAAACGAAGAGTATAAAAAGTGAAAATATTTTACCAATTACCAATGCTACGCCTATAAAAAAAAGAGCTACAAAGGAAAAAATTCCAGCAACTTTAAAAAATATACTATGGCATAACTATTTTAATACATCACTTACTGGACTCTGTCAATGTTGTAAGGTAGAACAAATAAGTAAAGCTATATTTGACGCTGGACATATCATAAGTGAAAAAAATGGAGGAAAAGTTGTTTTAGAAAATCTTAAACCTATTTGTAAATTATGTAATTCATCTATGGGTAAAACTAATATGGATGATTTTATGAAAAAATATGGTATTCAATAATTTATGATATATGATATATATATTATAAATGAACTTCTCTCATGATGCATTAATGAAACCTTTTTTCAATACTTTTGGCCAATGTGAAAAGCCACCACTTAGCAAAGATGATAAAACACTCTTTCAATCGATACTTACCACTCTTTACAATGATATTTATCAAGCCAATTCCACTATTTTTAAAGAAGGTTGCTTTCAAAGCCAAGTGATCGAACAAAAGAGTGACTTCAAACAACCAGAAGGCAAAAATTCACGCTATTTTCCCTCCCATATCCAGAAATATGTGAAGTCGAATGAACAATATCAGCTTATTTTTACTTGTCAAAATGTAAGTCAACGAGAGATTACGATTATCTTCACTTTATTTGAAAAAGAACAATTAAATCAAATAAAATTGTATACACAATATGTGCGAATGATGTATATTTGGCTACATATATGTGGTCAGTATGCAGAAAAATATTGCACCGAGACATTGAATATCTTTATTTACCCCACACCTTTTGTGAAAAAATTACCAACCAATCCGGCGACTGTTATAGGACCTGAACATATTAACACCGCTTTTACGATGGCTTGTGCAACAAATGGTCAAATCATTATTTTTCGCGAAGAAGAATGGTTCAAGGTCTTTATACACGAAACCTTTCATTCGTATGGTTTAGATTTTGCAACACAAGAACATAGTGGATTGAAACATATTTTACGAGAGATTTTCCCTATCGATAGTGATTTTGATATTTACGAAGCATATACAGAAACGTGGGCGCGTATTATCAATTGTGCGTTTTGTAGCTTTAATGCGTTGCCTGATAAGAAAGATAAGAAAAACTTCTTGTTGAATCTGAATTTTTGTTTTGAACTAGAGAGAATGTTTGCGATTTATCAATGCATTAAAATACTGGGGTTTATGGGGTTACGTTATGAAGATTTATATCGGTCGAAAGATGCGAAGGCAACCTATTTGCATAATTTATACAAAGAAAATACCCATGTGTTTGCTTATTATATTATGACGGCTATTTTTTTGAATGATCATCAAGGGTTTATGCTTTGGTGTAAAAAAAACAATACGCGGTTATTAAAGTTTAAAGTGTCATCCGATAGTTTTAAAAGTTTTGAAAATTATATTTCGAGTGTTTATGATTGCATCTCTCTATTAAATAGTTTGGGACAGATGGGAACCTTGAATGCAAAGGTCAATAAATCCAAGAATACAGAATTAATGTCTACCACGCGGATGTCACTTATACACACTATTTAAATATTAAGGTAAATAACCTTAAAACATTTTATTAGTATGATATAACTAGACAAATGCAAAGCGATATACATATGCAAAGCGATATACATATGCAAAGCGATATACATATGCAAAGCGATACAGAAAAGACGCCAATAGAACTCGAAACTACATCTACACCAATCTCTCAGAAAAAAACAAAGAAGAAAGATGATTTTGTTATGCCTAACCGAGAGAATTATAGTATTCTTCTCTCGTTTAATTACACAATCAAACAACTCAAAGAAATAGCCACACACCATAAAATAAAAATAAACAGCACTTTAGTGAAAGCGGATCTTGTGAGTAAAATTTATAATTATTTTAAACACTATGATAATGCTGTGATAATTCAGCGGGCGTGGCGGCTTTTTAAATTGAAGCAATACAATAAATTACGTGGACCTGCTCGATTTAACCGTAAGATTTGTGTCAATGAAACTGATTTTTTCACAATGGATGAAGTGAAAGATATTCCTTATGGCCAATTTTTCAGTTTTCAAGACAGCGACAATATGATTTATGGGTTTGATGTGATGTCTATTTATAATTTATTTCACAAAGGGTTAGATAACAACAGTTTAGACATAAAAGGTCCCGATACCAAAACAAGGAATCCGTATAACCGTAATATCTTGACTAAAAAAATTAAAAAAAATCTCTTGAAACTTATTTGGTTTAGTCGATTTTTCAAGGAAGAGATTAATGTGAATATGGATAATGAAGTAGAGGAAGTGCAAACAATAAACGGCAGATGTATTGCTCTTTTTCACGATATGGATATTTTAGGTAATTATACGAACCCGAATTGGTTTTTGTCATTGAATCACGGATCTCTCGTGCGATTAATTGTAGAATTGAATGATATCTGGTCTTATCGAGCAAATTTAAGCGACATAGTTAAACGAGAAATTTGTCCACAACATCGTGATATGTTATTTAGGGTATTGTATATGTTTGATATTCGGACGGTATCTTTGCCTATTTTACAAGATTTTGTTTTATCGACTATGGAAATGTTAGTTCGCACTGGAATTAATCGAGATAGTCAATGTTTAGGTGCTAATTTTGTTTTATGTGCCTTGACTTTAGTCAATTCAGAGGCGGCAAATGCATTGCCTTGGTTATTTCAATCGGTTCTCTAAAAAATTTTTATATATAAAATATATATAAAAATGAAGAAAGGCGGCAAATCAGCAAATATGTACGTGATGTTTAGTCTCTTGGCTGTATTATTTGTATCGTTGGGTTATTTGGCGATGCAAGGTGGTGGACGTGAAGGTATGCCAAAAGAAGAAGAAGAAAAGGCGAAAGAAGAAGAAGAAAAGGCGAAGGCGATTGCCGGACCCGCAGGTAAATTAGTATTGCCTCCGGCCATTGCCGCTTTGACAAATAAGCAAGGCTTTAGGGGACGAGAAGGAATGGCCCACCCAAAGAAAAAGTAATTGAATAATTTTTAGGCAATTCGTTATTTTCTTTAGCAAATTTAATTTTTATCGATTCTCTTTTATATTATCTAATAGCATCACAAATTAAATAATATAATGCGTTAAATCACTTAAATAAATCTTATTATAGTAGAATATAACAGAATGGCTAAATCATCCAAATCCGAAAGTGCTCCCGCTCAAGTTGCTGCCCCCGCGCAAACCAAGGTTGCTGAGAAGGCGCCTAAGACTCCTAAGGCCGAAAAGGCGCCTAAGGTAGCCGTCGCTGCCTCCCCTGCACCTGAAGTTGTTGCTGTCGCTGAGGCTAAGCCCGTCAAGGCTGCCAAGAAGGCTGTTGTAGTCAAGGTTGAGAAGACGGCTTCTGCTGCCCCTGCTCCTACCCCCGTTGTTGCGGCCTCTACTGAAGGTGCCGCTGAATCGACTGAATCTGTTTCGGTCGCCACTGAGTTCACCGATTTTATGACCAAGCTCCAACAGCTCGGTGCCGTTGTTTCGGCTCTCAAGACCGAGTTCCGCACACTCGAGAAGAAAGCCTCGCGCGAGTTGAAGACGGCTGCCAAGGCCAGCCACAAGCGCAAGCGCAAGACTGGCAACCGTTCCCCTTCCGGCTTCGTCAAGCCTACCCTCATCAGTGATGAGTTGGCTGTCTTTCTTGGTAAGGGTAAGGGCACCCAAATGGCTCGCACGGAAGTGACCCGCGAGATCAACGCCTACATTCGCGCTAACCAGCTGCAGGACAAGACCAACGGTCGTCGTATCAATGCCGACTCTAACTTGGCTCAGCTTCTCAAGCTCGCCAGTGGCGAGGAATTGACTTACTTCAATCTCCAGCGTTATATGAGCCCTCACTTCGCCAAGAGTGTGGCGGTTGCATCGGCTTAAACTTGTTATACTTGTGATACCATAAACGTGTGATACCATAAACGTGTGATACCATAAACGTGTGATATGAAATACATCACTAATAGCCTTACTAGCTCAGCCGGTAGAGCATCAGACTTTTATTATTCGAAGGAAAATAAAAGTAATCTGAGGGTCGAGGGTTCAAGTCCCCCGTAGGGCTTTATTGTATATTTTATCTTGTATAAAATATTCAAATACTTTTCATTTCTTGGTCGGTGGTACAAAAGGGACCAGAGGTCCCACAGTGAATTTTCGCTTGACTTGCGGTTTACTTTTTCCATTTTTTTTAGTTGCATTCAATAATGCGTATTTATACAATGGATATTCTTTTTCGCTCCTATCTTTTTTTTTCGTACCAGAACTTGTGCTTGTCGTTTGTTCTGGCGTTGGGGTCGGGTTCAATGGACTAGAGCCTAACCCTCCTTTTTTGCTACGCTTATGTCGCCGCCGCTTAGATTGGCTACGCTTAGATTGGCTATGCTTAGATTGGCTACGCTTAGATGTTTTCACCGAAATATTGCCCATTATATATAATTATATAGATTTTATTGTCCTTATGATTGAGTTATTACTAATGTGCCCCCTCGATGTCTAGTCGAATGCCGTGGTTTAACTGTATGGCTGCGCTTATGTGTATGGCCACGCTTATGTGTATGGCCACGCTTATGTGTATGGCCATGCCTACGCTTATGGCCACGCTTATGTGTTTGCTTACGGCCGTGTTTTTTTGTGCAAGTCGCATCACCGTGCATATGTGTTGGCGCTGAAGAAGACGTATTACCCATTGTATATATATATTAAACGCAAAAAAAATTGATTTAATTAATTTTGCAAAAAATTGATTTAAACATTTCACAATGTAATTAAGTAACAACCAAGCAACTAAAATGAGTTCAACTACCCAATCCGCTGAAAACTGCATTGCCAATGGCCTCACCTTTAACCTCGCCGATATTGATATCACGGCGCCTAAATTAAATAAGTCTGGCGGCAAGAGCGCCAATATCTTATACCGGCCTTCCAAGAAGGGTGTCTATATTAATATGCAAGTGCCAATGCTAACTTGGGGTGCCTCGTGTTTTAAGGACCCGCAAAGTGGCAAGGAAACCTATGATATGTCGATCCAGTTTCCACGCAAAGATTATAGCACTCCGGATACCGACACGCTCTTGGCCAAGTTTCAAGAATTAGAAAAGTATATTAAGAGTGAAGCCGTGCGGAATTCAATGGCTTGGTTTAACAAGAAGACGATGACGCCTGAAGTGATTGAAGCGCTTTGGACGCCAATGTTGAAGTATACCAAGGATCAACAAACGGGTGAAGCCGATATGACCAAGGCGCCGACCTTGAAAGTAAAGCTGCCGTGCTGGGAGGGCAAGTTTAATTGCGAAATTTATGACCCCCAAGGCACGATGCTTTACCCCGATGAAAGTTCGGCCTCATCGCCTCTCGAGCTTATTCCTAAGGGTGTGAATATTGTCGCGATTATTCAATGCGGTGGTCTCTGGTTTGCCAATGGTAAGTTTGGCTGCACGTGGCGCCTCTTTCAAGCAGTTGTTCAGCCCAAGCCATCGATGAAGGGCAAGTGCTTGATTAGTGTATCACCCGCGGCCAAGACAGTTTTAGTCGCAGCTTCTGCAGCAAATGAAACAGGTATGGTAATTGAAGACGATGACAGCGAGTGTGAAGCCGAGCCTGAATTCGAAGCGCCCCCAGTAAAAGCACCTCAACCAACGAAACCAGTTCCAGTGCCTGCTGCAAAAGTAGCGCCGACTATTCCATTGCCTCAGCCTCCTCAAGTAGTTGCAGAGCCTGAACCTGAGCCTGCAGTAGTAGTTGCTCCGGTCGAAGTCGCGCCTGCAGCTGCTACAATCGCAGTAAAGAAGAAGGTCGTCCGCAAGAAGGAATAAACAAATAAAAAATGATGCTGTAAATAAAAAAGAATAAACTATTTTTTATTTACGTTCTATTTGGTATATTTATTAAAGTAAATATATTAAATGAATTATGGACAAAAATTGCAAATAAAAGATGTGGCCTTAATGAAAGATCTCTGCCAAACCTGTAATGAAGATTACACCGCGCATTCTTTTAACTATATTTCAAATACTTTAGAAGGCGGTGATCTTTTTTATACAAAAATTTCAAATGCCAGTAAATACGATGATACCGATGGAATAGTTAAACATTGCACGAATTATCTCGATTATAAAAAGCCTTTAAAATGGTCGTGGGTTATTGATTTTTCCGAATTTGGTCTTAAACACACGCTAGGAATAAACACCGGCATTAAGTTATCGCGTTTGGTTAATCGAATTGGTCGCTTAAACTATTTTATTGCAATTAATACAAATACTTTTGTTGAACAGATGCTGAAAATAATTAAATTAACTTTAAATAAAGAGTATCACGATTGCCTTCGCATTATACACACTGGTGATGAATTTAAAGGGGATATCGGAGTTCTGTTGAAAGAGATGCTGGCTTCAAACAATGCTTTTGCAAAGATCTAAGCTATACATTGGACCTTCATCGTCAAATAAACAATGAAATTTTCAAAATGATAAATAGGGCGATAATTATTGTTGTAATACTGTAAAAAGGTATAGATTTTAATCAATATATCAGTCATATCTTCTGATTTTATTTTTTGTAAGGCAATTAGCTTATTCAGAATAAACCAAACACATTCGTATGAATCTAAATTATAGATAAAGATATCGTAGAGATGTTCACGCATATGATAAAAATTGATCTCTTTGGTATTGCAAATAAAATCTACTAACCGATTGCATATAATTTCATTCGAGTTCATCAATTGGTCTAATGTTAGATGTATATTTTTGATATTGGTAATCTCGTGTAGTTGGATTGTTTTTTTTAATTTCAGCTTCAAACACTTGTTATACGTATTGCGTGTTGGCCTGGGTACCTTTATCAAATGACAACAATTGACAATATTATCAGGTATAAAACTTAATTCTTCAGTAATAATAATAAATTTCAAATCAATGTTCGCTGTATTTAAAGACTGCATATAACTATAAAAGATGTCTAAGAGTTCACTATGAATTTCGTGGAAATATTTGCATACAATGATGCCGGATTTTTCAGCCTTGGCTAAGAGAATATCGACAATCTGGTTATAGACTTCATTCCATAGCATCTTCGAGTGGCAGCCGATGAGCGACATATCAATTTCATAATGGATATCACTGATTTTGAAAAAATAAATATTTTTATTATAAGCCACACTTAACTTTTTCTCGTATTTTAATTCAGATGGGCTATATTTTTTAATCGCAGCTAACATCTGTGTATATTTGCCAACGCCTTTCGGGCCATAAAAGATGAGGTTTTTTAATTGGGCCAGCTTGGGTGGGAATTTTTTATAAGATAAAGCCAATGACGGATGTAATGAATTTTCCTGATGAGCATTCAAATAATGATCAAAATGTGTTTCGGGTAATTTCATTTAATTAGTTATAAAATAATGTCTTTATTTCATCATATATAAATATAACATATATACATATATAATGACAACGGAAATAATTGATCTAATTGAGAGATTCAAATTGTATCGCCATTCGCATCCAAATTTATCCCAGTGCTGGATTTCTTACCTAGGACTGAAAAAAAGGCACTACGAGAAGAAAATGATTGACCAGTGTAATTCTGTATTGGCGGTATTGGAAAATGGATATAGTGATTGGTCGGAGAATGATATTTTGCGGGTTTTATTATATAAACGAAGCTTACAAGCTTAAAAACATTTTAATAATGCATATAATGTATATTGTATTAGGCATTGATGATTTTAACATTAATAGCATTTTTTACCAAGAAAAAGTAAAAAATACAGTGATGGACAATAGCAATTTTTTAAGAGTCAATTATTCGAATGAACTCTTTGTCTTAAATGGCATTTTTATTAAATTCAATTTGCAATTAAATATGATCGAGAAATCTTTCAATAAATATAAATGTTTATTTGATACTAAAACGCATAATGATATCATCGTTAAATTCTCGGCGATTGAGAGATATATGATGGACAAACATAATTCTACAATGAAAACGCCAATTTACCGCATCGCCGAGCAATTAAACAGTGGGTTTTTAAAAATTTTCAATGAAGCAGAGTGTAAAGAAAATAATGATTTTATTCTGAAAATTTACGGTATTTGGGAGACGGATTGTGAGTATGGGTTGACATATAAGTTCATCAACATTTGAGGGGTGCCCCCTCACACTCCCCCTAGGCGGAGTTAGGGATGGCGGATGCATTAAGTGAATCGGTCAATTGCATCCGCTTACCCCCGCTCGGCGAATGGGCGGAGTTAGGGATGGCGGATGCATTAAGTGAATCGGTCAATT
>Ga0209596_1000081_pt1 | contig 84278 bp, 84 predicted proteins | sample M_130807_MF_Meta_FD_187314 | JGI IMG/M metagenome (GOLD analysis project Ga0209596, IMG submission 187314) | Freshwater microbial communities from Lake Montjoie, Canada to study carbon cycling - M_130807_MF_MetaG (SPAdes) (version 2) | ecosystem: Environmental > Aquatic > Freshwater > Lake...
ATCCAATCGGTGTTCATTAAAAATTGTATTTTTTTTCTTCGTGTCATTAAAAATAAAAATAATGCAAAATATAAAACAAATAAAGGGCTAATTGACCCTCATTACGTAATACTCAGTTCCATTTATATTAAAAGTATCATAATCACCATCGTAAGAATTTAACATACTACCATATCCGTCAGAACTTACGACTATTTCCGTTAGTTTATCTAAATCAATAAAATCCATGATAAAGTCTTTATCTTCACCATAATGATCAATAAACCCGAAAATGTCGTCTTTGTATTCATCAACTCTACCTGTAATTTCATTTTCAATTGAACTTTCATCATATTCACCTTGTGGGTCATCATTGATTTCTTGAATTATTTCTTCCAACCCTTCAATTTTTATTTCAATTTCTTCATATTTTTCATCAGGTAAATCTTCACTTTCTAATCTTTTATTAAGTGAATCTATGTTTGATTGTAGTTGTTGAACTTGTGTCATTTGTTGATTTGATAGTTCTAAAGGTATATCAAAATCCTCAGGAGATGATCTAATATAATCATCGTAGTAATCATATAACCAATCATACCATTGTCTATCATTTAAAGCATCATTGAATGCCCACGAACTAAACGCATCCATTCCTGAATCATCAACTAAATTTTCAACAGCTTGTCTTGCGGCACTATCTGCCTCATCTTCAGTATAAACATCATATTCATTGGGATTAAACCCATTACCACCTCCTAACCATTCATATTGTTTTCCGTAACCATAGGTTGCCCTTCCATTAGGATTGATATAATACTTATCTTCAGGAACTTCATTTCCTTCGTCGTCTTCAACCATATCCACATCACCATGTTGATTTAAATATTTGTATACAGCTTCAGTTCTTTCAGATTCATCATCTTGGTTTTCAACATTCCACTCATCTTCTCTTCTTTTTTCATCCAAATCTGAAAGTTTTTCATTTAATTTTTGTTGCATTTTAATCTTCCACATAGAAGATCCATAATCACTAACATAACCATCTATGGTAATACCATTAAGGTTTGAAACATTGGTATGAGAAATATCTAATCTACCCATTACTCTTACAACACCTGTAAGTGGTCCAATATTTTTATAATTGGTAACATTTATTGATCCAGTAATAACAATACCTTTACCTCTATATGGTTTTAGGTTTGATATTCTTTCGGCAATTCCTCCAACATTTTCTAATAATTCCAAATAATCCTCAGGAGAAATTGAAACAAGGTTTTCATCTTGTTCTACAATATAATTTTTAAAAAACTTCTTTATTGACATACTTTTATAAATATAACAAAAGAAAAATAATTGATTTTTATTTTTTTTGGACTAAAGTTTGTTTGTATACTATTTATAGATAAATAAACCACTTAAAAATACTTATCATGAGTTGCGGATGTAAAAACAAAGCTAATCAACAGGCTCAACAACCTCAAGCACAACCTCAAGCACAACCTCAAGCACAACCTCAACAACCATCAAATGGTTCAAATGTTCAAGAGAATGTGAAAAAAATCATCAACAAATATTATAGAAGATAATATTTTTTGTATCATCGAGATAAGGGTGTTCCGTTGGGGCACCTTTTTTGCTTAATAGATATTTATACAATATGAGTTTAGCGAGGGTAAAAAATTTAATAGAATCATTTAATGATGGTGAGTATGAAGATGAGATAAAACCATATTTCAATACATTAATAAATTTTTTTAAACTTATAAAAAGATACAATCTTTTAGAGGATATTGATTTAAGAGAAATTCCTCCTGATGATTTTAGTAATGAATTGTTTGATTATTTGGTTGAGAATGGTATTATGGATAATTTAGACTATAAGTCTGTTCCAGAAGAGTTTACGAATAATTATCTACTACATGGTTTAGAATATAACTATGAAAATACCGTTAAATATATTACAAGCAACATTTTAGGTGATGTTGAAATTAGACCTGATGGGTTCTATCTATATTTAGGTAATGATAGAGATGAGTTATCTGATTTCTTTTGTGGTTACTCCCGTCGTGATAGTTCTCCTGAAGATGTTGCAAAACAAATATTTAGTGAAGATGGTTTAGGTCACGATTGGTATTTTGATGTTGATACAAAACCATCTGATGTTATTGACGATTTAAATGAAAAAAATACCATTAATTTAAAAGATGCCATTTTTAAAGAAATTGGTAATGTTGAGTTATCTTTAGAGGATTATAACTCTGATTTTTTTGAAAGTTTATCAGAAGAACAGGGAACTGAAGGTTATTTTAAAATTCAAGCTGAAGACTTAAATGAATTAATTAAAGATTCCGACGCAATAAATGAACTATGTAAAAATGATTTAAGTGAATTAGGTCAAGAATTAAGAAATATTTACTGGAACGCTTATAATTCTGCATATGAAAATGAAATATATGAATTAGTATATAATGGTTTAGACGAATACTTTGAAGGAAAAATTGATGAGGTCCCAAAAGAAACCACCAAATCGGATGGTAAAAAAGTAACCACATACTTAAATTATATTAAAATTAGAGATTTTGTTGGGAACATCACTTTATTTTTAGAATTAAATAAAGGTCAATCGTATTCAGATTCATATTTAGACCATTTTGGTAGGTATACTACTTTGATGAAACAATTAATCTACGATCAGGATTATGAATGTATAAATTTTACAACCCCTGATTATCCAGATTGGTCCACAACTCAAAAATATATAAACGAAATGTTTGATGATTATATCTAACTATTTATAAATCCAAATAAAACTCATATTAATTATAAAAATAAAAAATATGAGAAAATTAGAAAAAAACACACGAAGATACTTTGTGAATCTATTTGCCGACTACATCCTTTCTAAATTTGATAAGAAGGACAACACAGTAATCCAAGTAACAGATTGTGAAACCTTTGTGGTCGTAAATGGCCAAACAACGAGTAAAGAAGTGTTGGATTTAAATGAAATAAAAACTGATTTTTCAAATTGGTTTGATGATGTGTTAACAGAAGTTAACAGAAAAAATTTAAACGTAATTGATATTATCAAATACGATCAAGATATTAAGAATTTTGATAATAAATGGATTTCAACACATAAGGATGTATACACCATTGAAGACGAACCGATTTCTGAACTAACTTGTAGTTCAGAGTTTCCATATGGACATAGTTTAGGGTGCGGTAGATCAATTGTTTATTACTCACAATATATGTTTAACCATATGTATTCATTACTTAATGTAGATCAAGTTTATTTATACTATACTAATGAAGAAAATGAAGATGGGGATCGCAAAATTAAAGTATCTTGTAATTCATATGTCGATAACGATAAAATTGAAAGTTTGGTTTTAGATGTGTTTGATATGGACTTGGAGTCCTTTAATGAAAGATTTGCCGATTACGAGTTTTTCCACGATGTTTTTGATCAAACAAAAAATAAACCATACTTGGTTCAAGATCGACTAAAAGATGTGGTATTATTATAAAAAAACCCCTCCGTTAAGAGGGGATTTTATTATCTTTCGTAAAACTCTTTGATTATTGTTAATCCTTCGTGAATATCTTGAAAGTCTCTGTCTGGAGCAAATAAATCTGTCGTTGGGTTTTCACTTTCAAAATCTTCAACTAACATAAATGCGGGAACATAGTCACTTCCTGTTGCCTCCACAAACATATTATATTCTTCCTCAAATTCATAAATGTCTCTATCAACATAATCAATATTTTCGTCTTCTAACATTTCTTTAAGAATAACACAATGGGGACACCCTTTCATTGTAAAAATAACTGCAATCTTATTCATTTATTAATTCTTTTACTAAATCTTTTATGGATGTTTCATTTAACACTCCAACTTTGGTTCCAATAACTGATCCACCATTAAAAACTTTAATTGTAGGAATACTTCTAACGCCAAATCCAATAGCAACCTCTTTATTAAGGTCAATATCCATTGTATACATTTTAACGCCATCATTTTCATTACTATTCGCAACTCTTTCAAATATAGGTTTCATTACTCTACATGGTCCACACCACTCAGCCCAAAACTCAACAATTAATTTTTCACCATTTTTAATTTTTTCTTTTAAATCTATACCACTAATTTCCATAATTTTTTTTTAATTTTTTTAAGTTTAATATAAAAAACTCAACATCTTTTTTCTTTCTTATAGGATAATAAATTTTACAAGAAAAAGAAGAGATTGTTGGATCACTTTTAGATAAATATATGTAAATGTCACTATCAAACATATAAATGGAATCTAAATTAGTTGTTCCGTCTAAATATTGTATAGAATCAGAAAAAAACTCTGTGAACTTTGTTTTTGATTTCAACTCATTTGGGGACAATCCATGACCTTCAGATAATTCCATAATTGAAAATAAATTTTCATTTGTTTTAAATATATTTTCTAAAAATCTTTCTTCGTGTTTAAATTTTTCCATAATACAAAAAGGGGACTTTAATGTCCCCATAGTTTTTAAACCAACATTAATTCTGCTGCTTCCCAAAGTTTAGTGTTTAAACGATTTGTCGCTTGGATACTCTTAATACCACGAAGAGTTGTTTGTCTCCCTCTTGGTGTTTTGTAAGTGAACCCACCTTTAGTCATCTTCTCTTGAATCACGTTAAACACTGTCCAAAGATCACTTCCCTCATCCTCAGGTCTAAACGGTGTTAGAAGGTCTGTAATGTCAATTGATTCAGGACTATTTCCAACAGTCCAACGAATCTTAATAGCTTCTTTGATTAAACGAAGTTTTTCTTTTTCAGTTAACTCCTTTTCCATCATTCTAGTAACCGATTGTTCTATTCTTGGGAGTTTCTTAGAGAAGTCCTCGGCCAAAGCTCTAACATCGTCAAATGAAAAGTGATTGTGTCTAATTGAGAATCGTTCTGCCACTGATGTAGGAACTGTAAGTCCGTTTGAACAACAAACCCTAAATAACCCTGCTCCCATTGAGAAAGTTGCCGATCCATCGTGAGAGTTACGGATGATTGCTTCAACAACTGTGTCCCCAACTTTTGGTAGTTGTCCGTTGCGATACTTAAGTTCGTGGACTCCGTGAATCCCACGACCTGATTGTTTTACTGACGATAATTGCCATCCTTCACGGTCGAACATATCCATTACCTCGTTGGTTGGAACGAACTCATATTTGTTCGTCATTTTGGGAGATGGTGATGTTGCGAATACTGCCGGAGCAATTGATTTGATTAATTCTGGAGTGTATATCATAGTTTATAATTTTCTTTGTTTTTGTGTTTGGTTTTACGAGTATAGGATTTCTTACTTTTTTGAATGGTTGGCCTAGTTGCCATCCATATCTCATTCATAGTAAGTTCTATTGTTTTCATTTTGTTTCTCGTTTATCACATTACAAAGATATGCGTTTTTTATTAAATACAAAACTTTTTTAAAGAATTAATTTAAAATTATTTTACCCCATTTTGTTTTTTGAACATATCCTTCCACAACTAACTTAGGATTTGGTTTTTCAAATAGTTCAGGAATTTTTAATTCCATAACAATATCAATAATTTGTTGTTTATTTAAACTATGGTCAATTCCATCATCAACATTTTTTTCACATTTTTCCCTTAACTTTTTATAAAACTCTTCTTTTTGAACATCCCCTATTAGCATCATTAAATCACCTGGATTTTTTTCAAAAAAAGTAATAAGTTGTTTTATGTAAATTTCACAATCAATATTTTTCATACTTCACATTTTTAATAATTATAGGAAAAAATTCCTTATAAAAAAAATGGGACTTATTAAAGTCCCAAATCACTAAAGTCAACCCCACTCAAATCATCATCATCTTCATCATCTTCATCATAACCCATGGCATCGTTATAGTCTTTATCTTTTAGATCTTTAACAATCTCATTGACCATTCCTTGAATAAATTGTTGTCCTAATGGATCTCCTTTTAAAATCATTTTTGATACCTTCATGAACTCTTCCGCATTTAATGCCGAGAATCGCATAAACAAATAATGTTGTATGTGTTTTTTGTCTTCATCAAACAATTCAATTGGATATGAAGCCATAAACTTTTCCCAAAAAATAGGACCCAACCTTGAGTCCCATATTTCCGCTGGTAAGGTATCTTCAGCGTTTAATATCATTTCTTGTTGTCTTGGGTCGTCAGGTAATCCGTGTGTTCCAAAAATCTCATATACTCCCTTTACTAATTCATGAACCAATAATGGGAATGTAACTGCCTTAGCACTTACTGTTGGTGGATCTGTTTCTTCATCAACTTCTGATTGTCCCATTTGTCCACCACCACCACCGGCCATTCCTTCCATGTTAGGAAATATCCAATATGCGTGTTCCATTAAAGATTGTGTCACAGCGTATAGGTTCATAAGTTGTGGATTAATGTCATTGATCTCATTTTTAACAAGATTATACATGTGTCCCCCTTTAAAAGCGGCCCCTTGAATAAGTGAATTAATGAATCTTCTTTTTTCTCTTTCCAAATTAAAGTTTTCCATATCTCCCATTAATTCTTCAACCTCTTCCTCACTTGGCATTTCAGACTCACTTTGCATCCCTTCAGCTGCTCCCATAGGTTGCGATACAAGTTCAGCTTTGAATTGCATTGCATCATCAGGTATACCTAACTCATTTTTAACCAACTCAATGGCCAAATCTTCAAGTTGTTTTTTGCTTTGATTTTGAATCATAACAAGTTTTTGCATTGCCTGACCAACAGTCCCCATCAATTGCATAAGAGCGTTTGAACCTTGAATTGTTCTTGTGTCCCCCATTGCCGTTCTAACTTTATCAACTGAGTCCTTGAATCTTTTTGAAGATATTAACTCGATAAAGTCTCTATCCATATTTGGAATTGCAGAAAATCCATGATACGGGGTTTCTCTTCCCGTAATTTTTCTCTCAACATCTCCAGCCATTCTTTCAGGTCCTTCGTAGTCAATTGGTGCTTCCATAATCCTTAATAAATCTTTTTTGGAGATTACTTCCGTATATAGTCTTTTTTTAATATTCCTCATTTTCGTTTAAGATTAATTCCAAGTTCATCAAAACTTAACCAATCAGGCATATCACCTTTTTTAGCTTTTGGTTTTTTCTTTGGTCCAGGTTTAGGTTTGTATGGTGAATCCTTATCGGGTTTGGTTCCAGGTTTTGTAATTGTCCTTTCTTTTTCTTTTGTTCCTGGCTCCATAGTAGGAACTTCAAAATCAATTTCTTCTTCTAATTCATCTTCATAAGCACCAAAAGCGTCTTCTTCTAAATCATAACCAAAAGACCCTTTTTCTAAATCAATCATTTCATTAAGGTTTTGATTTTGTTCAGAAATAATTTTTCCTCTATCGTAATTAAAAAGATACCTCATCTCTTTTAGTTCTTCAAGTATTTGTTTTTTCATATCAATTTTATTTAATAAATATCATGGTTTTATTATTCTGTCACAATATAATAGTGATAACCCAAAGAATAATATAAAAATTGGCCCTTTTTCTTATTAATAGAATTAATTTCTTCTTGGTTGTTAACTTTAACTCCAACAATTTTTTTACCATTAGTTAATTTTCTTCCAGGATGCGTGTTTAACACATCTCCAATAGGTTCTAAGAAATATTTGAGTTTTTTGATTAAAGATTTTTGATCTCCAACAATACTTATTCCGTATTGTTTACAAAGAATTTTAATTTCGGGTAATTCAAGTTTAGTTAAGTCTTCCATATCACAAAGATACAAAAATTAACTTATCTGACCAAATTTAATATTTGACAAATAACTACTATAATTATTTTCAAAGTAATTCCAAGTAGGTTTTCTATTCATTTCTTTATCGTGAAAACCTTTTTCATACGCATTGTTTGCAAGTCTTCGTTCATCATCTTTAACTTGATTTTTCAAAATAGTTAAAGTCATTAAAGTTTCTTCAGAAAGTCCTTCTGTTTTTGATAATTCTAAGATTTTTTTTTCGATTGGTCCCATATTTAAAAAGTATTAATAAATTTCTTGTAAGTCAATATCCACATCAATTGGGATTCCGTATTTTTCTAATAAATCATAAAAGAAATCATATACTGAACTTCTAATCATTCCTTCGAAATCAGCACCTTCATAATTAAGTAACGCCTCATGATAAGCGGCATCTATTGTGTCGTTAACCACGTATTCTTCCTCAGTTTCTTCATCCCAACCATGAAATTCTATAGTTCCACGAGGATCAACATCAACCATAATTTCAACAAAATGTCCTTGTCTATCAAGATGGACAACCTTTATTTTGGTTTCCAAATCAAATTCAGCCTCAACTAACTTATATTCCTTAGTATCAATTTCATCTTTAAGTTTTTCAAATAATACATCATAACCTCCATTGTATTCATACCAAATTGGTCTAATAGTATCTAAATCTTCTCTTGTATTTTTTTTTATGTCCGTAATATCATAAATCACATCATCAAGATTAGGCTCTTCTCCCATCTTTTTTTGTTTATTCCAAATTTGATAACAAAACTTACGAAGATTCTCATCTGTTAAGTTTTCCGTTATTAAGTTCTGTTGTCTTTCTGTTAATATTATTTTCATCTTCTCTTTTTAACTTTATTAAAACCTTTTCTAATTTTATCGTTAAATTGTCCCGACATTAACATCATAAAATCGTGATTTGGAAATTCAATCTTTGGATTATCATTTTTAAACTCTCTTTTGACTCTATCCATCACCCACCTTTCATAAACACCAAAATTATCAGGTTTATAACCCGGACCACTATCGTTTATATCATCATTTAATACCTTAATAATTTTATCAAGAATTCGTTCTAACTCACTTAACCTTCTTATTAACGACGCTTGGTTTTCTGTTATTATTATTTTCATCACCAGTTAAATTCTTTTCTTATATTGATTACTTCTCCTATTGATATAGATACAATACTTCCACCTAATATGTTTCTTGCTTCCCCCTGTAACTGATAAATAAAATTATCTAAATCGTAAAATAAATATATAGATTCAAGATGAATATTAACGGTAATATGTATTTGAGATAATTCTTTTTTTTCAAGGTAATTCATAGACGTTGTTTTTGATACATCTACCACCTTTATTTCTTCAATCATTTTTATTGGGTCACATATGTAATTGTGGTGTGACCTTATATAAAAACCTCGATCACAATTTTCTTTTACCTCATCAAAAGCCATGTTAATAAGATTTTGCATTGGATCTAATTTTGACTCAGATAACATTACATATTGTTGTTCCGTTATTATTATTTTCATTTCCTCGTCTAATTTATTAATGACACTTCTACCTGATAACCTGTAAAAGGTAAAATTATTTCGTTCATACAATCTTCAGCAACATCCTTAACTTCACTTTCAATTTCCCACCACATATCCCCATCCTCTAAAGCATCATTTAAAGATAAATACCTACCATCTATAAGAGTAACAGACCCACCAGGTAAAATTTTCCCATATAAATGGAAATCAAAATTATTATATACCATTTGAGTTATTATCCACTCAAAATCATAACCACCAACAATTCTATCGTTAAACTCTTTTGTTGAAAATGTTTTATTTAACAATGGTTTAATAAGATTTTTAGCAAAAACCTCATCACCAACTATTTCTTGAAACGCTATTTGGGTGCGAATTCTATCTGAAGTTTTAGTAATACCCCAATACTCAAGATCATCTTTATCAAATCTAATTTGTTCACCTTTTTTTAGTTTGTTTTTCCAATACTTTTTAATTCCCTCAATATTTTTAATGGCAACTGATTCTTTTAAAAGACTATATTGGTTATCAGATATAACTATTTTCATATAAGATAAATACTTTGTTAAATAAAAAACCCCCACCGAAGTGAGGGTTATGTTTTAAGTTTTATTTATTACCACTATTTAGGTTACACATGTGTTATTGGTGTTGTTTAAACCAGAGGTTTTTTAACCATTTCCATTGCAGTCCTAATTGTTTGTAGTGCAACCATGTATGGTTGATATGCCTCGGTGCTATCCAATTTAACACCTATAGCTGATTCTAAAAAAGCCGCTTTAAGGTCTTGTTGAATTTTGGTCAATTGTTCTGTAGTGAGTTTTTTTAATCCACTTAACCAAGTTTGAAAATTTGGGTCGGCTTTTTTAGCATCTATTATGTTTTGAACAGGTTTTCCACCTTCTTTTACCCAAGGATAATATATTGGTGATACTTGAGTTGGTGGTACTTGAGCTCCAGTTCCTTGAGTTCCTGTTTCTTGAGTTCCCGTTCCTTGAGCACCTGTTGGTTGAGTTTGTGTTGGCTGAGTTTGTGTTAATGCAGAATAGATCGCATTTAAAGTTAATGGACCTAATTTATTGTCAGCAACTTTTTGTCCCAACATTCCTTTTTTTATTAGTAAATTTTGAATGTCTACTAAATTAGCCTCATTTAAAGTGTTTTTACCTTCAGTAACAATTGCTATTCTGTGTAAATCACTAATTCTTGATTTTTCAGATTCCGTTAAAAATAGTTTGTTTTTCATAATTATATATTACACATATTAGTTTGATCCTTTTGAAAATTTTCTATCTTCGTATTTTTCAATGTATGCTTCTTTTGATCCTTTCCAATCCCAAGGTAAATCATTTTCCATATTATAAATTAATTTATCGTCGGATATTCCTTTTAATTTTCTTTTCATTTTTTCTAACATAGATTCTTTTCTATCTTCAAAAATTACTCTTTTAATTATTTTTCTAATTTGTTGCTCTGAAATAATCATTTTTTTTATATTACGCTGCAGATTGATTTATTTGGATTTGTAATTGAGCTATTTTAGTTTCGTATTGTTTCTTTTGTTCTGGCGTCATTTTATTCGCCATTCTTTGTAATGTGTTTTGATTTTGTCTTAATTCTTTCTCAAGTTCTCTAACATCTCTTTTTCCTTGTCTATATTGTTGACGAATGTCGCTTCTTGATGCCATATTAGTAGTATCAACAACTCCCTGAAGTGGTGTCGTCCCTGATATAGCTGTTGTTCCTGATGTTCCCGATAAAGCTAATTGTGTTGCGGTTGACGATACTGATGTTGGGGTTCGAGTATTCGCCACATCAATTGGCGGTTCTATTGCTTTGGCAACCACAGGTCCATCCATATTAAAGGTTCCCTCACATATTGCCATTGCCAAATTTTTATTTGATGCTCCACTTTTATCACACGGTGTTTTACCAGTACATTTGGCTTCTAACCATTTTTTCTGAATAATTGTCCAAATCTGCCCGAATACCTTCATAGAAACACCACTTAAATACGTAGTATTGTATGCCGCCTTACAAGCTTCAACAGATTCATAACCGTTTGGGACAAATTTTACCGGTGCCGGAGTAACAGGTGCCGGAGTAACAGGTGCCGGAGTAACAGGTGCTTCTCCAGTCCCTAATTGATTATTTAAAGCGTCAAATTCAATTTTTTGTATTTCAACCGAACCGGCCGGAACAATTGAACCAGCGGGGAGCATAGTAGCTTTACCCGTTGTGGTATTCTTAATGTATTTCATTTGTTCGTTAATCAATCCCCATTCTTTCATTCTACGATTTTCGTGTAGACCTAAAATTCTAGATCTTTCATTTTCCGATATTAAAATTCTTCTATTCATATTTTTATTTTATTAATAAATATTATAATGTTTTAAATAATCTACTTTAATGTGTAAATAAGTTAAAATCCTCATCTTCTTCTTCTCTAGTTAAGATTGATTGGGGTAGAACTTTGTTACGATCAGACCCTGAAAGGTTTAATACCATAAGGTTTGGCATGTTTCCGATACACTCTGGTAACATCTGAAGGTCTGGATTATTAACCAAAGATAAATATTGTAAATTTTGTAGTTCGCAAATTGATTCAGGTAAAGAAGCAATACAACCAACAAAATTAATTGCGGTTAATTCTTTAAATCTACCAATGTCGTTTGGAATATTTAAAGAAAGTTTATCTTTTGATGTGTTTTTAAATGTAAATCTTTTTAGTGTTTGTGGTAAAGTTGCGAAGAATTCGTCAAATCCATATAATGCAATAAATTTAGAAGCTGAATCACTAGGATAGTCAATGGCCACTTTTTCTCCTTTTTCACCAGACAATGATGACATAAATTCAGGCTTAAAGAATTGTTTTAAACCTTCTTCGTTTGTATTTAAAAAGTCAATTAAATTAATTGGTCTGTCATCCGCATCCATATACTGATTATCAGGGAAGTGGAATTGGTATCTGTCAGCCGGTAAACCTGAAACTTCACCTGTTTCTTTTCCGTAAGATTTGAATGATCTTGCTTTGTTTGGAATTACAACATATAATGGTCCTCTACCAATGTATCTATCAAACCAACTAAGACCAGGTGATGATGTGCACCAAGTAGTTTCCCCTCGTCTTCCTTCATTATGGGATCCACCATAGAAACATGCCGCTTCTTTACCTAATGGGCCTTTGTCTGAAATTTTAGCAACAGTCCAATCTTGACCTCTATAAACAATGTTAGCTCCAGGGTGAGCATATGTTACAGACGCCTCTTTTTTCTCGTCAGCGGTTGCTTTAGTTTTTTCTAAACTAAAATCTTTGACTTGATCTTGTAAAGTCTCAATACTTAATTTATTTATATCCCTATATTCTTGTGCTAACCTATTTTTAAATCTTTCATATTTTTGAAGATTTATTGTGACCTTATATAAATCTTCCATGAAAAGAGATTGAAATTGCGTCAATGCTTGTTTGTATTGGCTTGATTGTGGATCACTAATCATTAAAGGATGATCTGCCGGTAACTTAGGTGTCATAAAGTTTTTGATTAACCACTGAGCATATTTTCCAATTTTTACCTTTTCCATTTGATCAGGTTTAACATTATCAATATCCATTCCTTCAGGAACTTTTGTAGTTGGGTCGGCAACAATAAGTGCGAATAAAGTTTCAAAAGGCATGAATCCTCTTTGTCCTTTTTCTTTTGGTTTAACAAATTTATCGAACAATACTTGAAATCTTGAACTTTCAACAATAAGGTCCCTTAATAGGTTGGTAAATCTTAAAGACATAATGTAATTTTATAATAAATATTAGATTAATTGAAAAAATTAATAATTCATTATTAATAACTCCTCACCCATAGTTTGAGTCTTACCCTTTTTAGCCGCAGCCGCTTTAGCAAACTCTTTTTTCTTCCATGTATATGTATCTTTTGGAAACCATTCGGATAATAAAGGAAAATCATAATATGATAAACTGAATTTACCTTCCATACTTATTAAAGATTTTGAAAGTCTTTCGTGGTCTTGACGATCAAAGTCATGGTTGGAGTAATAGTTCTCTGTTTTCCAATACGGAGGATCTACATAAAAATAAGTGTTAGGTGAATCATACTTTTCAATGACATCAGCAAAATCCATATTCTCAACGTGAGTTATCTTTAAAAAATGTTCTATCCAATCCGGTTTTAATAGTTTATCTCTAAACGTCAAATACTTTGACTTGTACTTACCTTTAAGGTCAATAAAAGAACTTGTCTCAGGTTTTGATCCACTGAATACTTGAGTTAAAATATAAACATATTTTGCGGCAACATCATAATCACCAGGTTCTACCCTGAAATTTTCGGCAAATATTTCAGCCTGAAAGCTGATAAATTGTTCTTTATATATTGATGGTGTAATTTCCACACCAAATTTTTGGCAATCAATTAAGTTGATTGCTTTCAATAACTCCGTTGGGTTTTGAATACACTTAAATAAATTATAATTTAGTGGATTAAAATCGTTGTAAACAACTTTCTTCAGGTTGGGAAACTGTTTTAGGTCCATATTAAAGAAACACCAAAACATGCCCCCAAATATTTCGACATATATTTCCATATTTTTATCATAGAAAGGAACTATCCACTTTCCTATCTTACTTTTTCCCCCAATATATGATAACATAGTTTTTTTATTAGAAATATACGAATTCTATGTTGATATGTCAATTCAAAAATTATTCACTTATAAATTGTTTTAATGTATAATTATTATTATAACAAATTATGGAAGAAGAAATATACAACAACAAAACAGAGCCAACACAAGTTAAATGTCCAACATGTAGAGAGAGCAAACAAGTTAAGAATACACAAACATTTGTTTTAATATTTGGTGGAATTTTTACGTTTTTTGCCATATACGGATTTATAGTGGCAATTAAAGATTTAATATCCTTATTTTAATCCCTACTATATTTTATATATTGATTTACTATAAGATCCCCAACACTTTCTAATTTAAATCCTTTTGACTTAATTCTTAAAGGTATTGATGTATCAATATTTTTTGGTAATTTAATATTTAGTTCTCCATCAGGATGGGGAACATTTACAGTCCCTAATTTTAAATCTTCCAAAGTAATGAATGAGTCATAAACTAAATGATTTCCAACTTTAGTAAAACCATCTTGGGGTTTTAAATCAACTCTAACAACCAAATCACCATAAGACCCATTTTTAAAATCACCCATACCGGTGACCCTTAAAAACTGACCATTATCAATACCGTGTGGTAATGAAATGTCTAAAGTTTTCATTTCTGTTTTAGTTCCACCACCATTACATAAAAAACATGCGTTAATCATAAAGAATCCTTTTCCATGACATGTCTCACAAACAACTTGCATGAGTTGAAGAAATGATCCATTTCCAAATTGTCTAACAACATTACCTGTTCCGCCACAAAAATTGCAAACTTTTTTTTCTCCACCAGTCCCATTACATGGATCACAACTAGATTGTCTTCTATATGATAGACTATGTTTTCCTCCTTTATATGAATTTATTGTCCCGATACTTACTGTGATATTTGACGTATGAGCGGCTCTATTACCATTACTTTGCCCTTTACCAAACATACTATTAAAAATATCGTTAAAATTGTTAGATGATCCGAAAACACCTTTTCTTTCTTGATCATATCTGTGTCTTTTTTGTTCATCACTTAAAACATCATAAGCTGTTGATATTTTTTTAAAAGTTTCTTCGTCACCTCCAATGTCAGGGTGATTTTCTTTTGCTAACTTTCTATATTTTTTTTTAATATCGTCTTGAGTCGCAGTTTCTTCAACTTTTAGAATGTCGTAATAATTAGTATTATTCATTTATTCAATTTTATTATTATTATTTTTTTATGAATTATTTAGTGGTTTTATTTAAAAATAAAGTAAGAAAGAAAATAATAAACAAGTTTGTTACTTTTGTTAAGGCTAAAGAATTTTTTGACACCAAAATTAATAACAACAAAAGCATTTATTTCAAAAAAGATGTTGAGAATGCAAAAGATTGTGATTTTGAGTTGTGTATTTTAGAAAAAAAAAATACTACGTTTAATCCTTTATTTGTTAGAGATGATCTTGGTAGGCAAATAAAAATAGAACTTGATGATTTAGATTATAAAATCATGGAAATTTCTAATTACAAAATAGAGGAAACTATATACGATGTAACAAAAAAAGAAAAGATCACACTAAATAAATTTTATGAAAATTATATCTTTAAGAAAGGTGTAATTTTAATTTCTAAACTAAATAATAAAGTAGTTTTACAGGAAGATAATAATGTTTATTTATTTTCATTAAAGAATGAAAATGAATCTAAAAGATTTTTAGACGTTTTAAATGAATTTTTAAAAGATAAGTCAATTTATAATTGTATTGTTGTTTCTGAAACATCAAAACCACAAAAAAAATATTTGTATAGTATTTTAGAAAATTTGGGTATTGATAAAAAATTACTTTATAGAAGATCCACCACTTTTAAACCAAGATGATATTTTTGTTTTTATTTTTAAAAAAAAACTTTCATTATTTGGTTTTTTGTCAACATTATTAATATCAGGGGTTAATAATGTTAGTCCTATATCCTCATGAATAAATACGTGTTCTAAACCTGACATGTCTATTGAAAACCTTTTGTGTTGATTATCTATTTTTCTAAAATTTTCTTGAACTTTTTTGAAGTCTTGGTCGTTTAATTCGTATACACAAATTATTTTTCCATCAGGGAACATAGTTTGTATGGCATCTGTGACCAACGCTAAATTTTCTATTACGCTAGGAGCACTTTCTTGATCTTCTGCCATATTGTAAGTTTTGCGGTGGGTTTGATTATGTCTTTTTTGTCTAAGCTTTTAATTGAGTCTGCAAATTTTTGTTTTTGATTTTCTAACTCAATCTTATCTTTTTCAAATTCACTCTTCAACCAATTTATGGTTTGTTCTTCTTTCGTTAAAATCTTCTTCTCCATCGTTTAATTTTTCTTCTAGCAATTCAAATTTAAGAGTTTGTAAATGTTCTAAATCTTCTGATTCAAAAATTCTTTTAAGTTCGTCTATTTTTTGTTTTAAAAGTCTTTCTTTCATTTCAATTTCTTTATTATATGAAATAATATTTTTAATATTTTCTACCGTTTGATTAAGAATTACTTCATTAAATTCACTGACAAAAGAAAAAAATCGTGCGTTATCGTTAACTTTTTGATTTTCTATAATCTTGTCTTCTTGAACAAATCTTTTTGGGATTTTCCAAGTCAATGGAAATTCAACATCAATACTAATATATGTTTTAAGTTTTCTAACTGAAATTAGAAATTGAAATATGTCTTTAAATTCGTTATACATTCTATGTTGTTAAAGTTATTATATATGTTATTAAATAAGTTATAAAAAAATAATTGAATATTTTCTCCCATGTTGAGTATGTAATTCTATGTGGATCTGAACTTAATATATTTTTAATAACTTTTAATATATTATTAATCACAAAAACTAAAGAAAGTATAAACACAAATAAGAAGAAAATATTCATTTGATCCATAATTATTTTTTCTTTTCTGTTAAAATTTCAGTTCTTAATTCTTGTAATAACAATTTTAATTCTTGAGCAATTTTTCTTGTTCTTGTTCCAGCACTTTTGTTTCCGTCAAAAAACTTTTTACCGTCTAAGACCAATTGTTCTGTTAATTCATTAATTTTATTTAACGTGTCCATGTTTTATTTTATTAATAGTTTATTTAGATTAAATTAATCATATTTTCTAGTTTGTAAATATTACATCACCAAATTTTTATCCAAAGTTTTATAAATATTGTAAATCAAATCTAAATCTACTTGTGTGAATGGTTTTTCACGATTAAATAAATCAAGGAAAAAAACGTCTATAGAATTTCTTATTATTTCTTTGTTTTGTTTATAATATAACTCATTAAATAGAGAAAAAAAATAGTCGTAATGATCTCCATCATTTTGGAATTTTATATTTTCTTTATTAAAATTTTTAATTGTTTTGTTCCAGCACCAATTGAAATGTTTTGTATTATCTTCTTCGGACATTTCGACTTTAGTTTCTTTATTATTTTCTCCATTACCCAAATAGGTTTTTTGAATTAATAAATACAAACTATAAGACAAATCATAATACAGTTCCATTTTTTCAGGAATTATGTTGTTGGCTTTAAACCATATATCAACTTCTTCGATTTCTAAGTTTTTTGTGATGTAGTTAAAAAAATTATCCATAGCTGTTACTAACTATGGATAATAATAAGTTAAGGTATTTTATTGTAAATTATTGGGTTTTTCTACTATATCCCATTAACTCTTGCATTCTACCAAACTCTTCATTTAATTTATTTTCCTGTTTAATGTTTTTACTTTCTTCCAACTTGTTTAAAATACTTTGAGATGTTTTTTTACCTTTTTTAGACTTAAGTGTTCCTCTTTCAGTTTCTTCACCAGCTTGATCAATAGGTTGTGGTTGTCTCTTATAAGAAGCATTCATCTGTTCTTGACCATATAAGTTATCTTTGAAGTTCTTATAGAATCTCTCACCTACTTCACTTGGTACAACATTACCTAAAGCCTTGCCGTCTTTATCAACTTGTGCGTTTCCATTAGTACTACTTCCAACTAATTGACCTTTAATTTTTTCATCATTAGGTTTGATTTCATCATAAACCAAGTTAGTTTGTCCTGGATAAGAAAAAGATTCAATATATTCATCAACAGCGTCTGATGGTGTATATTTTTTTCTAATTCCTTTTTTCATTCCACCATTTTCAGTTGGAAATTTTTTGGTTTCTTTCATTTCATACTTAGATCCTGAATCTGACGATCCTTTTAAATAATCAGTCATTTTTTTAGCAACGCTTTTTAGATAATTATCATTTTCTTTTTTATCTGCATTATGCACTCTTTCATATTCTTTGTATCCTTTTGGTTCTGATTTCTTAAATGTATTCTTTTCTTCAATCACTAAATTTTCAATAAGATCAAGTAAATCAGATTCAGTATATAGTATTGATTCTTTAACCTTAAATTTTTTACCGTCAACTTCAAAGTCATCTTTGTTGTGTTTTTTAGCGTTAGACAAAGCTCCTGTGAAAGCATTACCTTCGGTCTTTTCTTCTTTTTCAAAATCAATTTCATAAAGTTGTTCTTCATCTTGTTGTTTTCTTAACATTTTGAAATCTTCACTATCAATTCTGTTGTTCTTGTTTTTGTCTATTCTACTTTGATTACCATATAGTTTTTCATCTATTTCAAAATTAACACCTTCGCTCATGTCATCTTCAAGATCTCTAGATCTATTTCCACGAGATCTGATTGCATCCCTCATTGGTGTTTCAAATTTACCTTTATGAGATCTAATTGCATCTCTCACAGGAGTTTTAAATCTACCTTTATGAGATCTGATCGCATCTCTCACAGGAGTTTCAAATCCCATTTCATCGTCATCATCATCGTCATCCTCATCGTCATCCTCATAGTCATCGTAATCACCTCTAAGAAGTCTTTCAACTTCAGATTTAGTCATTTGGTTAAAATTTTCTTTTCCAAATCTTGGGTGTCCGTCATCCATACCACCAAGTTCTCTAATGTCTCCCTTGTACATACTTCCACATTCTTCACATGCCTCACCTTCATTCACCATTCCACCACATGATTCACACATACTTTTATTTTCTTCTAGATTACACCCCTCATTACATTTACCTTCCGACATCATTCCACCACACGATTCACACATACCTTTACCTTCTTCTATGTAATCAAATTCATTTTTGGGGTTAAGCCTAACTTTTTTAGAAAGATTCATTTTAATGTCATTCGCCCTTTCCTCTAAAGTTTCGTTAAGTAAATCTTTAAATCTTGATCTGATATATTGCTCTTTATTCATTTTTTGTTTTTTTATTATAAATATCTTTAGTTTTGTCTTTTTTCAATTTCACTAAACACAATTTTTGAAATATAGTCTTTATTATACCCATAACTACTCGAGACACTATCTATCGCATTTTGTACGGTCTCACTTTCAAATATTTTTAACGCTTTTATATCTCCTTGATTACAATATGGAAATTTTTTACACTTACTTCTAACTTGGACTCTTTTTGCTCCTGGCATATATTTTGTTGACGCTCCTTTCCAATCTTTTTTCTTTGTAGATTTTGCCCAAATAGCCGGTTGACTATATTGTCCTGATGAGGAAGATGATGTGGCTTCTTTAGTTTCAACTTTTTGTATTTCTTTAAGACTTTCTCTAACGGTTTTTATAACATTTTCTTTTGTTGAGAACGCTTGGGGCGAAAAAAGTTGACCTCCTGAATATGCACCAGCAGATATCGCACCAGTTTCTTTAGGTTCTTCTTTTTTTGTGGGATTACTGTTTAAGATTGAATGTAAAAATTCATTTAAATCTTCGGGATTATTTAAATAGTTGCGTAATTTTGTTCTTATTTGGTTTTTAGAATATTTTTTACTTCTTATTAAATTATAGATTTCTAAAATATCGTTTTTATTTTTTAAATATTCTAAATAGCCTCTGGATGTATTTTCATTACTACGCTTTTCCATAATTTTATAAATTAAAACTTAACTATTTTTTTTATTATACGTTTCTAAATTTTTGTTCCCAAAATCCTCTTTGTTGATACATAACTGTAAAATACTCTTGGAATGATTTGAGAATAACTTCTTTTACCTCACCTCTTAGTTTTCCTTTTTTTAAATCGTCGTGTATTTTATCCATAAGTTTATTTTCAAATTGTTTTGATGTTGAAGAATTAAAAAAATCTTTAATTTCTTTTCTAATCAAAACTTCAATTTCTTTTTTATCTGATTGTGTTAAAGCCATTATTTAATAATAAGTAAATAGGTTAATGGGGCAATAATTGCCGCAGAAATTATGTTAAACAAACCGTTTTTTGTTTTTAGTCTTTTATTTTCTTTTCTTAAATCTTTATTTTCAGTTTCAACTATGTTAAATTTTTCTTCATTACTTTTTATTATTCTGTCACTTAAAGAATCTTTTTCAGACCAAACATTATTAGTTTTTTCTAATAAATTAATTTTATTATTTAACTCATTAATTTCTTCTTTATCTAACTTTGACAATTCTTTTAATTTATCATAATCATTTAAATCTAATAACATTTTTTGAGCAACATTATAAGGAATACATAGTTGTGTTGTATCTGTCGTTTTTTTAACTTGGGTTTCGGCAACAAAACCAATTAAAATAAAGTAAATTATAAATATTATTTTTTTCATATTAAAAATTGTATCTAGTTTTAAACAGACTGTCTATTTGTTTTTTGTCCGCGGTTTTTATTTCTTCTTTTTTTTGGGTATAGTAATTATTAACTTCTTTTTTTTCAATCTTTATGTTTGAAATATTTTTATCAATTTGATCTATTTTGTGTTGGTAGACTTGAATAGAATCACTTAGACTTTTTTGAAGTTTTTTCATTCCCTCAATGTTTTTGTTAATCTGATCTAATTTATATTTATTAAGTTCAGATCTATCTGGTATTGGAGTAAAAACTCTAATTAATAAATAAATAAATATAACCCCTAATACACTAAGGGTAATTATTTTCCAATTATCTTTTAAAATGTTTTTCATGTTTTTTGTCTTGATGATACTATTTTACCCCATTTAGTTTTAAATTTTTCATAATTTGATTGTAGTTTTCCGACTATTTCTAAATACTCCTCATCTATCTTTACCATATCACCATTTAAATAAATTCCATGTGGTTCATTTATTGTATAAAAAAAATTTATATTTAATTCTAATATTTTTCCTTTCCACTCAACATTTTCAGGAAATACATTCATTTTATCAAACTCAACAAGTTCCGCAACATTAGTTCTAAACTCATCAACACTTTCAATAAAGGCATTTTTTTCGTCAGTTGTAAGTTGTATGTCTGATTTGTCGTTTCCATGAAGCACTAATACATTTCCTTGTATTTTAAACATTTTTTGTTTGTCTTTTGGTTTACCGATATCTTCAGAATCTTTTTTTTCGGTTTCATCTTTTTTCTCTTCTTCAAATTCTTGGTCCAATTCTTTTTCAAAAGATTGTTCTGTTAAAAGACTATATTTTTTTAGAATGTCTATATTTTGACTTTCTTGTAAATTTCCACCAAGAGCCCTTCTTGAAGCCCTTAAAAGAGATTGTATTTCATCGTATTTATTCATAATCCAATAATTTGTTAAACTTTTCAAAATCAAATGCCGGACTTAAGTCCGTTACAAAATCGTCAAAGTTGGATTTGGTGATAATACCTAAAAAAGACTCAACACCTTTTACTTTGGTATTATGACCAATAAATTTCAACTTTATTTTATGTTTTTTACACAACTGCTTACATAATTCTGCGGTTTTTTCCAACTGAATATCCGTATATGGTTGCCAAAAAAAGTAATCTCTCCACTTACGATCAAAAACTTTCTCTTTATAAATATTACCAATCCAATTAGTGTGATGATTTTTTAATAAAACTTTTTCTAACCAACCTAAATTTTCTAAACAAATAATGATAGATTTGTCATTAACAACCTTATTAATTGTAAAATTACTATTTGTTAAATCATCAATTGTTCTTATAACTTTACCATCTCTTGAGACTAAATAATGTGGTAGTTTTATTGGGTCACCGTTAAATCTTAATTTTAAAGATGTTACATAATCAAATATGTTTCTAGAAGTGTGACTTAAAACAATTTGTTTTTTATCTTTAGTTTTTTTTAAGTTTGATGGTATTAGAGTTTCAATCACTTCCATATTTTACTTTTTGTATTTTAAAATTTTTCTTTCAATTTCTTCAATTTTTTTATTGAATAAAAGATTTTCTATCTCAATACCTTCTTCATCAAAAACTTGTCCCAAATCATTTATGTAATATTTAAATGGAACTTCAATAGTAGTTTCTACCGGTATTTCTCTAATTATTTCTATAATTCTATCAACAGGAACTTCTCTAATTACCTCAATGGGAACCTCAACAATTCTTTCAACCTCTCTTATTACTTCAACAGGAACCTCAACAATTCTTTCAATAATTTCAGGTTCTACTTGTATGGTATCATGTATGGTATCATGTATGGTATTGTGATCAGTATAATGCGTTAAATAACTTTCAGGAATCTCAACTTCGTCTTGGAATGGGTGTTTCTCGTATTCAGGTTTAACATCCTCATCATCATCTTTTTTTCTTTTTCCTTTAAATGCTTGGTTTGTTGCAATAACTAACGTAATTGCCAACGGATCAAATACAAATATTAAAATTAATATAAAAAGATTTGCGGTTCGTTTAATGTCCCAATCAAGTAGTTCGCTAACATACTTTAAAGCCCCCAACTCACTTCCCGAAATTTCTTTTGATTCCATATTTAAAATTTCAATATCAAGATTAGTGATACTATCATTCATACTATCAATTCTTTTTGCTATTGTATCCCTTCTTACTTGTGCTTGTGATAGTTGAGATTCAAATAATTTTCTATTACCGTCGTTGGCTCTTGTAATTACCTGTCCGGTTTTTTTATCCACAGATTGTGTTGTTGTATTATTAGATACTCCGTCTCTTAACTTAGTGATGTCTCCGTCTAAAGTGTTTTTTTCTTTTGTTAGTTCGTCTTTAATATCTTCAAACCTTTTCTTTTTTACTTCAACATTTTTAATTTTTTTTTCATTAATTTCAAGTTTTGCAATATTCCCTTGAAATCCTGTGCTTAGAAGTCCGTATATTCCAAGTGATGTGATAATAGATAATGTTACTAGGGCGATTGACATATATATCTTTAAAATACCATACGTCTCTTTCCATTTATCGTGAAGGTATGTTGCAATCGCAATTTTAGATATCTCAAGAAATGATCCCATAATAATAACGGGTAACGCTACACCAACAAACACTATTGATAAACCAACAACACTATAATACGCGGCAGTTCCTGACAAACCAAGAGCGCAAAACAATAAAAACCAAGGCAAAAATTTTTCTTTCATATTAATAAACTATAATAGATAAATATAAAAGATAAAGAAAAAATAAAACCCCCACTGGTACCAATGGGGGAGTGTAGTTTCATCACACCATATAGATATGATTGAGGATTCTCACCTAGAGAACATCGTGTCTCATTCCGCCGAGTTGTAAGGGTAATCTCGGTTCAACCCTTAACTCAACTTTTTTTTATAAATAATCAAACAATTCTGAAGAGTCATTTCTCAATCTTCTTAATGCCTTTTCTTTAATCTGACGAACTCTTTCTTTTGTTAACCCAAAATCTGAACCAATATCTTCCAATGTTCTGGGTGTTCCTGTTAGTCCAAAATAATCGCCAACAATAACTTTTTCTCTTTCATCTAAAACATCTAAAAGATCAATAAGTTTTTTTTTCAAAATATCTTTAGTGTCAAATGCCGCATCTGGTCGTTCTGCGTCTTTGTTTTCAATCATATCCAATAATGTGTCACCATCTTCGTTTATAAACATATCAAGATCTATAATTGATGGAAGAGTTGAGAACTTGTCAGAAAGTTTCTTCCCGTGTTGTTCAACTTCTTTTTTTGCTTTTTGCAAATCTTGGACAACATTAACCGGAAGTCTAATAGTTCTTGAGTTATCGTTTAATGATTGGATAATAGATTGTTTGACCCACCAAACACCATAAGAAATAAAACGAAGGTCTTTATTCCAGTCAAAGTTTTTAATTGCTTTCATTAACCCTAAATTTCCTTCCGCAATAAGATCAGATAAATCTAACCCTTGATTTTGATATTGTTTCGCAACAGTAATAACAAAACGAAGATTCCCTTCAATTAATTCTCTTTCAATTCGTTTTCTTTCTAAGAGTGTTGTGTTGTCAGATTTTATTTTTTTTGCCAACTCTTTTTCTCTATCTACAGTCATTACCTTAATTTTTCTAATATCTTTAAGGTAATGGGATATTTCTTCTTGATTAATGTGTGATCCTGTGTTTTTGTCTTTCATATATTTTAATTAAATTGATTTTGAATATTCGTCTAATTTTTGTTTTTCAAGTTCTGTTAAGGAACCGAGGCCTTCTTCACCTATCTTATCAAGTAAATCATCAAGTGTCATATTACAAACTTCCTTCTTTTTAAAATTAAAAATTAGATCTGCAATATCCATAAATGATTCACCATCTTTTAGGTTTTTTGTTCTTAATTTTGGTGTAAGTTTTTTCTTAATAGTCTTCTTTAACGAAAGAAGGTGATCTAAGTTGTCTTTATCAAGATTTGATGCTGAATTTCTTGGTTTTGGTATTAAAAAATACTCAAAACAATCCAAGTCATCTACGATAATGTCTATCCATCCCGCCATTTCATCAATGGTTAACCCTGATGCGAAGTGAAATATCGCATGTTTATCCCCAAACATGTATTTAACTTCATTAGAAGTCATTTGATCAGAAATTGATCCTCCAATTTCATTTGTTTTCTCTTCTGAGTTTTCTACGGTGTTGTCGTAATATACAAAAAGTAAGTAATTCATATGTGTGTTTTTAATTGTTTTTACAAATATACGGATAAAATTGGAATCTACCCTATTTTTTTAGAAAACTGTTTAAAATTCTCAGGAAGGAATGTATTTTCTAAAGATTTTTGAGTAAAACATAATCTACCACCAACTTTAAACCCTAAATCATCCCAATCAACAGAATTTAATAATTCAACCATGTTTTCAATATCAATATTTACTTTAGGGAATATTGCCAAAACTGATCCATCATAGCTTTTACATTCATTAGTAAAAAAAGGCTTTTGGTCTCTTGTTTTACAATTAACATAAATTCTATCTACATTACTTTCGTAAAATCCTCTTCCCCATTTCCACCAATTAGTATTATCAAATTTTTTTATTTTTCTAACCAATAATTTATCTTTATTATTCTCTAAATATTCGTTTATTACATCATAATACATAGTTTTTAATTCCCCTGTTTTTTTAGTAAATGAACATACAAAATTTTTATTACCTAATTCGTTTGTGAAGACTTTATCGTTACCACTAACCGCACCAACTTTTACCGAAAATATATCACCAAATTTAACACTTAAATCATTATGACTAAAAAATATTTGACCATCATTTATTGTAAATTTTTTTACACCTTTCAATGTGTTAGTTTCTCTTTTAAAATTATTTTTTTCATATCTCCAAACCACCACATTTGGTGAATACCCTTTAAATAAAGTTTCATCCCCATATTCATACCAGTCAGTTATGGTACCATTTTCATATAAAAATTTATTAAGTTTGATTGATGATGTTAATTTTATAAATTCTCTAGGTGTGATAAAAATCATTTCACCATTTTCAGTTAAATGTTCAACACATTTTCTAACAAAATAAAGAAACAAATTACTTCGATTATCAAAACTATTCAAAAAATCTATATCTCTAATTTTTTCTAAGGTGCTATGCGTTATATTCTTAAATGCCACGTAAGGTGGGTTACCAATTATAGTATCAAACTCCATGTCCAATGATAAATCAAAAAAATCCATTATTATGTTATCTTCACAACTATAAATTTCATCAATTTCAATTGACATTATTTGTCTTTTAGATTTTTTTTTAATTTCTTTTGTGAAAGCCCCATCACCAGAACTCGGTTCTAAAATCTTACCATCTTTTTTAGATAGTTCAAACATTTTATTTACAATATTTTCAGGAGTAAATACTTGACCCCAATTTTTTATCTTATCCATATCTTATTCTTTTTTAATAAATATAAGTAGGTTTAGTTAAATGTAAACTTAGTTTACAAATTTAACATATACCCCAACTTTATTATTTTGATTCATCCTAAAATAATCCAATGTAAATACAATAATGTTTTTTCTCACTAAATTAGTAAAATCTTTCAAATTTGTTGGGATTTTATTAACTAACCCACCAACATTCATTAAAACTAAATTTTCTTTTTTTTCATCACCATAGGTATATAAAAAAATAATTAACTCTTTTATCCATAAATCCCATATTAAAGATTTTTCAATCAGAACTTTACTTATAATGTGGTTAATACTTGTGTCACTAACTTTTTTTTCAGGAAATAAATTAACTAAAAAACTAAATAATAGTTCTTTTACGGTTGAAATGTCCGATTCAACAAATTGTTTATTCCAATGATTTTCAACATAATTTTTATTTACTAACTGAACAGATTTGACTGACTTATAATAATTTGGGGTAAACCCTAATCTATCACAAACTTCCAATAACTTTTTATTTAATTTTTTGCCAGATATCTCACCAAAAAATCTAGGGGTATCATTTTTAAGATTAAAAACTTCGTCTCCAATCTTAATATCATTTTTTGTTGGTCTATTAATTTTAGTGGATGACAAAATTAACATCAACTCACCTTCACCACATGCAGCATTTGGGGTTCCAAGTCCAACCGGTCTACAACCAAATAATTCACACATAAATGGGAGATAATCTTTATTTATTACATTTTCTTGCCAGTTACCCCCATTGATAAAATCTAAAGTTTTGAAAATTTTATCATTTTTTGCATCGTCAATCCAATTGATTATTAAACTATTAGGTATGTTTAAATCTAAAATTATACCTAAAATGCATTGTAAAATTGACTTTTCCGCCTTTAAGTCTTTTGATATTTTTTTTGTAATAAAATCAATTAATTGTGTTTTCATATAACAAATATACGCATATTAGTGTAATTAGTTACAAAACTTTTGAAATATTATTTTCTTTTGTGATTTTTACAACATGTTCCCCCCATTGATTTATTAGATTTGAGTGGGAAATAATGAACACTTTCTCAAAATACTCTTTGATCTTAATAAAGAATTCATACAACATGTCATAGTTGTCAGAAGATACTTTTCCAAATACCTCATCCATGATCACAAGGTTGGGAGCGGGAAGTGTACTTATCTTAGTCATGACAGCCCTTAATCCCAAAGACGCAATTGTCTTCTCATATCCAGACCCTGAAGTCATTAGTTTTTCAATACCAGTACCATTGTCAACCATCATAAACTCAACCTCATTCTTATCGTTGATTCTGATTTCCAATTTAAAGTAACAACTATCTTCCATTAACCTTTGGAGTTCCGAGTTAATGATTGGCATCATAGTCTTCATAATGATTTTGGTCACCCCATTCTTACCGTATGCCTCCAAATATATTTTATATATCTTTTCTTTCTCGTCTTCTTCTTTGATTTTAACAATCATCTTTTTGTTGTTATCAATCTTTTCAACCAAGTTTTTAATGTTAAACTCATTTCCGGAAATACTTGCGTTTACTCCTTTCTTTTTTATTTCCAACTCTTCCAACCTAAGATCCGCTTTAATCAACATTGATTCTATTGAGGTATTCTCTTTAATTTTATCCTGAACTTCCTCCCACCTTTTAAGTTTGTCTTTTAACCCACCAATTTTAAGGTCACAACTCTCAACACTCAACTCATATTTCTCTTTGATAAGTTTGTTTTTTTCATATTCATCAAAGTCTTTCTTAAGTTGCACAAATGACTGTTCTTTGATTGTTAAAACCTGCATTAAACCCTCTTTTTGGTTTTTATGCATGATATAACCATCAAGTTCGGCAATCTTTGCGTTAGTAATTGCGGCGTTCATTAATTCAATGCCACAATGTTCACATTTGATTCCACCCTCAACAGAACTTTTAAGTTCTTCTATTGATTTAATATTTGTGTCTATTTGAACTTTCTCTTGATAAACCTCTTTGTATTGTTCTTTTACTTCATCGTGTTTATCCTCATGATAAAACTCAGATGGTTTAACCACCTTAATTTCATTCATTTTGGTAATGTATTCAGATTTTTCAAAACCAATACCATTTATTGTTTGTTTAGTTTTTTCTGGATCCAATAGGCTAATTTCCTTATCAATATTGCCGTGTTTTTTCTTTATAATATCATCACGGTATTCTTTCCCCTTTAAAATTGACGCATCAATAACTACCAAATCTGTGTTAAATTTCACAATTTCCCCACTTAACTCTGTAATTTTGGTTTCATAACCTTCATTATCGGATTTTAATGACTCTGACGAATATATGTTTGATATCTTTTGTTTTGAAAACTCAGAGTAAATTTCTTTGGCAACTTCCTCTTTTCTTTTTAAGAATTCAAGACCCATAAAACGAGACAACACCTGACCTCTTGCGGTTGGTTTTGATTCCAACAACTCCTCAAGATTTGATCCCGTCGTTAGGATTGTCATTAGAAAGTCTTCTTTTGTTCCTATGGACGTTTTAATGAAGGCTTCCGTCTCCCTTCTTTGTTCACCAGTAAAGTTCTGTAAGCTACCGTCAGATAACTTCTTAAAGAAGTCCAATTCGGTTTTAACATTCCATTCGTTCTTCTTGGATAACTTTCTTTCAATGTTTCTAATAATAATATAATCCTCACCGTCAATTGTAATTTCACCTTTAACCGTTACTTTATCTTTATCCGTAAATCGATTAAATATTTCTTCCGCCTTTGTTGTTTTTGTGGTTTCATTAAAGAATAAGAACATTAGAAGGTCCACACTTAAAATTGTTTTACCGCCAAAATTTGGTGGATCTGATTCAACCACCACAATACCGCTCAACTTATCAAAATCTAATTTTTGGTTCTCACCATACGATAAGAAATTAGAGAATTCTATATTTCTAATATACCATTTCTTAAACTGAGCCTGATTGCCTTCTTCTTCCAACATTTTATTATCAACCATTTTATTGATCGATAAAACATCATCTTGGTAGTTAGAATACCCTTTGGCATCAACAAACTTCTTCAGTAAATCAAGTTGATAATTTGAATCAGATATGTTAACAGATACATCAATACTTTGTATCTCATCCGTTTCAACATTCTTTGACTTAGTCAAAACATTTACATTAGTGGTATTATACTTCTTTTGGAAGTAATGTTTCACACTTTTGATTTTATCTTGTGTAAAGTTTTCCGGTAAATCCTCCCATACGACCTGTATAGTTGGGTTTTCAAATTTGGAAAAATCTAAATCTTTTATCATTATATTATAATTGAATAATTTTGGCGGATTAAACAAATCCATTTTATTTTTCTATCTCAGAAATTTGGTCTTCAATAGGTTCGTTATTGTCAGATTCAAAATCATCTATTGTAATTTGATTTATAGACATAAATTCAGGATTTTCTTCTTTAAATGAGACGTTACCTTCAAATTCTTTGTTAATTTTTTGAGATTCTTCTTCGTTTGGAGTAAATTTAAATGCGTGATCAATTGTTTTTTCTTCAACAACTTCAAAATTTAACTCTTGATCACCAATTTGTGCCTTAAGATTTTCTTCGTTTGCCATAGCATCAATTTGTTGTTTCATCAACAAATCAAAGGCTTTTTGCATTCCTGATTTTTGTTCTTTTACTTTTGCATTTCTTTTTGCAACCTTTGCTCTGTGTTCTTTTTTTCTAATCCCCATTTTTATTTATTTTATTTTATTTATTACTTGGTCTATTCTCTTCAAACCATTCTATTATACCATTTATCGCCCATACAGCACCTGAAGATAAAAAAGCATCGAAGAACCAAGATGCCCAAGGAGTAACTTCCAATATTTGGTATGTTGGTGAGTAAATTGTAATTGATAGGAACCACCCACAATGAAACCCAAAACACATCATACATTTAATCATATTAGATATAAAAACCCAAATACCATTAAATGATGTCCATTCATTTTCCGCCAACTTATTAATTTTATTTCTTGGTCCGTTAAAAATACTTCCGTAAACAACAATATTACTTAATCCGTAAGCAATAATAATCCATAGTATCAATTGTGTCATAATTTTCTATTTTTTTTTAAATTATCTTCAGCCCATAACGGTTGAAGGTTTGTATAGTGATTTAGTTTAAATAGTTCTTCTTCAGTCTTAGCCTCACAAAGTGGTATAATATGGTCTAAATGCCAATCACCATAATTATCCCAAGCCATATTTTCAGTGAACTTATTAGAAATATAAGTTTTAAATTCTTCATAATCAAGACCCACAATTTCTTTGGTTTTTTTACCAATATGGTTTCCTTTCATGTAATCCCTGATTCTTTCTCTTAATCTCTTTTTCATTCTAAAAAAACCATCGGTTTTTAATTTATTTTTTCTCCATTGATCATTTTTTTTTCTTTCGGTTTGCCTGTTTTTATAATAATATTCTTTTCTTTTTTCTCTTTCTTCATATACATTATTTAGATAATATTTTCTTCTAGACTCTTTAAATTTCTCTATCCATTCTTGATTTTCTCTATATTTTCTCATTCTTTCCTTAGATGTCATGTGTGGATTTTTTTCTAAATATTTTTTTTGTTGTTCTTTATATTTTTCAGGGTTATTATTTCTATAAATTTTATTTTTTAAGTTTATTTTTTCTCGATTTTTAATTCTATAATTAGAGGTTCTTATTTTTTCACATTTTTTACAATAATTTACCAACCCATCTTTGTTATTTTTATTTTTAGAAAAATTAGAGTCATCTTGTTCTATTAAACATTTTTTACACTTTTTCATAATTAATTTATTTGCATTTATAAATATATGTATTCTATGTTTTGGTAAAATTATACTCTTTTATTTAAATTTGATCCCCTCAGAAGGTATGCTTGATTTTGATTACCATTCAAAAGGTCTCGGTTTATTTTTTCTATCTCCCCTATTTGTTCGTTCTTTTGTTGTAGTTCACCTCTCAAGTTTTGGAGCGTTTCTTGGAGGAGTTTTATTTTATCATTTGTCACAGGGTCATCTAATTTTTGTCTAAGATCACCTAACTCTTTATCCTTTTTAGATATTTCATTTTGGAAATTATTTTCCATTTCTTCAGTTTTAGTGGAAAATATTTGTCTTTCTTCTTCCAAATCGGCAATTTTAGTGGAAAATATTTGTCTTTCTTCTTCCAACTCGGCAATTTTTTCGCCAAGTTCGTTTATTTGAATATCGTCAGTGGTATAGATTATTTTCTCAACCACTCTATCAACAGGAACCTCTTTAACCACTTCAACAATTTCAAGTGGTCTATTTTCCAACTGTTGTATTTTTAACAACAGTTCATTTATTTTAGTATCATCAGTTACATTAACAATTCGTTCAACTATCTTCTCAACCGGTATTTCCACCCGTATTTCTCGGATTACCTCAATTTCCACTCGTTTTTCTTCAATCACACTTGGTTTTAAGTGTTTTTCACCTTTATTAACCGTATTTCCCAAAAGACCATACTTCTTTATGTTAAACCCTTCTTGAAAAACGTTTTTAATAAAACTATCAACATCATCAATATTATTGAGTTTACAAAAACTCTCGACACTGCCGAGAGTTTCTTTATTAAAGATTTTTGAGTAATTCGGTTCCATTTTCAATATCTTCAAAAGATTTTATGGTGAACTTTAAAAACGGTTTTGGGTTGTGAACATCCACATAAGAATAATCTTTAGTTTCAACATCATAAATTCCATATCCGTGTCTTCCAATACTTTCACCAATGTTATTTTGGATTGTGGATCCAATCATATACCCTTTACCTCCCTTAATTTGAAATTCAGCACGTTTATGAATATCACCACATAATACCGTTTCCAAATCATCAAACTTTTCAATCTCGTAAGCCTCTTCACCAAACTCAAAACCAAGATCCGTTTTTAATCCTGATATTGGTCCATGAAATAATCCAATACGCCTACCATTTGCTTCAGTAATTTCTGGTGGTATATTTCCTTGATATTGTGAATACACACACCAACTAACATTATCATCCTCATACACACCCCTATCTCTATAATACACAATGTTTGGGTTATTCAAAGAATTAATAATTGGTGTAAGTGCGTCCAATCTTTCAGTGTTGTTTACCAAAAAATCGTGATTACCTGGTATAATAATTGTTTTAGCAATGTTAGAACATTCAGTTAAAATCCAAGCAACGAACTCAATAAGTTCAGGTGTCATTTGGTTTTTAGAATGAACTAAATCGCCCGTAAATATAATACGGTCAGGAGACAATTCTTTCCATTGACCGATTGCCGTTTCTAATATTGAACGGTATAAATCGTGGTCTTTATATAATCTGATATGTAAATCAGAAAAGTGAACTAAAGTTTTAATCATATTCTATTTCTATTTTATTGTTTTTACCGCTCTAGCATTAATATGTCCTTCTTTTAAGGTTATTGCTATAAGTTTGTGTGTAAACACTTGCATCCAAGTATATTCAGAATTATACTCTGTAGAACTCCAATAATTAGTGTTAACAAAATTACCTATAAGGTCCTTATTTTCATACATTTTTTCTAATTCGTCTTTAGTCGGTAGTCTCCAACCTTTACCTAATTCTTTACACTCCCTTTTAGCATTATACCATGTTACCTCTGTCGGTAAGTCATATTGTGCAATTTCTATACTATCAAGCTTATATGTCGCTCCTATTATCTGAGATACAGATGTGAATGTAATAAAAAACAAAAAGATGTTTAATATTATACTTGATTTCATAATTACATTACTATTTTTGGTGGATATCCCAAATCGTCATCTTCTGAAAATGGGTTTACTGTAATTGGGTTTATTGGAATTGGTATTCTCTCAAATGGTGTGATTTTAATTGATTCATGTTTTTCCTCCTTAACATGGCTCATCTTTTCAACAATTGGTGATATATCAATCTGTTTATTTTCAAGTTTACCATAAAGATAACCCTCTAACCAAATATAAAATTCTTTGTATGTTAACATGATTCTCTATTATAAAGATTGGCCAAGATAAGTCTAGCAAACTTAAAATCTTTAACCCTGTTTAATTTTAAATCATAAGCTAATGCCACAATTTTAAGATGTGGGTAAGCTTCACTAATTGTCATGTCTCCTAATCTCATCAGTCAATAAATAATTCAAAGTCTTTATTCACATAACCACACTCATTACACATATATGTAGGAAATGGCACAATTGTGTCTTCATGACTTCCTGTTAATAATTTAGGAACTTTCTTTAACATTGTTACTTCTTTGAAGTATTTTGATTCACATTTTTCACACTTGATCGTTTTTTGTTCTTTCAAGTTAATTTTTGGTCTTATGATGTCGTCGCTCATTTTATAATATAATTTACATTTATTTTAATTGTTGTGGTGTCCCAACTTGTGTTGGCATACCAAATTGGTGTTGTTGTAGTTTCCATACTCAATAATAGTTTATTTTTTAAGTTTAGTCAAATGTTGTTTTATATCCATTTCAAGAATTTTATTCATAGTTTTTTTAGAAACTCTATGTTCGTGATACTCTCTTTCTTCTGTTATTAACACAATAATACACCCTAAAAGTTGTATGTCTTCATATTTTGATCCTTCCAACATTTTTAAAATTAATTTACCATAAAAGGGCAATTGAGTGTTATAGTGACCCAATGCATTGTCAGGTAAATCTTCAAAAGGTTTTTTCATTTTTTTTGTATAACGAGTAACCTCAAAGTTTTTTGGCTTATTTGATTTCCAGTCTGTTATCAGAATACCGACCTTTCCGTTGGTTCCAATAACCAACCATACCTTATCGGGTTGACCGGTATATCCAAGTTCAGGGTGTCCTAAAACAATCTCAGTATCAATCAACACGCACCCTCTTTCTTTGATTAATTCAATATATCTTTTACCAGCAATTATCATAGTATCACTTTTGATAATTTGTTCGGCATCACAATCAAATATTGGTTGTCTAACCACTTTATCAATCCCAAACTCTTTAAGAGTGTGTTCCTCTAAAAAGAAGTGACAACGAGACCCCAAGTTAGCCGATTTTCTTCCTAACTCCGCCCATTCATTAACCAATCTTTCTGCCTCATCGGGATCTCCACCAGCCTTATTAAATGCTGCCTGTTCAGTTGGAAACTCGTCGTAAAAAAGTTTCATAACTTTAGATACAGAAGGGAAATCACTTCTTAAATCACCTTTATTGTCCAACATGGTATATTTATGACTTTCCTCCTCAAATGTGAGTTGGAATTCTTTTTGTCTTTCAGAGATGATGTCTCTTATTTCTTGTGCAATTTTTTTTAAATCCATTATTTTATTATATGATAATATTCATCTTTTATTTCACCTCTTAGGTCGGCGATATCCTTGTTGTCAGGTAGTTTAACCAATTTTATTCTACCCCATAATTCACCACCATTTAACTCGTGGTAAAGTTTAACCGCATTTTGCCACGCATCAGCATCCAAACAAATAATAATATTACTTTTGGCATTCATATATATTGTTTCAAATAAAAGTTCGGACATGTGTTTACCTAACATAGGAATTACATTATCTAAAAATAACCCATCAAATGCCCCTTCAACCAAAAATATATCTTTGTTCCAGTCAATAAGATTTTCCCAAAATATAATTTTATCTTTTTCTGCCACAGGATTTTTATATTTGGCTCTCGACATTGGATCCCAACTTCTTGCAATATAGTAATTAAGTTCTCCTTTTTTATTATATGATGGAATTACAATACGACCAGCGTGGTCTCCATTATCACAAAAACCAATACCATACCTTTCAATCATATCATCTGTGATACCACGACCATTTAGGTAATTCATTGCTTGTCGTCTAATTGGATAAACCTTACTTGAATCTTTAAATTGTGTAAATCTGTCGGGTAGTTTTAATGTTTTTTTCTTTCTCTCTCGTTTTACTATGGTTTCAGGTTTTAATACCTGATATAATTTCTTTTGTTTTTTATTGCCAAATTTATCAAATAACTTTCCCAAAGACCCGTGAGTTCCCTCATAGTCACCACAACTCCAACAATGAAAGAGTGACTTTTCTATATTAACCTCTAAATTACCTTTATTCCCACCTTCATCACACACTGGACAATTCCAAGACACCTGTGAAGTATTTTCATAAACTTTTTTTGGTTCACCCAAAAATTCACTAATAATTTCAACAATAGTATCAAACTCGTCCATCTCTTATAATATAATCATAAAGTTTCAATACATCAACTACACAAAGTTTTAGTTTCTTTTATATTTATTACTGATATGCCAACACAAATAACATTAAACGGACTCTCAGGGGTAAGCCCATTTGACGTATATACTTGCGATACAGGTTTTACCACTTGTATTTATATTGCAACTATCAATAGTGGTGATATTCCTTATGTTTTTGACCTACCTTCAGTTTTTTATGGTATGGCGTCCTTTGAGGTGAAAGTTGTGGATGATAATGATTGTGTGGTAACAGAAACTTTTAGTTAGTATGGCTTGTAATAATTTAGGTATTTTTTCAATTGGAACTGATTTTGTTAATCTGTGTTTTTCGGCACTAACAACTACCTTATATGGTAATGATTTGTTATCAGGAACAGTAGTTTATTCTAGTGTTGCTTGTACTACAGGAACTGAGGTGATATCCGCAACTTTTTCAGATGGTTTAACCAAATATGGAACTGATTTAACTGGTAAGATCGAATTTATAGAAGCATGTGATTGCACCCAATTTTATTGTATTCAAAATGATAACACCTATAACGACACTTATCAATATGCTGGAGTTTACAATGCTAATTCTTATTTTACAGGACAAACCACAGTATATTTTATTTACTATTCGTCAGTAGAAACAAGGTGGTGTTTATCCCAAACTCTTAGTAACCCTTGTGACCAATTTGGTCCTTATGGTAGCTCTTCCGTATGTCCCGATTTTGACGACACTGTTATGTATGGTGGTATATGTATAACAACAACCACAACAACATCTCCTTGTGAAAATTTTGATTTTGATGCCGTATTTGATTGTTACATACCTCCAACACCTAGTGTCACACCAACAAATACTCCGACCCCAACACCAACACCAACTCCAACGGTATCTAATATTTGTGGTGGACTATCAATGAATGTTTCTGTGATAAATATATCACCGTCACAAACACCAACTCTATCACCAACCCCAACACCAACACCAATGTTATCATATAGTTGTAATTTTTCAGGAGAAGTAATATTTAACTCCATTAATGAAATAATACAATGTGCTAACAGTAAAAAATTCAAAGATTGTTTCACAGGTATTGACTATTACACTTCGGATCTTGTTTTAGTTTCAGGAACCACACAAGCAAAAGAAGGATATGTTTATAACGCAACTATAAATGGTCAAGGTTATTGTGTTATTTACGATGGGTTATTTGAAAATATTAGTGGTGTTGACTCAATTGTCCTTATAACTGAAATTGGTTCTAGTGTTAGTGGAGCTTGTTTAGATTGTATTCCTAATCTAACTCCAACGCCAACACCGACACCAACTCTAACACCAACACCAACTCCAAGTGCAACCCCGTGTGTGTTATATGAATATACCGCAAGTAATAATAGCGTATCCAAAGTAAGCATTAGTTACACAGATTGTAATGGTATTGTGACAAAATCAATTTCATCATACTCATCTATAATAGTATGTTCAACAACAACGCCAACATCGAACAATCCTCAGAATGTTACATTTATTCAATCACCGTTTGTGTGTTAAAAACAAGAAATTTAAAGATTAATTTATACCCAAATTTCTTTTAATCTCATAAGACCCAATACACATGTATAGGCATCTGTTTGATCAAAATTTTCTTTTCTTAGGGTATTATTTTTTGTATATAACCATTTTATTTGTGGTTCAAGTTTAGCAACTTTTTCCCAGATTATCATTTTTTTATCAATATTTTTTGGTAATCCTCCAAATAAAACAAATTTATTTTTATCATTTTCCTTAATTAGATCAGGAAATGCATATTTTCTTGAATTATACGTAGATATGAATTCAGGAACTATACCTAAAATATTATATATTTCTTTAAAAACAAAACTATTGAATCTTAATAGGGTTTGAACCGTATAAACATTATTTGAATTTAAAAGGGGCTCTTCTATTACGATTCTAACAATTCCAAGATTTTTATATTCTTTTAATTTTTCGGCAAAAATTTCAGATTTTACTAATAATTCTTTTAATTTGTCTTTGTCATTATCTAACTTAGGTCTTGGAGATATGTGAGTAAGTTCTAAAAGTTCTTTAGTTTGAATGTCAAATAAAGCCCAACCAATCGTTTTTGTTGAGATGTCTAATCCCAATACTTTGGGTGAGTTTTTTAAATTTTTATTCATAAATTTAATGGTATTTAAATATTATAAGGCATTATAAAAAAAAATGTAGTTTATCTTACAAATCAAGTTTTACGACATATTGTTGTATTCCTTGTCTAAGAACCGGTGATTGTAATTTTGACATAACCAAAATATCTTTATTTTCGTCTAATAATGCAATTTCAGAAACATAAGATTTTGTTCCAAAAGTCCATGTTGGGTTTTGAGAAACTAAAAACTCGGTTGAGCTTAAATTTATTTTATATTTCATTTCATAAATTGTTGCTTGAATATCAGTTTCTAAACTACCGTAAAAATAATACTCATCACCAAAATTTAACTTTGGAGTTGTGGTGTTTAAAGGAACTAAGTCAATATAATTATTTAAATTATAATATGGGGCTGACGAATAATTTTCTGAAGTAATAACAAAAGTTGTTGCCGTTAACGATTCTTGTGTCACATATCCATTGACAAACATACCACTTATTTGGTCTGTAAAATCTATAAGTTTCCATTGTGTTGGGTTAGGTCTCACGCCATTTAACGTCTTTTGTGCCAACACTTCAAATTGTGTGGCGTAAAAACCTGTTGGAACAATACAAGTTGGACAATGTGTTGTTGTTGTTGTAACAGGATTATTAGTTGTCGTTGTTGTTAACGGACTATAGTTTGTTGTAGTTGTTGTAACAGGACTATAAGTTGTTGTAGTTGTTGTTGGGGAGTATCCTGGTTGAACCAAGCAATAAAATTCTCCGCCAAATCTAACCGCAACATTTTGTGGTGTGTCCGGTGTGCAAACATTTTCGGTTCCAACTAAACTACTGTAATAATTGCAATGTAGTGAATTTGTAAAATCATAATTATTTGATAATCTATATGTTATCCAAAGTGTTTCTGAACCACCAGTTAAAACCCCGGTTGTATTTGAGGTCCCACAAGTGTTTGGAGTAATTAAAGAAATTTGTGGTGCCGGTAATGTCCAATTCCTATTTGATTTATATGAAAGAGCCGCAACAACTTCTTCATCATCAATAACTATCATTTGAGAATCAGGATATACTTTTCCAATTCTACTTGGTAAGCCATTTGATTGTGCAAATGTGTCCCACAAGTTAAAGTATCTTAAACCAGGTTGATTCATGTTTGACGATACATTCGATTTAGTATATTGAACTTGGAATAGATTTTTACCATCAAAATTAGGTGGGTCAACATAGAATGTTTGACCAAAACAACATTCGGTGTTTTTATGCCACATTAAAGTTGGTATATATAATTTAAAATTTCTTGCTTGTCCTTGTGTGTTTTCAGGATTTTGACTATCGTAAGGTTGCATTGCGAATTTTTCACCATAAAAGAAATCAATTGTTTGATTAGTATAATGAATAATGGCAATTGCTTTTTGTTCTTTTGGTGTGACAACTTTTTTATCTCCAAAAGAATTATAATAATAAACATCATCTGTTGATGTTTGAGCGCTTGTGGTATACCCTAAATATTCTTTTTGCCCAATATAAGCAATTGACCCAAATTTCGTGTAATCATCATATATTGTTGAAATAAGTCCGGCCGGATTTTCAGTCCAAGGAATATTCATGTTCCAAATTTTAACATCAAATTGATCTGTATCACAAACTGATTCAAAATCAATAACACTTTTACTCCAATGAGGTTCAGGGGTAAAACTATCATAAAGTGGTGTCATTTTTGGAGGATAAATTAATGCTCTTGCAATACACTCAACTGAAAAATTTGTATAATCAGGTGTTGGTCTATCTAATGTAAGTTTATCTTGACAAACATTTATAATTCTATATGTAAGTGTTGGGTAACAACTAAACATCATTTTTTCACAACTTGGTGGTTCCGGTAAAGGACAAACAGCAGTTGGCGATGGGGTTAAACAAGGGGTTCTTGTTGGTGTTGGTGTTGGTGTTGATGATGCACAAATATCCGATAGTGTTACTGATGGTGTTGGCGTAGGGGTTGATGTTAACTCTGATGTCGGTGTTGGTGTAGGGGTTGGGAATCCAACACAATTACAATCATTTTTGGCCAATCCATCATAATATATTGTAATAAAATCTCCAATTTGTGGTGTTGTATTATTTAATGGATTACAATCAATTCTATAAACATTAATTTCGTTAGAACCACTTAAAGAATACATATCCACAACATAGTTTGGTGTTGATACGTATTGATTATTCGTTAAAACTTTCCAATTTACGGTAGTAGCGCTTGTATTTCCAGTAAAAAAACCTCTCATGGCAGCTCGGTTAAAAACTGATTCTACTTGTGAATCCATAAATGGTATACCATATATGTTTGTTTGTTGTTGATCCACCAAATAAGGATATTTAAGATATTGTCTATTTGATTCCGGTACCCCTGAGTTATTTTGTGAATTAAATTGTGGCTCTAAAATTACCGTATCAGATTGATTGTATGTTTGTGGTAATGTGTTGTATGAAATTTCACTATCCCCTATTGCAAAATAAGAAATATTAAAATTACCCTCAGACAATTTTTGTCTACCAGTATCGGTAACTCGTGTGTTAACTAAACCTGAAGTATTTTTAATTATGTATGCCATTTAATAATAAATATTATAAATTGTTTTTTATGTTTAAAAACTTGGTGGTTTTGGTGTCACTGGGTTTATTAATATTAACTCACAACACGAACATCCATTTACGATTGGGTTATCCATATTTATGGTATAATATGCAATTGCGTCTTCGCAATTACCACTTGGTTGATTAATAATAAAATTAGTTGTTGATCCTGTAACAGTTTGATTACTAACTAAGGTTATCGATCTTTCGTATGTTCTTTGATATTGTATTATATTTATAGCTCCGTCGGCGGTACAAGGACCTGTAAGTGGGATTGTGTTTGTTGTTATACTAATGAAATTCATAGTGTACGACCCATCAATTGTGGTTGTGTTATTATAACTTGGGCTAGGGTTTAATGGTATTGGGTAATACGATAAAGTTGAAATCATTACTAAATTAACAGTAAAAGTAACTCCTCCTGGTAATGTTGGTGCGGTAATAGAAAATGTGTTGTTTACGTAATTAACAATCAATGTTAATGTGTATGTTGTTGGGGGAGTATTGGTAATTGTTACGTTTCCAAAATTTCCAACTATACTGTTAGAATCTTTAGCGGTTACAGAATATATTCCCGGTAAAAGATTATTAAACATAGGAGATGGTTGATAAGATAAACCTCCGTCAACAGAAAATGTGTATGGAGGTGTTCCACCAGCGGCAGTAACCGATATACTTCCAAAACCACCACAAACAGCATCATTATCACTAGCTCCAACACTTACTAAATATGATGAAACACAACTACCTTCTATAACTGTAATAGATACAACACTAGGAGGACCTAAAATCTGCCAATTACTTAAAGGCGGATAAGATGGGTCATTATTTATAAAAATTGTTGTTGGGGAGTATCCCGTTAAAGTCCATTGTGATGGTGTTGACCCTGTATTCCAATATAAAAGGTATTGACTAGTTGATGAAGTCCAACTTTCTTCTCCATTTATTATTAATCCGGGTTGTAAATCTATCTGAACAACAGAAATTGCCGGTATTTCTAAACTATAATCAATAACCTCTAAACTAACACATAAATCGTAACTACTTTTTGGAATAACAGGTATCTGACATGGTCCAATATATGACTCTTGAATTAAAATTTCAGTGTCTGAGGCAATAACCCAATTACCAGTAGTTCCTGTCGGGTAAAATTCATCATAACCTAATATATTGTAGGGAGATGTTTGACATTCTATAGTTTGACAAAAATACCATTCTTGAGTTGCTTCATTCCAAAAAACATAACCTAATTCTTGTATACCATATTGTAAAAAATAATGTGGTCTTCCATTTTTAAGTCCAATACTTGGACTATTAATATAAACCAATTGATCTTTTACTATTCCTGACACCACAAAACACATTGCAGATAATATCTGTGTTTCTGCTGTTAATACACAAATTGTATTAGAACTAAAATCACCATAATAATCAACAACCGTTGCAGAATATTGACCAACACCAATATTAGCCAATGCTGGAGCAAAACTACCTATCTCCCAAAATACCGTATAAGGTGGTGTTCCTCCGGTAATTGATAATGCGGCCGCCCCGTCAAATGTTCTATCGTTACTTGGATTTTGAACAATACAATCAACACCCATAGGAAATATTGTAAGTACGTCACATTCATTTGGTGGTTTTACAGTTGGGATTGTTGGTGGGCATTGTCCGTTTTCACATATGTCGGTTAACTTAATTGGTATTTGAGTTATTGTATCAAATTTAGGGTAAGTTTTACTACAAATATTATATGTTAAACCTTCTTGAATAGTATCGATAGTTATTTGGTCATCACAATTAACATAAGTAACATTTGTTGTTTCTGTGGCCGATCTTATAAAATAACAATAACATAGACAATTACAATCACCAGAAACTATAGCAATATTATATGTTGGGTCACAATCTATTTTACCTAAACTTAAAACATAAAAACAAGTATCGGCAGTTATAGATAGGTCTAATATTTCTATATTAACGTATGATGAGGTATTCGCGCTCAATCCGCTAAAGTTAGAAATTATTGGTTCGTAACTCCCATCACATGAATATAATATATAACAATCTTCAACCATTACTTAATAAATAATCAAATGTTGTATTTTTTAATAAATGATTTCATATTATCAATATATTTTATAGTCGAACTATTTGAATCTATGTAATCAAAATAGTTTGGATTTTCTTTTAATTTCATTATTGGGTCTAAATTAATGTAATCGCCTTTGTAAAATTTTGTTGTTTTTAAGTCGTTAGTAACTCCTGCCATATGTAAGATAGGTCGTTTTTCATATATCTCAATACTATCAGTTGCCCAAGAAAAATCTAACTCTTTTGTTATTTCTGTTTTATGTCCATGTAACCAAAGGTTCCAAAGTAAGCTCCACATTTCTGCCGTCCAAAATTGAATCTCTCCTGGCGAAATTGGAAACCTTTTTTGATAATCTAACATTTGATCATATAATAAAGTTGAGTCTCGGTATATTTTATCCCACAAATCAGAATCAGTATTTTTAATTAAGTATTGTCCACCACCTGCATTTTCTCTATTTTCTTTAACAATTTCTTTATTTAACCCAACAACGTCAACCATCTCTTGTAAAAGTTGGTCTTCTTTAGAATTATGGTGTTGTTTTTCATATCTCCTACAACAATCAATAATATAATCATAACCAATATATCCAACTGTGTCAGATAAATATATCTTATCGTCATTAATCATTTTTTCAAAATCAGGCAAATTATTAAAAATAATATCAGCATCGTGAAGGAAAAATAATTTTCCGTAATCATGATTTGTTTTTAACCAACTCGAAATAAGAAATGGTTTTATAGATGGTATATAATGTTTTTTTATTCTAAAATCAGAGAAATGATGAACATTAATACCAAACTCTTTTAGTTTTAAAGATTCTTCAGATGGTTCTGTATTACCAAGAACTAAACCTAAAACAACATGTATTTGATTTGGGTCAATCCCCTTTTCAATAAAATTATTCACATATAGTTTTATTTGCCAAATAAAGTATGGTACATCAGGTTGGGCTGTTACAAATAATATATTTTTCATTAGTGAAATAATAATCATTATTTTTAATAAGTGAATTCAAATTAAGGTGGGCAAGGTCCTGAATCTGAAAATGTCCCACTACCTGATATTAGTGTTGGTGTGGGTAAAAGGTATCCACAACGATATTCGGAACTAGCAATACCAACCAGAAGTATTTGTAAGAACCCACCACAATCTGTATACTCAAACGTAGCTCCTGCAAAACCGCCATCAAATAACCAATAAGTATCACAAGGTATTGGTGTTGGTGTAGGCGTGGGAGTTGGTGTTTCTGTAGGTGTAGGGGTTGGTGTCGGGGTAGGTGTTTCTGTCGGCGTAGGAGTCGGAGTAGGTGTGGGTGTGGATGTTGGTAGTATACAATATATTTCTTCAAATCTTTCACACCCAATTGAGTCTATTAATAATAAACCAACGGCAGGTGCGGTATTAAATTGTGGTGGTAATGTTATAGTAATCGGTGGCATTACTCCCGACCCAACATAAACACATTGATTACCATAAACATTACAACAATATGCGCTAAATGGTGGGGTTAGTCCAAAAATACTTGTTATTGTTACTTGATTTGGCATTTTAAATACAGCTTACACAAGATATGTTATAATCAATAACCAATTTTACAATTACTTCATTATCTTGCAACGGATTTATTGGAACTATTTCACATCCCTTTGGTATGTCTTCACAAGTTGTATTTATTGTAATCCTATTTGAGGGTATATCTACGGTTGTTCCCGAGATACCTAAAAATGAATCTAAAGTATTAACAATTGTTTCCGCCCAAATTTGGTCGTTAGGGTAATCAGTCGCTCCTGAGGAAGTGTAAAACTCTGTTTGAGCAGATTGAGAACTTATTTGCGCATATATTGAAAAAGTTGCTTCGTTTATTATACAATTTGTGTCCCCACTTGTAAGATCTGAAAAACCTTCTAAATACATGGATCTAATTCCTCGTTTTGTAATATCCCCACTATTTCTAAATTCGTTACTACAAACATTATAATATCTATAATTTGAATATTTTTTTGTTCCTGTAAGAGTTTTATATTTTGTTAAAGTACAACCACTGGTGTCAATAACAGTACAACTATAAGTTCCTGCGGTAAGTCCTGACACAGTGCTTCCCGTTTGTGATGATGTTGTTCCACCGCTCCATATATAAGTGAATGGTGGGGTTCCATTTGTAATTAGAACGCTTATTGATCCGTCATTACCAATAGTGGGTTGTGTTGCAAATAAATTAAAAAACATTGATTGACTATTTGCAATAAAAATTGGTATAGTTTGAACACATGACGGTATTCCTGAGTCTTGCACCGTTAATACGTAATTACCATATTTTAACCCTGTAAAAGTGCTGACTGGTGTTGTAATTGATATTGGAGCATAATTAGGTCCGACTAATGTAAATGAGTATGGTAATGTACCACCAGTCGATACTGTTACATCTAATATACCGTTATTTTGACCACAAGTTGTTCCTGTTGTAGCCGTACTTAAAGTATATAGGTTTGTAGAACTTATTGTTGTTGTTGCTGTGTATGAGCACGCAATTGAAGATACGGTTACTAAGTATGTTCCATTCGCTAAACCGTAAAAATATTGGTTTGAATTATTTAAAGTTCCCGTTTGTTGGATTCCAGATGATCCCGAAATTGATATTTGTAAATTTGTTGCGGTGCTTAACCCATTATCAACCAACACTTGGATTATTCCATCATTTACAGAACAATTAGAATTTGTGGTATTAATTGCAACATTGGTAAATGAATTTGGGGTTAATAAACTAACACTATCATAGGTGGTACAAAGGCCTGCGTCAGTAACTAAAAACGAATATGACCCTGAAGTTAGTCCCGTAAAATTAACCGATGATCCAAATGTAATTTCCACTTGACCTGTAGAGGCACTAAAGAAATACGGTGGAGTTCCATTTACAACAATAAATTCAACCTCCCCATCGTTTTGAAAACAAGTTGGTTGATTTATAACAATAAATCCACCCGAAGATACTGGTGTTACAGTATTAACAGTAAATGACTCGCTATGAAGACAACCATTAGGATCTACTACCTTTACATTATAAATGCCGGCAGTTAACCCAGTTACAGTGGCTCCGGTTTGAGGAAAAAGACTTGGATTCCAATTTATTGTATATGCTGATACAGGTAAAGTTAAACCTGTTAAAAATATTTTACCACTTCCCGCTCCTAAACAAGATGCATCATTAACAACATACCCACTAAAGGTAAATGGATTAGACGGATTAATTATTACAGAAGCGCTTTTTCCCTTACAACCACCACCATCGTTTGCAGAAACATAATAAGTTCCGGCAGATAATGATGTAAATGTATAATCTGTTGATACTGATGTTCCTGAATTTATATAATTATCATCTCCGTCATATAATACAAAGGTTGAGAATCCATAAACTCCAGAAGTAAATCCAGTCACGGTTCCGTTATCTAACCCACATGTTGTATTTGAAGAATCTATACTTACGGTAGTTCCTGTTGATATATAAACCGATTGAATTATGGAAGCCGAACTACCATCTGTTATTTGTAAAAAATAAGTTCCGCCTGAAATATTCTCGTAGGAGTATATGTATGGTGCGGTTAATGCTGATGTCGGTAAAGGACAAGACGGTGAAATACAATTAACCGCAAATGGAGGTGTATCTCCACTTACTTGTAAATAAACTGCGCCAACATTTAGATTTTCACAATCCCCTGTTACATTATATTGTAGAATTGATATACTCATTATCCGTTACAGAATATTTCAAAGTTTATTCCAACATTCAACTCGAAGTCGTCAAAATTAGGTATGCAATTATTATTAAAGACGATTAATTCTTCTGTGTCTTCATCAATATTATAACTATAACCTAAAGTTAGTAAATTAATAAAAGAGTCTTTAACCGCAGTAACCCATTGTTGTGGTGTTGGAAAACTTCCTGTTCCAATTCCATTAAAAAATTCATAATATGAAATTACAACACCATTAATTCTAATATCAACATACCAAGTGCTTGTTGTTGTGTTTAATTGACAACTATTTGGGTCTACATTTTGTGATATAAAAAAGTCTTGTAATGTTTGAGTTAAAACAACGGCAAATGATGTAATATTAGGATTACTATTCCAAGGATATAAACCACAAACAACTTCTTGGACCGGACAATCTAATACGTAAAGTTGTGTTGTAAGACTACAAGGTTTACATGGTATTGGTAAGAATTTACAACCTTCTTGTCTTCTCCATACAAACTTTTGTCTGTGAAATATTGAATTTTCCAATCTAACACCTGTATTCCAAATTGTAGTTGCCGGTACCATTTGTTCTACCAATCTAATCCAATAATCACCCATACCGTTTACAAAATCAATCATTGTTTTGTATGTAAAATTATTGTTTGGTATACCTGCCTGTGTTAAAGATTCCAAATACTTCCAATATATTGATTGAAGTGTTGGGTATCCACCAGTTTTACCATCGGTGATAAATTGCCTATTTCTTGTATTAATCATGTTCCTCCAAAAAGTTTGAGCAAACTCAAAAAAAGTTTTTTGTTTTGGTTTTGGAACTATTCTTGTCCAATCTACCCCACCAGCCTTTGGATATGGGTTTGGTTGTGTGTAACAGGGTGAAGGTGGTGTGTAAAATAACCCTTGTTCGGGTATTGGGTAGTTATATTCTCTTGACATTGACCAAACATCATATGATAAACCTTGACCAGGATTAATCATGATATCCACATTTTTAACATTTAAAGTTAAACATTCTTCCCCAACGGAATAATAAGATGTAAACCCACCATCTGAAGAAGTTCTAAGGGTTGTGTTTGTATCAATCCAACTTTTTTTATTATCAATAACATTTCTTAGTTTAAACCCTAAATCCATATATGGAAAATACCGATACCTATACAAATATTCTTGCCCATAATTAAACGGCAATAGTTGTGTTTGAAAATTTGGGTTGTCACCAACAAAAACCTCATTTGTTGGTATCGCAAATTCTGGCATTCTATGATCAGGAGTTGATTGATACCAACCACCACCAATTTGGAAAAAATAATCGTCAGAGGTTAGTGGCATTTTAGGACACCCAAAATCATCTAACGGATAATCATCTCTTGTTGTTAAGACATTGGCATTAGTTGTTGTGGTTGTAAATCCAGTATATTGGATTCCATGTATTGAAAATACATTGGTTGTTTCTAAGATTGGAAATTCTTGTGTATAATTCCCTAAACTTATTTGGGCATATTGTTGATCAAACTCCGACATATTAATTCTTGTGTCAGCAACATATATATATTCATTAAAGTCTATTAGAGCTTCGGGAGCTCCAACCATTCTCAACAAACACTCAATTGATTTTCTAGTTCCTTTAGACTTAAAAAGATATGCGGAATTAAGAATTAAATTCCTATAAAATTGATAATTAATTTCTTCGGGTGTTGGTCCTATTTGTAATCCTGAAAACTTATTTGGTTGTGTTGTAAACACAGCTTGTAATAGTTCGTCCTGAGATATTGGTGAAAAATTAGTAACCCAACCTAAAGTTTGAGCTAAATTTTTTAAAAGTTGTGATGGTATATCATTTTTAATTGTGTAATTAACACTATTAATATTACCTAATGTTGTTATAAAACTTCTTGTTTCGTCAAAACTTCTACCATATATTTGTAATAGTTTTTCAAATTTTTGATCTGGAGTGTCAAATTCTTTTAACGCCCCTGTTGTCATAAACCTAGATATTAAATTAGTAGTATATTCATCTAAATTTAATGAAAAAGTATTAATTTTTTCTAAATAATTGTCAAATGATCCCGATATTATGTCTAAGTTCCATAATCCAGCTCTTGGCCACATAACACTTTCTTTTATAATGAGATAACTACCATCATCTTGTTCGGTAGGCACAAAAAACTGAGCTGTATATGGTGGGCTTATATTTCTGTTTAATAAAAAATTCTCTACCGAATCAAAATCTAAATTAAAAACTTTATTTATTTCATAATCATTAGGTCTTACCACCAAATAATCTGATGTTGACGAATATCCATTGAATGGATTTCCATCAACTATTATTTTTAATGTGGTTGAGTTGCTTGTTGTTGGATATAAATAATTTAAAGGGTATTGGGTTCCATTTACATAAAGAACATACTTTTTATATTCCAACTTCATATTTCTCAAAGGCGAAACTGACATCTCGTAAAACATCATGTTTGTTTCTGCGTTTTGAGAATAATCAATTTCAAATGGATTTTGTATTGATGTTAAATATATCTCTAAGGTTGTGTCGTCAGATTGTTGATCGTATGATATGTTTATTGCGGTTTCTTGTTTAACAAATTTTGGGGTAACAGGATTAACCTCAAGGCCACCAGGAAAATAGTTAATAATTTTCGTTACTGAAACAGAAAGTCTTTTAACTAAAGATCCGTATTGAGTAAAGTTAGTAACCTGAGATAAATCATAATTAGGATATACTCTATAATTTGTTGATAATATATCTGCCGCCTCTACTTGGTTTTGGATATTCATAGACTCTAAATTTATTGGATCAGAAAAAGTTCCAATAGTAAAAGTTCTATTTTGTTTTTCACTAATTCCTGTTGTAAAATTAAAATTAGCCTGTGTTAATCCACCTCCAGTAACTAACTGAACTCCAACCAAATTGTTTGAGAATTGGTTGGCCGCACTACTTTGTGGTGGACAATATATATTATTAGATGCCATTAAGCGGTTATATTATTAAATGCCTTAGAAAAATCTATATTTTCTCCACGATTTTGTCTTACTTCATAAAGAAGGCTATTAAATTGATCTTTAATCTCATACAAATTGTATTGTTTATAAATATTATTATCAGAATCGTAAATAGTGTAAATACCATCCTCAATAGATTTGGTTTGATTACCATAAAGAGCAATTGCTAAGGTAGATATGTCTTGATCAACAATTTCAATTTCAGTTGTAATAGGGTTAAAGTAAGTATTCGTTAATATAATACTTTGATTAGGTTGTCCAATAAATGGGGTCGCACTTGGTTTATTTGTTGGTGATGATGATGGCGATAAAGTGCAAAACAATAAATTGGTAGAACCCTCAACATATCTATATCTTATTGATTTTTGTATTGTATTTGTAAGATTTTGGACAACAGGTTCACAATAAAAAGATGAGGTAACTATTCTAAAAAAGTTTGGTATTTTTGTTCCATCAGAATTTAAATACTCAACTCTAAACCCAACTAAACCTTGATTTACAAATTTATTTTTATATTCACTAGAAACATTATTTAAATCAATAACAATGCCTTTTACATTTGGTAAAGACGATAAAACTCCACAATCTGTAATTACAGTTCTGATCTCGTTAGGTCGTATCATTAAGGTATAAATCCCAAGTTTGTTAAAAGAATCGGCGGGTAGTTTTAAATTATATAAACCACCTAAAATTTCAACATTACTACCTCCTGTTTCATTATTATTAAAGTATGGTCGTAAAACATCTTGAGCATTTAATGTCGTTAAAACAAAGTTTTGTGTGTCATCTCTTGACTCCGTATATACCATAACAATTTGCACGTCTTCGGGACTTACATCTGCCGGTCTTATAGTTCCATAATTTCCTGTTGCCATATTTTAATTTTTTACCTTTGTTTATAAATATTTAAGTTGATATTTTTTCAACCTTAAAATATTTGTATCCGTATTTTTCTAAGTCACCAACGTTATCAACTTCTCCCAATCTCATTATATTTTCTAGTGGCGTATTTTTTCCTCTTTCTATATAAACGTCTGTAATTATCTCTCCCTGATCAATTACGTTTAATAATCCCTCATCTTTTGTTATTCCTGTCATCACAATTTCTCCCGGTAAAAAACCATAAGAATCTACAACATAAATTGTATAATCTTCATAGTCGTGATAAATCATGTCGTTAATTGTATATGCGGTATAAGTTCCTGATGGATCAACACCATAAAAAGTTCCAACGCCACCTGTTGTTCCTGTTACCTGAACACCCAATTTAAATTTACCACCAACTAAATTAATTTTAGGTCCAAATTGAGCCAAGTCATTTAAATTAGATTCTGTAAAACCTGTAATTGGAAATGGAACTGTTGTGTAGTTGTATGAATAATAATCATTAATATCAGTATTTGAATCTCCCGTAAAAATATAATCATAACTAACAGGTGTTCCAGTCCAACTACCTGACGCCGAAAAGAATGTTATTGATCCATTTGGATTTGGTATTGTCGCATTTGTGAATGGAGTTAAAATTGGTTTTTGAACCTTTGATATACCCCAAGGCGAATTGGCGGTTAATGTTATTGTATAATTATTTTGTGATGTCGGGTAAGTGTGAGTTATTGGTGTAATACCTAAAACTACCTGAGTTGGTGATCCATCACCCCAATCTAATGTGAATGTAACCAAACTCAAAAACTTAATAAGTTCTAAATCAGATGTGTTATAAAAAACATAAGTATATGGATTAATTGTGTCGGCAGTGGCAATAAAATTATTTAAAACGTCAGCTTGTATTATCATCCCATCAAAAGGAGAGTAATATCCTATATCCACCGCAGATTCCGTTATCATTATATTAACAGAAAGTCCCGTTAAAAATGATGTTCCACCTGTGTTTCCACTTAAAATATAAGACATAGGAAGATAAACACCTGTTTGTCCAATGTCAGATAAAGTTTGTGTTGAATTTGTAAGACAACAAGGGTCTATAAAATTTGTAATATTAGTTTCACCAGTAAAACCTACAAAAGTAAGATCACTTTTTACATTTTCAGGTGATATAATAAACTTATAGTCAGGAGATTCCATTATGGGTTTACATATTCGTACCAGATTATCGGTGATATACTATCTCCAACTCTAAGTTGAGTTGAGGTAGAAATCACTTCGTAAGTTTTATTAGGATAATTTAAATCCACCCTATAATAAAGGTAATCGGCATTATTGAATTGAAATTTGTTTGGAGTAATCAAATCTTGTCTTGTGTTAGTCATTTGTTTAAAAATTCCAAGTCTTGCATTAAAAAACTTAGCTGTCATATAAAATTTAGACACATCAATAAATTCTTTGCTTCTTAACCAATAAATATAAAAACCTTCTTTATCTGCTCCAATACTATCTAAAACCATTGTTGGTTTTTTAATTTGGACTTGTGGTAGAATAGGAGATAATAAAACACTTTGTGTGAGACCTTGTTGTATGGGTAAAATTATTGAAAGATATAGTTGTTGTGTTACTTCGTCTGGTGTGTCATAAAAATCTAACTTGAAGAATGATTTAGTAAAAGGTTTTGAAAAATAATAAACGTCTTGTACGGAAAATCCTTCATTTAAATAAGTGCTAGACCAATTACCAATTGTATTTGCGGTTATTGGGGCCGTATCATCATAAAAATTAAATTCGTAATTTATGTCGGTATTAAAGTTTTGAAAAATATTATTAGAAAATCTAGCAACTTCAAAATCAATAGCAATTCCGGTAACCTCTTTAACCGCTTTTGTTTCATATTCGGAAATACTATCATCACGACCCATAAAATCCCACTGCATGTTAACAGGAATATTTACAAACTTGTTAATATCATTTTTTACTATTTTAATTCTATTCGCATTCATCAACGATAGGTTCTGGTATTGTATTTATGTTTATTGGTACTGCCCCTGACAAACCATAGTCACTTGGTATGTTGTAAGTTTCTGGAGTAATTCTAAAAATTGAATTTAAAAATGGGTAATGAGCATCATTTAAATAGGGATAATCAACTCCAATTCCATCGGTATCTGTAAAACCATATGGATATAAGTCTCTCCACCTAAAAAGTGCGTTAGTTGTTGAGTAATAAGAATAGTCAGGAATGCCAACAACATTTAGACTATCACCTTCTTCAATGTAATCAGAAAAAGATCTGATTTGTATTGCTTTGTGTGGTTGGTAAAAATATCCATAAGAATTATAATAATCTTGTGTTGTGGCCGATAAAGTGAACCAATTATTATTGTAAGTTATTTTATGTTGATATTCTGATATAACTCTTTCTAATTGTTCAAAATTATTCCATTCACAAAAATCACCATCTATTGTGTCCCCACTAACTAAAAAATCGTTATAAAAAAATGGACCGTTACCCAATAAGGAATTATATTGACTTTGATTTATTATTGTGTTTGAGTTTGGGTTATTTTGATCCCACCAAATCTGAGGTTTATTTTTATCTAAATAGGTATTAAAATGCCAACCTTGTTTTAATTTTTGTGTCCATCCAAAATAACCCCTCCAAAGTGTTGTAAAATATAATTGACTAATTGGTCTTTTTTGATTATCTAAAAGTGTTTGTGTATTAACATCACAATTAAAAGACAGACTATAAGATCTAGATCCTTCTTTAACTGATGTTCTTTTTATTTGATTAGGCGTTAATTCTTTTATTTCACATTTTTGTTTATTATTATAAACATTTTGTTCATATCCAGCATTTATTAATACCGCACATTCTGAATTTGTTAATATTTTATGTTTTCTAACATAATACTCACTAATAGTATCTGCGGAGTTTGCTGGAATTAAAACCCTTTTAAATGTTCCTTGACTTAGAGTTAAAAATGTTGATCCTGTATATCCAACATTACGAACATTAAAAATATAATTTTCAGATCCTGAACCTCCGTCCCCTAAACTTGATACTTGGAAAAATGAATTTCCATTATAGTTTGTTGATAGTAATACAAATTCTCCAGCGGACAAACCATGTGTTACCGGACATTTAAAACTAATAAATCTTGTTGTTTGATCCGAACCAAACAATATTACATATGGTATTCCGTCCGATGCTGTCCAATTCCAAGAAATATTTGTATTAGGTTCTATCGCATATAATTTCTTATTGTAGTCATTTGCAAATGCATAACTTAAATAATGTGACCAATTATATGTTGTAGCACTTACCGATTTAAAATCTAAATGTCTACCATTTCCAATCGTATACCCTAAAACATCATTGTCTGTTCTTATTAAATCAAACTCAGGATATTGTGGAAATCCATCCCAAGGTATATTTGGATTAATTGGTAGTGGTGGGACTGATGGAACATTTCCTGATGGGTAATATGATGATGCGTTTTTAATTGCATTCGTATAATATAAATTATCTCTAAATGGTGGGTATATGGTTGACCCTGTATAAGCATTTTCAAAAACCATCATAAATTTACACACAGGTCTAAAAGTAAAAGATAACTGTCTTTCCTCATCAAAAACGGTAGAAAGACTTAAATCAACACTTCTATCAAACTCAATAAGTTCTTTCTGTGTTTGGACTAAAGGAATATTAAGTTGTTGGTCCTGTTTTGGAGCACCCTTATATCTCTGCGTTGATTCAATTATTCTTGTTGTAGGATTTATTTCCATATTATTCTACTGTGGGGACATAAAGTTTATAAAACCTATTAATGGCTGTTTTTCCATTATTTAATCCAAAGTAGAAGTGGTAAGGTGCTCCTACTACAATAGGTGGTGATCCAGGTGCTCCTGTGGCAGGAGCAGGAATGGTGATTGGGAGTGGGTCTCCATTAATATCAAAACTTGCAAGATATCCAACTTGGGTTAAACTTGTTTGATATTTTTCATTAGGGGATATGAAATCCAAATCTTGATATTTTTTCATAAAAAATCCTTGACCTGGTATTGCATCTGTATACCAATTATTATCCTCAGATCCAAAAATGTTTGCAGTTCCGGCATATGTTGTGGGAAGTGTAATTGACCACTTATAATGTGGCACGTTTTGTGACTTTGGATAACCAAATTTTTGTTCTAATAAAGGACTAAAGTTATATGTTTCAATTCCAGGTGACATTATTTTTCTGTATCTTATATCAGGTGTACTAGCGGTAAAGAATAACCCCATTATTGGTTTAATATCATCAGGTTGAATTGAGTTTGGTATTCCGTTTTGATTATCTCCAAAATAAATATATTGACTACTAGGGATATTTTCGGTGATAAAAGGTAAAACTTTCCATTCTGAATTTATTGATAACATTTGAGACCAATCGCCATCAATTCTGTATCCACCTCTAGTGCTATTAAAGAATTGTACGATTCCCTTACCCTCACTATTATTTCCTCCATTAGAAATTGGTATTATTCTTTGTCTAACACCTTCGTTTAGAATTCTAGATAAAAAACCAAGCTGAACAATATCAGAATTATCTTGATATGAGGTCGATTTAATTTGGTCAGAATAATACGAACCAAAACCATTTTCGCCAGCTGAACAACAAATTTCATTAATAAAACTATCTCTAGGTCCTAAATCAACAACGGTAGTTGGAAACTGTATTTGTTTTTTGTTATATCCTGTTCCAGGAAAATCATTAGCAATACTAGCGGGTATTAATGGTGAAATTGTTGGGGAGTTTTTTCCTATAAAATTTTGTGTCACACCATTCCAAGGTGAAGATCTATAAAAAAATATATTTCTTAACTCATTAAAAACGATCACATCTTTACAGTAGTTATATGTGGGTTCTTGTAATAAACCAAGTGTTGTTCTTTTGTTAAAGCTAAACATATATAATACTCCGTTAATCCAATTGTTTTGGAATGTTTGAGCAAATACTCCTCTACAAGCGGCAAAGTTCATAGTAAATCTAACTTTCCATTCTAAAAATAATCTTGCGTCGTCATCAAATTGGGCTAAATATGTTTTATTTAATAAACAATAACAACCATTTATCATTCTATTTGCAGGAACAGAACATGACCCTGCAGGTAAAATACCAACATTTGACCCTGATCCGGTATAACACTCTAAAGGAACCATACCTTCGCAAGTTAATGTTTCTGTCAATCCAAATGTTATTGGGTCTTCATCATATGAATCTCCACTTAGTAAATCACCACCTGCAGATATTGTTGGTTCCGCCTGATCCCCGTTAGCAGCATAAATAGCAAAATTATTATTTTGATGAAGACCATATCCTGTATGAGACTCAACACCATTTTCTATTTTAGTTGATGTTGGTAACCTATCACTTCTCATTACAAGATTAGTGCTTTGGAATTGGACACCTGTTAATCCATATCTATAATAAGCCGGTGAATATAACGCCGAAAGGTTACCCCCAACTGATGGATTGTTAAACCACCCATCACAATTATTATAGTATTCTTTTTCTTGACAATTTTGATCACACCCACCAGGACAATTTGTTGTATTTGTATTAATATTATCAGTTTTAATTATTTTAGTAAATGTTGATTGGTTTAAATTCCAAGCTAAAAATGCGCTACCACCAACATAAGCCCCAGCAACTAATGGGGGGAACGTATAATTTGTTCCATTAATTAAATTTGTTAAATTACCACCAACTGTTAGTTGTGATGATGTTTGCCAGTTACTTGGTGGTGGTGATCCAAGTGGATTATATCCACCAATACCAGATAATAAAGTATCATCGGTGCATAAATAAAAATAGGGTAAAGTAGATGTAAAGGCACTAAAACTTGCGGGTGTAAATGTAAATGAAGGGAAATATAAGTTAGGTACGTTATTGTTGGCACTTACGTGGCTCAAAGGTTTTAAACCTGATGAATAGGAATACCCTTGAATTGGTTGATTTATATAGTAAGATCCTTCAATAGTAACAGTACTATTTAATGATGTGTAACCAAATATTTTAGATAAATCATATTTAACCGTTTGTTTTTGGGTAAACGCATCGACACCTCTAACAAAAATACAAACTTCTAAACCTTGATATTCATTAATCTTTGTTATTACATTATTAATGGTTTCCATATTAAAATTAGGTGATGATATAGGACAGTCCGGTATTAAATATCTAATGTCGTATGACAAATACCCACTTGGAAAGTAACTGGGTATAGCCGTTGTATTTTGTAAAGTTAAGAAATTACTTACCGTTAAACCTGTTATAAGTTGGAAATACTCAACATCGGTTGGGTATTGTAGATAAGCTTGTTCTACACTACTATTACCCGCAACTGGTAAATTACTAACTTGTTGTAAATTAAGAACCACAGGTACGGCAGGTTCGTTTTGAGTTGGAATGTTTGGATTTGCACAACTAATATTAACCGTTGTTAGACCTGTTAATGTGGTTCCAGTAATTGAGTTTGTCCCAAATTGATTTAATGTTGCCCCAGTTAGATTTATTAATCGATTAGGCGATAGTGGGTCTGTAAAATTTGGATCTTGGAATGAACATAGATTACCAACACCAATTTGAGATGATGTTCCAGGGTTCATTAAAACAACAACAACTTGATCTTTAAATGATCCTGACCCTAAAGTTTGATTAATTGTTGTTTCAATTTGATTTACTTGGCCCCCTGAGTTAAAATATTTATTCCTTACGTTAAAGTCGTTTAATCTTTGTGGAAAAGTTGGGTCCAATGGAAATGCAAAAAATCTTTCATCTTTATTCAAATCTCCAGGGTCTTTATCGGCAGACCATAAGAATGGTTGTGGTGCATGTAAAAGATATTGTTCATTTTGATATAATCTATTTGGATTGGTTGAAGATAAGACATCATACCCCGAAACTATTCTTTTAAAATCTAAAGCCGCTTGAACCGCTAAATCTTGGTTTATATCTTGATCACCAATTAAAGTTCCAAAACTTTTATATGGTCCTGTTAATCCACATTGGTATGGTTCGTCGTTATTGGAATCTTTATTTAAATTTGGGTGTGTTAATTCGTAGGATCCGGCAGAGTTAATTGGTGCTATTACTGAATTCGCAGGAATTAATGTCATGTCATAAAAACTTGAGGATCCGGCTTGTGCCGCGGCCGTAACTTCATTCTGAACTGAGTTTGTGTCAAAATTATCATCTAATTCGGCATTTCCACAATCACAATCACAACTAGTACAATCAGGATATGCAATCATTGGTAGACCAATTCTTGGGAATCCTTTAACTTTAATCGCCGCAAGTACTGCAAATGCGGTAAATGCCGCGGCTAATGCTATTTTAAACGCCGCAATTGCAATCTGAGCAATACCCCATAATATATTCCTTATTGTTTCACCTAACAAACCCGCATTAATAACAACACCAAGACCAACACTAAGTACACCTAGTGCGTCATTTATCGCCGCAAGTCCTGTTTGGATTGCTTCAAGTCCAGACACAACAGCATCATAAGTTAAAAAAATACCCAATACAATAAGAAGGTATTTTAATATAGGCCACATAAATGCGATTAAATGCGCAACAAATAATAGCACTAATATTGGAAAAGTTAGTATATTAATTAATATGTTGAATACAAAGAATATAAAATCAAAATTTCTAATTATGTCGTTTACTGGAAACGTGTTGGTATTTGATTTACACGTTCTATTGTCAATTTCTTTTATACCTAAGTGTCTCGCTCTTCCTATCCCATTTTTATAACGATCCAAAAACATGGCGGTAGTGTAAACTTTATTATAACCAAAAGCATAAAAAGTATCTTCACAATTAATCGCCTCTGTAACATTTACATAATCATCCCAATCTGTTGTAAACGCATATGACCTATATAACTGAAATAATGGTTGTGGATACTGTGTAAACGATATGTTTTGAACTTGAGTTGAGTCCACTGGCGTTGCAATAATTTCAAGTGTGTCTCCTACCAATATTGGTATTGAGTTTAAAGTTCCATTATATGGTTGCCCATTAATTAAAATTTGATATGATTCTACGTTTATCGTATTTAAAATGGATAACCCAAAATTATTAAAAAATGACACCGTTGTTCCCGATGTTTGCCCAATTGGAATTGTGGGATAGTTGTAAACCGATGATTGATAATTTGTAAATGGATCAACACCGGAAGATGTCCACCCATATTCTTTTACGTTTGGAACCAAGAAGTCTGCCTTTAAAAAACTACTTTGTAGTCCTTGTTCATTTTGCCATCTAAACTTAAACCTATATTTACCTGTTGTTGGAATTCCTTTTTTAGGGTCGTTAGATATTATTTGTTGTCCAAATTCGTTTGTAAAAACGTAATCCATATTCATTGGCACATTTAACAAATATGTTCCGTCACCATCAATTACTTTTCCCCCCTCTTCTATTTCATATTTTTCTAATATCGGTAACCCATTATTATCGGAAAATATGGTTTGTCGTATTGCGCTTATTTCACCAGGACCAGAAACTAACTCACAAAGATTACCCGTATTATTTTTTGGTTTACAACCAACCTTTAACGCATCATCATCTGTTGTAGAAATAATAGACCCCATGAATATTGAGGTAGGTTGTATATTAATATTTGCTTGTTTTGTTAAATCAAAATCCACTCTTGTAATACCAATTTGACAAAGGTCGGCGTCACCCCAAAATGGTCTAACATCAACATCAAATACTAAATTTTTAATTTGTGGTAATTCTCTTAAATTAGTTGAGGATTTAAATCTGGCGCCATTTACTTGTGTTTCTGTTGCTAAACCTTGTTGTATTAAGTCTTGTGGTGAAAGAGAAAAACAACCAATATCAGATAAATCAATATCCATTACTATTGTTTGTGTTCCAACTGGAACCCCAAAAATCATAAAATCCCCACTATCATTTGTTGTTACGGTAAATCTATAGTATTTGTTAAAAACCTCAATGTAAGAACCGTCCATTAATACATCCCCTTTGTTTGGAAAAGATCCGGTAGATGTGTGTCCGTTATATGATGGTAATTTTGGGAGTAAGTTGTATCTATAACCTTCTTCAGTAGTATCTGAAATGGTTTTAAAAGGATAAAGTTCGTTAATAACAGGATCTAATTCATCTGTAAGTTCTAAAGGAATAAAAACAGAAACTTTTGCATTTGGTAAACCAAAACCGTTATTTACAAAAACTCTACCTGTAACAATACCATAATCTGCGCAAAATCTTGTATATATATCATTTGATAAAATTTTCAAAGAAAGTATTTCTAAAGATTCCCAATCTTGTTCTAAGTTTACATTGATATACTTATCAATACCAACTTCGGTTCTTATTCTATATGATTTTGGCATTAAAAAATTGTTTTTTTGATAAATAGTTTATTTCCCATTTTCATAGAAACATACACCTTATTAAAAAAAAATAAATCTCTAGGAGAAATTGACTGATTTAAGATTCAATACTCTAATATTTATATCTTTATTAGGGTATCTAATTTGATAAATTTGAGTTGGTGTTGCAAATAGAGTATCTGCGGTTGGTCTTATCTGTCGTGTTACAGGGTCTGAATACGGCATAGATGTTTGACTTGACGAATATTGACCACCGACTTGATTAAAAAATAAAATTTCTGAAACGCTAACAATTCCATTTTCTGTTTGAATTAATCTTTTTAGTTCTGAAGTATTAACATTTTGTCCTAACTCCCTAACTAATGGGTTAAAGAAATTTCCAACAATTTGAATTGTTTTTGCAATTATAGCTCCTTGATTTTGACTATTATCTAAAACAACGTCAACAGTAACCGCTAAGTCTATTGTTTCTGCCGCCTCAATTGATATATAATCATTTATCATTCTATAATTTGATAAATAGTTAGCCACATTTTGTTTTAAACTGTTTGATATAACATTAGTTAAACTCCCATTTAAATCATAAGACAACATTTTAATTCTTATTTTGTTGTTTTCTTCTGTTATAGCAACTTTTGCCGGAGCCCCAAATTGGGCTGGCATTTTTCTTAAAATTGAATTATAATCATTAACAGTTACAGCTCTGTTTTGTGCCGCAAAATTAAATGAAACCATATTTCTAACATCTTCTATTGTTGGTGGATTAGCCCCTCCAATTGCCGCTGTAACATTATTACACTGTAAACTATTAATAACGCTTTTATTAAAAACTTCAGATGGTCCATTAACAGAAAACGAAACCGTTCCAATTTGATTAATAGTATTAATACCAAGATTACTACCTAAACCACCACCTATCCTATACTGAACAAATAGTGTAGTATTAGGTGTTAACGCCGCTCCCATGGCATAGTTATTTGTGTATCTACTTAAGTCAAACCCTTTACCGTCACGAGCAAACTCTTTAAGTTGTTCTTCTGCCGAAATATTTCCTCCCCCAAATGTTAGCTTACAAAAACTTTCTGACGTAAATTCAGATATAAATTTATTTGATGTTGTAATATACCTTCCAACTTTAATACCTGGTTGATCAGACACTTTTGTTGGGTCTTCAATAAAAACTCTGTCTTGAACTAAAGCATCTACTTCAAACCACCTTTCAGGTCCTAATGTTAAAAAATCTTGTGGATTTGGTATTGTTGAGTATTGAGTCCCTGACTTTAATAAAACACTTGTTATTCCCAAAATATTTTTTTCAGGTAAGAATAATTCTAAATATGGTTTAACATCATTTGGTGTAATAACTCTTTTAAAAACTTTTGTAATACCATTAACAACAACTTCTCTTTTGACTATTGTATAATTTAATAACTTTCCACTTGAATCAAAATTTGGTATTTTAACTCTGTTTGGTGACCCTTCCGCATTTATTGGTGAAGCAAAATCTATATCATAAACGGTCTCAAATGGTTGACCTCCTCCGTTAACTTGTGATCCTCTTCTTAAAACACCACAATATCTTAAATCTTCTCTATCACCAAAAGCCGGAACTGTAATTGAAAAATCAATTAATGCAACAGATGGTCTTTGTCCTGGAATTTTTAAACCATAGGTTCTTGCAATATTATATATTGATGTTTTTTGTTGTGCGAACTGAAGAACCGTTTCTTGGATACTTCTATCTATTTGATAATTTAAATTATCTGTTACCGCAGCATTCAAATCCAACATCACCGAAAAAATACCGGCGTCGTTAAAGTTTTGAATTAAATCAGGGTAATAAGTTCTTGTAAAATTTATTAATTCCGTTCTTACTCCTTGAAAGTCTCTTACTGTATAGGATATTTTCTTTTCTGCCATATGATATTAAATATTGATTATAATAAAATCTTGTGATTCAAAAGCAGAATCAAGAACTCTATAATCTATTTTAATTTTTGCGGTGTGTTCTAAAGTTGCAATATTTGTTACTTTAAATTCTCTCTCACCATATTGATTAATTGTTGTTCCTTTATCTTCTAAACCGGCTGACGCTGGCTCTACGCTTATATTTGTTATTTGTAAATTTGGCATATACGTTCTAACACTGTCTTGGATTTCTGATTCAATGTCCGAAAATGTTGGTCCGTCTAATGGTTCAAAAATATATTCATATAATCTTGTTCCAAAATTTGGTAAAAAATATCTACTTCCCCTTCTTGTTAATAAAAGATGAACAAGGCTTCCTCTAATCTCTCCTTCTGTTGAGTTTGTAACATCTAAATACCTTCCTGTAAAAGAATCTACGAAAGGAAAAGAAATACCATAAGTTATACCATTTGCCATATCACATATAAATATAACTTAAGTTTTTTTTAAGTAAAAATTGTAAAAATATGTCAAAAAAAAATCCCAACTTAATGTTGAGATTTTAATGATTTATTTCCCTTTTGGTAAAGAGGTTCGTAAGGACAATGTAAACATCTACTACCACAACAACTTCCTCTATTAATGTGATAAGATTCTGTCATTACTATATTACCGTCTTTGTTCTTATAAAAGTCAGGTTCAGGAGATTTTTTTGTTGTCTCCTGAACATATAACTGTTGTATCCAATCTTTAGATGCTCTTACTGTCATTTTAATTTTATTATACTATTTCACAGGCTCCACCAGCACAAGCGGCTTCACCTCTAAGGTCTGTATTATCTTGTAACTCAATAACTTTTGTAAGATCAACATCTGACAATGTTTTAACCAATCTTTCAAAATCTTCTTTCGTACAATCTTCAAAAGGAGCTTGTGTGTAAGTTCCTCCGTTGTAGGGTAATACTGATAGTCCGTTATAGAAATCTCTATTATTCCACATCCAATCACCAACTAAATCCCATTCATCCTCTTTAACTGAAATTGTTGCAGATACATTGTGTGTATTCTGTCCGTTTCTATGTCCTGGTTTAATCCATTCTTGAGACACTTTTTTAACTCTTTCTAACATTTGAAAAACAGATTCGTGTCTAACAATAGACCCTTCTGGTGCTTTTTGTGGAATAGCAATTACCGCAGTATCGTGAGGACGGAAAAATTCATCTTCAATTAATTCAGGGTGATTATTTGCCAAGTAAGAATAGATTGATTCATTCTTACCAACACGGATTCTTCTTAGATAATAATCATTATGCCAAGCATGAATTCCTGATGATGTTCCCAAAACTAATGATGAAGTACCAGATGGTTTAACGGTTGTTGTTCTTGCCGATTTATTAATACCAATAAGATTTGCAACTCTTTCGTTTTCTTCTTTAACCATCTTTGCGGCTTTTTTCATGTCATAACCTAAAACAACTCCTGAACCAATACCTGTCATTCCAACACCAATAAGTGCGTCTTTTTCGGTAGTTCTTTTCCAAATATCTCTTAAATAATGGAAGTCTGTATATCCAGCTTGTAGTGTTCCAATGAATGATGCCGCTTTAACTCTATTTTCAAAGTCCTCTTGTGACTCAATATCTGAAGCGTTAACCTCACACAAGTTACAGAATTGGAACGGTCTAAGTGCGATTTCACAACAAGGGTTAGTTCCCCAATCTTTATCGTTAGATAAATAAATTCCCGGTTCTCCTGCTCCTGATAACTCAATACGTTTCCATAAACCCATAAAGAATTCTTTAGTGATTTTGTGTCTAAGTAGTACCGCTGAGTTATTTGCTCTACCTCTTTGTGCGTTTTGTTCCCACCAACTTCCTGATTTACAAGAAATCATTTCTTCATCGTCAGCTGAAAATAATGAAATAAGTGCCGCTCTTCTAATACCTCCTGCCAATACCGCATCTGCAATATGACATACAATATCGTGAGTCTCAATTGGTGTTAATTTTTCACCATCTTTTTTGTTATCCAAAACTTTTGTGATATTATGAATACAATCTTTCAATGGTTGTGGTCCTGGTGCCTTTCCTCCCGATGTAACAAGCATTGCCCCCTTTTGTCTAATATCTGAAAAATCAAATATAGGTGTTGACGATTTGTATCCCAAATAAGATTCCATTAATACTTTAATAGCGTCTGCCCATCCTTCAATAGAGTCACCAATTAGGTATCGTCTTGTTCTTTCTTTATTTGGTTTTTTAAGATCGGGTAATTTTTCAACGTGATGTTTTTGAACTGAATAACCAACTCCTGTTCCACCTAAAAGTAAAAACATTGTTTCAGAAAAAGAGTCAACATGGTCAATTGGCATATAAGCACAGTTGTAAACTCTGTTTGGTGAAATTTCAATTGATTTACCACCAAACTGTAAAGATCTCATTGATGGTAATACTTTTTTATCGTATACCATTTTATACACCTCTTCGATTTCACTTGTAATTTTAGGGTATTTTTTTTGGTGCATTTCTTTGTTACGAGTCACCAACTCTTTCCAAGTTTCTCTACGATTTTTTTCGGGTTGAAACTTAGCGTATTTCATAAAGACAGTAATGTCACTTAATATTTTTTGCGAAATATCCATTTTATTTAAATTTATTTGTTAATTGTTTTGTGGTTGAGTTTCTTTTTCTTTTCTCTTAGATAGGAGTTCTCTAACTCTATTTTTATTTCTTTCTTCTTTTTGTTCTTCCATCCCTAAAAATGTCATAGAACTTTCGGTGTCGATATCTATCATTGCGTTATCAAATTTACAATTCTCAAATACAACTCCATCATCACCAATTCTTGATTTTGTTATCGCTATTGTTGCCAACTTTAACTCTTTTTGTTGTAGAGTCTTGGCTACAGTTATAATAACGTGCCCAACTTGTGCTTTCTTAATCGATCCACCCATTTGATCTGTTGTTACTACTTCAGACGAAATAGATTGTCTATTACCTTGAGTTGCTGTCCATCCCACTAAATTAAGTTCGTGACACATGGCCTCAAATCCCCTCATAACCGATCCTTCACTTTTCCATTCGTCACCCAAATTCTTATCAGGAACAACACAATCAATGTAATCCAAAACAACCATATCAACCTTAACCCCATCAGCAATCATTTTTCTAATTTGATTTTTTAATTGTAACATCGTTACTGTGTCCGATGGTAATTTTTTCATGATTAGTTTGTTTAACATACTATCCTCAATCTCTTTAACTTTAGTCATTACCTCTTCTTTTCTCTCTGACAAATCATCAGGGTGGATTTTTGTCCACAAGGTAAAGTGTTTTCTCTGTATTATTTTTGAATTATCCTCAAAAAACACTTGGAGAACGTTATTACCTAAGTTAAATGCGTGGTTCGCAATCTTTGTTAAGATCGTAGACTTACCCACACCTGTTGGTGCTAAAATAACCCCAATTTCACCTCTCGCTAAACCACCTTTTAATAGTCTGTCAATACCTGGTATTCCCATTGGAATTGGGTGTCTATAGTCTTCATCAAGAACTTGTTCAAGATTTGAGAATACATTCAACATTGATGTGTCTTTTGCACCAACTTGTAATGCCTCCCTAACTAACTCTTCAAGAGTGTCGTAATTCTCAAACTCACCTCCGTCAATAATCTTTTGAGCCTTACCCATTACCTTTTGAAGTTCCTGTTGTTTACAAAACTTTAACGCCTTTTCTTGGACAAACCCCACACCATCGATAGGTGCGTCTTTAATCTTCTTAATAGTGTCAAGAACTATTTTTGATGCAATTTCTTGTTGTAGTTCTGATTTTGTAACCTGTTCAAGTGTCTCAAAAGATGGTGTGTGATCAAACTTAACATAATACTCTCTAATCATCTGTATTATTATTTTGAAATATTTGTTTTCAAAATAGTTGTTCTCTATTACATCAATTATTGAATGTGAAAAATCCTTATCTAATATAATTTGATTTAGTAGTTGTAACTGAAATGTGTTACCTAAATATTCAAAATTTTTGCCCGTCGCCATACTTTTTTTCCTTTCGTTTGTAAAGATAAATACTCCTAGTTTTTGATTAATTCTGGATAAAAATAATTAAATTTTTGGCCTGAAAAAATGTCAGTAAAGTCCGACATGATCGTTTTTAACTTTGGGCGTAGGTCTACGGTATATCTGACCTTTGGGGGGTATGGTTTTGCGTCAAACTGCCTATGACAAATTGTCATGTCTCCAACCTTAAGGATTAAATTAAAATTTTCAGGTCCATTGGTAATGGATGTATTTAGTAGTTCTGAATTTTCTAAAATTTCATATCGATTTTCTAACATATAAACAACAGATCTCATTTTTAAGTCGTATGTTAACTCTCGACACAGACGACTAACATGGTCATAAAGTTCTTCAGATTTGTAAGCGTTTCTATTAAAACCTCTCACGTTAAAAAATCTTTGGACAACAATGTTGTCATTACACATTAACAAAAACTCTACTTTTGTTATATCTTGTTCCTTCATTTGTTTTTTATTTTTTTTTGTTTTTAAAATTTGTTTTTTCTTTTCTTGTTAACTTTAAGAATGGTTTTAAAAAACTAACCCAAGCGTCGTCACCCTTTGGTAGGTATTTAAAAAACCCGTCATTCATCATAAATCTAATTAGATTTCTATGTCCTCTTCCGTCGGGATCCATCGACTCGGAATAATAAGATTCAACTAATTCTTTCCCTTCTTCACTTATTAGTGGTTCCGATAAATCCACAAGTTTTTTATTTATCTTGTAATACTCATCACCAAAAATACCATCTTTAGTTCTACCACTTAATAAGTTTTTTAAAGATTGATTGTCTTTATCTTCTTTTAAGAGTAATTCTCCTTTTGTTAAAATATCGTCGATATTTACCTCTTTGTCAAGTAACTCAGGAAATAACTTAACTAATGTTTTTTCCCCCAAATAATAAATTCCATTAATGTTGTCTGACTTATCACCAGATAATATTTTCCAAGTCTTAACGTTATAGTGGGGTATCTCAACATCATACATTTTAATCATATCTCCATTCTTATAATGTTTTTTAGTGCTTGGCGAATAGATACTCACATCTTCAGAGATAAGCTGTGTAAGGTCTCTATCACTTGAGAATATCGTTTTATGCTCGTCTTTAGATATTTTACAATAGTAAGCAATAATATCGTCAGCCTCACAATCATCAATTTCAATATGTCTTATAAACATTTCTTCAAGATATTGTTTTACTCTTGTTTTTTGATATGAGAATGAATTTACTTGTTCTTCGGTATTTGCTTGTCTTCGGTTAAGTTTATAATTGGGGTAAAATAATCTTCGTTGTGTTGAGTTACTTTCACTATCCCAACAAACCACAACCTTGTTGTAATTTCCTTCATCCAAAAATCTTCTGGTTGTGTTTAAAAAATGCCAAATACCGCCAACATGTTCTCCGTTATTATAAAAATCTTTGACCCCACAAACCCCAATCTTCAGTAGATTGTTGCCGTCAATAACAAGAGTTTTAATCATTTGTATTTTTTAAATTATTCGTCAATATCATCATCAGATTCGTCCAAAGAATAATCTGAATAACCTAACTTTGTTTCCCAATAATCTGAATATTCTTTCTTATAGTTATCCAAAGATTCTTTTGTGTCTGCAATATAACCTTGTGGTACTGCAATGATCTTACCATCTTTATACCCAAGACCATTAACGTGATTCTTTAATATAGAAATTTTTGTTCTAATTGCAAACGATACTTTTCTACCATTCTTAGTGGCATCAATATGACTAATCCCCGCCTTTTTCTGATTACCAAACAAGAATACTAATGATGATGCCAACCATACCGCTTCACCACCTTTGGCCTTTATTTCAGGTTGGCCAAATGGATTGTCAGGAAGTAACACCCATGGCTGATTTAAAATAACCAAAGTGTTGTAATATGGATACTCTTCTTTTTTGGATTTTGAGATCCTTGAATGGATTCCCATACCGATTTTATCTGCTAACACTTTTGCATTGTGCATCCCACCACCTTTTCCATCAAAAGTCATCTGACAAGGCACACTACCAATACTATCCCATAAAAACAATAAGTTATAAGGTATATCCCCCTTTTCTTGAGAATCAAGAATATTATTAATGAATTCTGTTGCTTGTTCAATTACATCAAACGAATCGTTAAAAATGAACATACCATCATACTCACCAATTTCGTTTTTCTCCGCTTGTAACCCTAGTTCAATTGCGTGTTCCCAAGACCATTTCTTTTCAGTAATAATAAGAACAGGTAAATGACCTTTCTTTTGTGCGTCAGCCGCCGCCAATATCATTGCTGTTGTTTTTGATGTATTTGAATGTCCTAAGAACATATTAATACCTCCCATAATAGGTCCGGGTAATCCACAAGATCCCATGAACGCTTCACCACAATTATAAAAACTTTCGGGTTTATATTTTGTTTTGGTGGAAAACTTGCTTTTTATTGCGTCTAAACTAAATTCTTTCTTTTTCAATGCCATAATAATTAATAATTGTTTTATAAAATATAGATAAAAAAACGGGAACAATAAACTGCTCCCGTTATCTTTTTTTAATTAAAATTAGAATGGTAATTCTTCGTCAACCTCATCATTTGATTGTGGGTCGGAAACCTCTTTATTAGTTTTTGATGGTTTTGTTCCTCCCATTGAAACTTCTGAAGTTTCGCTATTAGAATAAACAAACCCTCCTTTTTCAGTATCCCATCGTGGTGTATCACCTTTTGCGATAGCCTCTAAATACTCAATTGGTTTTTTAGAATAAACATCTTCCCAAGTCAACTCATCATTAATCCATGTTGAAGCTTTTTTAGAATCTTCGTGGGTTGGTGACGGATCGTCATACATTACTGTTTGGATTACTGTGTAAAACGCTCCTTTTGGGGTTTTTGCCTTTGTAAGTTCAAGGATTAAGTCACGACCATTATCAGAGTCAGTAACGTCACCTTTTGCTTTCCAAATTGGAATGATTTTGTCAAGAATTCCTTCTTGTTTGTAATTGTGTTTAAATCTCCAAAATTTAACACCATCTTCTTCGTTATCACGATCAATTACTTTTACAATATAAAACTTACGTGATCTATATTGTGTTGCCAATTGTTTGTCGGATTCACGACCTGTTGAAATCAACTCTTCATAAACCTCATTTAAAGGTGAACGTTCGTTGTCATTTTTTCCTGGATCATAGAACTTCTGCCATTTGCCATCAACATTTATTTCGTGAAACCAAACTTCCTTAAAGGGAGATGATCCATCTGTTGTCGGTAAAATACGTATCATTTTTTGACCTTGTTTTTCGTTGTCCTTAAGGATTGCCGCGAAATACTTTTTCATTCTTTCTTCTTGTGTAAATTTTGAAGTGGAAGAAGAACCACTTTGTTTTGAACTCTCATACTGAGCCAAAACTGCATCTAAAACATTGTTTGTCGCCATTGTGTATATAATTTATTAAAGGTTTACGTAGAAAATATAGTTATAAAAAGTAGGAAAGTCAATAAAGTATTTAAAAAATTTTGAGAGAGGGTTGTTGATGTCCCTCTCTAATTACTAAGAGTTATATCTGTTTAATAACATGTCGTCGTCGTCATCCATAGGTTGATTAAATGAATTTTCAATATCAGATGGGTTAAAATTTTCAACTTCATCATTTGTTAAAACATATTCATTTTTTCCACTTTTTTCCATTTCACCTTTTTTTTCATCGAAAAAATCGGCTAAATTTTGTTTAAATGGTCCAGAATCTAAACTTCTTAACTCTAATTTTTCTTGTGGAGTTTTTGGTCTAAACTTATCAAATTTAGTTTCTAACGAATCTATCTTTGAAACCAATTTATCCATTTCGGATAATTTTTCTTCCATATTTTTAATTTGATCAAACAGGTTGGTAAAATATTCTTCCTGTTTGTCAGCCATAGTTTTTTGAGTATCAACTAAATCAGTTATGTCAAGTTCTTCAACACCTTCTCCTTCTTCACCTTCTTCTCCTCCAACTTCTTCAACATCAGGGTCAGCAGCAACATCAACAGGTGTTGGTGGGGCTGGTGGTGGGGCTCCTCCTGCTGCCGCAGGATCTGCTGGTGGTGCTCCTGCCGCAGCAGGATCTGCTGGAGGTGGTGGTGCTCCTGCCGCAGCAGGATCTGCTGGGGGAACATCTTGTTCAGTAATATATCGATTAATTGAATTGTATCTAGCAATTTCATTTAATATTTTCTCATCTATTCTCATACTATCCGTTTAATAATGTTTTTATACCATGTGTGGTCTCTACTTGTATTTTTTTAAATGCTCTCTTCGTATTGTCAACCCTCTCAATAAGACCATCTTTCATTCTTAGGGTATAGCAATCACCAGTATCTAGATCACAAACTTCTTTTGTTCCGTCACCCATTTCTTTTTCAGATACTCTTGTGTTCTTTCCAAGATAATTATCTAATAATAATTTTGTATTCATAATTATGTTTTATTATAAATATCTACATTATTTTATTTTTTAAAGAATGACGTAAAAACATCGTAAGCATTATTAAATTCTAAAATTAATTTATCATATTCTTTGCTTTCATTTTTCTCAATTTGAGTGTAAACATTTGGTTCCTGATTAATTGGGTAATGAATAACATATTGTTTTGCTAAATTACTAACACTCGCCAAATCAGGATTATTTGGGTATTTTTGATTAAACGTTGCGGAATCTTGTCTTAAAAAAGTATTTATACCAGAAACTTTATTTAACACAAAGTTTACAAAATCGTTTGTGGATCTAAACCCAACAACTGGAATGTTTTTATCACTACCTCTAGCCACACAAAAATATTTTCTATTTATATATTCGTAAAATGTGTCACCATATACCTCTTTAAGATTAATAGTGCTGTAGTTATTTTCATACGCAACAAGTTGATTTCCATTGTTATTTCCTGAATCAACAAAAACATACATAAACGCCATTGCGGCAACATTATATGACGTTTCTCCGGTCATATCATAATTTCTTTGAATCATTAAAGTTCGTATTGTTGCAAAAAATTCGTTAGTGGATATAGTTGTTTGTTGTGGATCGTCAACACCAACAAAATTATTATATCGACTATTTAAACTTTCGGCACAATCTTGATTTTTAGTTAACTTATCTTGAGTATCTAAATTTGAAATAACATTTGTCGCTTGGAATAAAATATTAACTGATCCAGCTTTTTCTGTGGTTTCTTTTTCAACCAATTTAGCTTGAAGTTGTGATAATATCTGAGTATTAAGGGTTTGTAAAAAATTATCTATGGTTGGTAAACTATAAAAAGGTTGTCTAACCCCATCAATAGTAGTGTTAAACTCTCCCTCACTAATATAATGACTGACTTTAGTAATCATATATGGACCAGAAAACATAGGTATATTTCTAATATTAAAATACATCATAGGTTGTATCAAAGCACATCCCATCATATCAACAGAACAACCATAACTTCTGTTTTTATATAAATTATATAAAGAAACAGATTGCGATGTAGATCTTCTATTTTTACCTAAATTCGCCATTTGGTTTAACATTTCTAAAGATTCTGACGTTGGTTTTCCAGGGTCTTGTGAAACACTAAAACTTTTAAAAATCTGTTGGGTTTGACTTGTTGGATCCACATTAAATCCAACAACTTTGTTTGATTTACCCCAATCTGTTTTATTTGTTTGATTTTCAGTTAGTGGGTTGTCACTAGCCCTTCTTAAGTCAAAAGCGTCATCTCTAAATCTATAATCAACATTATCTTTCATGTTAAGATGTTCACTAGGTTTACTTACATAATAACATAAAAACTTTGGTGAACTTTCTCTATAATCAACATTTAAAAAAGTCCCAAACATTGTATTAGCAACGTCTAAAGTTCCATCAGGTCTTGGGGTTGGGTTTTTTTGATTGTCTTGTACGTTATAAAAATTAACATACGCAGGTAACATAAAGTGTTGGAAATTATTTTGAACTAATATGGTTGTAATCATATCAAGTAATGTATTTTTGTATGAGGTGCTTCCTTGATGTCTATCTGATGCTCCGTCCTCTAAAATATCTATAATTTTATAAATATCTACCAAAACTTTATCACCAACATTTCTACTTGCCCTATCAACAAGTAATACGTCTTCAAAAAGAGTTTTACTTTCAAAATCAAAACCCGCAATCCAAGTGTCATTTAAAGCCTTAAATGTTTCCCAAAGTTCTAATCTTGTTTGTTCTGTAAATCCAGCTTCTAAAGGTGCCCTGTTAGCCCCATCACCATCACCAATGAATACGTTTGGTAATTGTTTTCTTACCGCTGGTAACATAACGTTTAAAACATTTCCAATATAATAATTATTTTGTTCAATATATCCATCCATCAACCCATAAAATTTAGCAACATTCGTTCCACTATTAGCAAAAGAAGTATTTGTTGGTAATCCAGGAGGTGCTTGTTGTTGTTGTGTGGCAGGTGTAGTTACCTGAACATTTTGAGATGAAGGTAAAACATTAACAATAGTTTTAACAAACTGAGGATCGTTTTGATTTAAAGATATTGACCCATAATAACTTTGTATAATATCTTCTCTTAATTTTTCATTTGTGGTGATTGATGCCGATGCGTTTGGACCTTGTTTTAATATTGTTCCGTTTTGGTCTCTTAAAACAGCGTATATGTTTGGCCCAAATTTATATATAGTTACCGTGCTACCACTTTGTAATGTTGCAAGTTCTATCGCGTCCCCTTGATTATTTGGTGCCGATGGTAATTGAGGGGGTTGTGGCCCATTTGGTGCGGGTATAGAGTTAGATGGTGGAACATTTATTGTTTGTGGCGTTGCTGGTGCGGCAAATCCATTTAATTTTTGTGTCGCGTATATCTTAATTAAAGGTGTAAAATCAATTACATTTTTTTCATTAAACTGAACATTAAGGTCTATAAAAAAGTCAGTTATATATGATCCTGAATTTTTATATTCTAATTGTGGAATTGTGGAATTACCAACATAGAATTCAAGTGCCTCCCAAGTTTTTGGGTTTTGTGTTTTTGACTGAGCTAAAGTAATTTGTGGTGGTAAATTTCCTTGTTCATATGAACTATAACTTATCGGATTTTCAATGTATCTTGTTGAAAATGTATAAAATAACCTTTTATCAAAATTACTTGGGTTACCGAATTTAAACACAACATCATACTCCATAAATGATTTTAAATTGGATTGGAAAATTGTATTTTGATTTTCAATTACTGATTGTAGTTTTGTTTCTGGAGATGTTCCAACTGGTTTTGAGACTTTCATTAAAGATCTCATAAATAAATGAAAGTTTTGATAAGATGTTTGGCTATCGTCAGATTGTTCTTTATCTTTTTTATCATTACTAGGTAAAACATTAGTAAAATCATAAAGAGATTTACTAAAATTTAAAAAATGCCTTTCAAACTCATCCATCAACTGGTTATCAAAAGTTGTAAATAATTCTTCAAAATTTGTATAATCTGTTTGTTTTCCCGATATTAAAAAATTTTGTTGATCTTTTTGTTCGTTTAAAATTTGTTTAAGATATGTTTCAGGATTATTTTTTACAAGTTTTGAATTATCAAACCATCCATATTGTGGAGAGTTCCAAAACATTCTAATAGTGCCATTAAACATTGCGGGATTATTAGAAAGATCTACTTTCATGTTTCCGTTTTTAAACACCTCTTCTTTCGCTTGATTAACATTTGACCCAAAAGACGGAACAACATAATATTCTTCAGGATTTTTACTGTCTCTAACTAATACCGACCAAGGAGATACCCTCATGGTTCTCAAATTATTAGAAGTGTCAAATCCAGAAGTTTCAAATAAAGTTGAGTTTGTGGTGTTAAACATCATTAACTTTTCAGTATCTAAATAATTTTGTATTTGTTGTGAGCCAATTCCTTGCGTAAACGAGTTTTTAACAACAAATGTCGAAATTGTTGGTGGGGCAATATTTGTTGTTTGGTATAAACCAACTCCACCTGTTGCTCCTGATATCTGAGATAATATTGTAACGTCGCCACTTAAATATTGACCATTTATAATTGTTCCTCCACTCAAAACATTGGCACTTATTTTAGTAACCTGTATTGGCGGATTTAATACCGTAAAACTAAATGTTTGTGCAGACACAGTTGTAACCTTACAAAGAGGTGTTGACCCTGTTGACCCACTAATTATGTTTAGAATTGTAACTCCAGTGACACCAGTTGCACCACTTAAAATTTGCCCTGTTTGGATTGGGTTTCCCGTATTGTTAGTTATATTTGCATAATCACCCAATTTAAATGTTACCCCCGTAAAAGAAACATTAAAATTTAATGGTGTTGTATAAAATCCTGTCCCACCTGAAACCCCATTAACTTGTGAAACTAACTGAATACTAGAATTAAATTGTGGTATAAATATAGTGTCCGGTGTTTTAATATAATTTTTACTTATATTAGTAATTGTAATTCCCGTTCCGTTTGTTGAGCAAGTCCCTGTAACCTGAAAAGTATCAGAAGAACCTGAAATATTTAAACCGACACAAATTCCATCATTTTGGGTTTGTCCACTAAATAGTTTTAATCCTTGTATAAATACATTGTAGTCATCAATAAGCTGAGGGTAAAATCCTGTGTTAATATCCGTAAAAGGTGGTGTTCCAGTTGTGTCATCTAAAACCAAATTTCTAGCTATACCATCAATTACCAAATTATAAGAATATGTAGTTGCTGATGTTGATGGATCCCAATTTTCTTTGTAGTTGAAGTCTTTCCAAACATCGTCTAAAAAATCAACTCCAGTTTCTTTATATGTTTTATATCTATTCCATATAGAACCATATTTTAAAATCCAAGAATATGGTAGTCTATGAATTGATCCAAACTTTTTTAACGTAGATAATATATAACTAAGGTCGGTTGTTGTTTCACCGTTTAAAGTTTTATATTTTTCTCTTAAAGTCCCTAACGGTAAACTGTTCAAAAACAGATACGCCGCTGATTTATAAGGGTGAGAATCGTTTGATTTATATCTAAAATTAAAAACACCCTTTTGTATTGCATTTATAAAATATGGTGAGTTAAGGATTGAAGTTGTTTGTATTTCAGAAACATAATTTGTGTAATTATCATAAAATAAATTTCCTTCTGTAACAAATTGATCTTTGTAATTTCTTGACCCATAAAAATTTTTAAAAGATAAAATATTTGGTATTGTGCTTAAAGAAATAAAATTAAAGTGGGTAAAAGGTTGTTTAGAAGTTGTTCCGTCATTTAAATCAAAGTTTGCAACAGTTTTTACAATATCATTATAACTTATAACTTCTTTAGTGTCATAAACCTCAGTTAAATTATTTAAAAATTTTCCGTTAGCTAAATTTTTCTTGTTCCAATTAAAATCTGTTATTGGGTATGTATCAACAAAATCAAATTCATTTGTTATTGAAGTTCCTGTTAAGTATTTATCAATATTAACCAAACTTTTTGGGTTAGTTAATGAAACTCCTGGTTGTGATTTAATGGAATCTAATATGTCTCCATTGTAAATTACATTTGGTGATTTAACATCATTTTTTATATATGGAGTTACAAAATCTCCTTTTACAAAATTTTGCCAACTTTCACCTTGTCCTTGATTTGAAATATGTTTTAAAAATGGAACATAGTTATTTGAATCTAATAGATATTCTTTAATTTTTTTTGTTAGGAATGGGTTATCTGCCCCCAAACTTTGTATCATATTTACCGCCTCGTCGTCCGCTTCAACTTCGTGAATAGAATAAACATCTCCCGATTTTTTTGAAAATCTGCTGTAAAATGAGTTTAACATTAATCTTTCATACACTTCAAAAAAATATTTTGTTTCTTCTTTGTTTTGTAAAATTTCATTATTAACAGTAAAATCAATAGCGTTCAAAGATATTCTTGATGGTTGTAGATTAACCTCAAAAATACCTGCGTCTTTGTCTTCGGTTGTTTGTCTTTGGACATACCCTTTAATAAATTGTTCAACAAATTCAACCTCAGGCCAAACTTCAGGACTATATGCTCTATATGAAGACGCAACTGTTTGATCTCCAGGATAAATTATTTCAAATTTTTCTTTATTATCGTCACCTATTGATTCTTTAATAACTTGTGGCCAAGGATAAATTGGTTCATTATTTTGCGTTGACGATTTAACATCAACACTTGGTGCGGTTGACGTTGAATTAAATATTGCTCCTCGTCTATATGGATTTTCTCTTTGATCCCAAGCTAATTTATGAACATCATCTAATAACCTTAAAAAGGATTCTCCTTGACAATAAAATACAGCTAAAATATTTCTTATTGAAGGAACAAACCCTAACCCACCATTACCTTGTGAGTTAAACTTTGTTGCTAAACTTGCGGATATTTCTGTTTCAACTTTTTTTCTTGTTTCAGAGGCTTTTTTTGCCATACCATCAGTTATTTCCATAAAAGATTTGGGTCCTTCAAAAAAGTATGCTATACCTCCATTTGTGGTTATTTGTGCCTGTAGTGTTTGTTTAAATTGTTGTATTACCGCATCTGTTTCAATAAAGTTTCCTTTTGGTGCGTTTTTTTGAGAAACATAAGTTTTAACTAAATCAATCTTGTCAATTGTTAAATCGGTTACTTGCGTTGTTTTTAACGTTATTGGAATATCAATATTAGATGGTGTTGTTATTCCACCTACGGTATATTTTCCTCCAATACCAAAAACACCGTTTTGTGATAAAATATCGTTATATTTTTTTATTTCACCATCAAGTTTGTTTGTCGCATTTAATTTTGATTCTCCTGTTGATTGTTTAAATAAAAAAACATTCTGAGAATCTTGTTTTAAAACAATTGGATTATTTTTATCCGTATATGTGTTAAACCAAGAAGAATTACTATATATGAAAATATTTTGTTGATAGTTTAATAAATTTTTTTGATATACGGTCATGTCGGTAAGAATTCCCATATTTTCTTTTTCAAATTGATCAAGAATTGTTTTTATAAAAGTTTCTAACCTGTATTTTAATTGCATTAAAGTTATTTCAGGAAAGTTGTCATCAATTAAACCTTTTGATTTATATATAGAATAAACTTCCTTCATCTTTTGATACCCTCTACTAACCACAATAGGTGATGTTGCCGTTGCATCGGTTTTTATTTCATTTCCTTGAGTTATGGAAGCCGGAACTTGGGTTACCGTATTATTATACATTTGAGGAACTGCCATTAAAGCCCCAAAATTTACATAAGACAATAAAGTATATTTATACCCATAAAAAGTTAAAGTAATATTAAAATTATGTGTGTTAGCATCAAATGTAGAGGTAAAAGACTGTAACATTATTGGAAACTTGATCGCCTTTCCATACCAACCTTTTAATGTTAATGTGAATTGGGGATATGGTAGTTGAAAAAAGGCGGCGTATGGTGAATTATTTCCAGCCTCAAACAAAGCTCTTCCTTTAACATCTTCTAAAGTTACCATTATAACAGGCAAAAAACTTGTATTAATATCCACCCTTATTGACTTCATACCAAGAAATCCGTTATCAACAGCTCCTGGCGTTCCATTAGAGTTTAAATTTTGGGTTATATAATAATCGTCAGATTTGTTTGGGTTTTTAACTGCGGTTTGTTTTATTTGATTAACACCTTTACCTTGTAAAGTATCTTTACCGGTTAACTCATCGGACCAAGCGGTGTCCATAAAAGATTTATTGCCAGGATTTAAAAAATTTATTTTTCCAACTGAAATTGTTCTTTGGGAATCATTCATTGCGGTTCCAACAGCTAATTTAGTTCTCGGAAGAACATTGCATTCTAAATTAGCATACATCACTAAGTTTTCTTGTTTAACTAACCTATCTTTAACATTGCCCTCTTGATCTATAGTTTTGTTTGGATCAATAAGGCTTATATTATCGTAGTCTAATTCAACTAATATATTTTCTTGATCATCTACCATAATAGAAAAAATAATTTTCGTAAGAATTTTTATAATCCTGTAATGAAGCTACTAAAGGAAATGGAATTGTCAATACTGCACCATCAGGAATTACAAATTCATATCCAGAGTATTGTGGGTTTGCCGCCTGTATTAACCAACCAAAATATGGTGTTCCATACATCTGTTGAGATATTTTATCTAATCTACTTTGTCCTACCTTATATATGTAATTTTTGTCAGAACTTTTTGACGGTAAATCAATATATGGAACAACTGTTTGTTGTCCATTAATTAAAAAATCGGTATATCTGTTCCAATATTGAAGTGGCATTTTAGTTTAAAGTTACTTTACCATTAAAGGTTTGTTTATCTTGATTTAAATTTTGTGATGAGTATAGGTCTTTTAATTTTTTTGTTTTTGCATCTAAGTCTCCAACCGCAGGGTATATGTAACCACAAGTTTTTACTGTATTATCGGGAATCTTCCAAGTAGTATATGTCTTATAATCTCCGGAATCTTCAATCTTAGTTTTAAATAATACTTTATAAGAATTTTGAAGTTTTTCGTAGTTACCTTTTAAACTTTCTGATCTTTCTTTTATTTTTTCAACAAGTTGTGGATTTGATTTTATCTCAGGACCTGAAGTTAAATCATTAACCAATGTTGTTAAATACTCAGGATTTAAATATAATTGTGACATTAATATATAAAACCGATTATCTTCACAATCACCAAAAACATTATCAAAACTACATGTTCCGTCAGGTCTCTGAATTGTTGATGTATTTGTTTGATAAAAATCAACCGTCATCTCATTATTGTATAATAAAGTATTAAAGTCATTAATAACCGTTTTAAGTTTATTTGTGTAAACATCAAATATTGATCCCGTATCATTTGCAATTGCAAAGAATGTATCACCACTCAAATCATAAATTAAAGGTTCGTTAGAAGGACTCATATTACCATCAGTTTTTGATGCAACAACATCAAGTTGTCTAAAGATGTAGTTTATATCATTTTGTATCGTAACTAAATTAGTGGTATTATTTAATATAACATTTAATAAGGCAGTTTGTCTTTGTGTTGCAACATTTGTTAATTTTTCTTGTAATTCTCTTATCTGTTTGGAAGTTGGATTAGTGTTTTCAGTTTTTAACCAACTAATATAAGGATCTTTTTCTTTTGAAATATCTTTTTTAACTTCTTCAACAAGTTTGTTAACTAAGTCTTGATACGCATTAGTTTTACCATAAAGATTTGTTTCCACTTTTTGGGGTGTAAGAGAAGATAAATCTCCTTTAATATAGTTTCTATCTTTATTTGCCAATTGTAATGCCCCATACCCATAATCATTATTTATTTTGGATAGTGCGTCGTAGTATGCTTTAAAATATTCTTGTAGTTTTCCCTCTAATGATCCATAGATTTTTGAATAGTCCATTGTGGTTGCGTCCACAATGACTCCAATGGTAGATTCTCCCCTTTTTGGTTGAACGCTATTAATCACCACCTGTTCAGCTTGACCAACCAATGGTAAACCACCCATTATTTTTTCAACAACATATTTATCTAACTTACTTGTGTCTTCAGTTGCGGTTGCTCTTTCATCATAAATTTCAGTATTTGCGTAGTAATTAAATGAAAGCGCGTTTTGTAATTCTTGTACAGGTTCTTTAAGTCCCATACCTCCAATAATTTTAAACGCAAGTGTTATTTTTGCCAACATAGGTTGTATTCCAATACCTTCTGGATTTAAATCTAATCCTTCGTATGTTATACCTAACGTGGACGGAATAATTTTGGTATTGTAAAAATCACCAATTCTTAAAACTAAAACGGGCGGAGCTCCAAATGAAGTGTTAAGAGCGTCATTATATTTTGGTCTTCCATCGGGACCTATTATTGGAATTGTTTGTCCTGGTCTTGTACATTGTTGTAAAAAAGTTAATCTAGCATTTAATCCTTCAGGCGTCATTGAGTGAAATGCAGGGTTAAAATATTTTATTTTATCTCTTATATTATCATAGACCATTGGGTCTGTTTCTTTTATAACTTGAAAATAATCACATTCTGAAAATAAATTTCTTAATATTTTTTTAGATATACCTTCTTTTATTTTTTGTTCTATAGTGAGTTTTGGTTCTGGCTTTATACTATTAGTTGCCGTGTTTGGGACAACTTGTGGATCAGTAACAGTTCCATTTGTTCCTGTTGTTGAGTTAGCTACTTCAGTTACTACCTCTGGCTTTATTTCTTCTTTTTCTTTTCCTGTAATTTTTTTAATATACACACGTCTACATGCCATTGGTGGAATGCTATATATTTGTGATTTATTGTTAACCGCTGGTGGTTGAGAGGATAAATTTATAACATCAGTTGTACAATTAACAGGTGACGATAGGATTTGACCACCTGATGAATTAGTAACGGTATTATCGTTAGGGTCAGGAGTTGCCGCGGCGTCAGCCCTTGATGCCGGTATTGATATTGTTTCACCTCTTGGATCCAAATTAATTTTAAACTTACCTGAATCTTTATATGTTTGTATTGTTGTTGTTGTTGTTCCAGCACTTATAGTTTGTTTTAAAAACCATTGTTCAACAGAGTTGTTTCTTCTTTGTGATAATTTCTCATTATATGATTCAGTTGCAGTCGCAGAAGCCGAACCAACCATGTCTATGGTTATTTCACCGCCGCCAGATAAAATTTTCTCAATCCTTGGCATCAACGATGTTTTTATATAGTTAAAGTTACCTTCAACAACATCTGTAAAGAAATTTGGGACTGATGATCCTGAAAATTCATCTGAACCAATCTTAACTTTTTGTGGTGCTTGTTGGTTATACACATTCTTATTACCTGATGAGGTATAACTATTATACCAAATATCATATGGCTTACTTGCAACAATAGCGGTTGAGTTAGTACACTCAGGGCAGTCATTGTCAAAATAAAAACCAATACCTTCGTATTCAGATAAAGTAACATCAATAAGTTTAGGTGCGTCTTCCTTTTTGGTAGTTCCTTCAGTACCAACAAGAGGGGTGGTATCAACATTTGTGGCAGTACCAGGAGTATTTGTTGATATGTCTTGTGATACACTTTGAAGTACTTGTGTTTGTTCTTCTGTTGTTAGTCTTGGGTTATTTAATATTTGTTGATATGTAAATAAATCTTTTGAGGGTATTGTGTTAAATTTAATGCCCAACTCATAAAGATCATATTTTACACATCCAGCAAAAAATGAGTCTGTAATACTTTGTATTCTTTCTTTTTGAGCTCCATTAAGTTGTTTTTCAATTATTGTGTTTATTGCCGAAGGATGATCCACAATTATTGTCCAAGAAATTGTTCCTGATCTAGATGTGTTTTTATAGGTATAAATTGGTTCTGGTCTTCCTACAAAAGTCGTAGCATTAAACTCAGGAGACGAATCATCACTAAAGGTTAACCCATACGGCGGAAACCACATAACACGCCCGCCATTTGGTCCTTTTTCACAAACAGGAAGATCATCATATGTGAATCCTGGTCTGTCTGAAGTTCTCCAAGCTAAGTTCTCAATAGAGAACATGTATTTTTTAACTTTACCATCGACAATATTTGTTGATCCAGGATTTTTTAAAGGAGCGATATTTAAATTATATGTGTTATCTAAAACAGAATAATCAAAACGTCGACCCGATTTAGTTATTCCGTCTGTTTTTTGTAAATCGGCAAATGTATAATATGGTGTATCTTTTTGAAAGACTCTACAATATTCTAAACCAGCTAAAGATCCGTCGGTTTGATCTGTATAAGAAAGAACCATAGATCCTTTAGTCATTTCTTTATATCCGTCGTTAAAAACTTTAGACACTTGATTCATTGCGTTTCCAACATGTTTTAATCTTGCCTGACCTTGTACTTGATCGGCAGAGTCAACAAGTCGTTGTGTTTCATAAAGAATTGATCCAGGTCTAAATTCAATGTCGGTAGATTGGTATTGTAAATAATCCCCAGAAATTTGATTAAATTCATCATCTAAACTTCCTGATCCTCCGCCAACAGTGGCCTTAAATCCTGCATTATTTTTATATTTTGGTGATGTCCAAACCAATTGTCCTGCGGTTCCACCTCCATCGCTATAGGATTTACCTTTAAGTCCAAATTTAATTGTTTCTTCATTTCCTTCATAAAGAATTGACAACTCTTGTGGACCATAAACAATACTTTGTTGTTGAACCCCGAATTGATTTACAGGGACTTGGTTTGGTGGTCCATCTATTTGAGACGGTTCTGCATTTTCACTACCAACATAATATCCTGAAGATTGGGCCTTATCCTGATTAAACAATCTATTTACGGCTGCAGATGCTCCCGCAATTAAACCACCAATAATACCTCTATTATATGCCGGTCTATATAAGTTATAATCTAATGCCGAAAATAACGCCGATCTTTGACCATTACCTGTATTAGCAACAAATACCTCAGAAGGATTTCTATATTTGTTCATTATAGGAGCTAACAATCCACCGGTTAAACTATTGGCAACCCCTAAGGCCGCTTCCATTTGTGGTCTATTAACCGGATCATCATCATCAAAATAATCACCTGGAATGAAAGAAACGGGGAAGTAAGTTCCTGTTAATCTATTTGCCAAAGAAACTGCCGCTAACACAGGATTTTCAGGAACTGTAATTTTCCAATTTCGTATAAAAAACGGTTGTTGACCTGTCGCCAATAAACTCGCAGAAAGAGGATCGCTTATGGTGTCTAAGTTAATCGCTCCGATTGTTGCTTGTTGTATTTCTTGAGAAACTCTTTCGTTAAACGCAAATTTAAGTTGTGATGCCCCAATTTGAGCTAAAAACGTATCTTGTGATAAAGGTCCGTTAGATCCGTTTGGGTCATCTTGGAATACAAGATTAAAGGTGGGGTATGAAGAATAAACATAATATCCTGGATTCCAATATGGTTGATATATGTTACCCGCATTTATTATGTCGGTTATTACAACCAAATCTTTATAACCACCAGAAGGTCCCCATTTATTCGTTACATATGCCGACTCAATAAAAAATTCATTAATTATATCTAAGTTCGTTCCTTGTTTTGGGTAATAAGGTCCTTGATTTGGGTCTAAGACAGGGACTAAATTTACATTAACTGGAGGTCCAAATCCACCATCTGGTCCAAATTCATTTAGTGGGTATAGATCATTTGCAAATAAATTTGTAGATACATAGTTGTTTGGAGAGTCAACAACATTTAAAGATCCTATATTTGTTTCGTAGTTAACAGGGTTGCCGGGGGATGTGTATGCTCCTGGCACATTATACGGCGGTAGATTTCTTACCAATAATTGTTTTCTAAAAGATTCAGAGTTACCAAAAGAAAGAAAGCTTTCCGACATTTTTTTATTTTATAAATAGATTATAAAGTAGTTTTTTTATTTTGAGTTGTTTATATCCCATATAATTAAACATTAAATAATTTTATGGTGCGTTTACTCCAGATGCTACAGTTTTAAAACTACTAATAAAATTAGGGTCGTCTAACAAAGATCGTTTTAGTTTAGCGTCATCAATTAAATTACCCCCATTATCAGTTACCTTAACATTAATATTTAAATTAGTATCTGTCTTACCCTCAATTTTTATTGGTTCTGAGTAAGCGGTTTTAACCTTTTCAATTAGGTTTTCTTGAACGGAATTTACTTCTGTTGAAAACTTACCACTAAAGTCATTAAAAGTTTTTAAAATATTTGTTTCTAAGTTTCCTATTTCGGTTTTTACCATATTATCATCACCAGTTACTTTTCCTTTTATAATTCCCTCAACTGGTTTTGTTAAGTCTCCCATTGCTGTTCTCATATCTTCGGTTGATCCAAAAATATTATCTGAAGCTTTTGCAATTTCTAATTTACTGTCGGCAACTAAACCATAAAATTTACTTAGGGTTGGTGTTGTTGCTTTTGCAAATTTTGTGGCTACCTCTCCAGTTGACAATAAATTTTTAATTTGAGTTGTAACGTCTAATTGATTGAACGCTAACTCCTCAATGGTTTTTGAAGAATCTTCATTTGCCTTTTTTAAATTTTCAATATCTTCGGGTGTTAACTCTTCTACCTTTTTTTCTGTTGTTATTCCGGTTTCTTTATCTCTAACTTGGATTGTTGCAACCCCATCTTTCATTTGTGCCATTGTGGCAATCATTTCTTTAGTTTCGTCGTCATCAATACCTAAAGATGGCATTTTAATTTGTTTAAGTTTCATTTCAAAGTCGGAACTTTTAAGTGCCATTTTTGAAAATTCTTCTGCTGTCATTCCAACAGCCTCTGCGACTTCTTTCATTCTTCTTTTAGCACCAGGAAGAATTTCCGTCTGTCCTGTTTTTTCATTAAAACGTGTAAATTCTTTACCAAGATTTACCATTTCTTTTTGAAATTGTTCAGGGTCGTTTTGAGACATATCCATTGCCCTTAAAGGGTCTAATAAGCCACTTGATGTCACACCTAATCGTTGTAGTGCTGCTGACATATCAATTGCTCCTTCTGGATTCATAACTTTTTCTGTTTGAGCAAATACCTTCGCCATATTAATTCCAAGTCTTTCTGCTTGTGCCGCCATTTTGGCCAATCCTTTAACTCCGTTTTCAAAATTAAAAAGATTCATTTTTTCTAAATTGGTCATTACCTTACCTGAAACCTCATTAACAGAAACTCCGGCCGATCTCGCAACCTCAGTAACAGTTTTCATTTGTTCCCCAACATCATAAACGGAAATTCCAACATCTCTAAAGTTAGATGCTAACGTACCAACGTCTTGACCAGTAAGTTTTGCTGCTGCACTTAACTCAATAATGGCCTCTTTACTAACACTGGCGGCTCCTCCAAGACCTTGCATAATTTTTATTAAGTTGTTGGAGATATCGGCGTCTTGAAGACCTAATTTGGCTAATTCAGGGGCTGCGTTAGCAATAGTAGTTTTAAACTCGTCAACTCTTTCTTTAGATAAACCAAAGGCAGAT